>ERZ1106963.417-NODE-417-length-63720-cov-10.202576_pt1 | contig 63720 bp, 88 predicted proteins | sample MGYA00403681_ERZ1106963 | MGnify/ENA primary metagenome ERZ1106963 (study PRJEB35170, sample SAMEA104062407) | human gut metagenome | biome: human gut; feature: human-associated habitat; material: faeces | place: Denmark | collected 2012-05-03 ...
AGGGCCCGTACTCCCGCCCCCTGCAGGGGGCGGGAGCCCTGCGGGGCGTCCGGCCTGCGGCGGGCAGGGACCGATGGAGGGCGCTGCCCTATACTGTGGGATATTGTAGCACATTTTGCGGGGAAAAGGAAAGCCCTGCGGATGGAAAACAGAAGAAAAATGTGCGATTTTGCCGGTGGGGCGAGCGGATGGGTTTTCTTTTGGGCGGGGATATGATAAAATAATAGCCATTGTAAAGCCTAAAAGGAGGAAGGACCGGTGCGAAGCGTATTGATGGTGTGCCACGGCAATATCTGCCGCAGCCCGATGGCGGCCACCCTGATGCGGGTGATGGCAGAAGCGGCCGGCTGGGACGATGCCCTGTGGGTGGATAGCTGCGGGGTCAGTGACGAGGAGGAAGGCAACCCGATGGACCGGCGGGCGGTGGCGATGCTGCTTTCCCATGGCATTCGGCCGGCCCCGCATGAGGCCAGGCGATTTTCCCGCGGCGACTATGCCATGTACGATGATATCCTGTGCATGGAGGAGCGCAACCGGCGGGGGCTGCTGCGGCTGCTGGGCGGCGACCCGGAGGGAAAGCTGCGGCTGCTGCTGGACTACACCGATGACCCCCATGATATAGAGGACCCGTGGTACAGCGGGGACTTTGAGAAGGCGTACCGGGAAATACGGGAAGGCTGCACCGGCTATCTGAAGCAATTTAGAGTAAAGTAAAAGGAGAACCCCCAATGATGAAAATGAGCAAGAGAATTTTGGCGGTGTTGCTGGCGCTGCTTTTGCCGCTGCTGCTGGCGGTGCCGGCACTGGCGCTGGATAGCTATGAACTATTTGCCCGGTGGGAGCAGGATGGCTACCCCGAGGATGTGACTGGTGTTTTTTATAATACCGAGACCAAGTGTCTGGCGGTGGTGCTGACCGAGAACACCGAGGCCCGGCAGAAAGAGCTGCGGGATACCCTGACCGATGGGGAAACGCTGACCTTCTTTGCCGGGGAGTACAGCCATGCCCAGCTGGCGGAGTGCGCGGCGGCCATTACCAAGGATATGGAAGAAAACGGGCTGGCCGGGACGGTGAGCATCGGCTGGGGAGCGAACGGCGGCTACGGCCCGGAGGGGAAGGATTTCCGGGTGGTGATAAAGACTGAAACGGCGGAGGTGGCAGCCCTGACTGAGCGCTATGCCGAGTATGACAGCATGGTGGCGGTGGAGGAGAATACCGAGCCGGTGGTGCCGGATGCACCCGTGGAGCCTGAAAAGCAGGGGCTTTCCGACTGGGGGATCATTGGGATCGCGGCAATCGTGGCGGTGATGCTTATCATTGTTATCACCGTGGCGGGCAACAAAAAGCGCGCCAGGAAGAACGGGGAGCATGGAAACATCCAGCTGTAAGGATGTGCGGAAAACGAAAAAAGACGGCTTTGCCCGGGGGCGGGGCCGTCTTTCTTTATTTGGGGATTGGAGCGGGGGAGAGGCGCCCGGAAATTCGCAGCGGCGGGTAACAGGCTCCTCAAATTTTTCCACGCCGTTTATACCGCCGCAGCGGGTGCGCCCCCCGCAAGAACGCATGGGCGGGTGATGACATTTTTGATGCGGACGATCTGCCGGATAGGTTCATTTGGATAGATGCCGGCGGGGCTTGGGCCTGTCATAGAGGCAGTCTCCCTTTGGGAAAGTGAGAGAGGCTTACCGTGTGCTTCGGCGCTCCAGCACGGCGATGTTTTCGATGTGCTCGGTGTGAGGAAACATATCCACCGGCTGGAGGAGGGTGACGCGGTAGCCGCCCTTTTGCAGCAGGGCCAGGTCGCGGGCTTGGGTTTCCGGGCAGCAGCTGATGTAGACGATGCGGCGGGGGGCCATTTTTACCGCGGCGGAGAGGAATTCCGGGGTGCTGCCGCTGCGGGGCGGGTCCATCAGCAGGATATCAATGGAGAGCTTTTCCGCGGCGGCCGCCTGCATCCATTCGGTGGCATCCGCCGCCACAAAGCGGATGTTTTCCACCCCGTTTTCCTTGGCGTTGCGGATGGCATCCCGGACGGCGGCGGGATTCTGCTCCACCCCGATGACCTCCCGGGCGTCTGCGGCGGCGATCATCCCAATGGTGCCGATGCCGCAGTAGGCATCCAGCACCCGCTCCTTGCCGGTCAGCCCGGCGGCTTTGATCGCGCGGCGGTACAGCACCTCGGTCTGGGTGGGGTTGATCTGGTAAAAGGACCGGGGTGAGATGCGGAAGCTCATGCCGCACAGGGTATCCCGGATGAAGCCGGGCCCGTAGAGTGTCTGTTCCCGGTCGCCCAGCAGCACGCTGGTGCGGCGGTTATTCACATTCTGCACGATGGTGGTGATCTCCGGGTGGGCGGCCAGCAGCGCCTTAAGAAAGTTCTGCCGGGAGGGGAACACCGGGCTGGCGGTCACCAGCACCACCATGACCTCCCCGGTGTGGATGCCGCGGCGCACCAATACATGGCGCAGGAAGCCGGTGCGGGCGTCCTCATCGTAGGGGGCGAGGCGGAAGGAAGGCAGCAGCTTTTTGATGGTGACGATGATGGCGGTGGCGGTTTTATCCTCGTTTAGGCAGCTGTTGATATCGACAATGCGGTGGCTGCGGGGCTCGTAAGTGCCGGCAATGACCTTCCGGGAGCGGTCCAGCCCGAAGGCGGCTTCCACCTTATTGCGGTAGTAGCAGGGGTTTGCAGCCCCCAGGATGGGCAGGAGTTTCCCAAAGCGGGAGAGGTGCCGGCGGGCAAGCTCCTGCTTGTGAGCCAATTCCTCCTCGTAGCTCATGGCAAGCAGCTGGCAGCCGCCGCAGCGCCGGGAATAGGGGCAGGTGAGTGATGACATAGTGGGTCCTCCTTGGGACGGGGAAGGATGGTTGGTACGAGGGGTTGGCTCCGGCGGGCGGCCTGCCCGGCCCCTGGCCGGGCTGCCGGGCGCCCCGCAGGGGCGCCCGGTGCGGCGCGGAGCGCCGCGGCCGCCCGCCGTGGCCAGCCCCCTGCGGAAATTTGGCGGGGGCGCTGCCGCGGCAGCGGGTCACCGCAGGGTCTTTAAGTAGGCAGCATAGGCCGAGGGAATGGGATAGCTTGCGAAAAGCTCCGCCACGGGGATGGAAACGCACCCGCCCCACAGTGGGGCCTTGGGCGGCAGTTCCACACGGTAGCCCTGCATCTGCCATTCGATGTGGGTAAAGATGTGGGTGGCCGGGACCAGCGGGGTCACGGCTTCGGTGGGGACGGAGAGCAGCTCCGCGACCTCGGCGGAGGTGTGCAGGCCCGGCAGCGTGGGGAATTCCCACAGGGAGGCGAGCAGGCCGTCTGCGGGGCGCTGGGTGATCTGTACCTCTCCCGGGCGGCACAGCAGCAGTACGGTTTTTTCCTCCTTGCGGCGGCGGGGCTTTTTCTGCCGGGTGGGCAGGGTAAGCTGCGTTCCGGCGGCGCAGGCCTGGCACAGATCCCGCACCGGGCAGCTCTCGCACAGGGGGCGGCCATTGGGCAGGCAGATGAGCGCGCCCAGCTCCATCAGGGACTGGTTAAAATCCCCGACCCGGTGCTGCGGCAGCACCTCCCAGACGATTTGCCGGAATTCCTTTTTTACGGCGGTATCCTCAATGTTGCGAGCGTCGTTCATCAGGCGGGCGGCCACCCGCAGCACATTGCCATCCACGGCGGGGACGCGGATATCGAAGGCGATGGAGGCGATGGCACCGGCGGAGTACTCTCCCAGGCCGGGCAGGCGGCACAGTGCCGCGAAATCGGCGGGCAGCTGGCCGTTATGTTCTTGCATCAGCTGGATGGCGGCTTTTTTTAGGTTGCGGGCCCGGCTGTAATAGCCCAGTCCCTCCCACAGCTTGAGGAGCTGCTGCTCCTCCACGGCGGCAAGGGCCGGGATATCCGGCAGGGCGGCGGTAAAGCGCTCGAAGTAGGCGATGCCGGCTTCCACCCGGGTCTGCTGCAGCATCACCTCGGAGATCCAGGTGCGGTAGGGGCTGGGCTTCTCCCGCCACGGCAGGATGCGCCGGTTTTCATCGTACCATTGTAATAGCTGCCCGGGCAGGGCGGCGGGTAATTGCGGCATAGGGGCCTCCTAAACGGAAAGTAACATCATATTGGATAATTGCTATTAAAAATACAGATTGTATAGTATGGATGGGCGGGCCGACTCCGGGCGCTGCACGGGCCTGTCCAGCTGTAATATCTTATTCCTTAGTATACCACAAACCCGCTCTTACGGCAACGCCCTGCCAATTGACACCGGTGCCGTGAAATGCTATGATAAAAGCGGTATTTTATCTGAAAAACAAGGAGGCAATTTTGCCATGTCTATTCGTGATTCCTATTATTTCGCACTGCTGGAGGTCCATAATGGACGCCCCATCAGTGTTAAAACCTGCTTTAAGGGGCAGCAGGGCGATCTGACCACCCTTTCCCGCACCGTGTGCCGCTGCCAAAAGCAGCCAGATGGCTCCCTGCGGCCGGAATACGGCTTTGATGACGAGGAAAACGCCAATTGCTTTATCGATCCCCTCACCCCCCGAGAGCGCCTGATCATCCTGGGTGGCGGGCATATTGCCCAGCCCCTGTGCGAGTTTGCCGCCAGGTGCGATTTTTCGGTAACCGTGGTGGATGACCGCATGGATTTCGCCAATGAGGGGCGCTTCCCCCTGGCGCGGGAGGTTATCTGCGACAGCTTTGAGAATGCGATCAATAAGCTGCACATCACCCCCTACGATTTTGTTGTGGTTATCACCCGCGGCCACCGGCACGATGCCAACTGCCTGCGGGCACTGTTCCAGCAGCGGGAGCCTGCCTATCTCGGCATGATCGGTTCCCGGCGGCGGGTCCGCGGCCTTTTGGATATGCTGAAGGAGGAGGGCCTGGACGAGGAGCGCCTGGGCCAAATCTGCACTCCTATCGGGCTGGCCATCGGGGCAGTTTCCCCGGCGGAGATCGCCATTTCGATCCTCTCCCAGGTCATTGAGTACAAGCGCCTGCACGGCGGCATGAACCGTGCCATCAATACCTCCGACCTGGATCTTTCGGTGGTGGAGCAGCTGATGCAGGTGCAGGAGCCGGTGGCGTTGGTCACGGTGGTGGAAACCAAGGGCTCCACCCCGCGCGGCATGGGCGCCATGATGTATGTTTACCCCGATGGGCGCATCGTGGGCAGCATTGGCGGCGGATGCAGTGAGGCGGCCATTCTGCGGGACGCTTTGGACATCATCGGCACCGGCACCTATAAGGTCATTGATATTGATATGACCGGCGATGTGGCGGAAAGCGAAGGCATGGTCTGCGGCGGCATCATGAAGGTGCTGGTGGAGGATATCCCGCTGGATGTATACGACGACTAAAAATCCCCCCGGGAGGCTGTGCTGTTTCCCGGGGGAGTTCTATCGCGCAAAAGCGAACAAATGTTTCACGTGAAACATTTTGCGGGGAGCCGCCGGGCCTGCGGCCCGTATCTTGGATTCTGCAGAGACTACCCCAGCAGCTGCCGGAGGACCAGCACCAGGATGACGCCTGCCATCAGGGCAGGCATGGCGGACAAGCGATCACTGCCGCCGGGGGAAGCGGGGATCAGTTCTTCGCAGCTGATGGTGATCATCAGTCCGGCGATGCAGGCGGTGACCATGCCCATGGTATAGGCCGGTACCTGCCGCCACAGCAGCCGCCCCAGTCCGTAGCCCAGCAGGGTGGGCAGGCAGGTGGAAAGGGAGAGCCAAAAGGCCTTTGCGCGGCGGTGAGTGGCGTAAAGATAAGGGGCCGCTGTGCAGATGCCCTCTGGGACATCGTGGGTGGCGATGGCGACGGCGATGAGCAGCATGGTGCGGTTTTCGCTGCCTGCTGCCATGGCGATGCCCTCCGGGAGGTTGTGCAGCATAATGGCGGCGACCATGAGGAGGGCGGTACGGCGGGGGGCAGAGGGGGCGTTTGGGACGGCGGGCAGGAGGCGGTGCAGCGCCAGCACCCCAAAGACCCCTACCGCTAACCCGGCGGCGCAGGCAGGTGGGGAGCAGGCGGAAAGGCTTTCCGGGATGAGCTCCAAAAAAGAGAGGGTGAGCATGGTTCCGGCGGCAAAGGCCAGCAGGCGGTGCAGCAGGCTTTCCCGGCTGGGCAGCAGTACCCCTACCGCAGAGCCGATGAGCGGCCCCAGCACCGCGACCACCGGTACCCACAGTGTTTCCCGCATGGCAAGCCCCCCCCTTTTTGGCATATATATTAGCCGGGCGGCAAAATGATGTGGCATTTGGGGAGAAAGTTTGCTATAATGGCAGCAGGAGCCCGCACAGGGCCGAAACGCCCCGCAGGGGCGCCCGCCCGGCATAGCCGGGTGGGCGAGGCGGTCGGAGGCCGCGAGGCGCCGCCGCAGGCGGTGCCGACCTGCGGGGCGGACCGGCTCCGGGCAGAATACCGGAAAAGGAGAAGATAATATGCAGAAACCGGCACTTGTCATTATGGCCGCGGGGCTGGGCAGCCGCTACGGCGGGCTGAAGCAGGCTGAACCGGTCGGTCCCCACGGGGAGCTCATCATTGATTATTCCATCCACGATGCGATGAAGGCGGGCTTTGGCCGGGTCATCTGCATCATCAAACCGGAAAACCGGGAGATCTTCGAGGAGCGCATCGGTCGGCGACATACCGCGGCCAAGATAGAATATGCCTACCAGCGCATGACCGATCTGCCGGCAGGGTATACCATCCCGGAGGGGCGGCAGAAGCCCTGGGGCACTGCCCATGCGGTGATGTGCTGCGCCGGGATGCTGCGGGAGCCGTTTGCGGTCATCAATGCGGATGACTACTACGGCCCGGAGCCTTTTGAGGAGCTGTACGGCTTTTTGACCGCGCCGCACGAGGAGAATGGTAAGCTGCAGCTGTGCATGGCGGGCTACCGCCTGGTAAACACCCTTTCCGATAAGGGGACGGTGGCGCGCGGCGTCTGCGCGGTGGATGCAAACGGCAAGCTGACTGATATTGACGAGCGGCTGAAGATCGGTTGGACGGCGGATGGGCGCATTACCGATGTGAGCCGGGAAGCGGAAGTGGAATATGACCCGCAGACCCCGGTTTCGATGAACTGTTGGGGTTGCCCGCCGGAGCTGATGGAGGAATTCCAGCCGCGGTTTATTCATTTTCTGGAGCACATGGAGGACCCGCTAAAGAGCGAGTTCCTGCTGCCGGAGATGATAGGCGATCTACTGCACGAGGGCTGCGCCGAGGTGACGGTGCTGCCGGTACATAACAAGTGGTACGGGGTGACCTACCGGGAGGACCACGAAAAGGTGGCGGCGGCCATGGCGGCGCTGACGGCCGATGGACTGTACCCGGAAAAACTGAAATAACGGCGGAGGAATCGCTGTTTTATGGGGGGCGGCCGCAGGCCGCCCCCTGTGCCGTTTAGAAAACGGGGAGGCAGCTGACAAAACGCCGGAGAAGGACCGTGGACATGGTGAAACATCAAATTTTATTAAAACTGAAAAAGGACCCAGTGCTGGCGGTATCGCTGGTGCTGGCGGTGGTGTCCGCCTTTTTGGTCAGGCCCTCAGCGGCCTATCTGGGCTATATAGATTGGCGTGTGCTGGCGCTTTTGGCGGCCTTGATGCTGGCAGTAGCGGCGCTGGGACAGGCCGGACTATTTGATGCAGTGACGGCTGCCCTGCTGCGCCGGATGAGGGATACCCGGCGGCTGGCGGCCGTACTGGTGGGGGTGTGCTTTTTTGCGGCGATGCTGATGACCAATGATGTGGCGCTGATCACCTTTGTGCCGCTGACGCTGATGCTGACCACCCAGACCGGTACTGAAAGATTCAATATCCCTATTATTGCATTGCAAACGGTGGCGGCCAACCTGGGCAGCGCCATGACCCCCTTGGGCAACCCGCAGAATTTGTATCTCTATTCCCTTTCGGGGATGGGGCTGGGAGAGTTTTTGCGGCTGATGGCGCCGGTAACGGGTCTATCTTTGGTGCTACTGAGTGCGGCGGTACTGTGCCTGCCCTGCCGGCCGTTGGGCGCGGCTGATATCCGCCTGAACCGGCCGGACCGCCGGGGGCTGCTGCTGTGGGGAGCGGTATTCGCGGTATGTCTGCTTTCGGTGCTGCGTGTGCTGCATTACGGAATAGCGCTGGGCGCGGCGGTGCTGGCGGCCCTGCTTGCCGACCGGCGGCTGCTGCGGCGTGTGGATTACAGCCTGCTGCTGACTTTTCTGTTTTTCTTTGTTTTTGTGGGGAATATGAAGGCTCTGCCGACCGTTAGCGAGGCGCTTTCCGGACTGGTGGCAGGGAGGGAAATGACGGTGGGGATTCTGCTGAGCCAAGTGATAAGCAATGTGCCGGCGGCCATGCTGCTTTCCGGCTTTACCGCCGATTACCCGGCGCTGCTGCTGGGGGTGAACCTTGGCGGGCTGGGTACCCTGATCGCCTCAATGGCAAGTCTGATCTCCTACAAGCTGTACGCCGCGGCGGATGGGGCCAGGACCGGAAAATATATGCTCTTTTTTACGGCGGTGAATGTAGTGCTGCTGGCGGTTCTGTGGGGAGCGATGGTTATAATATATAAATGAAATGATATATATTAAGAGAAGGAATTCTCGCTGGACGGCGAAATTTATTGATAGCATATACGCTATAAAGCAAGACAAAAAACGGATAGCAGGGTAAAGCGATGCTTTTTTGAAATGGGACAAGTTGGATAAAATTTTGTCATAGTTGCGCAATTTGATGCTTTTTCATTAAAAATAGTTGCGCAAAACTGCCGTAAATTAACGGAAACCAGGCACGGAAGAAAAAAGAGATATTCCTTTTTGGAAATATGGGTAGACTTTTTTGAGATATCCCTTTTCATATTTAGTATGTTATATTAACGGAGCTGAAAGACGCCGGAAGCGGCGGATACAGTTTACGAGAAAAGGGGTATAGAGATTATGGAAGCGATTGCTGCCATTGTGATCTTTGTGCTGATGTTCGCACTGATCATACTGGATAAGATTCCGCGGCATTACATCACACTGGGGTGCGCCGCGGCAACACTCATCATCGTCTTTGGCGTATGTATGAAGAGCCCGCAGGCGATAATGGAAACACTGAACCTAAAAACCATCATCACCGGGAATTTCTGGATCAGCTCCGGAGAGAGCAGCTCCAGCGGTATCAACTGGGAGACCATCATCTTTGTGGCCGGTATGATGGTGATGGTGGAGGGCATGGCCAAGGCGGGCTTTTTCCGCTGGCTGTGCCTGACCATAGCCAAGGCGGTAAAATATAAGGTAATGCCTATTCTTATTACCTTTATGGTGATGAGCGCCGTACTAGCCATGTTTATCGATAGTATCACCGTCATTCTGTTCCTAGCGGCAGTAACGGTCGAGCTTTCTCAGCTGTTGAAATTTGACCCGGTGCCTATGGTGCTGGCGGAAATTTTCTGCGCGAACCTGGGTGGCTCCGCCACCATGTGCGGCGACCCGCCCAATATCATCGTTGGGACTGCGCTGGGTTACAGCTTTGCCGATTTTATCACCAATACCGGCGTTATTGCCGGCATCGCCCTGGTGGTGAGCGTGGTGTTTTATGCGCTGGCTTACCGCAAGGAGCTGACGGCCAGCGCGGCGGCCAATGCCGGGCTGACGGTACATTATCCCGACCCGAGCGAAGCCATTACTGATAAGAAGGAATTTGTGTTGAGCTGTGTTATCTTCCTGTGCGCGGTGGTGCTGCTGGTGACCCATGCCCAGACCCATTTGACCGTGGCGCTTATCGGTGTGGCTATCACGATACTGACGCTGATCTGCTTTGCCAAGGATGCCAAGGAGATCATCCGTGGCGTGGACTACCAGACCCTGCTATTCTTCATCGGACTGTTTGTGGTGGTAGGTGGCCTGGAGCAGACCGGTGTACTGGTGATGATCGCGGAATTTATCGGCAAGCTGTGCGGCGGCAACATCCTGGCGATGGTCTACATCGTGCTGTGGATCTCCGCGGTGGCCAGTTCGGTAGTTGACAATATTCCGTTTGCTGCTACAATGGTACCTGTAATAAAGACACTGGCGGCCACCACCGGCGCCGATCTTTCCACCCTGGCGTGGGGACTTTCCATTGGTACCGATATCGGCGGCAGCGCCACCCCCATTGGTGCTTCGGCCAATGTAGTGGGTACCTCGGTGGTTTCTAAGGCCGGTTACCCGGTAAGCTGGGGCCGCTACTGCAAGACCGCCATCCCGGCGACCATTATTGTGCTGGGCATTGCCATGATCGTCATCAAGCTGAGATATTTCTAAGCAGAGAGGGAGGACAGTATGGAACACGAAAAGCAGCAGGTCATCATTACTATTGGCCGGGAATACGGCTCCGGCGGACACCTGATAGCCGATATGCTGGGTGAAAAATATGGGCTGCCGGTGTACGACAGTACTATCATCGAGGTTATTGCCAAGGAAAAGAACCTGAACCTGGAGAAGCTGAAGGAGTATGACGAAAAGCCACGCAACCGGCTGTTCACCCGCTCCATAGATGGATACAGCAACTCCCCGGAGGATGTCATTGCCTATATGGAATTTGACTTCCTGCGGGAGAAGGCAAAATCCGGCGAGAGCTTCATTGTGGTGGGACGCTGCGGCAGCTCCATCCTAAAGGGCTACCGGGGGGTCATCAGCATCTTTGTGACCGGCGATATGCCGGAAAAGATCCAGCGCGTGGCGACGGAATTCCATGTTTCCAATGAGGACGCGGAAATGATGATCCAGAAAAATAACAAGAGCCGCAAGCTGTACCATAACTTCTACTGCAAGGAGAAGTGGGGCGACAGCCGCTACTATGAGCTGACCATCAATACTTCTAAGATCGGCTTTGACAGGGCTGCGGAAGTCATCGACTGCTACATCAAGGAGCGGATGGGTGACGACTGGGCTGAGCATATTGCCAGATAACAAGGCTGAAGAATAAAAGAGAAGGAAAAGACCTCCGCCCGGGGAAACCGGACGGAGGCTCTTTTTATTGCATGGAGGAGGTTAGCCGCGGAAGGCGGGATTGAAGGCATAGAAATTGCGGGAATTAAGGTCATCCTGCACCATGCGGAGGGCTTCGCCAAACCGCTGGTAATGGACGATCTCCCGCTCCCGCAGGAAGCGGATGGGTGCGATGACATCGGGGTCATCGATGAGACGAAGGATGTTATCGTAGGTAGTGCGGGCTTTTTGCTCGGCGGCCATGTCCTCGCTCAGGTCGGTGATGGGATCACCAGTGGACTGCATGGAGGCAGAGGAGAAGGGCATGCCGCTGGCGGCCTGCGGCCAGATGCCAACGGTGTGATCGACGAAGTAGGGTGCGAAGCCGGAATTTTTGATCTCTTCGATGGAGAGATTCCTGGTGAGCTGGTGGACGATGGTGCCGATCATCTCCAGATGAGCCAGCTCCTCGGTGCCAATATCATTGAGGAGACCGGCGACCCGGCGGTTGGGCATGGCAAATTTTTGCGAAAGGTAGCGCAGGCTGGCGCCCAATTCACCATCGGGTCCGCCGTATAGTAAAAGGAGATGTACTACATATAGTAGTACATCTCGATTTCTTCATTGGATTTAGTATATACTATCTTGCTGATAAAACACCGCAAAAGATTGTTCTTTACGGTTGGGGTCACATCAGGATCCTTGAGGGTGGGGATAGCTGCTATAATCTTATCCCGCAAAGCCTGTGGATCCGGTGCTGGTATAACAGTGGGTGCTGTATTAAGCTGCTTTTCGAGGTCGGCGATGGTGGATAGGATGGCTTCTTTGTTGCTGCGATATTCCGCAAGGGTATCAACACCGCCCTGGTAGGCTTCCTTGCAGCGCTGTAACTTGTTTTGCTCTTTTTTAATCTGAGCTTTTATGGTGGCAGTGGCAACAGGCGCCGACTGGGTGCGATATTCGATTTTAAGATTGCCGTTCATGTCGAGGGCATCATGCTCCAACCCCTGCATTACTGCCTTGTCAAGCTTGGTAATGGTTATTGAGTGACTAATTGAGCAAAGCCCTTTTGCATAGTGGTTGCATTGCAGTGACCCTGGTGTGGAGGTAACAAGTGTAGCGCCACAGTTGGAGCAATGAACCAGTCCACGCAGCATGAATTTACTTGCGGTATCTCTCTGATACCTGGGGAATTTCTGTTTATTCTCGGCAATCTTGGCTTGTGCTTTTTCCCATTGCTCCGTAGTAATAATGGGCTGGTGGTTCCCATCCACTATCAGAGTATCGTCTGTTTTATAATAACGGTTTGCCCTGCCAGTTGGAGTCCAACGAATTTTGCCGATGTAAACAGGATTTTGCATGATGTAATTGAGGGTTCGGTATTCAATTTTGCAGCCGCGGCGGGTACGGATCCCCATTTCATTTAGCCTCCTTGCCAGCTGTAGCATCGGAGTGCCGGCGGCGAACTCATCAAATAACATGGATATGACCGGTGCCATCTCCGGATCCGGCACCAGCTGTTTATTCTCCATGAGGTAGCCGAGGGGTGGGATGGTAACAGGCTCGCCACGGGAAACTTTCTCTGTCATGCCGCGCTTGACCTCGCCGGAAAGGCGAATGGAATAATACTCATCCATCCATTCGATAATACGCTCGATCAGGCTGCCGAAAGGTCCATCGATCAACGGCTCGGAAATGGAGACGACTTCGATGCCGTCCTTTTTAAGCATGGATTTGTAAACGATGCTCTCTTCCTGGTTGCGGGCAAAGCGGGAATATTTCCAGCACAGGATCACCTCGAAAGGTGGGGGCTGCTGCTTAGCTGTGGAGATCATGCGCATAAACTCGGGACGCTTTTCTGCCTGGCGACCGGAGCGCCCGTCCTCCTCGCGGAAGATGTATTCCTCGGCAAGGATCAGGTCGTGGGATTTAGCATAGTCCCGTATTGCCTGCAGCTGGCTGTCTGGAGAGTATTCCAGCTGGTCATCGGTGCTGACGCGTACATAGGCTGCAGCGATTTTCATTGACACCACCCTTTCACTGCGATATTATGAAAGGGCAGAATAATACCTTGCACCGCAAGAATTATCTGCCCTGCCCCTTCATCGAGGTCCAGTCGATGAGGGGGATTTTTTTATTCTTTTTCTGCTTCCACCTTTTCGATAAGGCTATCGAAAGCATTAAGATCCATACTATATACCTTTTGTTTTTTCTCCTTGCTGCGAATCAAAAGGTGCATATCATCAACAACCTTTAACTTTTTGGGGAGGGTGCCTCTTGATATATCGAGCTCTGCAAGAAGATCGGCTGTTGATATTCCGCTTTCGGAGAACAGCGCAGCCTGAACAAGGAGGGAGTAAAGGCCAAGAAATGTTTGACTATCGGGATTTGGCAGTATATAAATATGCTGCAGATACCAGCTAAGCCGATCTATCCGCTTTTGTAGGGCTTCGACCAGCAACGCAGCTGATTCATTAACAAAATCAAGAAAAGTCTCGATAAATGGGGTCAGATCTCCCCTATTGAGCTTATCATTGCAAATCTTAAAAGCCTTGTAGTAACTATTGATATTGGCTTTAATGGTGTAAGACAGCCGGTAACCGAGCAGGGGGTCGAGTTCCTTGGAGATCATATAGCTGCTGATGAAACGATTGAGCCGCCCATTGCCATCATAGAACGGGTGGATATAGCCCAGAAGGTAGTGGAACACCGCAGTCCGATAAAGAAGCTCCTCATCCTCATTGTTAAGATAGACGAGGGCTTGCTCCATAGAGGAGATGATTTTCTCTTCCGGCATCAATCCCCGATGGATCTCCTTCTGGGTGGCGGAAGCAACACTGACGGAGTTTTTACGAAAGATCTTCCCGTCCGGCATGTTGGAGGGATCATTGTTGACGACTTCATCCAAAACGATTTCATCGTAGATACTGCGGATATCCTGACAGGTAGCTACGCTGATATTTTTCGGGTCATTCAATGCAAGATATTTTTGAACAATGCCGTGGAAGCGTGCGCGCTTATCCTCTTTTTCCAAGGCGGAGAGAATTTCCTTACGAGTGCTGTGCACACCTTCAATGTTATTTGAAAGCGCAACCTCATCGATCAGACAGCGTGTGGTGAACTGCTGAATTGCGATGGGAGGGAGCTTTCTTCTAAGCAGCAGCACCTTTTTATCCAGCTTTTGAATATCCAGTATGGTTTGATGGATCTTTGGCGTGATGGTGTAAAAGGCAGGAAAGTCGCCAATGTAGAAGTCGATATGATGGGTGTATTCGCTTGAAATTCTGCTGCGGTAAATTTCTTCGTAGTTCTTTTGGTTAGAATAAAATATACTTGATAGTAACTGATATGACATAAAAATCACTCCAATTTGCAATGATACACCAATAACAATATGTTCATGCGCAAAAAAGGTGTATTTTTGCACATGAATATAGATTATCATGAACATTATGATAAATCAAGAGTAATTTTATTCATGAAGCAGACCTTTCATGAGCTCAAATTCCGCACCGGTGCGGAATTTGAGTCAAACTCATTCCATTACTCCACCCCGCTGAGGAATGCTACTGCCTTGCCGATGATGCGGATCTGGGAAAGCTCTTCGCCAACGAATACAAATGGCTCATAGCGCGGATTTTCCGGCTGTAGGATGATTTTGTCTGTGGACTTGTAGATGCGTTTTAGGGTGGCTTCGTCTTCTACTATTACGGCAGCAATGGCTCCGTTATCTACATCCGGCTGCTGGCGTATGAATACCAGGTCGCCATCCATAATGCGGGCGCCGGTCATGCTGTCCCCCTTACACTTCAGGCAAAAATCGGCGTGCACATTCTCCGGCATTTTCACATAGCCGTCCAGGTTTTCCGCCGCCAGTATGGGGGTGCCGCAGGCTATGGTGCCCAGCAGCGGCACCTTGCGCATATTGGGGAGGGGGAGGGTATTTTCTAATGATAAAACCCAAGAGGATCTATTTGGAATATCTGATTTTCCAAGCAGGAAATCCATGTCAACATTAAAGTAGTCGGCGATAGTTTCGAGTGCATCAAACCCGGGCTCTCGTTCTCCGCGTTCATACATATTTACTCGACTCTTAGTAAAGCCGAGTTGGTTAGCCATGTCCTGCTGGGAAAGACCACGCTCGGTTCTTAATTGTTTGAACCGCTCCGAAAATTTAGCCATGATGTACCCCTTTCAAGGTTGTTATAAAAATTATACACATTATGTGTACTTTGGTAAATAGACTTTGTGCACAAAATGTGCTGTTGCAGTTTGTGCACAAATTGTGTGATTTTTTATTGACTTTGAGCACGAATAGTGTATAATCATAATCAAGACGAGCACAATATGTGAACGCAAAAAATAGGGAGGTGATAAAATGAGTGTGGGTGAAAGGTTGCGAGCCTTGCGCGGAGAGCGAACACAAGAGGAGATTTCTAAAGAATTAGGGATTACAAAGTCCTCTTATGCCATGTATGAACGAGGAGAACGCACTCCTCGGGATGAGGTCAAGGTACGGATTTCCAAGTATTACGGGGTATCTGTGCAGGAGCTTTTTTATAACTAATGTGAGCACAAATTGTGCTTTTATTCAAATCGAACACCGGTGTCCGATTTGGAGAAAGGCAAATGTTGCACCGGTGCGGAATTTGAGAAAGGGGAAGCTATGGGAAATGAAAAAGAACAGGCAGTGGTTCACCTGTCGAAGGAGCTGCAGGACTGGCTGAGGGAGCAGCTGATTGCTCGCGGGATTTCCGTGGGGTCGATGATCGTGCTGGATCCGCTGAAAGGATTGCTGTATATCTGTCAGTTCTGCCCGGGCTGGGATATGGACTATGGGCAAAAGGAACGCCACCCACGAAGGCGGCAGAAGGGGGTTGTTATAAGGGTAGCGAATACTTTTGATATTGTTTTCACTGCGCTGGCGCTTCTGTACACCTTTCTGGCGATCACCATATTCTGCGGTGTTATTTTGCCGAAAACAGGTTGAAAAGCGATTTCACAAAATCGCTGATTGCGGCGTGGTTTATGGCGAGCTCAAAGAAAAGTGAGATAGCAGAGAAGACCGCAGCAATGATCCCGAGTACATCAGCTCGCTTTGCCTTTTTTAATGCAGATCTTGCATTTTCTTCGGCAAGATCGGCTATTCGGCGCAGTTCTTCCAGACTTTTCGCAGAACCGGCAATATCCTTCAGGGCTTCTGTTTGCTGAGCAGGTTCGGTGTTCCGGCAGAGATGGTCAAGTTTTTCTGAAATGCTGCCGTACTTGTTGCGGGACGCGATCTCTCTTTGCATATACTCCAGCCCGCTTAAAGTCAATTTGACGAGCGCGGATTGCCCATCATCTGCGCTCCCTTTAGCTTTTTTGGTGTTATCCATGCAAATGCCTCCATGTATCAACAAATTATGCCAATAAGCACATAGTACCACGGAGATTTGCAGTGCGCAAGCTGGTGAAAACGATTTCATCTTTGAGGGGGGGAGAAACTATGAAAAAGCCAAATATGGCGATTATTGGACTGGTGGCTTCTATCATCGCCCTGCTGTTCTCTATTTTCTGCAATGTCATTAAATTGATCTGAAATGGGACAGCGCTGTCACATTTGAGGGGAGGGAGAACTATGGAAAACGGATACGGAAAAAACGCCCGCCCCAGAGGGACGGACGAGGCAGAGGTAATTCAGGTGATCCATACCAGAGCGCTGGTAGGGAGAGGGACGCCGGAGGATCTTGTGCGGCACCTCGATCAGTATTGGTCATTCGATGGCAAGCTGCTGGCTGTTTATGACCCGGCAGTGGAGTATGACCCGATGAAGGTTTACGACACAAGCGGTTTATGAGCCGGTCAGCCCGGTCGGCGAAGAGATTCTTTCTTTTCGGAAAGCTGCTTGATTTTATCCATCATAAGCGAGGATTCGTGTTTGGATATGTACCACTCATAAATGAGGTACTCAACTAATTCAAGAAGGAGCTCAGCTTCTTCGGGGTCGATATCAACGATGATCGATGTGTCTTTTTCCATGTGGGCGCCAATATTACCGAGTTTTCGTGCGGCGTCAATGGCTGCCCATTGATCTGGCTGTATCTTGCCCTCCAGCTGGTTAATTTCGCTGGCGAGATTTCCGGCATGAATGCCCTGCGTATCTCGGATCATTCCTTGAATACACCGCCGAGAAAGGGTGGCGGAAGCCTTGGGGCTGATGTTGAGGATCTCAAAAGCTTCTTGGTAATCCTTACGAATTGACTGGGGGACATATTCGGGGTATTGTTTGGCATTACTTTTTGGATAGATCAAGTACTTTTGGTCGATGATGTCGCCGGATATTCCAATGCCGTAGATAGAAGTTTTTTCGCAGTTGGGGCATTTTACAACATGTGCCATTATCCCATTTTCGGCTCTTTGTTTATTAACTTGTTCGAGCTGTGCGAGGTTGGGACCTTGTGGACCAAAGGTTCCTTGGTGAATTGGAGTAAAACCGACATGCGTTTCCTTATGCGTGTCCTTCGTCAGGGGGATAGCTACGCCGCAAAATGGGCAGAAATAACTGTCAACCAAATAAATCAACTCCTTTCCGTTGACATTATAGCATGTACGGAAAGAAAAGGAAAGTATTTCAAATTCAACGGTTCTGCTCAATTAGGGGAAGGAGGTGCAGATATGACAAAGGAACAGAGAAAAGAACTGCTTGAAAAGTAGCTGGCGCTGCTTTCCGAGCTTTCCCAAAAGGCGGATCCCTCTATGGTATGCGATATGACAGGGGCAATGATAGCCCTCGTTGAGGTAATGAACGATTTGGACGACCGGACAGATAGAAAGAAAGCGGGGAGGTGACAGTATGCCGGACGGGATAACCTTGTTCCTCATTGGGGTTGCGCTGGGGGTATATATGGGGCGCAAGCTGCGGGAGATAGGCGAACAACTGTGGAAATGACATTTATACAAGCTGAAGATACATAGCCTAAACCAAGGAGGTGTGATCATGGCAAGGAAAGAGATCACGGTAAAGCGCTCCTACCTCATCACCGACCACGGGACTTTCCCGCTGGATGAGCTGACACCGGAGCAGAAAGAGGAAGCATGTAAGGCGATGCGGGCGCGGGTGTTGAATATGATGCGTGAGTACTACCTTAAGCACCCGGAGGAATATGCCAAGCTGCCGGACGCCCCGCAGTAGCAGCCGGCAGGGGCATAAAAGGAGGAAGTCAAAATGTTTGAGATCTGTTTTCTGTTTATCTGCATCGGGATAGGCGGGTGCTTCGGGCTGCTTGTCCTGCTGCTGGAGCGTCTGATCCCGGAAAAATGGATCGATGCGATCCTGCACAGGATGGGGGTGGATGACTGATGCGTAAGATCTGCCGCACCGATTATTGGACCTGCCCCTACTGTGGATCAAATCTTGATCCCGGCGAGCGCTGCGACTGCGGGATACAGCCGTTCACCACACCGGATCCGGATCCGGACGGGGAGGAATAGGGATGGCTAAAAATACATACTTCTGCCCCTGCGGGCGCAGCTTCCCGCGCAGTACCGATGCGGTGTGTACGGGAATACGGCTGGAAAACTACGGTGAGGGATATGAGTGCTGGGGCTGCTGTTTCCCGTTGGAGGTCAGATCGTGGGACTCTTCGGTAAAAGGTTTGGTGCTTGACCATTATGTTTGCCGCGCGTCCAGGGGTGGAATCGTTTATAAGACTACAGCGAAATTCAACTTGGAGAATACCAACTGCGGCTATATCTACACGCTGGATCGCCCCGTGATCCTGCAGCTGATCCGGTTTTATCTTACCTTGAAAGGGCGGGGATCAGACCTTGCAGACGCTGCCAATACCGATGACGATGTGTTGGAGCGTTACTTCTTGGGCAGTTCGCTGCATGAGGGCAAGCGTACCTATGCGTTTAGCTGGAAAAGTAATAAAACCGGCTTGCGAGATAAAAGGATCTTCTTCGAGCGGTACCTGGCACTCAATCCGGAACAGTCCGAAGACTGGTGGCGGGAGAAAATACAGGCACTTACTCCGCTGCCGGTTGCCCAGCCGAAGCAGTGCCCCCATTACCGCGGGGTCATAAAAAAGGGCAGGGAATACCTGATCTCCTGCGAAAAGTGGCTGGGACCAGGGACGCCCTATGAGACCAGGAGAGATGCACAACTCGGCGCCGAGCATCGCTGCCTGTGCGCGGAACAATATCAAAGCTGCCTGTTCTATAAGCAGGCGGAAAGGGACGGTGAAAAGATGAGTATGGAATATCCGCAGCCGGGCGAGGGAATGTGCCCCTGCTACGGCGGCGCAAGTGCGAAAAAAGGCGGCGGACATCTGATCCGCTGCGGCAAGTGGGAAAGCCCGCTGCCCGATGATGGTACATACCTGCAGCAGATCAAGATGTGCAGCGGCGAGGATCTGGATAAATGCCGCTTCTACCTGCTGTGGTGGCTGCGGGAAAACGGTCACGGCGAGGAAGCCAGCGGAAAATCCGATGGTGAGCTGCGGAATATCTACCGGGGATATCAGCTGAAAAAAGAGCTGGCGGAGGAAAAGGAGACCGGTATTCAGCCGGCTCCTGCGCCAGATAAGCCCGAGCACCCCCGCTCCCCCGAGGAGCTGGCGGTCGCCATTGGCTTCTATAAGGCACAGACGGTGCAGAACATTATCGAGATCGGGCGGTGCCTCATTGAAGCCAAAGCACAGCTGGACCATGGGCAGTGGATGGACTGGCTTGCGGAAAAAGCGGAAATTAGCCACACACAGGCAAAACGGTTTATGCAGCTTGCGAGAGAGTATAGCGCAAATGGTGCACCGGTGCACCATTTGACTTACCGCAAGGCGCTGGCACTGCTGGCGGTGCCTGCGGAGGAACGGGACGAGTTTATTGAGGCACCCCATGTAGTAAACGGGCAGGAAAAGACTGTGGAGCAGATGACCAGCCGAGAGCTGGAAAAAGCCATAAAGGAGCGCGACGAAGCCCGGCAAAAAATAGCCGACCGCGCCAAGGAAAACAGCCGTTTGCAGGTTGAGCTGGATAAAGCTAACCGCACTATAGCCGATAAGGAGAAAGCCCTGCGGGAGCTGGAGAGCCGACCGGTAGATGTGGCTGTGACCGAACCCACCGAGGAGCAGCTGGATGAAATGCGTGCGGAGATTCGCCGCGAACTGGAGCGGGAGATCCCTCAGAACATGTATTTATCCTCCAAGGCGGCGGAGCGTGCGGTGGATGTGTTTAATTCCGCCGTTGATGCAGCACTGGGGCATCTCATTGAGGTGGAGCAGACCCGCCCCTACCTCCAGGCAAGCAAAGATATGGAGGATGCCATCACCTGGCTGGAGGTCAAGATAGAGCGCCTAACTGAGCTGAGAGATGCCATGCTGATGGCGGAGCGCCGCCGGGACGAACACGCCAATGATATCGACTTTTAAGGAGGGGACGGGAATGAGGTTATGGGACAAGCTCCTGGTGGTGCTTATCATAATTGGTTCGGTGCTCCTTTTTGCCTGCGTAGCCAATGAAGATATTGAGGCGCACCGCAGTGCCGCGAAGGCGGCAGAGGCTGTGATTCTCTCCGAGGGAGAGGTTGCCCGTCGGGAACAGTTGGCATATTACCGCGGCTGGCAGGATGGCAAGCAATATTATTTGGACAGGTTTGGGGGAACATCATGATGGACAAGTCTCCTTGCTATGGCTGTGGATCCCGCAGCATGGGCTGTCATGCCGGCTGTGCCGCCTATAAGGACTGGCGGGCGGCACTTGACGCTTCAAAACCTATTTGCCGGCGCGACGAGATGAAAGAATACGCTTATGCCCGAGGGGCAAGGCTGAACCGCCTCCGGCGCAGTGGCACCGCCCGCGGGAAAAGCTCGTTATTTCGGAACTTCAGGAGGGTTATATGAACGGAAAGGATATTGTGAGATATCTTCGCTGGATCGCGGTGAATGACCAGGCGGTGATGTGTCCGCAGCTTGCCAAAGAAGCTGCGGACTTCATTGAGGCGGCGCTTGGTATTATCTCCACATATGATGATCTGCGAAACCAGATAGAGAGGAAAGGGGGAGTACTGCTTGGCAGGGAAAGCGCCGACGGAAAAGAAGTCAGTGAGGAAGCCACCAAAATTTAAGGGGAAGCCGACCCTCCGCCAGATCGCCAACGCGGCGGCGAAAGAGGGAATGTCCTACGGGAAGTTCGTAGCAAAATACAAGCTGTGAGGTGTTTTTAGATGACGCATTATATCAAGATCCTGCCGGAATACTTTAACGCAGTAGCGTCCGGCAGAAAGAGCTTCGAGGTGCGGTGCAATGACCGCAAATACACAGTAGGGGATCGGTTGATCATGCAGGAGGTCGATGAGCATGGCAGGCTGAGCGGGCAGAGTATTGTCTGCAAGATCACCTACATATTCTCCGATACGGAATATGTGAAAGAGGGGTATGTGGTCCTCTCTGTGGTGTTTATCCGTAAAAATCCGCTTACTACGCTGGAGGTCTGGGCAGAGACCGGCGAGGAGTACTATGCCGTTTACGGTGCCGATGGTACGGATATTTGTGAGAGCTTGTGCCGACATCCGGAGGATAAGACGGCGGAGCACTGTGATGGCTGCTTGCTGCGGCAGCTGATCAATCGTCTGGGTGACATCGAATATTGGGGGAACCTTTTCCGGGGTGAGGATGATGAATAAGAGCTGTGTCACCTGCGCTTTCTATAAACCATTTGATGTGCCGGCGGTCAATGAATCATATGGCATATGGGGCAAGTGCCTGTACGGTGTGCCGGAGGGAGGCACTGGCTACAATGTGTATATCCCGCATGGCTGCTGCAAGCGCTACTCCGAAAAGGAGGGGACGAAAGATGGAAAAACAGAACCTTCCGGCGGGTAACTACACCGCCATTGTCGTAGGAGCCAGAGTGGAGCATTATCCTTCTGGCTCCTATATTGTCCAACTGCTTCTGTCAGTCACGCAGGGAGAGCTGAAGTACTCCAAGTGTTGTAAGAATATGTTCTACCAAGATACGCCGGAGCAGCTGGCGTTGGCTCGATCACACTTCGCCCGCATCGGCGGTAGGCTGGGTGACCGCTCCACCGTGGATAAGGATGTCCAGACCCTGATCGGGAATGTGCTGCCGGTTACGGTGTACTACACCGATCATGGGAAGCAGCGGGTAACCGTAAAGGGGCGCATTGGAATGGATGATCCGCAGGAATATCGCAAGGAAGGTAAATACAATGTATGAAAAAATACCTCTTGAATTAAAACAGCTGCCCCACTGGGTAGGCTGGAAATATATGCAGCGCCCCGGCGAAGATCATAAGCGTAAGGTGCCGATCAACGCGATGGACGGTCAGCCGGCAAAGAGTAACGATCCGACGACCTGGTGCGATTTCGATACAGCTTGCCTCGGTAAAGAACGCTTTGGCTTGGATGGCATTGGATTTATGTTCTCCGGTGATGGAATTTTCGGTATAGATATTGACCATTGCTATGATCCGGAAACGCAGGAGCTTGATCCCGCAGCGGCAGAGATCATCGAGACGGTACAGAGCTATACCGAGCTGTCACCCAGCGGGACGGGTATTCATATCCTTTGCAAGGGTGCTCTGCCGGAGGGACGCAAGCGCCGCGGAGCGGTTGAGATGTATTCCACTTTACGATACTTTACCGTTACGGGTAATCAATTTGGCTTGGAGTACCCTTTTTCAGACTGTACAGAGCGTGTCGCAGTAATGCACCGGAAATATCTCGGGGAAGAAGAAACCGCCGCAGGCGCGCAAAAGGCAGCGCTCCCTATGTCTGCCGGACGGGGCACCAATGCAGACATGTCGGTTGATGCCATTCTCCGCCGAATGTTCGACAGCAAGCATGGGCAGAAGCTGCAGGACCTCTATAACGGATCATGGGAACGGTATGGTATCGGGGACGGCTCTCAATCCTCGGCAGATCAGGCTTTCTGCAACACGCTGGCATTCTGGTGCCGGTGCGATGCGGCACTGATGGATGCCATATTTCGTCGATCCGGGCTGTATCGCCAAAAATGGGATAAGCGCCGCGGCGCAAAAACATACGGGCAGATCACCATTGATCGTGCGATCAAGGACTGCAGGGATATTTGGGAGCCGCAGGAGCAGGTACAGCGCCCGGCGCCTGCGATCCCCCCACCCCCTCAAAATACTTCTAATGAAGTTCCAGCGATAGAAAATGCCACGGTAGGCGAGACGGGACAGCGGAGATACTACACCTATGATGATACCGGCAACGCGCTACGGTTCCGCGATGCCAATGCCGGGCTGATCCACTATAACCATGTGGACGGCTGCTGGATCTACTGGGACGGTGTGCGCTGGGCGTCTGATGAAAACGGTGAGATCAAGCGGCGGGCGGATAAGATGCTGGCGGATATGGCAAAGGATCTCAAGGAGATGCAGGATGATCCCGCCTACAACGCCTACAAGAAGCATTTGAGCCGGAGTAGAAGCCATCGGGGAAAAGAGGGGTTTATTGCCGAAGCGCGCCATTTGGAGGGCGTGCCGGTGCTGCCCTCGGAGATGGACAGGGCAGGGAATGCCTTTAATGTGCGCAACTGCCTGATCTCCCTGAAGACCGGCAGGACCGCCGAGCACGATAAGAAGTACATGATCAGCAAGCTGGCGCCAGTGACCTATGATGAGAATGCAAAGTGTCCACGGTGGGACCGCTTCATTGAGGAGATCACCTGCGGGGATAAGAGCCTCCAGCTCTACCTCCAGCGCATGATCGGATATTGCATGACTGCCTATACCAAGGAGCAGTGTATGTTCTTCCTTTACGGGAATGGATCCAACGGTAAATCCGTCTTCGTAGATACCATCGCTTATATGCTGGGCGAGTATGCCGCCAGCTGCCAGCCAGAGACGGTGATGATGCGCGACCGCAATAACACTGCCCGCGGAGACCTTGCCCGTCTAAAGGGCGCCCGTATGGTCGTTACCAGTGAGCCAAACGACGGCTGCCGGCTGGATGAGGGCATTGTCAAGCAGATGACCGGCGGTACCGAGAATAAGCTGACTGCACGCTTCCTTTATGGGCGGGAGTTCGAATTTTCTCCGGAATTCAAGATTGTGATGAGCACCAACTATAAGCCGGTCATCAAAGGAACCGATAACGGCATCTGGCGCCGTGTGCGCCTGATTCCGTTTACTGCGGAGTTCACCAAAGAAAACCGTGACCCACAGCTGATCGAGAAGCTGCGGCGAGAGCTGCCCGGTATCCTTAATTGGGCAATCGCCGGCGCCGTTGGCTGGTGTAAGGAGGGGCTGCCGCCCTGTGCCATAATTGACGAAGCAGGACAGGAGTACCGCAGCGAAATGGACCGTGTGCAGCAGTTTCTTGATGATTGCACGACCCGCAGCGAAAGCAGCAGCACGCAGGCATCTACACTTTATAAGTGCTATAAGGCGTGGTGCAGTGAGCAGGGTGACCGCTTTCCGGTAGGCTCCACGAAGTTCTTTATGGAGCTGAAACGGCGCTTCAAATCAAGGAAAACCGAGGCTTATAACGAATATATCGGCATCAAAATCAACGATCTTGGCATGGATCTGTACACCAGGGCGGAGAGATGAAAATTCCGCAGCTGGAGGAGATGGATGGATGCACCCACTTTTGCAAAAGTTTTTCATAAGAGCGCGTTTTATGAAATACTTTATAAAAATGCTTCCATTCTTCCATGTCTTCCATTTTCACCATTTTCAGAAAGGAGAAAAGAGAAATGGACGGAAAAGAATACTGCAATAAGAGAGTGATGCTGGGGAAGTATCGCTATCTGATGGCTATGGTTGCACGACGGGGGAAGGAGGCTGCCAGATGGAATGATCTCGCGGCTCGTCCGGTAGGATCCGGCATTGGGTCTGCCCGTACCAAATCCGGCGCCCAGCCCGTGGATATTGGGGCGGCTAAGGTAAATGCTTTAGCGATTGAGCAGGAATGTGACGAGCTGGCGGAGGAAGCTCGTCGTGAGCGTGATCGGCTGGCGATTTGCATTGCACTGGTGCCGGACGCGGCTTCTCGGGATATTCTGGAGCTGGCATATCTCAACGGCTATACGATGTCCCAGCTGGAGCGTCATTATGATACTTCCAAAAAGACGGTAGACCGGCGGATGAAACGGGCGATCCTGCTGCTGGATGCAAACTCCACCTTCTTCAGGAATGCCGGCTCCTGAAAACTGTCCGCATTTGTCCTTGTTTGTCCATGTTTGTCCCGTTTTGTCCTCTTGTTTTCCATACCGTTATTGACTATAATACATGTAGAGGAGTATGCCTGTGGGGCGTACTCCTTTTCAGTTTCAAGGGAATATTCAGCTCGGGTTTCATGCCCGGGCTTTTTTATTCCTCCGAAAAGCGGAAGATCTTTCAACAAGATATTCACCAAAAGCCGCTGTAAAAGCGATTTTGGTGTGAAAAAGACTGCTTTAGGGTGGTTTTCCACATTTATCGGGCTTGTATGTAGGTACTTCCCGGGGTATAGGGGTATCGCAGGTGCTTGCGAGCGCGGAAAAAATCCGGCTTTAAGAATTTTTTGAGCACTTGAAACTCGAAAACTCCCTGCAGCCCTCAGATCTCCGCGTTTTTTGTGCAGGTTGCCAATGTATTTGGCAGTGCCGGAAAGCTTGGGGCAGCTGGGCATTTTGAAGGGAAAGGAGGGCATTCTGTGTGGATTGTGAAGTAGCGGATCAGGTCTCCATGGAGCAGATGGAGGCGGAACAATCGGCTTCGCCGAAAAGGAAAGCGGCGCCGCTCGCCTTTGATGAGGAACTGAATACAGTGATTATGAGCAGCGAGCTGACGGCGAAGTATTTCGGCGTGTCACAACAGACGCTCTCCAACTGGGTGCGCGCCGGCTGTCCGCGGTATAAATACGGTTTTTATGATCTGCGGGAAGTCAGCGAATACCGCTTTAAGGTTGCCGGTCCAATGAAGACGCCGGAGAGTGAGCGGGATCTGGAGAGCCTGCCGGTCCAGCAGCAAAAACTGTTTTATGAGCAGCGTCTAAAGGCGGCGCAGGCTGAGGCTGCCGAATACAAAAATGAGATCGCCAAGGGGGAATATCTTCCGAGAGAGCAGGTCGTCAACGATCTGCGGAAGTTCTGTGTGGTTCTGAAGCGTAGCCTGCAGGGGCTTGGGCGCCGGATATCCCGGGATGTCGCCTCGCAGCTGGGACCGGTCGAAGCTCGTAAGTTCGATAGAACAATCAAAGATACGGTCGATGAGGCACTGGAGCAGCTCAGCGTGGACGGAGTGTATCACTATGGCGGCAAATAAAGACTGGAGCTGCCCTGAATGGATTACCGAGGCGTTGCAGACGCTTCGCCCACCGGGGCGAATGACGGTAAGCGAGTGGGCAGATGCCCGCAGGGTGCTGGATGCCAAGACCAGTTCAATGCCCGGACGATGGAGCACTGATCAAACCCCATATCTGCGGGAGATCATGGATGCCTTTAACGACCCAGAGATCGAGGAGATCAGCCTGATGAAGTCTACACAGATAGGCGGCACCGAGGCGATGCTGAACATGCTCGGTTATGTGATCGATCAGGATCCCAGTGCGTCGATGATCGTTTATCCCACAAAAGAACTGGGCGAATTTTCTTCCAAAAACCGTATTCAGACAATGGTGGATCTGTGCCCGGAGCTGCGCGAGAAGTACGATGCCGGTTCCAAACTGTTGGAATTGCAGTTCAGCGAGATGTATTTGGTGATCAGCGGCGCCAATTCGCCGGCAACGCTGGCATCTTATCCAATTCGGTACCTCTTTATGGATGAGGTAGACAAGTATCCGGAGAATGCCGGTAAGGAGGCGGACCCGCGGGCGCTGGCGAGAGAACGAACCAATAGTTACCGGGATAACCGTAAGATCATCAGTGTAAGTACACCAACCTATGAGGATGGGAACATCTATAAGGACTGGCTGGCTGCTGATGAGCAGAACGAATATTGGGTGACCTGTCCAGAGTGTGGAGCTCAGTGGTCATGGGAATTCAAACAGTTGAAATTCGATAACAGCTCTCCGGAGATGGCACAGCAGACGGCGATGTACTGCTGCAAGGAGTGCGGGGCAATGCTTTCAGATGCCCAGCATAACCGGATGAACCAGCAGGGCTTTTGGAAGAAGGTCAAAAGCAGCGGGCGACAGCGTGTTGCTTTCCGCATGAATGTGTTTGCTTCGCCTTTTATAAGGCTTGGAGATATTGCAAGGCAGTTCGAGGTCAGCCGCAAGGATAAGGCGCAGTTGATGAACTTCATCAATTCCTGGCTGGCAGAGCCGTGGAAAGAGGTCGAGGAAACCACCAATGCCGAGTATCTGATGGAGCAGCGGCAGGGACAGTATAAAAAACAGGTTGTGCCGCCCGGTACAGTGCTGATCACCGGCGGGGTAGATGTGCAGAAGAACTGCTTTTACTGGACGATCCGGGGCTGGCGAGCGAACATGACCAGCTTTAATATCGACCACGGAAAGGCGTTCTCTTGGCGGGAGATTGAGTACATTATGAACCGCTCGCTGGTAGATCCGGCGGGGAAAGGGTATATTGTAAACCTTTGCTGTGTGGACTCCGGTGATCAGACCGATGATGTTTATGATTTCTGTGTTGTCAATAGCGAATGGGCGGTGCCGATAAAGGGCGCTTCCGGCAGACTGTCGGGGCGCTTCCGCAGAACGATCATAGACCGTGTTGACTCCAAGGCGAGGGGGCACACGCTGATCATCGTAGACACCATCTACTACAAGGATATGCTGGCGAGCCGTATGCGCCGCGGCGAAGAGGATGGTGGCTGGTTCACACACATTGACTGCGATCCGGAATACTGCGAAATGGTAACGGCGGAACAGAAGGTTGTGCGGAAACGCAACGGTCGCATGGAATCGGTCTGGGAGCCGAAAGTGGTAGGACGGGACAACCACTACCTCGATACTGAAGTATATGCGGCGCTGGCAGCTGACCTGCTGGGGATCCGTGAGATCAATGCCGAACAGGCGGTAGCTCAGACGGTGGAAGAACCTGTAGCTGCGGTATCTCACGGTTCATCCGGAGGAAACAACTATTTCACGGAAAGAAAGGGGTGGTTTGGATGAGAATTGACGAGTACCGGGAGCAGCTGGCAAGCGTAAATGCTGCCATTAAGGCGATAGAGGGCGGTGCCCAGGAGTACAAGATCGGTACGCGCAGCGTGCGGCGTGGAGAACTTGCCACGCTATATGCGGAGCGTCACCGGTTGGAGACGCTCATTGACAGCGCATATGGCTCTACAACGGTTGGGGTGATGAGACGGAGGTGATGGAGAGTTGAACATATTTGAGCGCCTGATCCTTGCCGTTAATCCCAAGGCAGCGCTGAACCGCGCTTACTATAAGCAGCTGTGCCGCAGCTATTACGATGCGGCGGGGAGAACCAGGGATAACTGGGCGCGTGGGAATACGACCGGCGAGCTGACAGACCGGGCGGCAAGGGATACGGTGAGATCCAGAGCGCGGGCACTGGAGCGCAATGATGACAGCTTTAAGGGCATCATCCTGGACCTTGAGCGTAATGTCGTTGGAACAGGTGCGGTGCTCCAGGCAAAGACCAAAAGTGCCGGCGGCGAAGAGGATGACGAACTGAACACCAGGATCGAGCGGGAGTGGAATCGCTGGTGCCGGAAAGGGTTCTGCACCGTGGATCGCCGTTGGAGCTTTAGGGATGTGCAGAGGCTTTTTGTCCGGCGAGGATATGTTGATGGCGGATTGCTCTGCGTAATGTGTCAAATTGACGGCGAATTCAGGATCCAGCTCCGCGAGGTAGACGAACTGGATAAAACGGTTTTCTCGTATGGCAAGAACCGAGTGGTCAGCGGTGTCGAGATCGACTCGTATGATGCCGCAGTCGCCTACCACTTTAGGCGGTATGATGTGTCTGGCTCATGGACGGGGGAGCTGCAGCGGATCCCCGCAGAACGGGTTATATTCTTCGCCCAGATGCAGAGGGTATCGCAGGTGCGGGAATTTTCGCCGGCAGCCAGTTGCCTGATCCGCATGGATGGGTTATCTCAGCTGACTGACGCAGCGATCACTAAGGAAAAGGTGCAAGCCTGTTTTGGCGTTGCGATAGAGCAGGAAGCGCCGCTGAGTGGTGTCCCATCGATAGGGCGAGGGGTGCAGATGCAGGGAAAGCCTGCGGATCCGCCTACTGAGTTCTTAGAGCCCGGTATGATCAAATACCTGCGACCGGGTGAAAAGGTCGCGCCGATTAGCTCGTCTGGTGTGTCATCAACAGCAGATAACATGATTAAGTCAGTGCTTCGGCAAGCAGGTGCCGGCGCGGGTCTTAGCTACGAGGCGGCGACTAGAGATATGAGTCAGGTCAACTATTCCAGCGCTCGGCAAGGAATGCTGCAGGACCGACGGACCTATGCAGACTGGCAGACCGGCTTGATCGAGTCGGTACTGGATCCCATATTCTTCGCGTGGCTTGAATGGGCGGTACTTTCCGGTAGGGTGAAGATACCGGACTACTGGAGCAGTCCGGAAGAATACGGCTCTCATGTGTGGATCATGCCGGGTATGGACTGGATTGACCCTATCAAAGAGGCAAATGCCAATAAAATCGCTTTGGATAATAATCTGACTACACTGCAGCAGGTATGCGCAGCAAAGGGTCAGGACTGGCGAGAGGTGATCGATCAGCGCGCCCGGGAGGTGCGGTATATCAAAAATACGATAGGAGATGATGAAATTGCCAAAGAGTAAAGGTGCGGTGCCGGGGATGTTTACTCGGAGCTGCGAAATGGAACTGCGGCAGGACGGTGAGAATGAAAACCGATTTGAACTGTCCTTTTCGAGCGAGGCGCCATATATGCGGTGGAGCGGCATGCCGGAGATCCTGGTACATACCAAAAAAGCGGTAAACTTCACCCGCCTCAGAACGGCTGGAGCGCTGCTGTTTGACCACGGATGCGACAGCCGAATCGGCAGAATGCCGGTGGGGTTGATCAAAAGCGTCACCCTGGATGAGGAGGCGCATAAGGGCAGAGCAGTGATTGAGTTTGACCCCGATGATGAGGATGCCCTGAAGATCCGCAGTAAGCTGCAGAAAAAGATGCTCAATGGCATCAGTGTAGGGTATCGGGTAACGGAGTGGCAGGTGCTGCGCGAGGGAGAGAAAAGTGCAGATGGTCGCTTTGCCGGTCCCTGTTATCTGGCTACCAAGTGGGAGCCGCTTGAAATTAGTGTCGTAGCCACACCTGCCGATCCTACGGTAGGTGTAGGCAGAAGTATAAGCAATGAGGAGGACAATAATATGCCTGAAATTGAAACCGTAACCAGAACCGGCGAGGGTGCAGGTACCCCGCCTGCGGCACCTGCCGCGGACAACCAGGCGGCTGTGGATGCCGCCGTAGAGAACGAGCGTGCCAGAGCTGCAGCGATTACTACCCGCTGCCGTCACTTTGGCGTGAGCCCGGATGATTATATCGCGCGGGGGCTCACCGTTGAGCAGGTCAACGAAGATCTGCTGAGTACCATGGAACAGCGCCGTCAGCCTCTGACCGGCAGCAGTGTCGGCGTAGTACGCGACGAGGGCGATAAATTCCGCGCCGCAGCAGCAGACTCCATTCTTCTGCGTGCCGGCAGAGAAGTGGAGAAACCGGCGGATGGCGCCCGGGATCTGCGCAGCCTGACCCTGCGCGACATTGCCCGATCCACTCTCCGCATTGAGGGCGTTGAGGGCTGGGAGCGCATGAGTAATGATCAGCTGTTCCGCGCCATCGTTAGTCCCGGTTCCGCTTTCAGCTCCATCATGGACGATTGTGTCCATAAGACTATGTCGAATGCTTACAAGACCGCAGATACCACCTTCCAGCTGTGGACTTCCAAAGGCACCCACGCGGATTTCCGTCCGAAGAAAATCTACGAGATCAGTGAAGCCGGCGAGCTGGACGAGGTCAGGGAGAATGGCGAATTCAAGTTCGGCAGCGTGTCTGATGACAGTGTTACCAGCGTTCTCGCCACCTTCGGCAAGAAGTTTGGCTTCACCCGCAAGGCACTGATCGATGATGACCTTGATGTGCTTACCAAAATTCCTGCAGCATATGTGCGTGCGGCGAAGCGCGGAGTCAATAAGGCAGTATATAATCTGCTGATCAAAAACCCTGTGATGGCAGATGGGAAAAACCTTTTCAGCGCCGATCACGGCAACATCGGTACCGCTGCGGCACCCTCTGTCGGTTCCTACAGTGAGGCGCTTGGTCTGATGGCGGCGCAGAAGGACAGCGGCGGCAAGGCTTTCCTCAATATCCGTCCCAGATTCATTCTGTGTTCTCCGTTTGCTTACGCTGAGCATGCGCAGATGATCCATTCCGTTGCGGATCCCAATGGCAAGAATTCCGCTGTGGTCAATCCCTTTGACGAGCAGCATTTTGGTCTCCAGCTCGTGATGGATGCAGAGCTGAACGACATGAAGAACGGCAGCGCATATCCCTACATCTTCGCTGCCGACAGCAATTCCTGCGGTACCATTGAGGTTGGCTACCTCAACGGCAACGAGGAACCGATCCTGGAATCTCGTGCCGGCTTTGATTTCCTGGGAATCGAGTGGCGGATCTACACCGATTACAGCGTTACGCTGCTCAACCACCGCGGTTTCGTAAAGAATGCTGATGTTTGATGACATCTGAAAGGAGAAGATAACTATGGCTAAAGCAATCTATGTGCAGGAAGGGGTCAATGTTGATTACCTCAATTCCGGCACTGCCACCATCGCCTATGGTGACATCCTCGTATATGGTGACCGACTCGCTGTTGCTGCCTGCGAGATACCCGCCGGAGAGGTAGGGACGGTGTCCCTCAATGGCGTCTATGAGATGCCGGCTGAGACTACCGCTGCCTTTACTGTTGGTGCCACCGTGTATTGGGATGGCACCAATAATGTGGTGACCGCTACTAAGGCTACCAGTGGTGCCATTACAGCCGGTGTGGTGATCGAAGCGAAGGCGCAGGCTGCCGGTGCTTGCCTCATCCGTATCGGCTGAGGAGGCGTTATGAAAAAAGTAAAGCTGCTGAAGGACGCTTTTTTGGAGGGACGGCTGCTTCCTCCCGGAAAGCTGGTAGATGTTCCTGATGAGGTTGCGTTGGCGATGATCGCCAACGGCAACGCATCTCCCATACTGGCAGAGGAAGCAGCACCCGAGGTCAAGGAGAACGCCGTCTCTGCAGAAGTGCAGTCTGCCGATGAACAGCCTGAACCCGCAGCGGTTCAGGCACCAGAGCCGGAGCAGAAACTGGGGCGTGGTTTGAAATGAACCTGAAAGACCGGATGGCAGCGGATGTGGATACTGTGTTTTTCAACTTTGACGAGATGGCGGAGAGTATCACCATAAACGGGAGGGGAGTCCCTGCCATTGCCGATACGGATACGCTGTCCGGATTTATGAAATATGGCATTCATGTCGGCGAGAAGCTGGTATTTCTCCGAGCGCTGGACTTTCCCGGGCGTTTCCGTCCGGGAGAGCCCATCCTGCTGGAGAAGGAAAAGTGGTTCGTGGTGAGCTGTGAGGGCGATGATAACATGCTGCAGCTTGTGCTGGAGCGTCATATGAGGTGATTCTGGGTGTCGCAAAGAGAGTTTGTGGTGGATACTCGCCAGATGGAAAATCTGCGAAAAGAGTTGGCGGTGCTGCCGACGGATCTTCGTGCGGCGGTAAGGAATTCACTTCGCGCCGGCGTGAAGAGTTCACTGAAGCAGGTAGTGATGGACCACTATGCGCTGAACCTTCGGGGAAAGCGAAGCACCTACACGGTGCGGGATTATCGCAGCTCGGAGAACAACCAGGAGGAGATCCGGTTTGTGGTTTCTGGTCGGCTGTTGACGCTTTCACACTTTAACTTTTCGCCGCAGGTGTCGCATGCAGGGAATCCCAGTGTGGAGATCTTCCGGGGACAGGTGAAGAAGGCGTCAGCAATCATGGGCGATGATGGGAAATACCATAAGCCCTTTGTGATGAAAACCGGGGCAAGGGACATCGGCAAGGTGCAGCTTAATGTATTCCGAGCAACCGGAGGTAAGACCCGTACCGGCAAGTCAAGGCTAAAAAGCTACCGAACATTGTCGGTACCGCAAATGCTTGGCAATGAGGCGGTAGCCGATGAGGCACAGACTGTAATGCTACAGGTATTTGAGCGGGACCTGATGAAAAATATCGAGAAACGGACGGGTTTGATGCAGGAGAACATCTTAAAGGAGTAAGTCAATGACGGTAAAGTATCTGACGGATATCAAGGAGTTCCTGGAGCGGAATGTCGCTCCGAAGATAAGTCTGCGCGGGATTGCGGATAAAGATGATACGACCTGCTTGATGGTCAGCCCGCATGTTACCGTTGGATTGCCTATCACCTTTGATACTCCGGCTTGCGTCAGAGATAAGATTCCGGGGATCGTAGTTGGACTTGCGGCTCCAATCGAGTATTCGCAGGAGATCGCACAGATCCCGGTGGAACTGGCAGTGGTCGCTTACTGCCCTGGCACACAGGATGAATTCGGGCTGAGTTATGACAATACCGGCTTTTGGGATGTTTGCAATCTTTCAGATCTGATCGTGCGTGAGCTTTTTGCCGCCGATACAATCGGGGGACTGTACCTGTCTGATCGAGTAGTGCAATGTCGACCGGATAATGAGCAGTACGGCGATTACTGGATGGGATCTGTCACCTTTACGGTTAAGGCACACGGAGTGCCGGAGCTGCGCCAAAGAGAGCTCTTATAATTTAGGAGGATCAAGATGAGTTATAAGCATGGCATTTATGCCAAGAGAATAGCTGGTGATTCGGTGACCCCCGAGGTGAGCGGCACTCTGCCGGTCTACTTCGGCGTAGCACCGGTCCACCAGCTCGAAAGTTATGAGGGTAAAACCAATGTGCCGATTCTTTTGGACGGTGCATCGGAGGCTGTGAGTAAGATCGGATACAGCCTCCTGTGGGACGATTACAGCCTTTCCGAGGCGGTGTTTGCGCATTTTATGCGTGTTGATGCGGTTGGTCCCATTGTTGTGATCAATGTGCTTGACCCGGCGAAGCACCGGGAATCGAGCGATACTACGGCGACGCTGACCTTTGCAAATGGCAAGGCAGAGATTGCCGACGACAAAGCAATCCTTAGTACAATCACACTGACCGGAAAGACCAAGGGCACTGACTATACGGTGGAAGCAAATGATGACGGTACGGCGGTGATTGTCCGCGATCTGACCGGTACAATGACTACCGCAGCGGTGACCTATCGAAAGATCGACTTGACGGCAGTGAGTGTAGATGCTGTTACAGCATCTATTTCCGCTGTGCTGCCAAATGTCTATGAGGTGACCGGCATGATGCCATCTCTTCTGTTGGCACCGGGCTGGTCGCAGAGTAAAGCGGTTGCGGATGCGCTGGTAAAGGCTGCCGATAAGATCAACGGACATTGGGATGCTTATGCATTGGTTGATATTGCTCCCACCGCTGCCACGGTAACCGCCGCCAAAGCAAAAAAGAATGCTGAGGGTAGATCTACTGCCAAGGAAACTCCCTGCTGGCCCATGGTGACGGACGGGATCCGTAATTATCACCTGAGCTGTCTGAGTGCAGTAATGCATCAGATGGTGGATGCGGAGAATGAGGATATCCCGTATGAGAGCTGCTCCAACAAGATCCTTGCAGGTATTACCGGTCTGGTGGTTGAGAACAGCTCCGGCGATGCTGAAGCAATTAAGATGACGATAGAGAATGCCAATGAACTCAATGCCGTGGGTATTCGCACAGCCCTGTTCTGGGGCGGAAGCTATCGCATTTGGGGACCGCACACCGGAGCGTACAGCTCAGAGGGTGATAATGCCGCAGATGAGATCTTCGATTGCAGTGTCCGCATGGTTCGGTGGCTCGGTAACACCTTCCAGGCATTGTACGGTGATGTGATCGACCGCCCGATGCATCGGGCACTGGTCGATTCTATCCTCAATGAGGAGCAGATGCGCCTCGATAACCTTGTGAGCCGCGGGGCGTTGCTGGGCGGAAAGATCCGTTTTGACGCCGCGGCAACTCCGACCAATGATATCGTATCCGGTGAATTTGCTCTGGATGTGGACTATACCACTACGCCGGCGGCGCGTGCTATTGTGTGCCGTTATCGCTATTCCAGCAGTGGGCTTTCCAAACTGACGGGAGGTGAGGAGTAATGAGCAGTGTAGCAGTAGTTGCGTCCAAGTATCTTATCGATGGCGAAGTAATCGCTGAACAGGTCAAGGTGACACTGCCGGAGATCAAATGGAAGACCGCTACCATCAGCGGCGCAGGGCTGGGCGGGGATATCGAAGTTCCGCTGACCGGACTGACCGAGACGATGTCCAGCCAGGTCGATCTCCGCTCTGTGACCCACGCTGATGCGGTCCGGGCGATGGCGCCTGGCTTCCGCAGCCATGAGGTCCGTTTCTTGCGGGATACGATAGGCTCGGATGGGACACTGTTCCGCGCCGGCACTAAGATCTATTTGCAGGCTGCGGCGAAGAGCCTTACTCCCGGAACGGTACAGATCGGTCAGCAGATGGATTCCAACGCGGCATATACGGTCGTCCGATACCGCATGGTGGAGGACGGAGAAGAAACATTCTTGATCGACCAGCTGAATCAGATTTTTAAGTTGGGTGGCAAGAATTACAGTGACAGCTATCAGCTGTAAGGAGGAGCAATGGAAAAAGTATTGACCCTGAAAACACCATTGATGGTTGATGGGGAAGAACTCAAGGAGCTGCCTTATGACTTTGAGGCAATGACCGCTGGCAGTCTTCTGCGTATCGCCGGAGATATGGCTGCAACAGGACATTCCCGCACAACAGTGCAGGAGTATGACTCAGACTATCACTTCTTTCTCTTTGCTCAGGCGGTCGAGCTTGCGACCAAAGGCAAGGTATCCACTCCTGATGTGTTGCGACTCTCTGCTATTGATGCAATCAAGGGAGGTGCCCTTGCTCGCAGTTTTTTCTTCCTTTAAGCGTTCCCTGGTATCCAAGGGAGTTGCGGGAGCTGCTGTTTAAGCTCTCGTGGGCTTCCCGCACTTCACTGGAATGGTGGATCGGGTTGACGCTAAGGGAAATTGGCGATTGGGCAGAAGTGGTGTTGACTGCGTTGAATGAGATGAGAGAGGAGCGTGACGGATAAGTGGCAAGCAGCAAGGAATTAAAGGCACTGATTACCTTGGCTGGTAAGGTAGATCCGTCCCTCCAGAGTGCTTTGTTAAAAGCACAAAAGGGTACAGCAGATACCACCATGAAGCTTTCCAAGCTGGAGCAGGTCGGCGTGAAGGCGTTGAATGCGACCCGTAAGGCTGCCAAGGCGACTGCGGTTGGTCTGGCAGCGCTTGCCGTGTCCGGCGGCGCAGCGCTGTGGCAATTGGGCAAGGAGGGTATCGAGACCGCCTCGAACCTTGCGGAGGTGCAGAATGTTGTTGATGTAACATTTGCTGATTCGGCAAAAGAGATCGACGCATGGAGCAGTAATCTGCTCAATTCCTATGGCTTGGCGGAGCTGGCTGCTAAGAAGTACGCATCGACGATAGGCGCCATGCTTAAAAGCTCGGGCGTTGCTGATGACGATATGCGGGTGATGAGCAAGGACCTTACCCAGCTGGCAGCGGATATGGCATCGTTCTACAACCTTGATTCAGATGAGGCGTTCAATAAGATTCGCTCCGGCATTTCAGGCGAGACAGAACCGCTGAAACAGCTCGGTATCAATATGTCGGTCGCTAATATGCAGGCATTTGCGCTGTCTAAGGGCATTACAAAGTCCTACAGCGCAATGTCTCAGGCGGAGCAGATGACGCTGCGGTATCAGTACCTGATGTCAGTTACCGCTGACGCACAGGGGGATTTTGCCCGAACCTCGGACAGCTTTGCCAACCAGCAGAAGCTCCTGAAGGAAAACATGAGCCAACTGGCGGCGACGATTATGACAGGTGCAGTTCCCGCACTGGCAGCCGGCGCAAAGAACCTGAATGCCATGATAGCCTCTGTGGACACAGAAACGCTGGGGAGCTTTGTGACGCAGATTGTAAACCTCGCAGTTGGTCTGATGCCGATTGCGACAGATCTCCTACCGGTGATCACCAGACTGCTGAGCTCAATTCTACCACCGGTGCTGGAGCTTGTAAGAGTGGTGCTGCCGCCTTTGACCAAGTTCCTGGATTTGGTGGTGCGCGTGATCAGTAAGATCATTCAGATCGGTGTTGATGTTTTCAAATCTCTCTTTGGCAGTGGTAAACAGCAGACTGCAGTAGACCTGGGCAATGCTCAAGGTGTATTGGTGGACAACTACGGAAAGTTTGCTCAGGGCGGCTTTTCGGCTCGCCCAGCGATCTTTGGCGAGGCTGGGCTTGAGGCGGCGATCCCGATTAAGCGCGGTAACCGCCGGAGCATTTCTCTTCTGCAGCGTACCGCCCAGCTGCTTGGGGTATCCAATCGGTTCTATGGCGGCAGTTTTGTATATTCTCCTGTCATCAATGACGGAGATCCGGAACGACTGCAGCCGATTCTGCGCCGGCACTACGAGGATATGAAGCGCATGTGGCAGGAGTGGCAGAACAGAGGGAGGCGGTTGAGCTTTGGGTGAGTATATTTACACGACCTTGGAAGGGGATACCTGGGATATGATCGCTCTGGATTTTTACGACGACGAATTCCTGATTGCTCCGCTGATGGAGCGTAATCCGGCTTTGGCGCAGTACGCTGTATTTCCGGCAGGGATTGAGCTGCGAGTGCCGCTTATTGAGCAGTCGGCGGCATCATCGCTGCCGCCCTGGAGGAGATAACGATGGAGCTGATTTACAACGGTGTTGATATCAGCTCCTCGCTTACGCTGCAGACAGCAAACCTGATCGACTCTGCCGGTGGGAGGTTTGACAGCATAGAGCTGGAGTTCGAGGATAGTGCAGGGGATTGGAGCCGGTGGAAGCCGACTCTGGGCGATACAGTACGCTTGATCCAGGATGGTTTTGATACCGGAACCTGCTATGTCGATGGACTCGGGCAGCGCCGCGGCATATTCCGTATTACGGCGCTGTCGGCACCGGTGGAGGCGAAAGAATCCCGAAGCCGCAGCTGGGAAAGGGTGCGCTTTTCGGAGATTGTACAGGACTGTGCGGATCGTTATGGCTTTGCTGTGCTGATGTATGGAATGGATGACCCACTCTATGACTGGGTCGATCAGCATGAGCTTCCGGACTTCGAGTTTTTGTCGCAGCGCTGTACTCTTGAGGGTGCAACGCTGAAAATCAATAACGGGACTGTGATCGTGTGGAAAGGGTCTGTGCTGGAGGAGCAGGAGCCTGTGAAAGGTGTCTCTGCCCTGGACTTCTGCGGTACGCCAAATTATAACCAGCGGGGAGATCTCTACCGTATGATTACTGTTTCCTTTGAAGGTATTTCCGGCAGCTTTACAGCGCCGGTGGGTGATGGAATGGACATAGTGATCCCAAACATCTTTGTGAGCAGCATCGCGGAAGCCCAACGCTTTGCCGCAGGTATTGCACGAGAGCACAATGCATTGGGTGAAACCATAGAGGGAACTGTCCCGCTGAATCTTGCCATTGCCGGCGGCTCACTGGTCACCATTACCGGTCTGGGTGCCGGTGATGGGGTGTATGTCGTAGATGAAGTGGAACATCATCTGCAGGAACGCCAAAGCGACCTGACTTTGCGCAAAAGACTGAGGGGGTATTGATGTGATGTATGTGACCAAAGCAAAAATATCCTCGGTTGGTTCTGCCGGCTGCCGCATAGTAGTCGGCGGTCGTGTAACGGCGGAGCTGCCGGCAGTTAAAGGGTGTTTTACACAAAGCAATCCCGCAGATCCGGGGATGGATGTAGTGGTTGCATTGAGTGAGAGTTATGCGAGCGGAGTGATATTGGGGGTGCTTTAATGGATTGGCGTACTGATGATCTGACGGTTGGCAGTTTCGGTGGTTTTTCGTTTCTCCGTCGATATGGTCTCACCAACTTTTCCATGCAAAGCACCCTTGCCACAGAACCGCAGAATCAGACCGGCAGGAAACCCAGCACCATTGTTGACGGACCGGATCTCCAATCTGTCCAGTTTGATCTAAGGTTATCCCGCGCTCTTGCTGTGGATCCGGACGCCATCATCAAGGAACTGCAATCGCTTTTGGATGCCCAAAGCCCACGGCAGTTGGTTATGGGCGGAATGGTACTTGGTTCTTATCGATGGCTGCTTAAATCCGTATCAGTGACTGATGCGGTACACAGCGCCGATGGCGGTATCGTGTATTGTTCGGTATCTCTTACATTTGAGGAATATGTGCGGCGAGGTGTCCGTGAGACCGCGACCTCCAGCACCTCGTCCTCAAGCCCGGGTATTGTATCAAATACGACATCAAAAACAACGGAGACCCCCAGTTCTACCCCGGAAGAGAAGAAAGAGGGGAAGCGGGTAATTTACAATCCCATTGGCATACCGATTGCGGGAAAGATACCGGATGCGTCCGATCTAAAGCGGGGCTATGAGAACCTGAAAGACGGGGAATTGTTTTTGAAGATGAAAACCGGAACGGCGAGTCTATCAGAAGGTTTTCGTTTCTTTGAAAAGCAAGATCAGTCCAAGTCGGGAGGCTTATTGAGATGACCTATACGATCAAATCAGGTTCCGGAAATCTTAACTGGAGCGCACACGGTGTGGACCGGATCCTGCAGAATGTGCAGAATCTGCTGTCTTTGGCAGCATATGAGGTCGCATTTGACCGCACCAGAGGGTTGCCGACCTCTTTGATGGATATGCCCGTCGGCGAGGCGGCAAATCTGTTTATTGCGAAAGCGACCGAACAGCTGCAGCGGTTTGAGCCGCGGGCAAAGATTATTTCGGCGGTGTTGGAGGGTGTGACCGCCGATGGACAGATAGACTATGAGGTGGTGATGGACATTGGCATTTGATGTGATCAGCATGGATCCAAAGTATTGGTACGATAAGATGATCCGTGAGCTGGAGCAGGAGATCGGTGAAACACTGTATCCAGGTGATGAACGCCGGATTGTGGCAGAAGAGCTTTTTTATATCATAATGAGCATTGCAAACTTTGCCAATGCCCGCGCAAATGCCCAGCTTATCGTATCTGCCGTTGGCGATGACCTTGAAGCACTGGGGGCATTGCTTGGGGTAAGCCGTTTGCCGGCATCCGCTGCCACCGTGACAATGAAGTTTACGGTGGCAGCACCGGCAGGAGAAACGGTGGTGGTTCCTGCGGGAACCCGTGTTACTGCCGATGGCAAGCTGTTCTTTGCAACGATGGAGCAAACTTCGGCGGCTTACGATGTAGGGAGCGTGGATATCGATACGATTGCTTTGACCGCGGGCGCGGCAGCCAACGATATAAGCGCCGGCAGCATTACTACGCTGGTTGATCCGATCCCGTATATATCTGCGGTAACCAATTCCGCTGCGCCTTCGGGTGGCAGTGATATCGAGGACGATGATAGCCTGCGCCGCCGTATTATGCTGGCGCCTCACTCCTTTTCTTCTGCAGGTGCCGCAAAATCCTATGAGTACTGGGCGCGAACAGCTGATCCGGCAGTTGCAGATGCCAAGGCGGCATCGCCCAGCGCCGGAGTGGTCAATGTGACAGTCTTGATGGATGGAGGAAAAATTCCGACTGCGGCACAGCTTAAAGCCGTTGAGAAAGTCCTGTCGGCTCAGACAGTTCGACCGCTGGGGATTCAGGTTAATGTGGTTGCAGCAGAGGCTGTATCTTATACAGCGACTGCTAAGTACTACATTTCTTCCGACGATACGGCGGAGATCAATGCCATCAAATCCAGGGTAGAATCAGCTTATGCCGATTACCTTGTGTGGCAAAAGGCGGTGCTTGGGCGTGCAATCAATCCCGATGAGCTGCGACGCCGCCTGTTGACCGCCGGCGCAAACCGTGTGGATCTCTCCTCGCCGCAATGGACAGCACTCGATGATGATCAGGTTGCTGCGGAGAGCACTTCCAGCGCCCTGACCTATGGAGGTACGCTGTGATGATACTGACGGCGCTTGATCTGGTGAGCTTGCTGCCTGGCTTTCTCAGGGAGGATGTATTTTCCCAGGCGGTGTGCAGGGCATTGGAACCGCTGCTGAGCCAAATAGTAACGGACTTGGATCTTCTTAATACATATACCTCGGTTGATAGGCAGCCAGATGGTGTGCTGGATCAGTTGGCAGTCGGTTGGGGGGTATCCTGGTACAACGGCGAGGATACGATTGACGCAAAGCGACGAATCATCAGAGATGCGCTGCGGGTCTTCGGACGCCTTGGCACAGTCTCCTCGCTGACGGACGCATTGGCTGCTAATTTCGGCGATGCCTCTGTGGATGAATGGTGGGACTATGACGGTGATCCATGCCACTTTAAGATCTTAATTGAGGACCCGTCCGCAACGGGGGACCGGGCAGCGCGGTTTGCCGAAACGATGAAAGAGACGATGGCGCTGCACGCCAAGCTGGATAGAATCGTGTTGCTGAAAAGCTCTGCGACACCCGAATGCTTTGGCTGCAGCGGCATGATATCCCGAAAGACAAGGAGTGTGGTGATGGATGGCTAATTGGTATGGACATAGCATGACGGCTGCAGGGCAGAACCTGATCGCAAAAGTGAACTCACGCGAGCTGCCCTTGAAGTTTACCAGCGTAAAGATGGGGAGTGGTGCGCTGGGCAGCCGGACGGTTGCCGCACTGACGGCACTCATTGAAAGTAAGCTTTCCCTTGATATTGCGGAGACACCGAAAAGGTCTGGCACCGGTCGCTGGAATGTGACGGCTGTTTACAACAATTCTATGATTCAAACCGGCTTTTACTTTCGGGAGTGGGGTATCTTTGCGCAGGACCCCGACACTCAAGGTGAGGTGTTGGTTTTCTACGCTAATTCCGGTGACAGTGCGGACTTTATTCCGGCATTCGATGGTACCGGATCTACTACTGCGTCTTACATTGAGGAGCGTCTGATCTGTGCGGTAGCAGTGGGAAATGCAGCGGTAACTGCTGTGCTGAGTTCTGAGCAATATGCCTCTTACGACGACCTGCAGGATCATGTTGCCGATGCGGATAATCCACACAAGGTGACTAAGGCGCAGGTGGGCTTGGGCTCGGTTGACAACACAAGCGATGTGGACAAGCCGGTTTCTACGGCGCAAGCAGCGGCTATCGCAGCCTGTAAGGTCTCGGTTAAATCCGTAACGATGCTGGCGGCATCCTGGGTTGGATCTGATCCATATACGCAGCAGGTGGTCGTTGATGGGGCTGCGGCAAACAGTAAGGTGGATATTCAGCTAAGTGCAGAACAGCATGCAGCCTTGGGTGATCTGGGTATTGATTTTTTGCAAATCGAAAATGCAAACGGTACCTTAACGGCGAAGGTAAAGGGTGGTAAGCCTACATCAGATCTTACGGTACAGGTAACGATAGTGGGGGTGGTGCAGTGAACCTGAACGATAGATTCTGCGCACCGGCTGGGCGCGGAGCGGTGGGACGATACACCACGCCGACCCATATTTTTACCGTTCCGTTTGATACCGGAACGATCTCCATGCTGGCGGTAATCTATAAGCAGGATGACAAAGTTGTGCTCGTAAAAGACCTCAGTGATTGTGAATTGGGGGACAAAACAGTTTCTTGTTGTTTGACGGAAGCGGAAACCGCACTTTTTAGTGCCACACCGCAGGTGCAGATACAGCTTAGAGTCGGCATCGGAAATGCAAGGCTAAATTCCAACATTCTCAATGTGTCTGTTGCGGATGTCCTAAAAGAGGGGCTGCTGGATGAGATCGCGGGCGGTGATGATAAATGATTTTTGAAACGGCTTTCCGATCCTCTGAAAACCAATTCCAAACATCTTTTGCGTCCCCGACATCTATTTTTGCAATCTCTTTCGGCAGCGTGGTTGGCGTAGCGGCAGAGGTTTACAAAGGTGATTACACCGTCACCCCTGCTGTTACCGACCAACTGCTGTTGACAAAGGAAAAAATGTTGAAAGATAACATGACCTTTAAGGCCGTACCCAAACAAATCGTAGACAACCCCTCCGGGGGAAAGACTGTAACCATAGGAGGCTGAAAATGGCTGATACAAAGTACAATTCCAAAATAATCTTTTACGGTGAAACCTTGATGGACTTGACCGGTGACACGGTTGACCCCGCAAGTTTGCTCAAGAGCAAAACGGCACACGATAAGACCGGCGCTCCAATTACCGGCACCTGTCCGTATGATGCCGATACTTCCGATGCAACCGCTACCGCTGCGGAAATCCTTAATAGCAAAACCGCCTATGTGGACGGCGCTAAAGTAACCGGCTCTATGCCGAACAAGGGCGCCGTTTCCCTCTCCATCGTTGACAAATCCCCGGTAGCAATCCCTGCCGGTTATCACGATGGCTCCGGCTCTGCTGCCATCGACAGCACCGAAGCCGCAAAAATCATTGCCGGTAACATTAAATCCGGTGTGTCCATCCTTGGCGTAACCGGTGATTACGCCGGTGAGTTGACCAAGGGCCAGAAAAAGACCGTAACCCCGGCCAAAGCACAGTTTAGCGTCCTCCCCGATGATGGCTATGACTTCCTTTCTGAGGTAGTCGTAAACGGAGTGCCGATTGCTTATGCCGATAACCCCGCAGGAGGGCAGACCGTAACGATTGGAGCGTGATTAGATGGCGGTTAACAAGGTAGCGTTTTTCGGAAACACAATCATGGATATTTCGGACACTACCGCCGACGAAAGCTCCGTTGTTGCCGGAAAGCAGTTTTACAAAGCAAATGGCGCAAGAGCGACCGGGACCGCCGACTACCAGCCGAAAATCACTACGCAAACCGTATCGTTAAGCGGTAGCTGGATCGGCAGCGGCCCGTATTATCAAACGATACTTACGGGCCAAGCCGCCGGTCTCCAAGTCAACCTCAATCCCACTATTGACCAGCTTGCAGCACTCGCAGATGCTGGTGTTACCTCGATGGTGGCGGCAAATGAAAACGGAACGGTAAAGATATACGCAGCTGGTGCGGCTCCTGCGGCGATGAGCCTACAAATCACAAAGATTATGACTTATTAAGGAGGACAATAAAATGAGCGTAATTTATGGTAACCCAATTATTACCAACGGGGGGGGGTAAAACTCAACATTGATTACGGTGCAACCCCTCCCACAGACACCACCAAGCTCTGGGTACCATTGGCAACAAAGCCGAGCGCTGTTGAGTGTAGTCCTATTTTGAACTATGGAAGCGAAATTCCTGCTTCAGCATCTTTTGGGACAGGTTTTTCTACCTTTCAAACTGGAGTTCAGATTTGTCATTACGGCAAATATGTGTTTGCTGTAGACCCTTACATTGGTAACTATGGTGGTTATGTTTTCAAATACGATACTGAGTTGGGTACGTATGAACGCATAACAATACCAGATGGAGATAAATTTGGAAAAAGTCCTATCGCTTTTTCCGTTGGAAAATATATATATGCTTTTGATAGAGCTGAAGCGGCATACTCATCATATGTTTTGAAAATAGATGTTACTACCAACACATTTACAAAGCTCAAAGATGTTAACTGGCCGTACTCAGGTTCGAATTCATACTATTTTTCAAGCGGATGCGTTGATGGCGCAAATATTTATCTTGTTGGTTCCACTGTTGGCTCTACACAGTATTCGACTGTAACCGTGTTTGACACCGAAACAGAGAAATTTATTTCTCATGTATCTATGCCAGTTTCAGCACAAGGAACATGTTATTCTTCGTGTGTCGCAAATGGAACAAAAGTTTATTCTTTTGGTGGGAGCACAAGAGTTAGTTTTGACCCTGCAAGATATTTGCAAGTTTTTGATGTCGATACAGGCGAGTATTCTCGGCACGATATTTTACCAGAAAGCGTGAATAGTTCTAACAAATCGATTAGGGCTGGAGAATATGCATATATTTTTGCTAGCTCGAAAAAGATTATTAAAGTAGACTTAAGAAACTTTACTGCTGAGTATCTGAGTGCTTCATTTGCGGGTTCAACCCTCAGTTGTGGTTTAGGATTCGCAAACGAAAAGTGGTACTTGCTTGGAAACGGAAGCAATGTTTACACATTTACCGTCCAAACAAATCTCGCAAAAAATAATCTTTTCTTGCAGGCAGACTTTGGATTTAATAATCCATTCCCACTCATAAATGATGGCAAAACAAAAATAACTGCCTATTTGCGCAATGCATACCTTGGCGATAGCAACAATATTGCACAGTTAACAAACGCATATTTGTATGATACAGCTTCAAACCAGTGGAAATCCCTTTCTGGTGAGAGCTATGTAGCAGATATGCAGAACGCACTAAATATATTAGGGGTGAACTAAATACTCACCCCGGAAAGGGTGAATATGAGTATTTTAGGAAATCCCATTACATTGGGTGGTGGAGGAAGCAAAGCACCAGACTACACCTATACTGGCAATGCGGAATGGTACAACGAAGAAAAGACCATTTTGAAACTGAAAACCAGTGGTGTGTTGACATTGAGCAAAGATTGCTACGCTGATGTATTTGTTGTTGGCGGCGGTGCGAGTGGTGCAGGAAGTTATGGTAACTATGTTCCACAAATTAGTGGCGGAGGAGGTGGTGGGGGTTACACAAAAACGCAAAGGGTAAGTTTTAAGAAAGGAACCGAATACCCAGCAACGATTGGTGCCGGCGGTGCTGGTGTGTCGAACAACACATATAATAATAGAAATGGCAATGCAGGCGGAGCTACATCAATAAATGGCGTTTCTGCAAATGGCGGGAACCCTGGAACAGGAGGTTATGGTTCAACGTCTGTTCCGGGAACTTCTTATGGCAATGGCGGTTCCGGAGGCTCCGGCGGCGGTTCTTCGTTTTGGGGTTCTTCTTCAAGTTATCCTGGGACAGGTGCTGGTGGGTCTGATGGTGGCTCAGGCGAAAGTAACAGAATAAGCACCGGAACACTTCCTGGCGGTTCTGGACAAGGAACGACAACTCGTGCGTTCGGGGAGCCTGATGGAGAATTATTTGCTGGTGGCGGAGGGGGCGGTTGTGGCACTACAACACTTGTCTCTACTCCAAATGGTGGCGCTGGTGGAGGAGGAAACGGTGGAGGCACTAACAATTCTCGTGAAGCAACTTCCGGCCAAGAAAATACAGGTGGAGGCGGCGGTGGCGTTTTCTACTATGCGTCAAATATTCCTCGCTATTCTGGTGCTGGTGGCTCTGGTGTTATCCTCATCCGTTTTACATAAGGAGGTGTAATCATGTACGCATTGATTGAAAACGCAAAAGTAACAAACATCGTTTCCGCTGATAAGCGAGGAGCAGACAGCCTTATTGCTGCTGGGATGAACCTTATACAAACAGATAAACCTGTTGCTATTGGTGATGATTACACTGACGGGAAATTTTATCGTGATGGTTCCGAAGTCCTTACACCACTTGAGGAAGCTCTTTTAGTACAAGCAGACATGCAGGAAGCCTTAAACATTATGGGGGTGACTTAATGGGCTATTACACAGAAAAAGCTAAAGAAGTAAAAGCAAAGCAGGATGCAGAGTTGGAACATCTGAAAGCAGCGCTGCAAACCCTTGGCGTAGAAACCGAAGAAAAGGAGGAAACATCCAATGCGGGATGATATCTTGGAGCAGGCGCAGGAAATCCGGACGAGCATTGACAGCGTGACCGGTACTTTGGCGGACGCTGATGCAGCAAAGAACCCCATGCTGTTCCTACCATGGGAAGCTGATACCAAGTATGCGGTGGGTGACCGCAGACGACACGGTGGCAAGGTATACAAATGCTTGCAGGCTCACACCTCGCAGGCAGACTGGGAACCCCCGGCTGTTCCTGCTCTGTGGGTAGTCGTCAATGTCAGTTCTCCTGGCACGATTGATGACCCAATCCAGGCATCGAGGGGCATGGAATACGAGTACGGCAAGTACTACCTCGACCCGGAGGACAGTAAAACTTACCTCTGCAAGCGTTTGAATGAGACCGGCACCATCGTGCTGTATTACCTGCCGCACGAGCTTGTAGGCCAGTATTTTGAGGAGGCATAACCCATGGAAATTGCACTGGCCCTCCTCGGCTCCGGCGCATTGGCTACCGTCATTAGCTGGCTGCTGCATCGTATTGACCGCAAGCAGGACAAGCAGGATCAGATTATCTCCGGTATGACAGCCGTGGACAATAAGCTGCAACAGCATATTGATTCTGACGAACGCTACCGGACAGATATGTGCCGCATCCGCATCCTGCGCTTTTCGGACGAGCTGCGCCGTGGGGTGAACCACAGCGAAGAATCCTTCAACAATGTGCTGGAGGATATCGACAACTACACAGAGTACTGTGTGGAGCACGAAGATGTCTACATCAATTCCAAAGCGGATGCAGCGATCCGCAACATTAAGAGCGTCCACGACCGCTGTATTTGTGGCGAACTCAAATTCCTTTAAGGAGGACATAAAATGAACGAATTTGTAACTTGGACGAGCCTTGGTACTTATGCCGGCGCCGTGATGATGGTGACGATCATCGTGCAGTTCCTGAAGGGTACTCCGCTGGTCAAGGTGAATGCCCAGCTGCTGGCGTACCTTGTGGCGGTGGCGATTCTCATCGGCGCCGAAGCAGTCAACGGATCCGCTCTCACTTGGCAGGGTGCGGCGCTGTGCGTACTTAATGCTTTCATCGTAGCTTTGGCTGCCGGCGGCGTGTATGATGCAGCGACGACCGGTAAGGTCAGCGCCAGTGATGCAGCGGTGCTGACCGAAGAGGGAAAGGGGGAAGCCTGATGGCTTTCCTTACTCCCGATAATGTACGATATGAGAACGGTGTGAAGATCTGCGAGAAGATCATCCCGGATAGTGCGGTGTGGAATAAGAACTACACTGAGGGCGGCTATACCTATCTCAGGGGCACTCAGTACAAGGCAAACCGCGCTTTGACCGCCATGCGGGGTGTGACGATCCATAACACCGGTCGCATTAAGGTGCCCAGTGGAACCACAATGGCGGAGCAGTACACCCGCGCGACCTACCCGAACTGCAACATGGGGTCTGTCCGTGTCCACTACTATGTGGACGAGAACGAAGCATGGCAGAACCTTGACGAGGGCGAGGTCGGCTGGCACGCTGCCGATGGAAACTATGGCCCAGGCAACAGCACTACCATCGCCATCGAGATCATCATGGACGGCACTGATGCCGAGTACAATCGGATTGCCGAAGATAACGGCGCGAGACTTTGCGCCGCGATCCTCAAACGGTATGGCTTGGACGAGACTGTCGTCTTTCAGCACCATGACTGGTACGCAAGGAAAGATTGCCCTGCGTATATCAGACCGCACTGGAGCGCATTTTTGGCGGCGGTGCGGCAGTATCTTGGTGACGATACGCAGGTGCCAAGCGATTATGATAAGCTGGTCGAAGATCTGGCAGATCTCAAAGAGCAGCTCCAGCTGCAGCATACCAATGCGCAGGATTTCCGTGATGAGATCCTTGCAGTGGTCGCAAAATATGAGATGAAATAAAAGTAGCCCGGGACGGTTTTTGCTGCCCCGGGCTTTGCCTTATCCATTTGTCAAGTGCAACTCTCTTTTCAATGCGGATTGGAGCACAGCAGAGAAATTAACGCCTGCTTTTTCTGCTTCGAAATTGAGCCATGAGGGAATGGTGCAATTCTTTTTCACGGTACGCAAATCGTTCTTCCTGCGGTACTCTGCAAAGTCCACATCGACCAAAGTAACAATATCGCTACCCGCAGCACCTTTTTGGACTGCTGCGAAGGCAGATGGATCGGGGAGGGCTTTCCCGTTATCCTGCATATCAATACCCATAAGACCAATGGCATCGCGTGCCATTTCGATTGCATCGGTAAGAGTATCTCCCTCGGTGTTGATGCTAAAATCGGGAATAAACACCACATAGCCTACCTCGTCTGGTGTTAAAACAATAGGATAAGAATTTTTCATGATTATACCTCCATTCCATGGGAAGGAGGGGCTTATTTCAGCCCTCTCCTTTTTATTATTGCCTTTGCCAAGTTTTCTTTTACTTCTTTGTGCCGCGGTATTGTTTCGGTATCAATACCATTTGTATATATGTCATGGTTCCCACCGTTTCGCTTTAGATACCATCCGTTTTGCTCTAAAAGCTCGATAAGGTCTTTTCTTTTCATTCTTCGCCCTCCTTACATTCCATATTATACGCCTTTAATGCGTATTTGTCAATAGTTTTTCTCAGATTTATAAGGGAAATTATTGTAGCCCTATAAAAGAATATGAATCACTTTTTCAATTTTAATTGACTTATGGTGGCATATATGATACTATTGTAATGCGGAGAAACGGGAAATCATAGTTGATCGGGGGTATAATTAGTGTCCCAGATAGATAAACTGGTAAAAAAGTTTTATGAGAAGCCGGTTAGAAATGATATAACATATGATGAACTTGAGAAAATAGCGGCTCATTATGGATGTTCGATAAAGGCGGGGGGAAAACACAAAAGAATTGTGGATAAAAAAAGCGGAGTAATTATACCAATTCCTTACCATGGGAAATATGTAAAGGAGGCATACATAATTCAGGCTAAGGAATTATTTGATACAATAAAAAATAGAGCAGATTAAAAAATTAAATTTAATTAAATTGAGAAATTGTTTCGTTTCTAAGGAGGAAATTGTATGAGATACCCGTATAGTGTGTATCAAATGCAGGTGGAACAACACAGGTTTTGGATTGCAAAGAGTCTGCAGTTGAATGGATGTGTTGGACAAGGAGATACTGCTGAAGAGGCAGTGCAAGAGTTGGAAGAAAATGAGGCTGTGTGGTTGGAAACTGCTGAAGAGATGGGAATGCCTATTCCTATAGTTCAAGTGGAAATGCCTCAAGAGTATAGCGGAAAGATGACTTTGCGAGTTTCTCCAAGTATTCATCGAACAGCGGCTGAATTTGCAAAAAAAGAAGGTATTAGTCTTAACCAATATATAAATGATGCCATTGTGTCAAAGAACAGTGAAATGCGTACATTAAACTTCCTTTCTGAAGATGTCTTGGCTTTTGCGGAGAGAATGAAACGGGCTATTGCAGGAGGATCGACATATAGCTCTAACACAGAAATTTTGTTCTCAAGTCAGTTCAAGGACAATGGATACAGGCTAAACTAAGGAAAGGGGAATACTTATTATGAATGTTATGCTGTTGCACCAGAGAGCAAAAAAAATGCAAGTTCAAATTGGCGCTGGTAATTTTGAACTCAAGGAAGAACAAATTGAGCTTCGTGCCGGGTGCCGTTTTGGTGTAAGTTTTTCAAATGATAAGAAGCACTGTTTGGCAACACTTATTGAAACGATAGAATCAGTAGAAAGCCCTGAAAACTTTTTTATTGAGATTGAAGTAGAGGGTGAGTTTGAAACTGAAAAGTTTGAGGACGAGGACAGTAAGAGAGAGGTTCATGTAGAAAGTTATTATGCGCTTTTTCCTTATGTTCAGCAGTTGATTGCTCAACTTAGTATGGCAGCGGGAGTGGCGCCGATTATGATTAGACCGGAAAAGATGACAAAGGATGGTGTGCACTTCGGTAAAGAAGAACGCACAGAAGATTGATAAAAGCCCTCTGCAATTAAAAGGCAGAGGGCTATATCTTTTTGCAGTTAGGTCCGCCGTATTGGCTTATGATGATCTGTGCGGCCTTGGCGTTGGGGCGCTTGATATTGACCGGGAATTCCAAAATCTTATCATAGTTCCACATATTCAACCCTCCCAAGGCCAGGGAGTGCAGCCCCAGCTCCAGTTACGGCTGCCCGCCGCGGCACAGGGGGTCAGCGGGGCGGCCTCATTATAGGCGGTACGGGCGGCATCCAGCTTTTCGCAGGCTTTGGCAAAGGCAGCGGCCGCCTCCTGGCAATCCGGATGGGTATTCAGGTACAGGTGGCATTCCAGTGCGGTAAAGGTCTGCCGCTGGACTTCCCTTGTCAGCTGGCAGAGGTTATTTTCAGCCACGGTTAGCCCCCCTTTCACAGTCGCAGCCGGTAAACGGCAGATCCAGCGCCGGGAATAAGGTCCCCCGGCAGAGTGCTTTCTCGGCATCGTAGGTTTCGCCCCAGCGCTGCCACGGTACATAGGCCATGGCAATGGGATATTCGCTATCGATGATGCGGCGGGTGCGGTTCATCCCCGCAGGGGCATAGCCGGGCTGGGCGCCCATGCAGCCGCCGTTATTGCAGTATCTCATCATGTCACTCCTTTCGGAAAGGTTCATTGGCATACTACGGCCGGGGTGGCTGCGCGGTGATTCGGTGGGATTTACATTGAAAAGAGGCGCAAAAGATGCTATAATAGCTCCCGGACGAGATAAAAAACGAAAAGACCCAGCAGAAGGCCGGCATGGGGCGCAGCCCCGCCCGCCCAGAGGGCGGGCGACACGAGCGGAGCTCGTGTGTTTCGGCGGAGCCGAAACGGGCTGCGCCCCCACCGGGAGCCTGCAGAGGGTCAAAAAGGAAAAGGAAGTAGAGCATGATAACAAATTACCAGGAACTGCCCATCCGCGAGGAGATGAAGAAGGCCATAGCGGAGATGGGCTTTACCGAGATGACCGAGATCCAGCAGAAAGCGATCCCGGAGCTGCTGGCCGGCAAGGAGGTCATCGCCAAGGCCCCCACCGGTACCGGTAAGACCTGTGCCTTCGGTGTGCCGATGGTGCAGCGCATCCAGCCGGAAAAAGGCTATGTGCAGGGGGTCATCCTGTGCCCCACCCGGGAGCTCTGCCTGCAGATCACCGAGGAGCTGCAGAAGCTGGGCAAATATATCCCCGGCTTTTCCATCGTGGCCGTGTATGGCGGGCAGTCCATGCAGCCGCAGATCAACGCCCTCCGGAAGAACCCGCAGATCGTGGTGGCTACCCCCGGCCGTCTGATGGACCATATGCGCCGGCGCAATGTCGCTATCGACCGCACCGAGATGATCGTGCTGGATGAGGCGGACGAAATGCTAGATATGGGCTTCTACCAGGATGTACGGTGGATCTTGGACCGGGTGCCGCGCACCAAGCAGATGTCCATGTTTTCGGCCACCATTTCCCGTGAGGTCATGGATATCGGCTGGCTATACCAGCTGGACCCTGTGGAGCTGGTAGTGGAGCCGGTGGCGGAAAGTAAACCCCGCATCACCCAATACTGCATCAAGTGCAGCGGCCGGGAGCGCATCGAAACGCTTATCAACCTGTTAAAGCGGGAGGAATACCGCCGTAGCATGGTGTTCTGCAACACCAAGTACGGCACCGTCAGTCTGGTGACCCACCTGGAGAAGGCGGGTATCCGTGCCAAGTGCCTCAATGGCGATATGGAGCAGGCCGCGCGCAACCGCATCATGGGGGCGTACCGCAATAATGAATTTGATGTGCTGGTAGCCACCGATGTAGCCGCCCGCGGCATTGATGTGGAGCAGGTGGATGCCGCCTTTAACTACGAGATCCCCAATGAAAACGAGTACTATCTGCACCGCATCGGGCGCACCGGCCGTGCCGGCCGGGAGGGTGTTTCCTTCGTCTTTTACAGTGAAAACGAGCGTCCGCGGCTCAAGACCATCCTCAAGTATTCCGGCAACAGCTACCACCCCGTTACCGTCAATGCGGATGGCAGCTTTACCGCGTGCGAGCTGTAAGGAGGCGCAGCCATGGTGGGAAAGACCGAAAAGGCGGGCGGCAGCTGCGAATTCTGCGCCCACTATGAGTACGACGACGAAATGGACTGCTATGTGTGCGAGATGAATCTGGATGAGGACGAGATGGTGTTGTTTTTGCAGCACCAGTATACGGCTTGTCCTTATTTCAGCTTCAGCGATGACTACAAGCTGGCGGGGCGCCAGTAAATAAGTAAAAAGCTGCCGAGGAAAGCGAAAAGGCTCTCCGCGGCGGCTTTTTTGTGGGGATTATTCCTCGGACGGTGTGTATTCGCCTGCCTCCAGTTGCGCCAGCATCCGGCTGATGCGGCGGGATGCCTCGTGGGTGTTATCGCAGCTTTGCACATAGCCCACAATGCGCTCCTGTGCGGCGGGGGAAAGGGAAGTAAAGGCGGCCAGCGCCTGCGGCCGTCCGGCCAGTTGCTGATCCCACTGCTGGTCAAAATAGCTGTTCATAGGGGTACCTCCTATTAAAGATGGAATGGAGCAGGGATAGTATGCGCAGGAATACAGATATTACTTGTTGGCAGCGGGAAAAGGCTGTGCTATAATAAAACGAAAAAATACGAAATTAGGAAGTATTTGGCGACTTTGGATCAGAACGGAAGTGATAACAAATGACAGTCACCGAACCGAATATTACCTCCCCGGTAGAAGAAGCCCAGCCGCAGAAAACATCCCGGTGGGCCGCTTGGCGGGGCATGTGGTTCTTCCCGGTGGCGGTGCTGTGGATGGAGCTGGTGCTGCGTATCTCTACCATCGGCTTTGATTATCCCAAGGGCCTTTTATATACCTTTGGCTATTCGCTGGCGGCCGGGGTGCTGCTGGCCCTGCTGGGCAAGGCCTTTTCTCCCAAGGCGGGCCGTATTATTGTAACCGCCCTGTGGGGGATCTTCAGCATCTTCTACATGGGCCAGGTGGTGTATTATGCCATCTTCAAGGTCTACTTCACGCTGTTTTCAGTCGGCGGGGCAGGGCAGGTGGCGCAGTTTGCCAGCGTCATCTTTTCCACCATATTACAATGCTGGTGGGCGCTGCTGCTTATGCTGGTGCCCATTGCGCTGCTCCTCTGGCAGGGCAAAAAGCGCATTGCTTGGGGCCATGAACAGTGGAAAGAGCTGCTGTGGCCGCTTATCGCAGCGCTGGCGCTGCAAATCATCACCACCGGCGGGGCCCTGCTGGATACCGGCGGTGCTATGAGCGTCAGCCGCCTGTATACCACCGATTTTATCAGCAATCTTTCGGTCAGCCGCTTTGGGCTGCTTACCACCTTCCGCATCGAGGCACGCAATGCCATCTTTGGCCCCATGCCGGCGGTAACGGTGGAGGAACTGGAGCCGGAACCCGAACCTGAGCCGGAGCCGGAAGCTGAAAAGCAGGTGATGGAGATCGACTTTGCGGCGCTGGCCGAAGCGACCGAGGACCAAACATTGGCGGAGATGTACCGCTACTTTGCCAAAGTGACCCCCAGCACCCAAAATGAGTATACCGGCTACTTTGCGGGGAAGAATCTCATCTTCCTTACCTGCGAAAGCCTGTGGAAATATGCCATCGATCCAAACCTGACGCCCAATCTTTACAAGCTGTGGAACGAGGGCTTTCAGTTCACCAATTTCTATAATCCCATTTGGGGCGTTTCCACGCTGGACGGCGAATATGTGAACCTTTTGGGGATGATCCCCGTTACCGGTACCTGGAGTATGACCGAATCCGCCACCAACTGGCTGCCCTTCTCCTTCGGCAATCAGTTTAGGACCATGGGTTACACCACCCGCGCCTACCACGACCACACCTATACCTATTATTCCCGCGATAAATCCCACCCGAACCTTGGCTACGACTATAAGGGCATGGGCAACGGACTGAACATTAAGGTCATGTGGCCGGAATCCGATGTGGATATGATGAATGCCACGCTGGATACCGTGCTGGCGGATGAGCACTTTATGACCTATTACCTCACCGTCAGCGGGCATCTGGAGTATAATTTCTTCGGCAACGCCATGGCCATGCGCAATGAGGAGGCGGTCGCCGAACTTGACCTGCCGGAGGCCGCCCGCGCCTACCTTGCCTGCAATATCGAGCTGGATAAAGCCATCGGCGTGCTGCTGCAAAAGCTGGAGGAAACCGGCCATGATAAGGATACCATCATCATGCTGGCGCCCGACCACTACCCCTACGGTCTGGATACCGAATCCCTGAACGCGCTGGCGGGCAGGGAGCTGGATCAGTTCTCCCTTTACCAAAGCTGCTTCCTCATCTGGAGCGCCGATATGGAGGGCCCCGTCGTCATTGATAAGCCGGTTTCCAGCCTGGATATCCTGCCGACGGTCAGCAATCTATTCGATCTGCCCTATGATTCCCGGCTGATGATGGGCACCGATATGCTGAGCGATACCTCCTCGCCGGTCATCTTCCAGGATCACAGCTGGCTGACCGCCTTTGGCTGCTATAATGCCTCCACCGATCACTATACCTCCCTAATTGACACCGGCAGCGATGACTATTATGTCAGCAGCATGAACCGCCTGGTGGATCAGAAATTCAATTACTCCAAGCTTATCCTGCGGAAGGATTTCTTCCGCCACCTGTGGGATGATGCCGGACTGTGGCCCGCCGAAGAGCCTGTGGATGAAGAGCCTGCCGCCGCCACCGAACCCCAGGCAACCCCATGACCCCGAAGGAGGGATCCCCCTGAATGAACCGTAACAATGCCTTGAAAAAGCTGGTGCTGGCAGCGCTGTTTGTGGCGCTGGATCTTCTGTTCACCCGTGTGTTTTGCGTCTACCTTATGGGTGGCGCAGAACGCGTAAGTCTGCAAACTCTGGCCAGTGCCGTGTGCGGTTGGGCGCTGGGCCCCTGGTGGGGCGCCGGGGTAGCCGCTGCCGCCGACCTTTTGGGCTCCGCGGTGGGGACCTCCGGGCTATCGTTCTTCCCGGGCTTTACCCTTACGGCGGCGCTGCGGGGGCTTACCTACGGCCTGCTGCTGTACCGCAAGCCCGTGACCTTTCCCCGGTGCCTGGCGGCCAGTGCGGCGGTCAGCATCCTGTGGGGCTTGCTGCTCAATGCGGTCTGGCTCTCCTTCTATATGGGCAAAAACTTTTGGGCCTGGACAGTGGCCAAAGCTCCGCTCAAGCTTCTGCTGGTGCCGGTCTATGGCTATCTTATCTATCTCACCCTCCGTGGCCTGCAAAAAAGCGGCCTGGAAAAACACCTGTAAATATAACGACACCCGCCCCTCTCCTTACCGGAGAAAGACGGGTGTGTTTTTATGCAGGTTTGGCTTTGTGTGCTTAGCCGGCGGTGACGCCGCCTTCTACCACCAGTTCATCCTCATAGTCCAGGCCATAGGTATCGGCCAGGGTGGCCTCATAGTCTGCGTGGAAGAACTTCTCCTCACCCAGCGCCTTGATCTCCTCATTCAGCCAATCCAGCAGGGTGGTGTTGCCCTTGGTCACAGCGGGGGCTATGGTGTCATTGCCGCCCAGTGTGGGAATGCCCACCACATAGCCGGGGTTCTGCATGGCATAGGCCAGCACCTCGGTGTTATCGTTGGCCCAGGCTGCTGCGTTGCCGTTCTCCAGCGCGTTCTTGGCATTGGCGTAGGTATCGTACTTCTGCAGCTTGATGTTGGGATAATTCTCGGTCAGGTAGGTCTCGGCGGTCGTACCGGAAATGACGATCATCTCATCGTTCTCATCCCAGTCCTCCAGCGTGGTGATGACCCGCCCTTCCGGAGAAACAACGCCCAGTGCTACATTCATGTAGGGCAGCGCGAAGTCCACTTCCTCGGCCCGAGCAGGGGTTACGGTAAAGTTGGCAAGTATCACATCTACCTTGCCGGTCTTGAGGTATTCAATACGGTTGGCCGCCTCGGTGGAGATGAAATTCACCTTAACACCCAGATCCTCCGCCAGCCGCCGGGCAAAGTACACATCGTAGCCCTGATACTCGCCGTTCTCATCCACATAGCCAAAGGGGTTCTTATCGGAGAATACCCCGATATTGATGGTCCCCGCCGCCTTGATCTCCTCCAGTGTGCGATACCCTGCTTTATTTTCATTGGCTGCGTTGCCGCCATTGCCGCAGGCTGCCATCAGTACCAGCATTAGTACTGCCATGATGGCTGCAATCCATTTTCTTGTGCTTTTCATTGTAATTTCTCCTTTTTATAGTCTTTATATCAATCCCTATGGGGCTTGACTTCATCAAATTCAAATGTCTTCAGGAACTTTTTGGCCCGTTCGGTCTTGGGCGCGGCGAAAAATTCTTCCGGTGCCGCTTCTTCCGCTATTTTGCCGTCCTCCAGGAACAGCACCCGGTCGGCGATGGCACGGGCAAACTGCATCTCATGCGTCACGATGATCATGGTCTTGCCCTCCCGGGCCAGGTCCAGCACCACATCCAGCACTTCCCGCACCATTTCGGGGTCCAGCGCCGCTGTCACCTCATCAAAGAGCAGGACCTCCGGATGCATACACAGCGCCCGCACAATGGCCACCCGCTGTTTTTGTCCGCCGCTCAGTTCCCGTGGGTAGCTGTCCCGTTTTTCCCACAGGCCTACCCGGCGCAGCAGTGTTTCGGCCTCCGCCTTGGCGTCCTCCTTTTTGGTGCCCAGTGCCTTACATGGCGCCAGCAGAATATTTTCCATCACCGTCATATGGGGGAACAGCTCATAGCTTTGGAACACCATCCCGATGCGCCGCCGTAGGGCAGGCAGCCCCGCCGGGCTGCGGTCTATCACCTCGCCGCCCAAGAGAATTTCTCCCCCCTGGATCGGTTCCAGCGCGTTGATACATCGCAGCAGGGTGCTTTTACCGCAGCCGCTGGGTCCCAGCACCACGATGACCTCGCCCCTCCGTACCGTAAAGCTCAGGTCCCGCAGCACGGTGTTTTCACCGTAGCGCTTGGTCAGGTTCCTTATTTCCAGCAATGAGTCTGACATCGCCTGTTACCTCCATTTTCGTTCCAGTTTTCTGGCCAGCAGGCTGATGGGCCAGCACACCAGAAAATACAGCAGAAATACCGTAAGATAAATGCCAAAGGCCGCATTGGGGCTGGCCGTCCGGTTCGCCTCAATGATCTGCTGCGCTACCTTCAGCACCTCCACCACACCGATCATCAAAATCAGGCTGGTGGTTTTTATCATGCGGGTGATGAGATTGATGGACTGCGGCAGCAGCCGGCGTACCGTCTGCGGCAGCACCACATAGCGGAATACCTGCCCCCGCGTCAGTCCCAGTGCCTCGGCGCTTTCGTACTGGTGCCTCGGGATGGATACCAATGCGCCACGCACCAGGTCGCTCATTTCGGCGGTGCCCCACAGCGCAAAGACAATGATCGCCGCCGTTTCGCCATCCAGGTTCCACCCAAAGGCTCTCGCCGTGCCAAAGTAGGCTAAGAACAGCAGTACCATCTGCGGCATAATGCGGATGATCTCCAGATAGATGCGCAGGATCGCCCGGATCAGCCGATTCTTTTTGGTCATCAGCACCCCCAGCAGGATTCCCAGCGGGATGCTGATGGCCACCGAGATGAGGCTGACCCGCAGCGCTACCCACAGTCCCCCCAGGAGCCTGACAGCGTTTTTGCCCTTCAGCAGTACCTCCAGTCCCAAATCAGGCATAGCGCAGCCTCCTTTCCAGCCAGCTGCCCAGCAGAGAAACCGGCAGCAGAATGAGCAGATAGCACACCACCAGCAGCGCCAGCGCCTCGGTGGTTTTGGCGTACATGGCAATGAGATCCTTGGCGGTAAACATCAGGTCCATCAGGCTCACCGCGCTGAATACGCTGGTCTCTTTCAGCAGGAAGATCACATTCGCCATAAAGGCCGGCATGCTGATACTCATGGCCTGCGGTAATATCACATACCGCATGGTCTGTCCGCGGGTCAGGCCCAGGCTCAGGGCGCTTTCCTGCTGGATGGGCTCAATGGCTTCCAGCCCGCTGCGAAAGGCCTCCGCCATATAGCTGCCGCCCAGGAACGCCAACCCCACCACGCCGCATACCGCCGGGTCGGTCTTTATCCCGATTTTGGGCAGGCCGTAGTAGATAAAAAACAGCTGGATGAGCAGCGGTGTATTGCGGCTCAGTTCTATGTATCCCGCCACGATCTGCCGCAACACCGGCACCTTCTCGTACTGAATAGCCGCGCACAGCAACCCCACCGCTGTGGCCAATGCCGTACCGCACAGCCCCAACCGCAGCGTCAGCCACAGGGCCTCCCGGTACAGCGGCAGCACCTTCATCATAAATTCCCAGTTCAGCTTCTCCACCGTCTTTCTCGCAATTTTGGTAAAACAAAAAGCCGGGGGCTTTTGCAAGCTCCCGGCAGGAATGGCTCTTATCCACACATTTTGCGCTGTGTGCAGGCGCTTTACGGCATACTAAAAGCGCCTGGCCATCTTGGATGTCCGGGAGTTCAGTATGCAACAACAAGAGGAAGCGCTATGGCCCATTACGCGGTAGCTTGTCATTGTGTTATCCTCCCTTCCGGTTCCATTTGCTTTGGTATGTTAGCACGATAATACACTCCCGCCGGTCATTTGTCAAGGGGGTAGCGTAAAAATATTTTTGCAGGTTTTCTGTCGCCACGCTTCATTTTATCAGATGAGGTTCCCCTCGCAGTGGTCTATTTCATGCTGAATGATCTCCGCTGTTCAGCCGGTATAGGTCTTAATGCGGATCTCCAGTTTTTCATTTTGCCAGCGAACCTTTATCCTTTTCCAGCGCTTTACGGGGCGTACACCCGTCAGGGAAAGGCATCCTTCCTCGGTTTCATAAGCCCCGCTTTTCTGCAGAATTTTAGGGTTCAGCATCACGGTATAGCCCGCCCCATCCTGGAAGGCGATGATGCACCGATTCACGCCGATCATATTGGCGGCCATGCCCACACATTCCTCATGGTGCGCCATCAGCGTCTCCAGCAGGTCCCCGGCCACCGGCAGGTCGCTTTCCTCCGCGGGCTTCGCTTTTTGCGAGAGAAACATCTCATCCTTGCAAATCGGTCTTACCATGGTATCCTCCGTCCGTGTTTTTCGGCATAGGTGCCCGGCGCGTTCCGGATCTCCCGGCTCCTCCGCCGGCTGTCCTCCGCATCGGCATCCTTCTTTCGGCAAAACAGTCCTTTACCGCCGGTTGTCCTTATCCCGGTGAGAAAGCTCCACCCGGTAGCCAAGGCTCCGCAGGTAGGCGGCCAGCTGGCAGGCGATGGCCACGCTGCGGTGGCGGCCGCCGGTGCAGCCCACGGCCACTACCAGCTGGCTTTTGCCTTCCCTTTGGTACAGGGGAATGGAAAAGGCCAGCAGCTCCTCCAGCTTTTGCAGCATCTCATGGCTTTCCGGGGCGTTCATCACATAGTCGCGCACTGGCCCCTCAGTGCCGTCATGCTCCTTTAGCTCCGGCACATAGTAGGGGTTGGGCAGGCACCGCACATCAAAGACCAGATCCGCGTCCTGCGGCAGACCATTGCGGAAGCCAAAGGACTGGCAGCTGATGAGCATGGGGGTCGTCTCTCCCTCAAAGATGGTCACGATGCGCCCGCGCAGCTGGCTGGGCGAAAGGGAGGTCGTATCAATGATATAGTCGGCGGCATCCCGTATGGGCTTCAGCAGGCGGCGCTCCTCCCGGATGGCGTCCTCCAGGCAGCCGTCACATTCATCCAGCAGCGGATGTCTCCGGCGGGTCTCCTTGTAGCGGCGCAGCAGCACCTCGGCGCTCGCCTCCAGGAAAAGGATACGGTAAGGGATATGGCGGCAGCGCAGCTCCTCCAGGGCGTGGGGCAGCTCACGGAACATCTTCCCGCTGCGGGAATCCATCACAATGGCGGAGCGGCCGTGGTGGGCCGCCGGGGAGTAGCACAGATCGGCAAAGCCGCCCAGCAATGCCGGGGGAATATTATCCACGCAGTAGAATCCGATGTCCTCCAACGCATTGATGACGCGGGTCTTGCCCGCGCCGGAAAGACCGGTCACAATCAGCAGCTCCATGGGGCCTCCTTCGGGGTTGGTTCGTCATTTTTCATTATGATTATACAGGCTGCGGCCGCCGGTTGCAATACGGCAGCGGATGGATTTTCCCCCGCGGCAATGATTATCCTGCCGGGGGCATCCCATACTTTCCTCAATCGCATCAAACGGAGGAAATCAGTATGAAGATCCTGTATATTGACCACCACGCGGCGCTGCCCTCATCGGGCGGGGATTGCCGGGCGGTGCAGTTGGCGCAGGGCTGGCAGCAGTGCGGCGATGAGGTCACCATCGTGACCGCCGGGTACAGCCACCGCCGCGGCAAAAATCTGACCGTGGAAAAGGAGATGGAGGAGCAGCAGCTGGAGGGCGTTACCTTTTGCCCGCTTCTCTCTCCGGATTATGACCACGGGGTGGGGGAGTACCGCAAAAGCGTGCAGTCCTTCCTCAAAAAATTGTATCTGAACGCCCCCAAATTGGTGGAGCGCTATCATCCGGAAATCGTCATTGCGGCCAGCGGCTACCCCTACGATTATTTCTGCGCCCAGCGCATCGCCAAGCTGGCCCATGCGAAAACCGTCTTTGAGCTGAGGGAGACCTGGCCGGAGCTGCAGCGGGAGCTTTACCCCGCGGAGGACAGCCGCCTCAATCAGTGCATCGCGGAGTATGCCATGGGCTATGCGCTGCGCGGGGCCGATACCGTGGTTTCCTTCCTGCAAAAGGGGGAGGACTACTGCCGCCAAAAGGAGATCACCCCGGCCCACCTAGCCACCCTGCCGGCGCCCGCTCCGCCGCAGGCATCTCCCCAGCCCCTGCGGGAAGCCGACGCTGAGGCGATCCGGGCCCTGCGGGAGCGATATCCCGTCATTGCCGCCTACGCCGGGCACCTCAATGACCGGCATCTGCCGGAGCTGCTGGTGGGCGCGGCCGGCAGCCTGCGGGAACAGGGCATCGCGGCGGTCATTGCCGGCAACGGCGGCGATAAGCAGCTGCTGCGCCGCGTGATCCGGGAAAACAACTGGGAGAATATCCTATTGTTAGATGCCCAAAGTGAGCGCCGCCAGCGTACCCTGTACGGCCTGGCGGATATCCTTTACTATGGGGATGACCGCCGCTGTGATGCCCCCTATGGCCCCTACACGCCGCTTTTGCTGCGCATGATGCAGAATGAGAAGCCCATCCTTACCGTCACCCACAGCCCCTTTAATGACGCTCAGCGGGCGGGATGCGCCGTCCCCGCCGGGCAGGTGACGCAGCGCGGGGTGGAGGAAGCGCTGCTCAGCTTTACCATGATGAACGGGGAAAAACGGGTGGCCCTGGGTCGGCAGGCCGGTGACGCACTGTGCATCACTCATGCTCCGGCGCAGGTCGCCCGGGATTACCGCGGCGCCCTTTTGCGCCTATGGGTATGAGAAATTCGCTGGCCCGCCGGGTGCTGTGGGTACATGTCATTTTGCTGCTGGCGCTGTGCGGGGTGCTGCTGCGCATTTTTGTCATTGGCCAGGGGGAACAGTACCGCCAAACCGCCGCGGCGCAGAGCCGCTATACCCTTTCGGCCGGTACGGCGCGCGGCAATATCTACGATTGCCGGCTGCGCCCACTGGTGAATGAAAGCGAAAAAACGGTCTTGGCGGTGGACCCCACCCCAGCGGCCATGACCGCCCTGCGGCAAGGCCTTTCGGCGGAACAGTTCGAGGAGATCTATCCCCTGCTGCAAAGCGGCCGCCCGGTGCTCCTCCCCAGTGATTTCCCCATCTCTGGGGAGGGCATCACCGCCCTCCAGGTCCCGCAGCGTTACAGCGCCGATCAGTTGGCCCCGCACATCATCGGCTATATCAATGGTGAAGGCCGCGGCATCTGCGGCATTGAATCCGGCTACGAGGAGCAGTTGACCCGCTGGGGTGGAGAGATCACTGTGCGCTACACGGTAAATGCCTGGCGGCAGGCCACCGGGCAGGCCCCGGAGGTGACCGATCCCACCGATCACACGGCCGGCATTGTCCTAACGCTGGATAAGGACCTGCAAACGATTGTGGAGCGGGAAGGCGCAGTGCTGGGTCGGGGTGCTGTGGTGCTGCTGGAAGCTGAAACCGGTGCCATCCGCGCCATGGCCAGCTTCCCGGGTTACGATGTGACCGATGTGGCCGCGGCACTGGAGGCAGCAGACAGTCCTCTTCTGAACCGGGCCACCGCCGCCTGGAATGTTGGCTCCATTTTTAAGGTGTGCGTGGCGGCCGCTGCCCTGGAAAATGAGGTGGAGCTGCCGGAGAACTACTGCTGCGAGGGATTCTACCGCCTGGGAGATCACTCCTACTTCTGCCACGAGCGGGCGGGCCACGGAACGCTGGATTTACAGCAGGCCATGCAGCTTTCCTGCAATCCCTACTTCGTGGAGCTGGGCCAGCGTACCGGTGCCCAGGCCCTGCTGCGGATGGCCCAGCGGCTGGGCTTTGGGGCCGGGAGCCAATTGGCGGAGGGCGTCAATTCTTCCGCCGGGTCGCTTCCCACATTGGCGCAGGCCACTCCCGGGGAACTCGCCAACCTCTCTTTTGGCCAGGGCAGGCTCACCGCCACCCCGGTACAGGTCGCTGGGATGCTGGCTGCCGTGGCCAATGGCGGCTATGCGGTGCAGCCCACCCTTTTCGCGGGCAGGAGCTTTGACGGAAAAATCCTGCAAAGTGATCCTGCCGGTGAGCCCATCCGGGTGATGAACACCGAAACCGCCGAGACCCTGCGCGCCCTGCTGGTAAGCGTGGTGGAGGAGGGCACCGGCTACCGGGCGGCTAACCGCTACTGCGGTGCCGGCGGCAAAACCGCCTCCGCCCAAACCGGCCGGTACCAGGAGGGCGAGGAGATCGTCCACGCCTGGTTCGGGGGCTTTTTCCCCGCCGGGGAGCCCAAATATGTCCTGGTGGTGTTCCAGGAGGGCGGCCGCGCCGGCGGCCAGACCCCTGCCTCGGTATTCCGGGCTATCAGCGAAGCGGTCTACTGCACCGAAAATCCCGGCCCGGCAGATTACGGCGGATAGCCCGCGAAAGGCGCGGGCCCGGGGCGCAGCCCAAACCGCCCTCCGGGCGGTTTCTGCGGACTTCGTCCGCAGCGGCGGCTCCGCCGCCGGGG
>ERZ1106963.422-NODE-422-length-63375-cov-29.339861_pt1 | contig 63375 bp, 46 predicted proteins | sample MGYA00403681_ERZ1106963 | MGnify/ENA primary metagenome ERZ1106963 (study PRJEB35170, sample SAMEA104062407) | human gut metagenome | biome: human gut; feature: human-associated habitat; material: faeces | place: Denmark | collected 2012-05-03 ...
GAGGGACTCCGTCCCTCGACCCTGCAAGCCTTTAAAAAGGCTTGACCTAAACTTTAAGTGTTTTAGGATAGCCTGTTAGCTAAGCGTAGATACAAATCTTCATTATTTATATTTAGAATACTTGCTTTTTTTCATAGACTTTTTCTTATAGCGTTCTCGGCGTACCGATTTATCTATCGAATTTGCTCCACTTATATTCGCAAAAATCACAATCAAAGCCGCCATAGCCACAACAGCCACCAAAGCCCACATTATTATACCAATTATAGGGACACCTTCATTTGTTTCTGGAATTTCTATACCTATATTATCTGGTATAGAAAGCTCAGCAGTATTTTCTATTTTATAATCATATAGTGCAAGCACTTTAAGGCTCGGCACTACAACAGCCGCAGCAAAAAGAATTAACGCAATAAAAGTCGAAAGCCTTTTCAAAGTCCTCACCTCATAAATCATTTAAAAATAATTCTACCATAAAAATAAGCTATATAAAAGAGTTATGGAAAAATAAATAACTACATCAGCATATGAAAATCACTAAAAAAATATTTTCAACCTCTTACATAAAAATAACAAAATGGCAAATAATATAAAACTTATATCAAAAAAGCTCGAGCCATCGTTAAATTTATTTCATATATATCATAATTCTACATTTTATTCATTTCATTATTTGTAAAAATTATTATAATTTTATTAAACAGTTGAAATTATACAAATTTTACGGTATAATATATTAGCAAAGTGTTGTGGCTGACTATTTACTAAGCTGATTTTTAAAAAATAAGTCTAATAGACCGCTATAATGAAGTTATGAGGGTGGTATATATCAATACTGGAGCATGGATATTTCTTGGCGTAGTATGTGCCTTATTGATAATTGGAATAGTTATTACATATAAAGTAAAGAGAAAAATAAGAGATTTTTCCCGACAAGCTTTTGGAACAGACAACTTGCTTGAAGGATACAAGCAAACAAAAGAAAGTCTTGCAGAAACTCCTCGGTCACTTCACGCTATGACAAATGCACTTTTGCCAGCAATAAGCCGAGATTTTCCCGAATTTGATTATGCACAATTTCGCCAAAAGGCCGAAAATATGCTTCGTGCATATTTTAATTCGATAGAGGCTAAAAACCTTAGAGAGCTTGAAGCTGTTTCTGCAACAGATAGCATTAAAGATAAGGTTCAAGGAATAATTTCAGACCTCGCATCTATGAACAGAACTCAACACTTTGACGAGGTCACTATCCACAAAACCGAATTATCCAACTATGAAACCAAAAAAGGCTATTGCGTAATCACTCTTGAATCTGCTGTCGGACTTTATGATTTCATTACAGATGAAAACGATAAAGTTGTAGGCGGAGATAAATCTCTGAAAAGGCAGACAGTTTATTCTCAGGAGCTTATCTATATTCAAGACCCTGATAAGATGCAGCAGGCAGGTTTCTACTCTTCAATCAGTCTTTCTTGCCCGAACTGTGGTGCTCCGATTAAAAAGCTCGGAACAAAATTCTGCGAATACTGCGGTTCTGGCGTTAAAGAAATAAATATCAGAAGCTGGAGCTTCAACGATATAAAAGAATTAAACACGCAAACTAAAAAATATTATTAAATGGGAGATGTTTTATTATGGGTATTATAAGAGCAGCTATTGACTCAATCGGCGGCGGTCTTGCTGATTCATGGTTGGAGGTTATCGAGCCATCAGAAATGGACATGAGAACTGTTTTTGCACCTGGTGTATCAGTTCCACAAGGCAGAAATGATAAGCGTAACAGCAATACAAAGGGTACTTCAAATACAGTTTCCAACGGTTCTATCATTCATGTTTATGAACATCAGATGATGATTCTCGTAGACGGCGGTGCTATCGTTGACTACACAGCTGAACCTGGTTACTTCAAGGTTGATAACTCCTCCTTGCCATCACTCTTTAATGGTCAGTTTGGTGCAAGCGTTAAAGAAACCTTTAACCGTATCAAGTTTGGCGGCACAACTCCTGGCGTTCAGAAGGTATTCTACATAAATACTGCTGAAATGGCTGGTATCAACTTCGGCACAAAGACACCTATCAACTATTATGATGGTGTTTATGATATGGATTTGAATGTTCGTGCTTTTGGTAAATTCTCAATCGCACTTACAGAAAACCCACTTGAATTCTATAAGAAGGTTATTCCAACATCTGCTGTCACAAATAATGAGGCTGTCGATATTGGCGACCTTATCAACGAAAACTACATTATGGAGTTCCTCGATGCTCTCCAGCAGGCTCTTACAGAAATTTCTGCTAATAATGTAAGAATTTCTCAGATAAGCACAAGAGCTAACAGAGACCTCCTCAAGAGTACAATTTCCGACCTCCTCTATGAATCCTGGAGAAGAGACCGTGGTATCGTTATCGGCGATGTAGGTGTTACAGTTTCCTACGACGACGAAACAAAGAAAATCCTTACAGAGCGCAACAAGGGTGCTATGCTTAAGGACGCAACTATCAGAGAAGGCTATGTACAGGGTTCTGTTGCAAGAGGCCTTGAGGCAGCTGGCAGCAACGCAAACGGCTCTATGGCTGGCTTTATGGGTATGGGCATTGGTATGAATGCTGGCGGTAACTTTATGGGTGCTGCTTCTAACAACAATATGCAGCAAATGCAGATGCAACAGCAGGCACAACAAGCTCAACAGCAAGCCGCTTATCAGCAGCAACAGCAACAGGCACAGCCTCAACAGCCTCAGTCCGAGCCTGTTCCAGCACCAGCTCCTGCACCAACTCCTGCACCAGTAGCAGATGGTTGGACCTGTTCTTGTGGTAAGACAGGAAACATAGGTAAGTTCTGTGCAGAATGTGGCTCACCAAAGCCAATTCCTGCTGATAACGGCCCATGGACTTGTCCTGAATGCGGAAATCAAAATAGTGGCAAATTCTGTGCTAACTGCGGAACAAAAAAACCGGAAAAGCCAAAGAAGATTAAATGTGATAAGTGCGGATATGAGCCTGATATGAGCGGTCCTATTCCAAAGTTCTGCCCTAACTGCGGTGACCCAATCAATGAAGGTGATATGATTTAATGCTTTGCTAAAATTTAATGGAAGGTAGGTAGCTCCGTCTTAATCGGTGGGGCATAAAGCTTATGAGTACAGTTGCATATAAGTGTATAAACTGTGGCGGTCCACTTGAATTTAATCCTGCAAAGCAGATGTTCTCTTGCGAATACTGTAGAAGTGATTTTACCGAAAAAGAACTTAAAGACCATTTCGGCGAGCTTGATGAAAAGCTTAACGATGAAAATAACAAGGTTGACGAAACTCAGACCGAAGATGATGAATTTGGCTTTGGCGGTGTGCTTTTCTCTTGCCCAAACTGCGGTGCAGAGATTGTCACAGACGAAACCACAGCGGCTACTGAGTGCGTATATTGCCATAGTCCAGTCGTTCTCTCGGGCAGACTTGCAGGCGATATGAAGCCAAATCTTGTTATTCCGTTTGGTTTTACAGAAAAAGACGCAAAAGAAAAATTCTATGCTATGTGCAAGAAAAAGTGGTTCTTGCCAAGGGATTTTGTTTCGGACGCACACATAGACAAGATGAAAGGCGTCTACTATCCATATTGGCTTGTAGATTCAGATAAGGCAGGCTCTTGTAACGCTACTGGTAAGAAATATAGAACATGGCGTTCAGGCGATTATGAGTATAAAGAAACAAAGACTTATTCTATCTCAAGAATGGGTAATATTGCTTTTCAAAAGTTCCCACAATCAGCTCTAAGTAAAGAAGACCACCAGATGATGAAATTCGTTAATCCTTATGATAATGAGGCTTTAACCGATTTCTCTATGTCATATCTTTCTGGTTTTCAGGCTGAAAAGCGTGATACAGAGAGGGCAGATGTTCAGGAGCAGGTCGATAAGGAGCTTCTCGAATACTCAAAGAAAATATTCAAGGATACAATGTCACAATATGACAGCGTAACCCTCGACAATATTCAAATGAATACAGTTCAGGAAGATTGGAAATACGCACTTTTCCCAGTCTGGCTTATGACCTATAAATATAAGGATAAGCAAAAGATTTTTGCTATCAATGGTCAGACAGGTAAGACATATGGTGAATTGCCATGCTCACTCGGAAAGCTTGCACTTTTCGGAGCAGGATTATTCGTAGTGCTTAGTGCGATAATTTTCGGATTGGGGTATTGTCTATGAGAAATATATTAAAAAAATCCTCCGCACTTATAGCGGTACTTATGGCTGCAATGCTTTTTGCAGGAATAAGCTGTTTTGCATATGAGCAAGATACTATTTCAACTGAGCCAGAAACCTCTGTCAGCGAAATTGCAGATAACGAGGCCGTAGAAGCCCAAGAGATTCAGCTTTATGAAGCTCAAACATCAGAAGATAAATCTCTTGGAAAGAGTCTTGCAATAGGGCTCGGCTCGGGCTTTGTAATTACCCTGATTGTATGTATCTGCATTTATTCCTCATACAAAAAGCACGGTGCAACAGAGCCATATAAGTATAATGAAAACGCAAAACTCACACTTATAGATTCATCTGATGTGCTTGTCAATACACACATTGAAAAACGCAAAATAGAAAAAGATAATAATTAATACCAAAAGGCTTGAAATCTTAATTAGATTTCAAGCCTTTTTCATAAAAATAACTGCCCCATTTTTATAATATAGGGCAGCTACTTATATTATTCTGCTAATAAATTTGTTATATTATCTATATCCAGATACCAAGTACCATCTATTTTTATGAAACACATTTCAGAAATGGTTGAATTTCCTACCGCATCAGCTGCTTTAACCTCTGTTATAACAGTCGCCTTGGCAGCTTCCTCTATTTTTGCTGTTGAATCATATTTGTTATTATATTTCTCTGTCAGCTCAGAGAGGTCTTTGTCGTCTTTATAAAGCACCTCACTCTGTACTTCATAAACAATCTTAAAATCTGTTCCATACTTTTTTTTATTGCTACGATTTTCTTGCCACAGCTTATCCTCGCAATCAAGAACCATATCATCATACTTATTATAATTTTTGTTAGTTTCTAAAGTATAATTTATATATTCCTTTGGCAAGATTTCCATATATTCGTTGACATTTATTTCCTGAATAGCATCAAGCTCTTTTTCTATAACTGTTGTATAGCTATTATGATTTGAGAATAGGTCTACACACATAATAATTACCACTAATGTTATAAATAGTACGGCAATTACGCTTATTACAGCAAGAAGTATCGTATGCCTTTTGCTCGATGTCGACTCATTTTCGCTGACCTCTGCACCACAGAAGCCACAGTATTTACGACCTTTTTCTATGGATTTCCCGCATTTTGTGCAGACCATTTCAATCACCCTAAGTAAGATTATGCTATTATTGTAGTTTATTATTCAGAAGTTGTCAACTTAAAACTATATTATAAAAGAATCCACATTAATCAGCAGAACTTTTTTCTATCTTAGAACTAATTTAAGACACTTAAAAGCCTTGCTTATAATTAACTTGATTTCAAAATCAACAAAAAAATCTCTGATGCTTAACATTAAAACATCAGAGATTTTATAATTTGCTAAATAGAAATTTTCTTTTCTATAATATCTGCTGCTTCATCAGCTTGCTCATTTATAATGGACTCTATTCTGCCACTATCAGAAATCTTTGCAAATTCCGAATCTATCGGGAATCTTGCAAGAATATCAACACCATAAGCCTTTGCAACCTCATCAAGCTTACTTTCACCGAAAGGATAGAGTCGCTTGCCACAATCAGGACATTCAAGATAACTCATATTCTCAATAACGCCAAAAATAGGAACCTTCATCATCTTAGCCATTTTAACAGCTTTTTCTACAATCATAGAAACAAGCTCTTGTGGAGAAGTAACTATAACAATTCCATCAAGAGGAATTGACTGAAAAACTGTCAGCGGAACATCGCCAGTTCCCGGTGGCATATCGACAAACATATAGTCGATATTATCCCAATGTGTTTCGCCCCAAAATTGCTTAACTGCACCTGCTATCATAGGTCCACGCCAGACAATAGGGTCGCTCTCATTATCAAGTATAAGATTTGCAGAAATAATTTCTATTCCTGTTTCACTTGTTGCTGGTTCAAGTCCTTTATCGCTACCAATAAGCTTTCCCTTAATACCAAAAGCCTTTGGAATAGACGGACCTGTAATATCGGCGTCAAGGATAGCTGTTTTATAACCTTTTCTATTGAACATAACCGCAAGAGATGAGGTTACAAGCGACTTTCCAACTCCGCCCTTTCCACTTACTATTCCTATAATGTGCTTAACACTGCTATACTCATTTAGCTTTTCGAGAAAGCTTTTTTTATCACGAGCTTCACAGTTGGCAGAACACGAGCTACAATCGTGTGTACATTCTTCAGACATTTTCTTTTACTCCCTAAGGTAAATATTATTCTTTATCTTCACTACTATTATCATTCTCAGCCTCAGCGTGTATAGCGTCCTCATCGTCATCATCATTAATAACAACTTCGCCACTGCCTTCAGATTCAACAGTAAAATCATCATCATTAATTTCATCATCTGTTACATTTGTATCTTGCTGAACAGAATCAGAATTATCTATTTCATACCCGCTAATAAAAGTATACGGTATACCATATCCAAGAACGATAGACGCAAGATAGATAATAGGTGAGCAAGAAACGATTTCTGCTGAGAAAGGAAGCTGACTTATCATAGCTGCAAGAATGATATAGAGTGCAGGCAAATCCATAATTATGAGAGTTGCAGGAGAAAATCTTATAACCTGTTTGCCATCACCAACACGAGTTGCATAGAAAAGAAAAAGTCCAAACAAAACGAAAACAACTATACAGAGCAAAGCACGAAGCCAAGCCTGACCTACCTTATCAATCATACTCATAAAGAAGTATGAACAAACTACAAAGGCAGTTATGAGTATAGCGGAGAAAACTAATCCTCCTGTATTTTTCTTGCGAGTAGATTTATTTTTTTTATTTTTCAAAGCAATCATTCCTCCAAAATCAGTATAATATACATTCTATCACAGTTAATCATAATATAATGTCAAAATAGAATTAAAAGTACAAGAAATGTCATAACAAGCCACTATAAGTTCGATAATAATTATTAGTTCATAATAGCCGTTATTTTTCAGGGAACCCCCTGCGAGGGTTCCCTACGAAAAACATTCCACTGGAATGTTTTTCTACCCTCCTGCGCTTTGAGAAGTATAAAGAGTTTCGCCGTCTGCGGACGGCGACAAGGGCGTTGCCCTTGACCTACGAGCCTTTGAAAAGGCTCGAGCGAAACTTTTAATTGTGTGGTAAACTATTCCAACATCAAAGCTAAAAATAATTATTCAGTGTCACTAATTAACTTAGCAGCCAAGCAATACCAACCCTTATCTGTACGGGTTTCAATTATTTTAAGTGTCTTTGGCAAAGCAGAAAGAACATCTTCAAGGCGAGAATCTATAATTCCGCTCATAATATAAACTGTATCCTTGTGCATATGCTTTTCTATGTCACCAGAAAGCATAATAATCGCATCAGCCACTATATTCGCTGTAATTATATCGTATGTTCCAGTTACTTCATCAGCCAAATTGCCGTGAATAGCTGTATATCTATCAGAAACACCATTTCTTTCTGCATTTTCTATTGAGGACTTAACAGCAAGCTCATCAATATCTATTCCGATTGCACTCTTAGCGCCAAGCAAAAGTGATGCAACCGCCAAAATTCCGCTACCACAACCAACATCAAGCACAGCTGCTCCATCACTAACATATTTTTCGAGAGCCTCAAGGCAAAGGCGGGTTGTTTCGTGAGTACCTGTTCCAAAAGCAATACCTGGTTCGAGATGGAGGACAGTTCTGCCCTTAGGGTCATAGTCCTCACGCCATACAGGGCGGACAAGCAGCTTTTCGCCAATTTCTATCGGATAGAAATACTTCTTCCAATTATCAAGACAAGCCTCAACATCACACTTATCAGTAAGAATCTTAAAATTTATATTCTCCGCACGAAAACGCTCCTCAAGAAAAGCCGTTGCCTCAGCAGGGTTATCTTCAGGGCTTATATATATGTGTATTCTTGCAGTTTCACGATTTTTTGCAAGAAGCTCCTCATCAATAAGGTCTATCTTGGCTATTTCAAGAACTTCCTCCTCAAGTGAGCTATAATCCTCAATATATATTCCATAGGGAACAGTCATAACTGCAATATTTTCTGCACGCTCAACATCTTTAGCGTCAACCTCGGCTATAATCTCCGTCCAATCCATAATCTACTTCCTTTCTAATCTTAAAATAAAAGGAAAACCCGCAAAAGAGTTTTTCCCCTTAAATATCATTATTTAATGTGAGTTCAATAAATCTTAAAAGTTAAAAGTTTCGCTCGAGGCGGCGAGCCGCCACTCCCAAGATGCGTTCTACTTCTTTGTAAAATTATTGTTTATCATTCGCATCTAAATTTTTAAAGTTAAAAGGCTCGTAGGTCAAGGGCAACGCCCTTGTCGCCGTCCGCAGACGGCGAAACTCTTTATACTTCTCAAAGCGCAGGAGGGTAGAAAAACATTCCAAATGGAATGTTTTTCGTAGGGAACCCTCGCAGGGGGTTCCCTGACAGAACACCTGCGCTGTATAAGATATGAATTTGCTTAACAAGGTTTTTAAGTCATTATCAAACTCAAGTCATTTAATTTTACTCGGTCTGTGAATCCTAAGAATTTTCGCCTAAGCCCCAAAGATTAAGATACTGGTTTTTAAATGTTTTTGTAAATATCTTTTCTATAAGCGGTGTATCATCTGTTTTTTCTTCATCACTTGAAGACTCTTCAGTGCCTTCGCTCTCCTCAATCTTCTTAACATTATCATATGAAATCATCATAAATGGAATATCAGAAATCTCTGGGTTATCTTCACCATTAAGAACTCTAAGAATATAATCAACCGCTGTATAAGCTGTCCATTCGTAGCTTTCACTCACTGCTGTTGCAACATTACCATTCTGAACCTGTGTGAAAAGCTCTGTGCCTCCACCCCTTGCAAGAAGTGTTACCCTTGACATTGCCTGCGTCATTTCAAGAGCATCAACACTATCTTTGAGCATATTGTCATGAAGAACTATAACGCAGTTGATATTTGTATCTCTCTCTAAGGCTTTTTTTACAGCATCGGAAATATTTACTGCTGTGTTTGAAATCTCCATAGCAAGTTCAGTGCAATAACCGTCTGAATACTTTGTCAATTCGTCTGTAACAGCCTTTTTCATCTCATCAGCATAGCTTACATCTGATGGGGTTACAAGAAGTGCATTAACCCTGCCTTCTTTTTCAACAATAGCATAATCTGCCAAAGCCTTGGCCTCAGCGACATAATTAGTTTTAGCACTTGAATCCACAAAATGGTCATTTGTACCAACCTGTGTATTATCAATGCTTATAACCTTTATACCGTGTGCCTGAGCATTTTCAATAGCAAGAGAAATTTTATCTTTATTTATATTTCCTATAAGAACTACGGCTGCACACTGGTCAGAAACCGCATTTTCAAGTGCTGAAGTATGGGAATTTGCTGTGCCATCGGTATCATAAGCGAGAATTTCCTTAAACCCAACCTTTTCTGCAACAGACTTTAATTCCTGTGAAATATAAGATGAATAAGTATTACTGCTTGAATCTGAAATAATGGCTATTTTCTTATTTTTAGAAATTTTCTTTGCATCTATTGATTTTGTAGCATTAAAATTCGGTTGTGATTTATATGTTTCAAGCTCGGTGGAAAGTGCTGCAAGCTTTTCCTTGCTTACCACTGCATTATTTGTAGACCTTGATTCTGTTACAGACTCCACCGCAGAACCGTTTCCATTATTCTTACAACCAGAAAGCATTGCAATAGATGACAAAACCATAGCTGAAAGCAATACTGCTAAAATTCGTTTCATTTATAATTTCCTCCCATTTTCCCAACTATCAAAATCTGTCAGTAAAACAGCACATTCTTACGCAAATTTATTATACTTCCACATCTCTTTTATGTCAATAAACATAATTGTAACATTACAATTTATTGACACTTAATACTCTCAACAAAGCTTTTCATTTCTTCATTCACCTCTGGCGGATAAACTATCGCCACAGGCTCTGAAAGTCCCAAAAGCCACGCAAAGAATTGCCTGCTAATAGCGACATTTGCCCCGACAACATAGCTATCGTCGTAATTTCCACATATATCAAGACTACTTCCAAACTGGTCAACAAAAACATCAACTAATCTGCTTGGAATTTTCATCTTAACATAACATTCCTCGCCACCAAACATTCCAAAGATTTTTGAGGAATAGCTTTCTATATCAAATTTCCTGAAATCCTCGTTCTTAATCCGAAAGTTATCCGAAACCGCAGTATTTCTCATTCTGTCAACTCTGAAATGCTTAATAATCTTGTCCTTATGGTCGAAGCCTATAAGATAATAGTTGCCATCACTCCAGCTTACTCCCCAAGGCGAAACTTCGTAAAGACTTCCTTGATGCTTAAAGGCCATAGCTGGCTTATTATTTTCATCAATTATCCATTTAAAATATTTAAAGCACACTGCCTTATCAAGATTTATTGCATTATGAATTGTATCTATCGCATAGTAGATAGTCTCATTCATACTTTTAACTCGGTTTTTAACAAAAACCTGTCTTTTAAGCAATTCCGCCTGATAAACGCTTGTCAGGCATTCAAGCTTAGATATAAGCTCCTCTGTTTTTTTTAATGTAAAAAATCTCGAACAGCCAACAGCGTCTATCAATAGTTTAAGCTCAGAAAGCTGAAACTCTCTATTTCCGACATAATATTTAACTGTATCAGATTTTGTACTCAAAATATCCATTCCGCTCTCTTTAAGAGCATTAATATCATCATAGAAAGTTTTTCTGCCAAATTCAAAGCCCTTTTCTGCCAGAGCCTGCTCTATCTCTATTCGTGAAAGAGCGTGTTCTTCATCTGTATACTTAAGTAAATATTCTCTAAGATAAATTAACCTTTTCTTCTGTTCAGAAGCCATTCTATCAACCCCAAAAATGCTAAGTGCTTTGCCCTTAAAAAGCTGAGCAAAGCCTTTAATTTTCTTACCACTCAATGAAATAGTAATGATGAAACAATAAGCAAAATTATCAAAAAGCCAAAGTTAAATGCCGAAAACATTCCTATATAGGACTTAACCTTAGTTGGATTATGCCTTGTATATTCTCTGAATGTAATCAGACTTGCAAGTGAAGCTATCAAAGTTCCTGTTCCACCAATATTTACACCGACAAGCAATTCCCTATAATTGTCCGTAAACTGCGAAAGCAATATTGCAGACGGAACATTGCTTATAACCTGACAAGAAATTGCACTAAAAAGCAAGGTATTCTGTTCGAGCAACCAAGAAAAAAGATTTCTCACGGCTTCTATTCTTGCCATATTTCCCGCAAAGATAAAAAATGCAAAAAAGGTCAGCAATAGTGGGTAATCAACCATTTTAAGTGCTTTTCGGTCGGCAAAAAGTAAAACAATAGGTATTATTATCAAACCTACATAATATGGTATTCCCCTGAACACTATTGCTATCGCCAGCACAAAGAGAATAGCATATAGGATAGTGCGTTTTTTGTTAAGGCTTTCGATTTTTTCGGAAATCTCAAGCGGTTCTTTTTTTACAAATAAGCAACAAATAGTTATAAGGATTACCGAAACCGCAAACGGCACAAACATTATCCCTACAAACTCATAATCATTTATATTATACTTTGTATATAGATATAGGTTTTGTGGATTGCCAAAGGGAGTAAGCATACCTCCGAGATTTGCGGCAATATTCTGCATAATAAATGTAAATGCCATATATCTTTGTTTGCCTGTGCTTTCAAGCACGAAATATCCAAGAGGTAAAAATGTAAGCAATGCCATATCATTCGCAATAAGCATAGAGCCTATAAAGGTTATATAAACAAGCGTAAGTATTGACGCACGAATATTCCTACAAGATTTGACTATTTTTTGTGCGAGTATATAAAAGAAATTTATATTTTTCAAAGCACATACAACAGCAAGAACACAAAACAAACAGCTCAATGTCTTAAAATCGAAATACGAAATATATTGTTTATCAAGAGGTATAATAAAAGATGTAATAACCGCTGCAAGAACTGCCACCATAAGGACAACATTTTTCTTAGCAAAACCCACCATTTTTGTAAATATCATCATCAAATTCCCCTCTATATTTATACCAGAACAAATATATCATATATAGAAATAAATGTCTATTAGCGCATTTTAAAAATCTGTCGAAATATTGTGCAGATTTTTGCGTAAATTTCTACGGACTTTATATTCAAAATTACTTGTTTTCCATTACTGTTCATTATATAATATATGGTAGGGAATTATTAAAAATCGACAGTATTTTTTGAAAAGATACTTTGCTTATATCAAGATAGGTATGAAGGGAGAAAAAATGAGCAAAAATCGCATTAACAGACGCAATAAAATAAAAAGAACCTCCTCCTATCGTGGATATAATCATTATCGAAGATATTCTGCTTCAACAGGCTCTCAGGGCACAGGCTTAGGCAAGGCTGTTGCTTTATCCTTTGCCGTTGTAGCTGCAACTTCATTTGTGGTATTTTGCTGTTCAGTATATATTCCGAAATTAGTAGATATTTCAAAGAAAAATTTTATTAGTGCAGAATCCTCTGCGGAATCTTCTACTCTAAGTAAGACTGAGAGTTCTAAACCAGAAAGCAAAGCGGAGAGTTCAAAGTCTGAACCCTCAAAGCAAGAAGCCTCCAAAGCTGAAAGCTCAAAATCAGAAACAAGCAAGCAAGAAGGCAAGGGCTATCTTGACGGAAATGTATTTATATACAAAAATGTAGGATACGAAAGCTTTAAAGGTACTGACGAAAACGCCTTAAAATACGCAAATAGCCTAAATTCTATCGCTTCAACACTCGATTCAAACATAAATATTTATTCAATTATAGTTCCTACACACAGCTCAATCTCTCTTGATAAGCTTCAGAAAGAAAACAACGCTAATGAAAAAGCTAATCTTCAGGTCATCAATGATAATCTTTCCGAAAAAATCAGCTTTATAGATGTAGAAAACGCTCTCAAAGATAAAAAAAGCAAATATATCTACTATAATACCGATGAAAACTGGACTTCTCTCGGTGCATATTATGCCTATAAAGAGTTTTGCAAAAATGTAGGACTTACTGTCACTGATTTCTCATCGGTAGAAAAAAAACAAATAGAGGGCTTTTTGGGTGGACTTATTTCTTCCACAAAAACTGATAAAAATAAAAAAGGCAACACTGACCTTTTGAAAAATCCCGACACCATCACATATTATAACTTTGGCAATGACTATCAATGCGGTATCTGGAGAACTGAAAACAGCGGAGAAGAAACCGTTTCTTTCATAAATAATGCTGTTTCAGCAGAAAATGCACGAGATATATTCTGCTATGGAGATGTTTCACTTTTTAAAGCTAATACAGGTAAAAGCACTGGCAAACGCCTTTGCATCGTAAAGGATAGCTATGGCTCTGAGCTTGCTCCATATTTTATGGAAAACTATGATGAAGTTCATATAATTGATGCAAGACTATTTGAAGGTTCTTTGACAGGCTATTGCTATAATCACAGTATAACTGATGTCCTTTTCATAAATGGTATAAACACAGCTAACGAGAAAGAGCAAATCAAAGCCCTTTCCGCTATGGCATAAAAGCCGAATTCAAAGCCGAAAGGAGATGTGCATATGTTAGGCAGAAAACTTGATATTGAAATATTCGGCACAATATCCGAAGGCTCGATTTATTTCGGTTATTATCGTGAAAGAGGTACGAATTATAAAGTTTACATACTGACAAACCACAAGCTAAAAACAAGTGAGCAGTGCATTGTTATTGCTGAGGAATTTATTGAAAATTCTTCAGCAAAAAAGCTTGTTGCCTCACCACTCGGCGAAATATTCTACGAACCCGAAATCCGTAAGCGTGTTGCTATGGCTCACACCGAAATTTCACATATGATTTGCTTGTATGAAAAATCCTGCGGTGCAGTAGTTTTTTACCGCTCGAATGATTCTATAAAATATCTTTTAGTAAAAAATCGCAACGGCCGTTGCTGGAGCTTTCCAAAAGGACACATAGAAAATGGCGAAAGCGAAAAACAGACCGCCGCACGAGAAATTAAAGAAGAAACTGGACTCGATGTGCATTTCAAAGCAGATTTCAGAGAAACTGGAATATATCACCCCTTTGGCAGGACAAGCAAAAAGGTTGTTTTCTTTCTCGCCGAAACAAATAGTGACAAAGTAAGTATTCAACGCCGAGAGATTGATTATTATCGCTGGGCAACTATGGACCAAGCACAAAAGCTTTGCAAGCACGAAAATGATATTAGGGTTTTAGAAAAAGTAAGCAATCTTCTTGAAACAGCAAATTAAACAAATCTCTTTTTTTAAAACTAAAGCTCATTCACTTAACAAGCTTTATTTATCGGGAACGATTTTTTTCGTTCCCTTTTATAATGCTTGAAATATACGGAAAAATGGTATAATATATGTATGTATATAACTTAATGTAGGAAGTAGGAGGATATTATGGATAAGAAAACATTCTATATAACAACACCAATTTATTATCCGTCAGGCAATCCGCATATCGGACATTGCTATACTACGGTTGCCTGCGATTCTATCGCAAGATATAAGCGTATGCAGGGCTACGATGTAATGTTCTTGACAGGCACAGATGAACATGGTCTTAAAATAGAACAAAAAGCCGCTGAAAAGGGTGTATCTCCAAAGGAATATGTTGATGAAATCGTTGCTGTTTTCAAAAATCTTTGGAAGTATATGAACATAAGCTACGATAGATATATCCGTACAACTGACGATTATCATATAAAAAGCGTTCAGACAATTTTCAAAAAGCTTTATGATAAAGGCTATATCTATAAGGGCGAATATAAGGGCAAATACTGTACTCCTTGCGAAAGCTTCTGGACTGAATCTCAGCTCAAAGACGGCAAATGCCCTGATTGTGGTCGTGATGTTGTAGAAGCTAAGGAGGAGGCATATTTCTTTAAGATGGCTCCTTTCGCTGACAGAATTGAAAAGCTCCTCACAGAAACAGACTATCTCCGTCCAAAAACTCGTGCAGTAGAGCTTGTCAATAACTTTATCAAGCCAGGTCTTGAGGATTTGTGCGTATCAAGAACAAGCTTTAAATGGGGTATCCCTGTAACCTTCGATACAAACCATGTTGTCTATGTTTGGATTGACGCACTTTCAAACTATATAACTGCCCTCGGCTATGAGAATGACCAATATGACGATTACAAAAAGTATTGGCCTGCTGATGTTCATATGGTTGCTAAGGATATTATGCGTTTTCACGCTATAATCTGGCCTGCAATGCTTATGGCTCTTGAAGAACCACTTCCTAAGCACCTTGCTGTTCATGGTTGGATTACTTTCAACGGTGAAAAGATGAGTAAATCTCTCGGAAATGTTGTTGACCCTCTCGTTCTCGGCGAAAGATACGGCGCTGACGCTATCCGTTATCATATCCTCAGAGAAATGGCTCTCGGTTCAGACAGCTCATTCTCTAACGAAATTATGATTAAACGCATTAACTCCGACCTCGCAAACGGTCTTGGCAACCTTGTTTCAAGAACTGTTGCAATGGTAGAGAAATATTTCGGCGGTACTCTCCCAACAGAGCGTGAAAGCGGTGAATTTGACGAAAGCCTTATCGAAACTGCAAAGGCTCTCCGTCCTGCTGTTGATGATTATGTAGAAAAAACACAGCTTAATAATGCTCTTGCAGAAATCTTCAAGGTTGTTTCTCGTGCAAATAAGTACATTGATGAAACCACACCTTGGGTTCTTGCAAAGGACGAAAACAACAAAATTCGTCTTGCTACTGTACTATATAATCTTCTTGATACAATTCGTATTATCTCAACACTTCTTTCTGCATTTATGCCTACAACTATGCCAAGCATCTGGGAACAGATTGGTGCTTCTAAAGAAGATGTAAGCTACGAAAATGCCGTTAAATTCGGCGTGCTTCCTTTAGATGTTACAGTTAAGAAAGGTGAGGTTCTTTTCCCAAGAATTGATGTTGATAAGGAAATTGAGGAGCTTAACGCACTTATCGCTAAAAATCAGCCTAAAGAAACAGCAAAACCTAAGATTGAAGGTCTTGCTCAGATTGGCATAGATGATTTCGCAAAGGTAGAACTCAGAGCCGCAAAGATTCTTGCTTGTGAGCCTGTCAAGAAGTCCAAAAAGCTTTTGAAACTTACACTTGATGACGGCGAAGGCGAAAGAACTGTTGCAAGTGGAATTTCACAATATTATAAGCCTGATGAATTAGTCGGAAAGACAATCGTTCTTGTTGCAAACCTCAAGCCTGCAAAACTTTGCGGTGTTGAAAGTAACGGTATGATTCTTGCCGCTGATTGTGGAGAAGATGATGTAAAGGTATTGTTCCTTGACGATTCAATCCCAGCAGGCAGCCGAATCCGCTAATTAGTGCTTTCTGACCGATTAGTTAGCAGGTTTTCCCAAGACACTAAAAAGTTTCGCTCGAGCCTTTGAAAAGGCTCGCAGTTTCCAAAGGCGGAGCCTTTGGTGGGTTTTAAGGGCAAAGCCCTTAACATTCTTTGCTCTCTAAGGGCGGACAAAGTCCGCCCTTGATGACTGATGTTGCCAACAAAAGAAAATTAAGTGGTGGACAAAGTCCACCGCTTTAGAAGTAAAGAATGTTGGGCTTCGCCCAAAGGTGTTTCGCCGTCTGCGGACGGCGACAAGGGCGTTGCCCTTGACCTAAACTTTGAGTGTCTTATGGGAAGTTTGTCAGCCTATTATAAATTTCTAACGGAGAATTATATGCAAAATATTTTTGATACTCATGCACATTATGACGATAGCAAATTTGATGATGACCGTACAGAATTGCTCGAAACACTTCCTAAAAAGGGCGTATGCAATATTGTAAATCAGGCAACTGACCTTAGAACAGCTCAAATTTCTATTGAATTTGCGGAAAAATATGATTATATATATGCCGCTGTCGGAGTTCACCCAGAAAATCTCGATGGCTTGCCAGATAATTATATTTCCGTGTTGCGTGAGCTTGCAAAGCGTAAAAAGGTTGTCGCAATAGGCGAAATAGGGCTTGATTACTACTATGATATTCCAAAAGATTTTCAGCTTAGAGTTTTCGAGGAACAGCTCACCCTTGCAAATGAGCTTTCTATGCCTGTATGTGTTCACGACAGAGAGGCTCACGGGGATATACTTTCCTTGTTGAAAAAATATAAACCAAAGGGTGTTGTACACTGCTTTTCAGGAAGCCGAGAAATGGCTCGTGATGTCCTTAAGCTCGGAATGTATATAGGAGTTGGCGGAGTAGCTACCTTCAAAAATGCACGAAAGGCAATAGAAGTAATCGAGGAAACCCCACTTGAAAGAATAGTCCTTGAAACAGATGCACCTTATCTTGCACCTGTACCATTCAGAGGAAAGCGAAACGATTCTTCAATGATAATTTATATAGCTCAAAAAGTCGCAGAAATCAAAAAACTTTCAACAGAAGAAATCTTAAAAATCACTTGCGAAAACGCAAGGAAAATGTATGAAATAAATTAACAGCAAGAATTTTGCGGTAATTTTTGCTGTACAAAATAAATTCAGTAACTTATTTGCTGAATTTTGGCAAACATCTTTAAAAAACGAGGAGGACACAAATTATGAGAGCATTGATAACCGGAGCAAGCTCAGGAATGGGCCGAGATATGGCAAGAGTTTTGTCATGTATGGGCTGGGAGCTTTTTCTTGTTGCAAGAAGAGCCGATAAACTTCTTGAAATCAAGCAAGAGCTTGGCGACAAAACAGTTTGTATTCGTTGTGATATTTCCAAAGAAGAAGAATGTAGAAAGCTTTATGAGGTTCTCAAGGATAAAGAAATAGATATGGTTATCAATAACGCAGGCTTTGGCTACTGCGGAGAATTTGTTTCTTCAACCCTCGAAAATGACCTCGAAATGATAGATACAAATGTAAGGGCAGTTCATATACTTACAAAGCTATTTTTAAAGGATTTTGTTTCAAAAAATAGCGGAAGAATACTAAATGTTGCATCTATTGCCGGTTTTATGCCTGGCCCTATGATGGCAACATATTATGCAACCAAAAATTATGTTACAAGCCTTTCGAGAGCCGTTTCATATGAACTCAAAGAAATGGGAAGTGCAGTTACAGTTACAGCATTCTGCCCTGGACCTGTAAATACTGAATTTAATCAAGTTGCAGGGGTAAGCTTTGCAACAGCCTCAATAGAAAGCAAAACTGCCGCAAGAATGGCTATTACAGACGCACTTAACGGAAAGCGTGTTTCTATCCCTACATTTAAGATGAAATTAGTTCGTTTCGGAGCAAGACTTGTTCCAGATTGTCTGCTTCTAAAAATATGCAGTAATATTCAGCAAAAGAAAATAAACTAAATCACCTATAAAAAATAAACTGCACCAAATCGTATTTTACATTGATTTGGTGCAGTTTTTATTATTAAGTACAAAGCTTTAACTATTGATGTATCAGCAATAAAATAACCTCCGAAGTTTTCAACCCTTTGTGCTTAAATAGTTGAAAACTTTCCGAAATAAAACTACTCAAAATTGAAAAAATATTATATAATTAATAAGAAAACAAAACAATAAGGAGAATATCTATGGAATACAAAATCACCAATCGTGGTGCAGAAATATACAATCTATCGTCTTTCGACCTCGCAGAAACCTTTGATTGCGGACAATGTTTTCGTTGGGAAGCCTTGCCTTGCGATGAAACAAACGGTATACAAAAATTTTCTGCTGTTGTTCGTGGCAGATATACAACTGTATATAAAGACAACAATGTATTTGTTATTGAAGATTGTACCGAAGATGAACTTAAAGATATTTTTATTGATTATTTCGACCTTAATCTCGATTACGATGCTGTCAGAGCCAGCCTTGTGCAAAAACTTCCTATCTTAAAAGATGCAGCTAAAAATGCTCCAGGTATTCGTATTCTTGCACAAGAACCATGGGAGGCTCTTTGCTCATTTATAATTTCTCAAAATAACAATATTCCGAGAATAAAGGGCATTATCTCAAGGCTTTGTGAAATCTTCGGCAAAAAATGTGGCGAAAGCTATACCTTTCCATCAGCCGAAACTCTCGCCGTTCTTGAACCTGATGACCTTCAAAACCTCCGAGCAGGTTTTCGTGCAGGGTATATAATTGATGGGGCAAGGAAGGTTGCAAGCGGAGAGATTGACCTTGAAGCACTTAGAAATATGCCGATAGAAACAGCACGAGAGAAATTGATGACCATTCGTGGAGTAGGTCCAAAGGTTGCCGAGTGTACGCTTTTATATGGACTACACCGATTAGAGGCATTTCCGATAGATACTTGGATTAAAAAAGCTATGTCCACACTTTATGAAGGCTTAAAGCCAGAAGATTTCGGCGAATATGCGGGCATAGCACAGCAATATATCTTTGTTCAAATGCGTATGGCAAGCCACCGCTAAGCTAAAGCACTTCTCTAAGACAATTAAAAGTTTCGGTGGCGAGCCGCCACTGTCAAAACGCGGAATCGCTCGACAAGTCTCGCTCGAAGTATATTAGATAAGTTTGTTGCCGCGGATTAAGTAGCTACCGTAGCCGAACGGGCTATGCCGTTCGGCTCTACCGATTAGCTGACAGACTTTCCCAAGACACTCAAAGTTTAGGTCAAGCCTTTTTAAAGGCTTGCGGTTTCCAAAGGCGGAGCCTTTGGTGGGTTTTAAGGGCGAAGCCCTTAACATTCTTTGCCCCCTAAGGGCGGACAAAGTCCGCCCTTATTGACTAATGTTGCTGACAAAAGAAATTTTAGGGGGCGAACGAAGTTCGCACCTAAGGGAGAAAGACAGGTTAAGGGCGTTGCCCTTAAAACCCATGAGGGACTCCGTCCCTCAACCCTGCAAGCTTTTGAAAAAGCTTGAGCAAAACTTTTGAGTATCTTGGGGAAATTTATTAACTAATCGCTAATTTCCTCGACAGCATTAAAAATCTTCTCTCACCAAAAAAGCCAAGCCTATACACACAATAAGTGTATATAGACTTGACTTAATTAAATAATCTTGCTATAATTAAACTATAAGTACACAGTTTGTGATTATTCGTGCTTTAATTCTTAACTACATTTGCAGTGATTAAGTTCCTAAAAGTGTGAAAGATATAAGTTAGCGTTGCCAGTTAAGATTTTATCACAAACAAGGTTTTGAGGTGATAATTTACATTTCCGCTATGACAAAATTTAATATATCTTATTTTGACTTATCAGCAATAACCGCCTTAGAAATTTCTTCTGTGTGCATAGAACGAGAACCCTTAACAAGAATAGCACAACCATCAACAATTTGTGTTTTCAAGTAAGATAGGGCAGAGGCGTTATCCGCAAAACACTTTGCAGTAACATTCTTATTCTTGCTCAAAGCACCTTTAGCTATGTTTTCTGCAAGGCTTCCTATACAGATTACGCAATCAATGCCAATTTCACCAAGATGTTCGCCAACAGAAAAATGCTCACTTTCAGCATAATCACCGAGTTCAAGCATATTTGCAAGAACGGCAATTCTCTTAGTTGCTTCAATAGATTTCAAAACATCAAGAGATACTTTCATAGCGTCAGGGCTTGCATTATAGCTATCATCAATCAATGTACAGCCGTCAAGCTTATGAATCTGCTGGCGCATAGGGGCATTTTTATAAGTAAGAAGTCCAGCCTTAATAACATCAGTCGAAAGTCCGCAAGCCTTAGCTACTGCAAAAGCGGCAAGAGCATTTTTAACATTATGTTCACCAAGAGTAGGAATTTCTATTTCTTCGGTTTCATTCTTACTTATGAGAGTAAATATAGTATTCATACCATTAACACAAATATTCTCGGCACGATAGTCGCAATTCTCGCCAAAACCAAATGTAACCGTCTTAAAATCCTGTTTACCATAGAGAGTAACAAGAAGCTCATCATCACCATTCAAGAAAAGTGTGCTATCCTTAGTGAAATTACCTGTTATCTTAAATTTCTCGGACATAATATTTTCTCTTGAACCAAGATTTTCGATATGAGCAGTTCCTATATTGGTCATAACCGCCATAGAAGGCTTAGCGATTGCACAAAGTCTTTCCATCTCACCAAATTCGCTCATACCCATCTCAATAACAGCCGTTTCATTTTCAGGCATAATATCGAGCATAGTAAGCGGAAGACCTATCTGGCTATTTCTGTTGCCCTTAGTCTTAAAGACATTTGAGCCTTGAGAAAGTGCGGCGGCAATCATTTCCTTTGTACTTGTCTTGCCGACACTGCCTGTAACGCCGATAATTTTTATATCGAACTTTGAGCGATAATATGCACCAAGAGCCTGAAGTGCTGTAAGAGTATTTTCTACCTTAATATATGGCTTTTCAGCATTTTCTGGAGCATCATATTCTGTAAAAGTAGCTGAACAGTTTTTTAAACAATCTTCTATAAACTTATGTGCATCGACCTTCTCGCCACGAATCGGCACAAAAAGTGTTCCGTCTTTAACTTCTCTGCTATCACAAGCAACACTTGTAATTTCTATATCGGGATTTCCGCAAAGCAGAGTACCACCAACTGCCTTTGCGATTTCTGAAACTTTTAATGGTATCATAAATTTATCCTCCAATTATTTCTCAGCTAATATAGAAGCGATAACTTCACGCTCATCATAGTGTGTTTTCTTGCCGTTTTTATCCTGATAATTTTCGTGTCCCTTGCCTGCAAGAACTATAATATCTCCGTCCTGAGCATTTTTGATACAATAACGGATAGCGTCTGTTCTGTCAGGAATAACAACATACTTGCCATCGGTCTTATTGATACCAACCTTTATATCCTCAATAATATCCATAACATTTTCAAAGCGGGAGTTATCCTCGGTTATGACAGATAAATCCGAAAGTCTACCAGAAATTTCACCCATTTCGTAACGGCGGTCACGAGGTCTGTTTCCTCCCGCACCAAAAAGTGTAATTAAACGGTTCGGGTGATATTCACGCAAGATAGTTAATAGGCTTTCCATACTGAGAGCATTATGAGCATAGTCTATAAGCAAGGTATAGTGTCCCGGAACGGGAACAGGCTCAACTCTGCCTTTAACCTTAACAGTGTTCAAGCCCTCTTTGATAGCATCAAGAGAAACAAGGTGACGGCAGACAGATATTGCCGCAAGAGCATTATAAGCCATAAATTTGCCTGGAATATCAACATCAAGCTCAGTATTCATAACACCACTAATGGTGAAATGCACGCCAAGATAGCCAGCCTTTGAAATAAGGCTGTCATCAGAGCCGATAAGCTCTGCATTTTTCGAGAAGCCAAAGGTTTCAATCTTGCAAGAGGAATGTTCTATTATGTATTGAGCCTTTGCATCATCTATATTTATCATACCAACCTTGCACTGCTTGAATAGAAGTGCCTTGCAATCGAGATATTCCTGCATATCCTTATGTTCAGCACCACCGATATGGTCGTGTGAAAAATTAGTGAAGATTGCATAATCAAAGATAAAACCGTCTGTTCTATGCCATTTTAAGCCAAGTGAGCTTGCCTCCATAACAACACACTTACAGCCCTCATTAATCATCTTACGCATTGCTCGCTGAATTTCATAGGATTCAGGCGTTGTGTTGGCAGTTTCTTCAACCTTTCCGTCAATAACAATTCCGAGAGTACCTATAATGCCAGTTTTCAAGCCACCTGCTGTAAGGATATTTGCAACCATAGATGCAGTAGTGGTCTTGCCCTTAGTGCCAGTAATGCCAATTGTAGTAAGTTCATTGGCTGGATTACCAAAATATTCCGCCGAAACCAAAGCAAGAGCCTTTCTTGTATCTTCAACTTTGATTACAAGTGCATTTTTAACCTCTACATCTTCGCAGACAAGCACTGCAGCAGCACCACCATCAACAGCAGATTGTGCGAATTTATGTCCATCAAAAGATGAGCCACTAAGGCAAACAAAAAGGCTATCCTTCTGCACCTTACGAGAATCATATATTACATCTGAAATATCGGTATCAAGAATTTTTTCGTTGTCTATATCTGTGTTTTCGGAAAGAGTATAGCTTAAATCCTTTATAAGCTCTTTTAATTTCATAAAATCAACCCCTTATAATTCTTATTAAAAGAATAGTAGAATATTCCTTTCTCATTTTACCACAACCTTAAAGCAAGTTCTACTATTTTAAATAAATTCACGCAAAAAGACGACCACCAAAATGGTAGTCGTCTTTATAATTGGAATTTTTAGATTTAGGCTGTTGCGTTTGTTGATGAACCGATAACATCGTACATACCAAACATTGGAAGAATGATAGATACAACAAGGAAACCAACTACGCCACCGATAACAACTGTCATAATAGGTGTCATCATATCTGTAAGTCTTTGTGTAGATTCATCTGTCTGTGATTCAAAAAGTTCTGCCATTTTAAAGAGTGAATCACCAAGCATACCAGATTCTTCACCAACTCGAATCATAGAAACAAGAATTGCATCGAATACAGGGTGTTTCTTCATTGCTTCATTGATTGGAATACCAATCTGAACATCGTTAATAACATCTGTTATTCTTGCCTTAACAAAAAGGTTAGCAACTGTATCTCTTGAAAGTGCCATAGCTCTGTGAATAGGAATACCTGCATCTGTAAGAGTTGACATCAAGCGACAGAAGCGAGCAAGAGAGGATTGTCTTATGATAGGACCGACAAGTGGAATTTTAAGTTGGAACTGTGCGAACTTCATAGCAAATTCTGCACTGTTTTTCTTTAAGAAAATAAATCCAACTACGATAGCCAATGTAACCAATATAATAATATACCAATATCCAATCAAGAAATCTGAGAAAGCCATAACACCTGCTGTGAGTGCCGGAAGGTCTGCACCAAAGCTGCTGTAAACGCCTGCAAATGTCGGCAAAACAAAGCAGCAAAGAACGATAATAACCGCAAGAACAAGAACTATGAGGAAGAGCGGATACATCAAAGCACTTCTCAGCTTACCAGAAAGAGCCATATCCTTCTTTGTAATAAGTGCACACTGTTCAAATGCCGTATCAAGACGACCGTTTGCTTCACCAGCTTCTACGATACTGACTATGATTGATGGGAAAGACTTAAACTTTCTCATAGACTGTGATAGAGTAATACCATTATAGAGGTCTTGGTTCATCTCTGTCATAATCTTTTTCATGGTCTTATCTTTTTCGGTGGTAATCATAATCTCCATAGCAAGAGAAAGGTTGATACCAGCCTTCATCATAAGAGCCATCTGGTTAAGGAACATCAGTAGCTTCTTTGGCTTAATCTTTTGCTTATGATAGTCGCCACCGATTTCCATCTGCAGAATGCTTGTAGGGGCATCTGAATTAGAGGCTTCTGACAGTTCCTGAACAACAAGTCCTTTATTTCTCAGGGAATTAAGAGCCTCATTTTCTGTTGCAGCTTCTACAAAGCCTGTTTTCTTTTGATTTTTTTGGTTTATCGCCGTATATTTGTATTTCAATTTAATTCACCGCCCTTAGAGAATCAGGTTATAAGTTGGTCAGTTTCGCCGATGTCGAAACTCCAAGCCTTAGCTGTCTGAGCAGTGATAATACCCTGTTTAAGAAGTCCTTCGATACTCTTCTTCATAGTAATCATACCTGTCTGAGAACCGAGCTGAATAGACTGGTCGATATTAGCTGTTTTATTTTCACGAATAAGGTTACTGATAGCCTTTGTAACAAACATCATCTCGAAGGCTGCAACACGACCGCCTGTTGCACGAGGAAGAAGTCGCTGAGAAATAACGGCTTTAAGAGATGTAGAAAGCTGAACTCTAATCTGCTGTTGTTGGTCAGCAGGGAAGATGTCTATAAGTCTATCTATTGTCTTAGCAGCACCCTCTGTATGAACTGTTGAGAAAACCAAGTGACCTGTTTCAACGGCTGTCATAGCGGTTGACATTGTTTCTCTATCACGAAGCTCTCCGAGAAGGATAATATCAGGGTCTTCACGCATCGCAGCTCTAAGAGCATTTGCGTATGATTGACAGTCAAGACCGATTTCTCTCTGGTTGATGATACAATGCTTAGGAGTATGTATAAATTCAACCGGGTCTTCGATTGTTATAATATGACGGCTCTTATTTTTATTTATTTCGTTGAGCAAAGCCGCAAGTGTAGTAGATTTACCTGAACCAGTAGGGCCACAGAGAAGAACCAAGCCTGCATTAAGCTCGAGAGTTTTTCTGATTGCCTTTGGCATATTAAATGTGCTAAGCTCAGGAACAACGCTGTTAATAACACGAAGAACAATAGATGTTCCGCATCTCTGATGGAAAGCGTTCGCTCTGAAACGACCACAATCGCCGATTTCAACAGCAGCATCAGCCTCACCAACCGTCATAAAGGTATTAAACTTATCTGCCATAAGCAATGCCTTAATAACTGCTGTAACCTCGCCCTCAGTAAGAGCTGGGTCATCTGTAAAAATTACATTACCATGAAGTCTGTATGCCGGGTGGTTACCGGAGGCAAGGTGAATATCTGAAGCACCTTTGTCAACGGCCATTTTAACAAGATTATAAAAATCCATTTTTAAATATCGCCCCTATCATTATTGTTTATTTACGCTTTAAGCATTTTTAAATGCAAAAATTTTAAATTAATCATTAGAGATTGTAACATCTATAAATACTTCATATGAGGTTATACCTTGAAGTACGAGTCGGCGTACATTCTCTGTCATAGGAATCATACCATCTTCTATTGCTACATCTCTGAGTTCATCTGAGCTTATATTCTTAGTAACTGCACGCTTGATAACATGAGTAAAGAGCATAATCTCGTGAACCGCAATTCTTCCTTTATAGCCTTTTTTATTACATTTTTCACAGCCACACGGCTTATAAAGTGTAATATTTTCATCATCAAGTGGAAGATTGAGCGACATACGCTCCTCTTGACTTGGTGAATAAGGCTGTTTGCATTCTTTGCAGAGTCTTAGAACAAGCTTCTGTGCTATGATTCCGAGCAGAGCTGAAGAAACCATATATGGTTCTATTCCCATATCGACCAGACGGGCAACCGAACTTGGCGCATCGTATGTATGAAGTGTTGAGAGAACCAAGTGACCTGTAATAGCCGCAGAAACCGCAATATTGGCAGTTTCACCATCACGAATCTCACCAATCATGATAACATCAGGGTCTTGACGAAGAATAGACCTAAGAGCCGCCGCAAAGGTAAGACCTGCTTTTTCGTTAATATTAACCTGTGTGATACCTGGAACAATCATTTCAACAGGGTTTTCAACAGTGATAATATTAATTTCATCTCTCATAATGGAGCGAAGTCCAGTATAGAGCGTGGTTGACTTACCAGAACCAGTCGCACCAGTAACAAGGATAATTCCTCTGTGGCTCGCAACAAGATGTTCAAACTTTTTAAGATTCTCTGGCAAGAAGCCGATATTTTCTTTTTTAAGCTCCATACCAAGAGAGGTTGTAATACGCATAACTATCTTTTCGCCGAACATAGAAGGAAGAACAGATATACGAAGGTCAATTTCCATACCGCCGACCTTATAGTTAATACGACCGTCCTGAGGAATACGCTTTTCTGCGATATTCATATTACCGATAAATTTTATACGGCTCGTAACAGAAGGAATAAGCTCAGGAGCTGTTTCCATATAAATCTGGCAGTTACCATCTATACGGAAGCGTATTCTCATACACTTTTCCATAGGCTCGATATGAATATCACTGGCCTTTTGATAAACGGCTTCTTCCATCATATTATTAACAAAACGAATAATCGGCTGGTCATTTCCTGAAGCTTCTGCTTTTGCGGCTTCTTCTGCTTCTTCTTTCGTTTTATCACTCATCTGCTGAGATGCAACAAACTCCTTAGCATCATCATATGCCTTTTGTGAAGCATAAAGCTCACGGAACTTATTATTAATCTTAGTTGGTTCTGCAATAACTGGTTTAATCTTTAGCTTTGTATATATTGCAATATCATTGAATGCCTTATAATTAAGCGGGTCGGCAACTGCTATTGTGAGAAAGCGTCCCTCAAGTGCTATAGGTAAAACCATATACTGCTGAGCAAGATTCTCTGGAATAAGATTTGCCATTTGTTCAGGGTCAATCTGAACAGTATCAAGGTCAAGATAAGGAATAAGCAACTGCTTTTCAAGAGCCTTACAAACTTGCTGCTCTGTAACAATACCATCTTCTACGAGAATATCTGCGATACGCTTTTTTGAGGTTTTCTGCTTTTTAAGTACCTCTTCGAGCTGTTCCTCAGTTATTGCACCTGAATTTATAAGGATTTGACCTATTTTTAGATTGCTTGCCTTCATCAATTACACTCCTTAAATAGTCGGGAAAAGCACTTTCTATTTAAACAAAGCTAAGTACATACTAACAGCATTGTTTATCAAATTAAAGAAACAAATATAGATAATAGTTCCGATTGCAATATATGGTCCAAACGCAAGATAGAAGCCTTTGCTTTCTTCCACTTCTGTAACATCAGATTCGATATTTTCTTTATCTGCATCATCTATATCGTTATCTTCATCAATTTCTTCAAGCACAGGCTCGTCACTATTTTTAGAATTTATTTTCTGAACTATAATAGTAACGATAAAGCCTAAGCTTGCAATTATTATAGAGATAAATATTGTGTATATTGTTCCTGGAAAACCTGTAAGGATTCCTATTGCGGCAAAGAGCTTTACATCACCGAAGCCCATACCTTCCTTTTTATAGATTATTACACCAATGGCATTTATCAGAAGCATTGCTCCGCCTCCGATAGCTGCACCCGCTATTGGCTGCCACCACTCTGAGCTGAAAATATTGTATCCTCTCAATCTGTCATAAATTACAACTGCAAGAAATACAACTGCTAAAGCGACAGTAAATTGGTCTGGAATTATAGTATACTTAAAATCCGAAACCGTAATCATAAGTAATATGATTATCGAAATTCCGAGAGCTGTGAAAAGAATATCATAGCCCTTATTGAATTGCAGCCTGCACAACATTAAACAAATTGCAGTAATTATTGAAAGTATAATTCCTGAACCCTTAAATGATACTCGCTTTCCAAGCAATTCAGCAGATGGTTCTTCGTCATAATCACAATACCATTTTGCAGGAAATTTGTTAAAAAGAAGATATGATATAAAAATCAGTAAAAAACCTATTGGCAAACAAGCTATTATCCATATGATACCGTTTGTTGTGCCGAGATAAGCTAAAGCCTCCATAAATTTTTAGTCCCTTTGCCCTTTGAATTTAATTTATGCAGCAGATGAGCCTGCTGATGCACTTCCTGAAGCATCTGATGTAGCAGGTGCTGCTACACTTCCTTCTGCTGCATTAGAAGCATCTTGAACAGCCTTCTTGATAGCATCAGGTGTTTGTTCTGTTGGCAAGAAGTAATAAAGCATAAGATCTATAGTAATATCATATTTACCTGTGAAGTATAATGTATTTAAATCTCCGTTAGATGCTTTATTATCTGTATTTTCACTGCTTTCTGCCTTAGAACTTTCATCAGTGCCATCAGTTATAGCACTATTTGTTCTTTTTTCAATAGCTTCGACTGTCAGTCTGTCTATATAATAAGCACCCTCAGACTGTGTTTCGAAATAATCGAGAACTGTGAGCAACTGTGTTTCATCGAGTGAATCAAATGAAATTGATATATTTGTTGAATATAAAGGCTCACCACTTGAAGAACTTCTGCCCTTATCATCAAGCACCTGCTCAGAAACGCTATATGTAGTAGGCAAAACCTTAGATGAATTGAGCATTTTCATAATATCTTCAGGAGATTTTGTTGCATTAACAAATAATTCCTTACTATCTTTTTCATATTGAGCCTTCATACTACTTACTCTTGAAGCAAGATTTACTCTGTCAGCATAAGCATCTTGATAAATCTTTAGCTGAGAAGCATCTGACTGATGCTGTTTCTCGAGCTCAGGCTGTGCCTTTGAAAAAGGAACCTGAACTGTAAATATAAATATTATAGCCAATAGGACTATTGCTATTATACCAAAGATATACTTTGGAACTGAATTCGTAGAGCCCATTATTTACTTGCCTCCTCGGTAGTAGTACTTGTTTCTTTAGTTGTAGTATCCTTTGTATCTTCAGCAGCTGAGGATTTGCTTGCTTCTTCTTTCTCTTTCTCCTCTTGTGCCTTCTTGATAGTATCTGCTGAAATAGATACAACAAGTGTGTTTGTAATAGCATTTGTATGTTCATCTTTTGTAGATGTCATATTAGCACTGAGGTCGAAGTACTTCTGCTCTTGGATATACTTTCTAAGTGTAACATACTGCTCATAATCTGTTGTGAGAATATTGGCATTGATAGTATTGCTTGAGTTTTGTACATTTACATTCTGTATAGCACCAAGCTTTTCTGTTGAAAGCTCAAATATATGCTTCATCATATCGCCAACATGAACAACTGTCTTTGGAAGCATCTGCTTATCAGTATCGAGGTTTGCAAGCTTTTGTGTATAAGTTTCTTCATCCTTCAAGAGCTGTTTTGTTTCTGTAAGGATAGGGTCATTCAATGCCTTTTGGTCATTATCGTGACGAACATTAAGGAATATCCACCAGCCGCCGACAGCAAGCATCCATACGCCAACTAAGCAAGCAAGACCTGCTGTAACCTTGCCACCAACAGTGGAAGTCTTTTTGAGTACTGCAAGACCAGATTCGCCACCAAGGAAGTTGCCTTCAGCTACACTCATGTTAAGAATAGCATTGAGAGTTACATAGCAGCCTGAGTTATAGCCCTTATCATTAGCAACCTCTGTAACCTGAGGAGGCACAACACCTTGTGTATAGATATTTGAAACATTCTCGATAGGAGCAGTAAGACCGATAGAACGACAGTAGTTAGAAAGATTTGAGAGCTTTGAAAGACTATCACAAATAACTATCTGGTCAATATCAACCTTCTGAGTAGAGATAACCATTCTAAGAGTTCTGAGAACTTCTCCGGCAGCATTATCGAGCATACCCATAGTTTGTTTTCTTGTATTAGGGTCGTTGCAACGGTCACAAACACCAAGACCATTTTCACGAATGAGGTCGATAGCTCCGAGTGGGCTTATACCGAACTCAAGTGAAATCATTTCTGCAATATCCTCAAGCACACTCGAGAAGGATTGCTGGAAGATAGGAGCGCCGTTATGTAAAATTACAAGACGGGTTGCAACAAAATCAAGGCTGATAAGAGCAACAGTCTTAGTTGCAGAGTTCATCTGCTGTTTACCTGCATGAATAAGAGCTGTGATAGGAGGAATAATCTTAACTACATGGATTCCTTCCTTTTCAAATTCCATTCTAATATCTGCAATGGTCTTTGAACTCATTGCAAAGAGAGCAGCCTGAAGATCTTCATTCTTTTTTGCCTTGCCGAACTGATAGCCATATTCTGAATGGATAATAGTATATTGAGCTATATCACCATGAAGAATTTTTTCGGCTTCTACACGAGCATAAGCCGGAAGCATCTTATCCTTAGCAGCCGGGTGAGTATATTCTGTGCTGACAACATTATCCTCGTCCTCTATACAAACGAAAACATCGCCAAGATTAAGACCTATACTCTCTGCACACCTCTTTACGAATTGTGCAAGCTCGTCCGCCTTTTGCATCGGATGATCCTTTAATGAATCCTTAAGCTCAAAGATTTGCGGAGCACCAAAAATTGTAGGAATTGGTACACTATTCTTTTTAGCCGAAATCTGAATTGTAGCTTCAGGCTTGTCATATTCTGCAGGAGTAAGAATAAGAAGGCTTCTTGATACCTGCATGACTGTTGCAGTTGTTTTCATAAATACACCACGCTTTTCGTTATTTGGTTTATAGATTTAATGGGTTTTTCCCGTTAGGGCATAATAATACAAAAACGCCAAATGTTCTAATGGTATATACCAATTAGAGTGGTGTTTTTGTTTCGTTTTGAATAATTTATAAAAGAGCACAAAATTATTCTCTATCTAAAAAATAGTTTATATAAACAGTATATATTTTTCGCTGAAAAATGTCAAGCACGAACGCTTAGCAAATTACACAAAATTTCGCATTATATATAAGTTATTTTATCAAACTAAATTGTGTATAAATTTTCAGTATATTGAGAAAATATTAATTCGTTTATAATTCTGATAGCCTATCAGTAATCGAATAGTGGATATAATCTGCCGATTAGAAGCAAAGAAGCTTAAATGAAAAGCTTTTAAATATTTTCGAGGAGTTAGATAATTCAACAAAAAAAGGGAACGCTTTTATGCGTCCCCAAAACTATAACTTTAATGATAATTATTCATCAATGCTGTCTGAATCAGCCTCAGGCTCTCCAACATTGGTTTTATCATCTTCATCTATTTCTGCTTTTACATCATCTGCTGTTTCTTTGATTTCGAGAGTGTCGCTTATAGCCTCTGCGTTATCTGCACAGCAAATAGTAATATCGCCCTCGTCCTCCTCAGCGGAATCAACGATAACTGGTTCTTCCTTAGCAGCAAGCTCCTCAGCTTTATTTGTTTCAGGAATACCATACATAATTACATATTCAAGTCTATCCTGAGCCTTTTTAAGTCTTTCCTGAGCTACATCAATAACTCTGCAAAGTCTTTGAACCTCAGCACTCTCGGTGTCACCCTTGAGGTCTTTATAGAAATGCTTGCCTAATGCACTATAAGCACGATTGAGAGTTTCTGTTTCGCTCTTGATGACAAACTTTAAACGATTTGTATAGGCAATATATCTGTTTTTCTCTACAACAGTATCTATTGCTTGGGTAATTCCTGAACCAATAGTATTTAAAATATTCATAGCTATACCTCCAATTTTAATTTATATGGATTTAATTAAAATAATTATACTATAAATTTTCCAAAATGAACAGTATTATTTGCATATTTTAAAAAAAATTTATAATTTTATGTGATTTTTCAGAATTTAAGCATTTATAAATATCAAAAATTTTGAAAAATAAGTGCAAATCAGCTTTTTATATGTTATACTGTGAAAAGAATAATTTTAATTTGGGAGTGACTTTTGATGTCAGAGAAGGTTAAACGCAATATAACTTGCCCTAAATGCGGTAATGTTAAAGAAACTACTCTTCTTTGCAGTGTGAACGCATCATCTTTTAATGAGGCTCACAAGCAAATTTTTGACGATACATTTTTTGAATGGACTTGCGAAAAGTGTGGCGAAACCCGCCAGCTTCTTCACCCTTTACTCTATAACGATATTAAAAACCGAACAATGATTTATTACATTCCGAATGTTGACCGCCGTCAGCTTGTTGATGACAGACTTGAAGCGGAATTTCCTGAGCTTACTGATGTTAAAAAGCGTGTTGTGCCAACTATCAACGCTTTAAAGGAAAAGCTCTATATCTTTGACCTCGGGCTTAATGATATGGCAGTTGAACTTACTAAGCTTGCTGTTGCAGAGCTTGTAACAAAAAGTCAAAAGCTTAATGTATCTGAGGGCTATCTTTCTTCTTATGATGAGGAGGCAAACTCTATTGGCTTTGAGTTCTTCGTAGGGGAGGCAGGCAAGCCATTTTTACAAAGTACAAGATTAGAGGTTTATAAGCGTTCTCTCGAAATCGTTGAAACATATTTTAAAGATGAGGATAGCAGACAAGGTTTCTTGACTATTGATAGAAGATGGGCAAAAGAGGCTCTCGGACAATATCGTAAGCTTAAGAAATAATTATAAGCTTGGTTAATATATTTAGCAATACTACAGATTATATAAACTATACAAAAGATATTTCAAAAAAAGTTGAATATAGTCGAAAAATGTGATATAATTAAATGGTCAAGAGGGAGTAATCAATACTGCTAAGTATAGTATTTATCGTCAATACGGCACATAGCGTTGCCCGGTAATACTTTAAATGATGAGACTCAGGGACGGTTTTCTTGCCGACCCCTGAGTCTTTTAATTTTGCAGCCATTTAAGCTCCCTTTAAATGTAATCAGAAGGGATTTGGAAAAAATGGATTGGAACATGGTTTGGCAGATTGCTCTGCTGATAATCGGCTTTGTGATGCTGATTAAGGGTGCTGACTGGTTTGTTGATGGTGCGGCAGGAATTGCAGACAAGCTACATATTCCACAACTTATTATCGGACTTACTATCGTTGCTATGGGTACGAGTGCTCCTGAAGCGGCTATAAGTATTTCGGCATCTGTGCAAGGCAGTGCGGATATTGCTGTCGGAAATATTCTCGGAAGTAATATACTCAATATACTTATTATTCTTGGCATAACTTCTGTTATCACCCCACTTGCTGTGCAAAAATCCACTGTGAAATATGAAATTCCATTTGTTATTATCATAAGCGTTATATTCGGTTTGATTGGTCTTTTTGATAATTCTATCGGATTTATTGATGGCATCTTACTTTGGGTACTCTTTATCGCTTATATTGCTTATCTATTTATTATGACCAAAAAGGGAAAAATTCAAGCCGATGAATCAGATGACGAGGATAATGACAAAAAGCCTAAAAAGGTCTGGCAGCTTATCCTCTTTGGAATAATAGGTATTGCTTTGGTTGTTTTTGGAAGTAACATTACTGTTAATGCTGCAACTGAAATTGCAACTATGTTTGGTATGAGTGAGAGATTCATTGGTCTTACTATTGTTGCTCTTGGCACTTCCTTGCCCGAGCTTGTTACAAGCATTACAGCCGCTCTCAAGAAAAATGCTGATATTGCTATCGGAAACATCGTAGGAAGTAATATTTTTAACATTCTCTTTGTTATAGGTACTTCTGCTATAATTACACCTGTTGCTTATCAAAATCAGTTCCTTATAGACAGCATACTCTGCGTTGCAACTGCTATGCTTCTCTTGCTCTTAGTTCTGAATAAGGATAAAAAACTAAAGCGTTGGGGCGGAATTATTATGTTAATCTGCTATGCTGGATATTTTGTATACCTTATAAGATAAGTCTTGACCTTATATTTTAAATTTGATATAATCTAAGAAAACAAAATTAAATAATTGCTTGCCGCCGGGTAAGCTGAAATAACGCTGTGCCGTATATCGTTAGGCCTATGAAGATATACGGTATCAGCGTTTTATTTTGTGTGCGTAACCAAGACGCGTAATCGCTCGGCTTTGCCTCGCTCGGAGTGTATACGATAAGTAAATTGACGCGGATGAAGTAGCTACCGAAGCCGAACGGGATACGCCGTTCGGCTCTACCGATTAGCTAACATACTTTCCTAAGAAAATTAAAAGTTTAGGTCAAGCCTTTTCAAAGGCTTGCGGATTCCAAAGGCAGAGCCTTTGGTGGGTTTTAAGGGCAACGCCCTTAACATCTCTTGCCCTCTAAGGGCGGACAAAGTCCGCCCCTAAGAACTAATGTTAGCAACGCAAGAAAATAAAGCGGTGGACAAAGTCCACCGCTTTAGGAGCAAAGAATGTTGGGCTTCGCCCAAAGGTATTTCGCTCTCTGCGGAGAGCGACAAGGGCGTTGCCCTTGACCTACGAGCAGCTTTCACCAGCAAAGCTGGTGTAGAAAAGGCTCGAGCGAAACTTTTAATTGTCTTAGGGGAAGTTTGTTAGCTAAACGGTAGTTTAGTCCTCCGCGTGGGCAAACTTCTTATTCTCATTACGAGCGAGGCTTGCCGAGCGATTACGCGTCTTGTCCTGTGCGGTCACGCACCGAAACTTTTAATTGTCTTAGGGGAAGTTGCTTAGTTAAGCGGTAGTTTAGTCCTCCGCGTGGGCAAACTTCTTATTCTCATTACGAGCGAGGCTTGCCGAGCGATTACGCGTCTTGTCCTGTGCGGTCACGCACCGAAACTTTTAGTTGTCTTGGGGAAGTTTGTTAGTTAATACATTTAATTTATTTTTTAGGGAAACAAGGGGTTTGATTATGGTTAGAAAACACTTAGGAGAATTTTGTAAGTATACTTCGCTAAATGTTTTGGGTATGATAGGACTTTCTTGCTATATTCTTGCGGATACCTTTTTCGTAGCAAATGGTACGGGAAGCAACGGACTTGCAGCTCTGAATATCGCAATTCCTGCTTTTAGTCTTATTCAAGGCACTGGTCTTATGCTTGGAATAGGCGGTGCTACGAAATATTCAATAGCTAAAAATCAGGGCTTAAAAGAGGAAAGCAACAAGGCTTTTACTCATTCCTTATACCTTGGGGCAATATTTGCGGCTGCTTATATGCTTATGGGTGTTTTTCTTTCCTCACCCATTTCTACTCTTTTAGGGGCAAATAATGATACCTTTGAAATGTGCAAAAACTACTTACAAATCCTTATGACATTTGCACCTGCATTTATCGCTAATAATATTATCTTAGCCTTTGTGAGAAATGATGGTGCTCCTCAGCTTTCTATGGCGGCTATGATTTCGGGAAGTATCTTTAACATTGTATTCGATTATATATTCATTTATCCTATGAGAATGGGTATCTTCGGTGCGGCTCTTGCGACAGGCTTTTCGCCAGCGGTAAGCCTACTCATACTCTCTATATTTTTTATTAAAAAACACAACAACTTTAAACCTATCAAATGCAAATTTTCGCTTAAATTTAGTCTAAGGATAATGTCTGTTGGCATACCTTCGCTTGTAACAGAGATTTCATCGGGAATAGTTATTTTTGTATTTAACATCATTATGCTTCAGCTACTTGGCAATATCGGCGTGGCCGCATACGGAATTATTGCTAACATTTCGATTGTTGTAATTTCAATTTTTACGGGCGTATCTCAGGGTATTCAGCCACTTATAAGCAGATATTACGGTCTTAATGACAAGAAAACTATAAAAATTACTTTGAAATATGCTCTTATTACTTCTATAATTATTGCTATTGTGGTTTATGGCTGTCTGCTTTTATTCTCAAACCCGATTGTATCAGCTTTTAACAGCGAAAATAATTCCTCTTTGCAGGTGGCTGCGATAAATGGCTTGAAAATTTATTTTACAGGTATATTTTTCGCAGGACTTAACATAATTCTTGCAACATATTTCGCCGCAACAGACAAGGCTAAACCAGCAGGAACTATTTCTATTTTGCGTGGATTTATTGTTATACTGCCACTTGCTATTCTTTTGGCAAATCTTTTTGGAATAAATGGACTTTGGATTTCGTTTCCTCTTGCTGAATTTATAGTTAGTATAATATCATTTATCATTCTTTCTATACAGCGAAAGAGATAATGTTTTTATTTCTAAAGTAAACTATACTTTAGAGTATTAAATTTATTAGCTAAAATTTGGGTATCTATGACATTAGTTATAAGCGGCGGATAAAATCCGCCGCTTTAGGGGCAAAGAATGTTAAGGGCTTCGCCCTTAAAACCCACCAAAGGCTCTGCCTTTGGAATCTGCGAGCCTTTGAAAAGGCTCGAGCGAAACTTTTAATTGTCTTGGAGAAGTTGGTTAGTTAAGCGGTAGTTTCTTTCTCCACAGCAACACAAGTCGATTTAAAATGTCGAGTAAGGCTTGCCGAGCGATTACGCGTCTTGTCCTGTGCGGTCACGCACCGAAACTTTTGAGTATCTTAATGGAAATTTGTATATTCTCCGATTTTATGCCAAAAATAAAATCGGAGGTGCAATTAAGATGAAATCTAATACTAAAGAAAAAAATAATAATCCAAAGAAAAATGCTGGCTTTTATATCGCTCTCGCTCTTTGCATAACTGCAATCGGAGGTGCGGCTTGGACAACATATAGCAGTGTTTTAGACTATCAGACCCCCAAAGAAGAAAGCTCTGCTCAGTCCGAAGGCTCAAAGCCTAAGGACAAGCCTACTGACAAAACTGTAAGTGGCTTGGAATATTCAAAACCTGAATCTAAAACTGAAAGCTCTGAAAAAACAACTAATACCATTCTTGAAAGCTCTGAAGAAAGCTCGGAAGTATCTATTGAGGAAAGTTCAAGTGAATCTTCTGAAATAAGTCAGGAAAACGAAAATAAATTTATAAAGCCAATAGACGGAAAGATTATTAAAGGATATAGCCCTGAAAATCCTGTCTATTCAAAAACAATGGGGGATTGGCGTGTTCACGAGGGAATAGATATTACTGCTGATGATGGCGAAAAGGTTCGTGCATATTCTGGCGGAATTGTTAAAAAGGTTTATAACGATGACCTTTTGGGATATAGCGTAGAAATTGAGCATAATAATGGTATAACTATGATATATAGTGGTCTTAGCCCAACTATACTTGTCAAAGAGGGAGAAAGTGTTTCTTGTGGCGATTATATAGGGGCTGTATTTACTATTCCGAGTGAAATTATGGACGAAGTTCATCTTCATCTTACTGCTAAAAAGGACGGAAAGCTTATAGACGCACAGGCAGTCTTGGAAAAAAATGCTTAATTGAAGCATAGCGTATATTAAGACTAAAATGCACAGTTTAATCAGATTATTATGAAATTTATATAATAATTACTACTATAATATCTTGCATAAATTTTTCATAATATTTCTGGTATTATTTGTAAGCCACCGAAAATGTTATTAATTTGTTCATAATTAGTCGATAATTTATTTATACTTTCTTTGAAATTGTGTGATATTATATTGATGAAGGGGAGAGTTGGTTACTCAGAACCAACTCACATTAGAGTAGTTTAGAACATTTTAGCATACCTCGTTTGAAGCAAAGAGCATAACAAATTCGGCTTAACTTACCGCATTTGTTATGCTCTTTGTTATTGCATATTTTAGATATAGATAAGGACAAAAAAATCCCTGAACCTTATAAGTTCAGGGATTTTGCTTTATATAAGCTTAGTCAGAGGAATAGCGAGGATTTGAAAGATATGTGTTTGTTCCATTTCCTACACGAGTTTCTACAATCCTAAACTTTGTGTTCCATGTTTTATCAAAGATATTGATATCGCCAGTTTTTCTTGCTTCATATGTACCTGCATAAATCTTAAATGACTCAGTTTCACCAGAAGCATTTTTATAGCTTATAGTTGTGTTTGTGAGGAAGGTTATCTGTACAGGCTTTTTAGAATCTTTACTTCTAAGGATAAACTTAGGATTAATTTTGCTTCCACCAGAAACCTTTCCAGAAGATGCAAATACAAAATTATCTGCTATGAATGTTGTATTGTTGTTTATATAGAGATAGTTCTGGCTTTCCCAACGGAATGCGAGCGTTCCATCAGATGTATATTTACCGTTAAGCTTACCATCTTTAGCCCTAAAGTTGACACTATCTGCACATGTGCTTGATGTATTATTGCTTTTAATCTTGAAGTTTGAATCTGTCCAACCAATTTCATCAGAGTATTTCGCACCCTTGATATAGCCTTGATTTTCTGTATCTGTAAAGAAAGTCTTAGCTTTATCTGAATACAAATTAACCTCTCCAGAATAATTAGCTTTGCTGATTATGTATGCACCAGAAAGAATAGTATAGCTACCATTACTATATGTTACACTTGTATCATATGTGAAGTATAGTATGAAAGCGTCCTTTCTATTGACATCTGTAGACTTATAACCGACTATTTTCTGTTCGCCAGCACTGGTCTGCTTATATTTTTTGCTTGAATAGGTGAAGTAGTTATCTGGTGAGTTGCTTACCCAGCCATCTCCGCTATTACCATAAACCCATTCTTGACCAGCCTGCATATTGTCTTTATAGCTGCCGACATACTTAGATGTATAGAACTGTACATCATAAACTGTATTATCTTGGGATTCTGCAGCATTGATATAATACATATAATATCCATCTGAATTTCTTGAAGTAACAGGTATGTTTTCTCTTACTATACTTGAACCAGTGATATTATCTTTAATTGTATATCTAAGGAATATGCTTCCAGTCCAGTTATTCTGATTATCAAGAATTGCAACTACCTTACCTGAAACATCTGGGCTTATTTCTTTTATGAGCTTATTAAGCTCTCTTGTGTATGAATTTATATCGTCTAAAGTAGAAGCATCACTATTGTATGCTGCAAGAGCATCTTTCATAGTGCCTGCAATAACTTTTATTTCATCTGGGTCAAAGGTTACGCCAGAAGAAATGCTTGCCTGCTCAGGATACCAAACCGGATTGCCGTTAGAATCAATAGTTACATATGCTCTTGCGCTTGATATAGCATAATAGAGATTCTGATATGCTTCTGTCCACTCTTTCAGGAGGTCGGCAAGCTCTTGGTCCTTAGTTGGGTCATCTGTAGAGGTTATGCTTTCAGCTTTATTCTTCAACGCATTAGGAACATAAGGGCTGGCAAGCTTTGCTGCGTGTGTATTATAATCGTAGTCATAAATATACCAACCCTCTGCGATACTGCTTGCATTGGTCTTTGCTCTTGAAAGGGCGAGGTTACCAGGAACATATGTAAGCCAAGCTGGTGTTCCTCCTGGGCCTGCATTATAGTCATAGAGAACTACATCGCCACCCTGAAGCTTTGTCATAGGAAGGATTTGTGTTGGTGTACTTTCTCCTGATGTAAGCTGAATGAATGGCATATTATTTGGAATATCTACATAATATCTGCCATCATATGTATCTGTGAGCTTAACTGTGTTTTTTCCAGTACCCCACATAGTTACTTTCATACCTTCATAATTAGCTTCCCAATCTGAGATTTTTGTGATATAAACTCTTGTAGTATTTTTGCTAACAGTATCTTCTGGGTTAACTGTGGAAATAGAAAGCTTGTTGGATTTATCAAGTGTTACCCATACATCGCCCCATACCTGATGAACCTGTTCAGTAGTAAATGAGGCATTAGTATTATCAAGTCCCTTAATCTGGAAGCTATAAAGGTCTGAATCACCAGCAGGAATTTTATACTCATACCAGTCATAATATACTTGTGTTTCAGATAAACCTACACGAGCGTAACCAGTGTTTCCTTCACCTGCACAGTTGAACTTTCCCGACTCAAGTGCATGACCAAGCATATCCTTTCTGCCGGCTCTTGTATCAGCTTTATTATAGAAAATTCTCTTTTTACCACCAATAAATGCCATATTTGCACCATCAACATCAAAGCTTGTTATTGGGGTTGTATCAATTACTACTGGTGATGCGGTATATGATGAAATATTCCAGCTTGAACCACTTCTAGTAATTTGCTGTGAATTAAAGTATGCTTTTGGACTTGCTGAATTATCAACAGCGAACTTAATTCTTGAGGTTTTTCTTGATGAACTATTTTTATCAGAAATAATTATGCTATTTACTCTTCTTGTATCAACAGCAATATAGAAATTGTTTCCATCATCTGTTATGAGAAGCTTTTCGGATAACTGCTCTAATACGACGCTACCACTATCATCAACCTGATAAAGCTTTGCATAAAGCTCATTGCTCCAACCTGAAGGCTTCTTGAAATAAACTGTGATAATAGGCTTATCTGCTGAAACATTATCGTCTGAATATGTAGCAGTTTGTGTAGTTGTATTGCTTGTATCCATATTCACAATATTAGCGGATTTATTCTTGCTCATAGTAGTAATATTTGTTTTGGGAGCAAGCTTTTTGAATGATGCAAGAGACCTTGCATCAACCTTAAATGGGTCGTTCTTATCTATAAATCTTATAACAACAGGCTCTGTGCTAATTGTTAATTTTTCTGTTATATTCTTTCCATTGCAAAGATGGAAGCTTGACTTGGCGTCAAAAGCAACTCTCTTAATATAGTAGTTTTCTGTCTTATCAAGAGTTTCCATTGGGTCTGATGTTGCAGATGCTGTATTAAGGCTTTTGTTTTTCGATTCCTTAACATAGACATATTGACTTGTACCCCAACCTGATGGTGCATTAGTAGAAGAGTATATAGTAGTAAGCTTTGCATAATCTACATTATGTTTTGATTTAATCATGAAGAGATTATTGCTTAGATTATCATCAATGTTAATAGTAGCTGTTTGGTTAGAGCCATTGCCTACACCACTGATAATAATAACATTTGTATATTTATTATCAAGGTCATAGTAATAATACTTGGATATGATATCCTTTTTAAGCTTAAACTCTGCCTTTATACTTTCATTAGCACTTGTGAGTGTATCAAAGGCTGCGTTTTGCTTACCATCACCACCTGAACCATACCAAGCATAGATATAGTAATTTGTACCATTAGTGCCAAAACCATTTGGGTCTATATCGAACCAAACTCTCTTTTTACCATCTGCAACAGCAGGTGTAATATCATCTTGTGGAATATAAGCAAGCTCGTTTACTGCACTTTCAAGCTTTTCCTTATAGCTATCAATCTCTGCCTGTGTCAACAAGGTTGAATCAATAGCATTATTGATAACAGCAATAACCTTTTCAAGGTTAGTTACTGTTCCTGCGACAAGAATATTTCTATCCTTATCAATGATAGCCTGAGCAGCATTAACTGCATCTACAAGCTCATCTATTTTGCCTGTATTTTGTATTCTTGAGCATACGCTAATAAGTTTCTTTGTAGCATCTTGAAGAGCTGCTTTATTTCTTGAACCATTATTATAAAGATTCTCAGCATTAGCTAATGCTGTTTCGAGTTCATTTATAAGCTTAGAATTCGGATTATTATCTCTTACTGTTTTTCCATTATCAATAGCTTTTTTAAGATTATCTCTATATGAAGCAACTTTCTCAAGAGTGGACATTTTATTTTGTAAGTCGATAGCTTTATTATCAGCAGTTTCTTGACTTACTGATTTTTTGTCTACCGCTAATTTATCAAGCAACTCCTTAGCCTGATTCATAACAAATTTTAATGTTGTATAGCTTTCTTCTGTATAATCCTCTTCTTTATAGCTACTTGCTTTATCATACTTAGCTTGTAGCTTTGAAGGGTCAGTATCTTTTGTTGTAAGCTTATCAATAGCGTTATTTATATTATCTCTCTGTGCATTATAATCTGAATTTGATTGAAGTGTTGGCTTATTATATACTTCCTTAGCAGCATTAACAACTGTTATAAAATCATACCAGCTTGCGGGTTCATAATCTCCTTGATATAAAGAGTCTGCCTTAACAATAGCACTTCTTAGATTTGTTTTTGCTGCTGAGCTATTACGGCTTTCTACCTTATAGTCTATAGACGGTGAACCAGACTTTGTATTATCCTTGAGCTTTGCATAGACAGTGACATAGTCTTCATCATTCATATAAACAGAGGCTGCCTTCTCAGAAATAAATGAACGAGCACTATATTCACCAGTGGCAGTATCTTGCTCAATAACTATATAAGCAGAGTTACCTTTTATAGAGCCTACCATTGTACCAGTAGTAACAGCAGGAACTGTAACACTATGTGAACTGCCCTCATAACCCTTAAAGTCAATAGTCACATCTTGAGAACCATTGCCTTCTATTTTAGTACTCCACCAGCCATAGCCATTGGATACACCAGAAGAACTAGTGCCGGTGCTTGTAATGGTAAATGATGGTGCCATAGAATCATCATTTTTGCCCTTAAGCTTTGTATAATATACTGTCTGCTTAGAATTAGCATAAGCGATAAGTCTATTCTCAAGCAAGTCTTTACCGTTCCAATCATGTTCTTTACGATACTTGAGAGGAGATTCAAGAATTTCTACATAAATGTTTCTATCGGATTCATCAAAGTACCAAATATTAAAAAATTCCAAGCTCTGTGTGTCATCAGCTTTAGAACCAACATTACCGCCCTGACGAGAAACGATAAGGTTAAACCAAGGAACCATTCCGCCCTTATCATCTGAAACTCTACTCGGGGAGAAAGTATGTGAATACCACGCATTACCCTCCGGAATCATAGCAGTTGTAGGACCGTTTTTACCCTTACCATCTGAAATCCACTTACCAGCTGGCTCGAACTTATTATTCTCAGATTCAACAGCATTAGCCTGATTAACTGTTAATTGTTCAGAGTTTTTCACATTGTTCCAATCAATGCCTTGGTCTGTTCTCTTATAATATGACCAAGTATAAATACAAGGAACGAAGTCACTTGCAGTATCTACTCTGCTTGGGTCCTGCTTAACATGAATATTGATGTCATCACTGCTGACGCTTGTATTTATTCTTTCAGGAGCTGTTGAGAGCTGTCTGCCAAGAACATTTCCTGATGAACCAACAGTATATGTAACACTAAGTGATGTAGACTTAGAATTACCACCGAGCATATCTTCAGATTTTGCATATGCTCTGAGTGTAATCTCAGACTTAGCTTTGTCATATACTGCATGAACGAAGGTTTTATAGGCAGAGGTATCTGCACTGACGCTTGTTACTTCTGCACCTTCTTCTGTTGTACCACCAACAGTATCCTTCATGAGAATATATTCTTCACCAGTTGTCTTTGGGTCTATAATCTTAGGGAGGTCTGCATTCTCATAATATGTTGCAGCATAATTAAGGGCTGATTTTGCGTTTAGATAAGCTTGTCTTTCGTTAACATCTCCAGAGGTTGATTTTGTACTGAACATCGCTACGCTTATCAAGCTTGTTGCAAGGATAATAATTACACAAGAAACAACAAGAACAGTGGCAAGAGCAAAGCCACGCTTACTGTTCATATGTTTTGATTTTGGTTTAACCATAAATTAGCTAACTCCTTTCTTATTTTGTCATACTAAAATCTATACATATAGGATTTGGCATAGATGAACTATTTAGTGTATAGCTTTGGTCGAAATCGCTTCCTGCACCATTATTATTCATTGTAAGAGTACCTGAATAATCATATGTAACATTCGGTTCATAGTTACTTATCATACAAAGCTTATAATCAACATATTTTTGGCTATTGTCTTTGCCAACTGTATATGCCTTTTGGGTGAAAGAACTTATTCCTTTGCAAGTAATCATGCTGGTAAGCTGTATTGCTCCCGTATTATCATCTTCATAAGCCATTAAAAATTTTGCTGTATTATCAGTTGGATTCAAAATTAAATAATAGTGCTTATCTTGTGGCGAAAATGCACTTTCGTTATAATTACTCGCTGAGATAGAATATGCACTGCCAACACATTTCTTATACATTCTCTCGAAGCTGGTCGCCTCTTGTTTAGAATTTTCTATATCGGTACTTATAGAATATCTGTCCATACTTCCTGATATAGCACCAACAAGCATACCCGAGCATATCGAAAGAATTGCTATAACAACTATAACCTCAACAAGGGTAAAGCCATGCTTGCTATTTAAAAGCTTGCGATTTTTTTTACGCATCTCTTATACTTTCCTTTCTTTAAGTTATTTAATCGTTACAATTGAGCTGGCAATTATATCGCCTTGAGAAGATTTTGCATTAACCATTACTTTATACCCATCAAATTCTTTATGAGAACCATCAGAAGCTGAAGTAGGTAATGAATTGGTAAGATATTGGACGGTGCATTGCATATCACTTATAGATGATGAATCAGGGAAATCAACACTTGGGTTACTTATTTGGTCTATAAACTCTACATTATTAAGCTTAGTGCTTAAACCATCATATGTACCATCACCATCTATAGTTTCTAATACTAAATTATTATAAAAGGTTTTTTTAGCGGTTTGGTCGGTTGGATCACCAGTATAATTATTTGATGAAAAAGCTTTCTCTAAGGCAGTAGAAACTGTATCTGCGACGCCCTGAGCCTGAGCCGAGGCATCTTCTAAGCTCTTATTCTCAACAATAGAAATATATCCATGAACAATGGCTGTCATTGTTGAGGCGAAAACTATTGAAACAATAGCAATAGCAACTACTAACTCAACAAGAGTTACACCTTTCTTGGAATTATATCGCCGTTTGCATCTTTTCATATTTATTTACGCACCTTTCAATTATTTTATGGGAATAATTACCGATAATATTAATTCATAAAACTATACATACTAATATTATACATCAAATTATAGATTTGGCAAGAAAAATTATCCTATTAATTTCAACAAAATTAACTGACATTATTTATGAAAAATGAGCGTTATGACATATTTTAGTATAATATCTATGCTTGGCGACCCATTATTATATTTAAGAATATGGCAAACAAAAATGCCCATAGACAAGACTATGGGCAAAAGCTTACATTATATATAGAAATTTACATATTATTGTAGAGAGTTCCAAGTGTTATTGTGTTATCAAGCTGGGTAAAAGTACAACCATTAATATTGGGGGCTGTGCCTGTGCTGGAATAAACAATAGTTCCAATAGTAAGCCCACTTCCTATGGCTGCTGAGGTGCAGTAGTAATATTCTCCAATATTTATATTGAGTCCGGAATATTTTGCAATATCAGATACTTTTGCATTTCGTGCGGCATTTTTTCTTGTGGTAATTCCGCTATTTTTTATTGCGGCAAAAGAAACTGCTGTTCCGTCAGCATTCTTCGACATTGTGTTATTAATTGTACCAGCTTTTATTTCATTATAGGCATTTTGGCACACTTGGTTTAGAGTTTGTGCTTGCGCCTCTCCAGAAGAAGCTGTTGTAGAATCTAAAATATTTATAAGACAAGGAATTGCTATTGCCGCAATAATAGCAAGAATAGCTATGACAACTACTAACTCAACAAGTGTAAAACCACGCTTATTAGCTTTAACTTTCATAACCTTAACTCTCCTAAAAATATTAAAATGGGGTAGATGGTATAGATTTTCTACTCTTTTATTTTATAAATATTATAATTTACAATCTATACTTTTGTCAATGTATAATATCACGAAAATGTCATTTATAATTTGTAGCTTTTGTATAAGCAAAACAAAAGCCCGACCGAAGTCGAGCTTTTGAATTAAATCTTATATTACTCTGTTTAAATTAGCTCTTGTAAAGACCACCTTGACCACCAAGAGTTGTTGTTGTTGCAAGCTGAGTATAAGCAGCATTTGCAGGAGTTGTAGGAGCAGCACCTGTATCAGAATATACGATGTCACCAACTGCAACGCCTGTAGCAGCTGTTGTGCAGAAGTAGTAATCAGCAGAGATATCGAAGTTAAGACCTGCGTATGTCATAACCTGCTGAACTGAAACACCATTAGCAGCTGTCTGCTTAGCTGTAGCTGTAGCTGCCTTTGCAGCAGCCCATGTGATAGCTGTGCCATCAGAGTTCTTAGACTCATCATTGTTGATTGTGCCTGACTTTACGCCTGCGTAAACATTCTTGCACTGCTGGCTAAGTGTTGATGCATTAGAAGCACCTGAAGAGTTAGTAGCTGATTGGATGATGTTAACAACCATTGGGATTGCGATTGCTGCGAGAATTGCAAGGATTGCAATAACAACAACGAGTTCAACGAGTGTGAAGCCTTTCTTAGACTTCTTTGCGAGTAGCTTTTGCTGGAGTGTCATTTTACATTACCTCTTTCTTAAAATAAAATAATTTTTTTGAAATGCGGTTCTTGAAGGGGGTGAACCGTTCATCTCTGTTGTGTCTATATATTAACTCATTATGAACAGAATGTCAACACCTTTTTTAAAGTTTTTTTTGATTTAATTGTAAAACAAGTTAGTGTTTTTTTGTGCAATTTCAACAACAGATATGTATCTTCCAGTTTTTATAGGGATTTTTACCAAACAAACTTTCAAGATGTGAAAATATACTTGTGCAATTTAGCCTACAAAATCTGTTCTTGATTTGCTTATGTTTATTCTTTTATAGAAACTTTTTAGACAAATTTATGAATTTGTAAACAAGTTCATATTTTATTCATAATATTTTGTTCTGTATAGTGCAATTATTAGTCATTATAATTTTATTAGTGATATAAATATAATCTAAGTATTGTTGAAAACTGAAATTTATTGTTTTTTATCAATTTTAAAAATTTAAGGCTTTTTCTTTTTGTTTAAAAAGAGCACACGCACAAAAACATTTGACACAAGCCGTTTTCTACTGTATAATATAGGTATAGAGCATACCGATAAGCGGTCGCTCCCAAATATTGATTAAGTTAAGAAATAACCGTCCTATTTGGTCGCAGGGCGGTTATTTCCTTTTATTATGGGAGTCAACTATCGAAACTATCAGAGTTCCAACTGTTGCTATTGCTATGATAAGCTGAAATAAATCAGACCATGTAACAGCATTCTCCATATGTAGCACCCCATTTCTGGGAGCAGGATTGACCGCCTACCGTTTGTGGTATGCTCTATGGCTTTTATTATATCAAATCGGACTTTTTTCGTCAAATTATTTTTGCCATTTTGTAGCTATTTTATTTGACACAAGCCGTTTTTTACTGTATAATATAGGTATAGAGCATACCGATAAGCGGTCGCTCCCAAAATGTTCAGTAAGAAATAACCGTCCTATTGGGAAGCAGGGCGGTTATTTCCTTTTTCTATATGCTTTTACGACAATAAGTACATTGCAAACTGCAATTACGAACTGAAAAAATCCGTCCCATGTCATATGCGTCACCCCCATTTCTGGGAGCAGGATTGACCGCCTACCGTTTGTGGTATCCTCTATGGCTTTTATTATATCAAATCGGACTTTTTTCGTCAAATTATTTTTGCTCTTCTGTAGCTATTTTATTTGACACAAGCCGTTTTCTACTGTATAATATAGGTATAGAGCATACCGATAAGCGGTCGCTCCCAAGATATTGCGATTTTAAGAAATAACCGCCCTATGTGGTAGCAGGGCGGTTATTTCCTTTCATTATGGGAATTAATTACTTATAAATAGGGCAGAGGATTTCATTATGATTTTCTCCGCCCTTATTTCATATATAATAATATGTAAAGCGTTAGTTACATTGATAACAATATTCTTCTGTTTTGAAATAACTATTAAAAAATGTTAACGACAACTTGAACAAATCAATCTGACATAATTTGAAAATCAAAAGTAAATCGCTGAAATCCTACAACTTTTACAAATATCTAACAAAAAGCTCTTGCATTAAAAAATATTACGATATAAAATATGCTTACATTCGCAAAGGAGGAATGAAAATGAACTTTTTTAATAAATCTATAACTAAAAGAATTCTTGGAATATTACTTTCAGCTACTGTTGTATGTTCCGCTATGTATGGCTGTTCTGGTGGAACTTCAAATGACGAATCCTCTGCCAAAGAAGCTGTTGCATCAGCAACAAGCAAGCCGCCTGTTTCTTCTAAAGTAGATAAAGTAGAATCTTCTAAGCCAGTCTTAAGCAAACCTGAATCCTCTGCTGAGGAATCTTCTGAGTCTTCTGAGTCTTCCAATACAGAAACAAGTATTGGATATATTGAAATAGTAGAAAATTTTAATGCAGAAGCTGTTGGAACTAATTCTATAAATCTAAACTGGTCATCAGTTTCTGATATAAGCGGATATGAAATTTATCGCAAATGTGATTCTACGAGTGCTGATTACGATAAGATTATGACCATTAAGAATTCTTCGACTACCTTCTTTAATGATAATCAGATTGTTGCGGGAACTCGTTATTATTATCAGATAAGACCTTATATCTATGCTAATGATAAATATTATTATGGAGAATTTTCGGCAACAAATACCTTTACTCAAATCGCTGATGTTTCGGAAATCACCGTTACAGCAAGAACCTCGAGCAGTATAGCAATTTCTTGGGATAGAATTAAAAATGCTACGGCTTATACAATCTATCGCAAGGATAGCACAGACGATAATTATACTTCTATTGCAACTATTACTGACTGGGAAAATTCAGCTTATACAGACACAGGACTCACTGTCGGAAAAACTTATTATTATAAAGTAGACGCATTTGTAAGCTTTGGCGGTGAAAGCTATTATAGCAATCCGTCTGAAATCAGCACATATACACCACCTGAAAAGCCTTCCTTCACTGCATCTTATGACGAAAAAACAGAAAAAATTAAGGTAAGCTGGAAAGCTATAAATGGGGCAGAGGGTTATAGCGTTCAAATCTCTGATGATGAGGACGGAGATTATGACAGCTATGATGTTTCTGATAAACTTGAATTCGAGCTTAAAGTTAAGAAAAATAAGATGTACTATATCAAGGTATATTCTTACTGCACTATTGATGGCGAAAAGAAATTCAGCAGTTATGAGATGAAACCTCTTGAATGTGGCGAAGTTCCTAAGGTTCATGGATATAATGTGGGCGATACATATATTGAAATAAGCCTCGATAAACAGCATATGTGGTATTATAAAGACGGTAAGCTTATTGTTTCAACTGATGTTGTAACAGGCTATAAAAATGCTCACGATACACCGACTGGTCTTTATTATGTTATAAACAAGGCTTCGCCTGCTGAACTCGTTGGAGAAACCTGGGACGTTTGGGTCAACTTCTGGCTCGGTGTAACATATGACGGTGTTGGTATTCACGATTCTACATGGAGAACCGGTGGCTACGGCGGAAACATCTATACATATGATGGCTCTCATGGCTGTATAAATACTCCATATGACGCAGTTAAGAAAATCTATGATAACTGCAAAGAAAATACTCCTGTTGTAATTTATTAACACATTATAAATAGTGTTCTTTCTTACTTGACAACTAAGAGTGATTGTACTAAACTTACAGTACAATCACTCTTTTAAATATTGGAGGTATTAAACTATGAAAATTAAAAAACTCGCATCGGCAGTTTTATCCGCTATCTTGGGAACTGTTATTATATTTTCGGGCTGTTCTAATGGTGGCTCTGTAAATGATAATTCGAGCAAGGCAGAAAGCTCTATAACTTCTTCTGAATCAAAAACAGAATCAAGCCAGTCTTCTAAGGTGGAATCAAGCCAGACTTCTAAAACAGAAACTCAAAGCTCTAAAAATGAATCTTCTAAAAATACTGAACCTGACGCAGATTATACGCCAGCTATGTGGAAGGTTACTAAAGGCGACAAGGAAATGTATCTCTTTGGTTCAATCCACGCTACACAGGACGGTGCAGAAAATCTGCCTGATTATGTACAAAAAGCCTTTGATGAATGTGACTATCTTGCTATGGAGCTTGACACAGACAGTATGATGAATGACTTAGGACAAGCTTTACAACTTACACAAAAGCTTATGTATACTGATGGCACAACTATTAAAGACCATATTTCTAAGGAAACTTATAACGCTGCTGTAAAATATCTTACTGAAAAGGGCTTATATATATCATATTATGATAACTTTAAGCCCATGATGTGGATTTCATTGCTCGAAAATGCAATGTATAATGACGCGGGCATTGATATTACAAAATCTATGGAAAGTATTATGACCTCAAAAGCTAAAAAGGCTAACAAGAAAATCTTAGAGGTTGAGAATATTGATATTCAGCTTGGTGTATTTGATAACATTTCAGATGAACTTGCAGATGTTATGATTTTAAGCTATACACAAGCAGACCCAAGCGAACAAGCAAAGGCAAATAATAAGTTATATGAGCAATGGAAACACGGAGAAGCTATTGAAGATACAGATGAAGATGAAATTCCTGATGAATGTAAGGAAGATTACGAAAAATACAGCAAAGCTATGCTCACAGACAGAAACAAGGGTATGGCTGACAAAGCCGAGGAATATATGAATGACGGTAAAAAAGTATTCTTTATGGTTGGCGTAGCTCATATGTATGGTGATAACGGAATCGTTCAGCTTTTGACAGATAGGGGATATACAGTAGAGAGAGTATCTAAGACGGAGAACCTAAGTCAAGCCGCATAATCGCTTAGCTAACCAACTTCCCCAAGACATTTAAAGTTTAGGTCAAGCCTTTAAAAAAGCTTGAGCAAAACTTCTGAGTGTCTAAGATAAGTTGGTTAGCTAATATTAGTCTATGCTATCAATCTTTACCTCTACATCTGTTTCGGCATCGTAATCTACACCTGTAACCTTAAAGCCAAACAGCTTATAAAATTCTTCCCAATAACCGTCAATATCTGCACATTCGGCGATTTTCTCGGTAGAAATATCACTCCAAAGCTTTGTGACTTCCTCTTGAATATCGTCTTGAAGCTCTAAATCGTCAAGGCGGATTCTGCCCTCAGCATCAAGAACTGGCTTTTCACCGAAAAGCTTCTGATTAAAAAGTCTATACATCTGCTCAATACAGCCTTCGTGACAGCCTTTTGCTTTCATTACCTTATAAAGAATAGAAATATAAAGCGGTACTATCGGAATAGCCGCACTTGACTGTGTTACAAGAGCCTTATTTACAGAAAGATATGCACGAATACCATTAAATTCCTCTGTAATCTCTTTTGCTGTCTTGAAAAGGTGGTCCTTAGCCTTACCAATAGAACCATCACGATACATTGGGTGTGTAAGAACTGGTCCAATGTAGGAATATGCTACTGTTATAGCATCTGGCTCAATAGCATCAGCATTCTTTAATGCAGTAATCCAATCCTTCCAGTCTTCGCCACCCATAACCTTTACTGTATTGAAAACTTCTTCATCAGTTGCTGGCTCTACTGTAATATCATGAACTTCATTTGTGCGGAGGTCAATGGTTTTATTTGTATATGGCTCGCCAACCGTCTTTAATACAGAGCTATATAATGTACCGTCTTTGTCCTTGCGTCTTGGTGCAGCAAGACTATATATAACCATATCAACCTTGCCTAAGTCCTTTTTGATAAGTGCGATTGTTTCGTCCTTGATTTCCTGAGAATAAGCATCGCCGTTAATTGTTTTTGCATAAATTCCGTCAGCGTGTGCGAACTCCTCAAAAGCGGCTGTATTATACCAGCCTGAAGAACCTGTTCTATTTCCTGAACCAGGCTTATCAAAAATAATGCCGATTGTAGATGCTCCGCAAGAATATGCCGCAGAAATACGAGAAGCAAGTCCATAACCCATAGATGCACCGATAACAAGAACTTTCTTAGGGCCGTTTGTCTTTGGCTGTGATTTTACATATTCGATTTGCTGTCTGACATTTTCCTTACAGCCTGTTGGGTGAGATGTTGTGCAAATAAATCCTCTTACCTTTGGTTTTACTATCATTTTGACTACTCCTTTTATAATAATTACTTTGTAAATTTATCAACTACATAAGCTATACCGTCTTCGTCATTAGAACTTGTGATGAAATCTGCAACAGCCTTGAGCTTATCGTTTGCATTAGCCATACCAACACCAAGTCCGGCATATTCTACCATTGTAATATCGTTAAAGCCGTCACCACAAGCGATACATTCTTCGGTCTTTATGCCGAGTGTTTTTATAAGATTGTCGATTGAACGGGCTTTATCAATTCCCTTTGGCACGACCTCAAGGAAAAACGGTTCTGAACGGAAAACGCCAAGTTTATCGCCAACTCGCTTACTGAGTACCTTTTCAAGCTCTACAACCTCAGCTGGATTGCCTGAAAGCAAGCATTTATTGATATCAAAATTTACATATGAGACGAAATCCTCTACTTCTTTAATTTTAAGACCAATTATATTTGATTCTACCATTGTATATTCATTTACGCCGTTTCCTGCAATAAGGCAATCACCCTCATAGGTATTTATGCCTATATTCGTTTTATAAACCTCATCACAGATTTCTGGAAGAAATTTAAGTGGAAGATTTGCAGAAAATACGGTTTCTCCGCTCTGACAGTTGATAATCTTACCACCGTTAAAGGCCATAATAAAACCGCCATATTTTTTAAGGTCAAGCTTTTCAGCGTAGGGGAGGATTCCCTTTGTCGGTCTGCCTGAAGCTATTGCGATTTTTCCTCCACGCTCCTGATAATCTATCAGTGCATCGTGTGTTTTGGGTGTGATTTTCTTTTCTGAATTTGTTAATGTTCCATCTATATCGAGAACCATAATCTTATATTTCATAATTTTCATATCCTCCACTATTGAACTATGCGGTGAGCCACCGCTCCCAAGACGCAGAATCGCTCGACAAGTCTCGCTCGACATTGACAAGAGATATTTATTGACGCGGTCAAGGAAACTACCGAACGGGCGAACACAGCTCGCCCCTACTATTAGACTTCTCTAAGACACTCAAAAGTTTTGCTCAAGCTTTTTCAAAAGCTTGTAGGTCAAGGGCAACGCCCTTGTCGCTCTCCGCAGAGAGCGAAACACCTTTGGGCTTTGCCCAACATTTATTTTTTCTTAAAATCGGCGGATTTTATCCGCCGATTCATTCTCTTTCGTTAGCAACATTAGTTATTAAGGGCGGACTTTGTCCGCCCTTTTGGGGCAAGAGAAGTTAAGGGCTTCGCCCTTAAAACCCACAAGGGACTCCGTCCCTCGACCCTGCAAGCTTTTGAAAAAGCTTGAGCAAAACTTTTAAGTTTCTTATGGGAAGTTTTATTCGCTTTGCGACATACACTCATAGGCTTTTTTTGTAAGCTCTATAAGCTCTTCATAAGTCTTTAAATAACCAGCCTCTCGGCGAAGTTCGGCGGCATTTTTGAAGCCCTTCATATACCAACCAACATGCTTTCTTGCTTCACGCATAGCAATTTCTTCGCCCTTATAATCGCACATTGCTTGAATGTGTCTTAAAATTACTGTAACCTTTTCTGCTGGTGATGGTGGAAACATCGGTCTTAAATCATTGAGCCAAGCGTTTATCTCTCTGAATATCCACGGATTGCCTAATGCACCTCTGCCTATCATAACCATATCGCAGTTTGTTTTTTCGAGCATTTGTGCGGCATCATTGGCATTGGTAATATCTCCGTTGCCTATTACTGGAATATTTACGGCTTTTTTTACCTCTGAAATAATATCAAGGTCAGCCTTTCCTGAATAAAACTGCTCACGAGTTCTTCCATGAACGGTTATTGCGGACGCACCTGCTTGTTCACATATCTTTGCAACCTCAACAGCATTTACGGACTTATCGTCCCAGCCTTTACGAATTTTAACAGTTATAGGAACATCAACAGCTTTGCATACCGCTTCTACAATTTCTCCGCATAAATCAGGATTTTTCATCAAGGCACTTCCTGCACCATTTCCGCTTATCTTAGGGGCAGGACAACCCATATTTATATCTATAATATCTGGCTTATACTCCATAGCAGTTACGGCTGCGGCGGCAACTGTCTGTGATTCACTGCCAAAAAGCTGTACAGCCGCAGGTCGCTCATTTTCTGAAAGAAGCATAAGCTCCTTAGAGCGTTCACTATTGAACGAAATTCCCTTTGCACTTACCATCTCTCCGACAACATATGACGCACCAAAAGCTACACAAAGCTCTCGGAAAGCTCGGTCTGTAACTCCTGCCATAGGTGCAAGAGCTGTCCTTCCCTTTATTTCTACATTTCCTATTTTCATTAATCAGCCTCCTAAAAGCCCAATTATTAATATTATATCATATTTTGTACTCAATGACAACATTTACTCTTTGTGTGGCACCTTAATAAACTCTTAAAGCAACAAACAGGCGAACACTTTTCGCAGCTGCACTTTATCTGCAAGAGAGATTTATTGACTTAGATTAAGTAATCGCTAATGAACCGCCTCAAACTGTGAACATAGTTATATATTGAATAATTTGTGATTATATGATAAAATTAAATTTATAATATAAATAATTGTTTCAAAATTTAATATGGAGGATTATTATGGACTACTTTCTTTCTGATAGAGTTCAGACTCTTAAACCGTCTGCTATAAGAGAAATATTTAAGTATGCCTCAGACCCTGAGGTTATATCTCTTTCTGCCGGCAACCCTGACCCTGAAGCTTTTCCTGTTAAGGAAATTGCGGAAATTTCTAATGATGTACTTACAAATCGTCCTATTGATGCACTTCAATATAGCATTACAGAGGGATATGTACCTCTCCGCAATGCTCTCAAGGACTATATGAAAAATAAATTCAATATCGGCAGAGATTTTGATGAGCTTATTGTTACTTCTGGTGCTCAACAGGTTATGGACCTCGCTACAAAATCCCTTGTAAATGAGGGAGATACTGTTATTTGTGAAGCTCCAAGCTTTATAGGCTCTCTTAATTCTTTTCGTGCTTATAAGGCAAGACTTTGCGGTATTCCTCTCGAAAGCGATGGTATGAACCTTGAAGCTCTCGAAAAGGCTCTTAAAACTGAAAAGAATGTACGCTTTATCTACACTATTCCTAATTTTCAGAACCCATCAGGTGTCACTACAAGCCTTGAAAAGCGTCACGCAATATATGAACTTGCTAAGAAATACGGCGTTCTTATTCTTGAGGATAACCCTTATGGCGAGCTTAGAGTAAGTGGGGAAGATGTTCCTGCGATAAAATCCTTTGACGAGGACGGTATTGTTATTTATGCTGGCTCATTCTCTAAGGTGCTTTCTCCTGGTATGCGAATAGGCTGGTTTGTCGCTCCAAAGGAAGTTGCTGCAAAAATGATAGTTTGCAAGCAAGGCTCTGATGTTCATACAACAGCTTGGTCGCAGATTGTTGCAAGCGAATTTATGACAAAATACGACTTTGAGGCTCATTTGGAGCGTTTGCGTGAAATTTACAGAAAGAAAATCAATTTCACCCAAGAACTACTTGATAAATATCTTGCACCGATTATTACATATAATAAGATTGATGGCGGTCTTTTCATATGGTGTAAGCTTCCTGATGAGATTGATATGACTAAATTCTGTAAAGAGGCAGTTCTCAGAAAGGTATGCGTTGTTCCGGGAAATGCGTTCTTAACTGATGAAAACGAGCAATGCCATAGTTTCAGAATCAATTTCTCGACACCAACTAATGAACAGTTAGAAAAGGGAATTAAGATATTGGGCGAATTGGCAAAGGAAATGCTGAATAAGCAATAATTTTATAAAATCCATATTAATCCATAATTGAAAATAAGTTTAACAAATAGATATAATACAAAATTCTTGCGAAATATATTTTTTGTCTATTGAAGTGTGATTTGTCATAGGGAAATCCATTAGATAAGCGGTAGTTTCATCAACCACAGCAAGCAATTTCCCTTGTCAGTATCAAATGAGGCTTGATAAGCAAAGCTTTGAAGTGTATTATGGAAAGTATATCAATACCAATTAAGTAATTACAAATAAGCTACCAAAACGGGCGAACACAGTTCGCCCCTACATTTAGTCTGTTAGCTAATTGAAAATCGAAAGGAAAATAAATATGAGTGAAGAAGTTTTAAAACAAGAAAAAAAGCCTATAATATTCAGTGCAATACAGCCAAGCGGTACTATTACACTCGGTAACTACATCGGTGCATTGAAAAACTGGGTTACTCTTCAAGATAACTACGATTGTATTTTTGCAGTTGCTGACCTACACGCAATTACTGTCAGACAAGAACCTGCTACATTCCGCAGACACATATTAGAGGCTTACGCTCTCTTACTTGCCTGCGGCATTGATACTGAGAAAAGCCCATTCTTTATTCAGAGCCATGTTCATACTCACGCCGAACTCGCTTGGGTTCTTAACTGCTATACACAGTTCGGCGAGCTTTCTCGTATGACACAATTTAAGGATAAATCTCAAAAACACGCTGATAATGTTAATGTTGGTCTTTTCGCATATCCAAGCCTTATGGCTGCTGATATTCTTCTCTATCAGGCTGACCTTGTTCCTGTTGGTGCTGACCAAAAGCAACACCTTGAGCTTGCAAGAAATGTTGCAGAACGCTTTAACGGTATCTACGGCAATACATTTAAGATTCCTGACGGATATATTCCTCCTGTCGGTGCAAGAATTATGTCACTTCAAGACCCAACAAAGAAGATGTCTAAGTCTGACGAAAATGTAAATGCTTGGATTGCTGTTCTTGATAAGCCTGAGGATATTATGAGAAAATTCAAGCGTGCTGTTACTGACTCCGAGGCTGTTGTAAAATATGGCGAAAATAAGGCTGGCGTAAACAACCTTATGGGCATTTACAGTGCTGTTACAGGCAAAACAAATGATGAAATAGAAAAAGAATTTGAGGGCAAGGGCTACGGCGACTTTAAGACTACTGTTGCTGAAGCTGTTATCGAGGAACTTCGTCCTATTCGTGAACGCTATGAGAAATTCATAGCTGACAAGGCATATCTTGAGGAACAATATACTAAGGGTGCTGAATTTGCATTGAGAATGTCTTCTCGTACACTCGACAAAGCAATGAAGAAAGTTGGCTTTATCAAAAAGCCGAGATTCTGATTTTCGGAATTAGGAGGTTAGTCTTATGAAAAAACACAAGGTTCAGCCCAAAAAGCTTATGCTTATAGTAAACCCTATTGCAGGAAAATCTCGTGCAAAATATAATCTTGCAAGCCTTGCGTCAATTTTTTATAAGAATAACTACGAGCCTGCTATTTACTTTACTTCTCCAGACTGCGGGGCAGAGGAGCTTATAGAAAAACACGCAAAGGATTTTGATGTTGTAGCGTGTTGCGGTGGTGACGGCACTGTCAGTGAAGCTATTGAGGGTATAATGAAGCTTGAGGATTGTCCTCCGCTTGGATACATTCCTTGTGGAACGACAAACGACCTTGCAAAAAGTCTTGATTTGCCTAAGAATATGAAAAGAGCCGCTAATACTATCGCTAATGAAGAGCCTCTTCCGCTTGATATAGGCAGTTTTGGCAATGAATGTCACTTCGCTTATATTGCGTCATTTGGTGCATTTACTGAGGTTTCTTACGAAACTCCTCAAAAAGCAAAGAATATATTCGGTCATATGGCTTATATTTTTTCGGCTTTTAAGTCTATGAACAAAATCAAGCCTTATCATATTAAAATCGAAAGCGAAGAAAAAAACTTTGAGGACGATGTTATTTTCTGTTCGGTTACGAACTCAACCTCCGTTGCGGGAATCTTTAAATTTGACAAAAATCTTGTCGATTTTAACGATGGTCTATATGAGGTCCTTCTGATAAAACAGCCTAAGCGTTTAAGAACGGTTTTTGCGATATTTTTATCTATGTTTAATACAACCTATAAGCACGACCACATAACGCTTTTTCAGACCTCAAAGTTAAAGCTTACCGCAGATAAAAACATAGATTGGGCGATTGACGGCGAACACCGTTCAAGCAGTAACACGATAGAGATAACAAACAATCACAATGCTATTTCACTTATTCGCAAGCATTAAGCGGGCAGCGGTGCGTGACCGCACAGGACAAGACGCGGAATCGCTCGACAAGTCTCGCTCGTGGTGAATTAGGGAAGTTTGTTGACGCGGATGAAGTAGCTACCGTAGCCGAACAGGCTATGCTGTTCGGCTCTACCGCTTAGCTAACGCACTTCTCTTAGACACTTAAAGTTTAGGTCAAGGCGGCGAGCCGCCGCCCCCAAGACGCGGAATCGCTCGACAAGTCTCGCTCGTGGTGAATTAGGGAAGCTTGTTGACGCGGATGAAGTAGCTACCGTAGCCGAACAGGCTATGCTGTTCGGTTCTACCGCTTAGCTAACCGACTTCTCTTAGACACTTAAAAGTTTTGCTCAAGCTTTTTCAAAAGCTTGCAGGGTCGAGGGACGGAGTCCCTCGTGGGTTTTAAGGGCAAAGCCCTTAACTCTTCTTGCCATTTAGAGGCGAACAAAGTTCGCCTCTAAAATTTTTTGGAAGCAAAATTAGTCAATATGTGCGAACTTTATTCTCCTATTCGGAAGTTTATTGCTAACAAAAGAAAAAAGGGGTGGACAAAGTCCACCCCTTAGTCAGAGAAATAGATGTTAAGGGCGAAGCCCTTAACTCTTCTTGCCATTTAGAGGCGAACTTTGTTCGCCTCTAAAATTTTTTGGAAGCAAAATTAGTCAATATGTGCGAACTTTATTCTCCTATCCGGAAGTTTATTGCTAACAAAAGAAAAAGGGGTGGACAAAGTCCACCCCTTAGTCAGAGAAATAGATGTTAAGGGCGTTGCCCTTAAAACCCACCAAAGGCTCTGCCTTTGGAAACCGCAAGCTTTTGAAAAAGCTTGAGCAAAACTTTGCGGCGAGCCGCCGCCCCCAAGTCGCGGAATCGCTCGACAAGTCTCGCTCGTGGTGAATTAGGGAAGTTTGTTGACGCGGATGAAGTAGCTACCGATTAGCCAATAAAATTTTAATTTTCTTAAATAAAAGAAACACCACCGACTATGAGTTATCCATAATCGGTGGTGTCTTTATATATTAAGCTTTATTATTTAGCAAGTCTTTCCTTAAGACCCTCGAGCTCAGCTCTGAGTTCAGCAGGAAGCTTATCGCCAAATATCTTGTAGTACTCTTCGATTTCCTTTGTTTCAGCTGTCCACTTCTCGTTATCAACTGTAAGAATCTTCTTGAGTGTTTCCATATCCATATCAAGACCCTCAAGGTTGATGTCTTCTGGTCTTGGAAGATAACCGATAGGTGTTTCAACAGCGTCAGCCTTGCCTTCGCAACGCTTGATAATCCACTCGAGAACACGGAAGTTGTCACCGAAACCAGGCCACATAAACTTGCCGTCTTCATCTAATCTGAACCAGTTGACATTGAATATCTTTGGAGCCTTGTCGCCAAGAATCTTACCCATTTCAATCCAGTGGCCGAAGTAGTCACCCATATGATAACCGCAGAATGGCTTCATAGCCATTGGGTCATGACGGAGAACACCGACAGCACCTGTTGCAGCTGCTGTTGTTTCAGAAGCCATAATAGAACCTACGAATACACCGTTGTTCCAATCTCTTGACTGGTAAACAAGTGGAGTTGTAGTTGCACGACGGCCGCCGAAGATGATAGCAGAAACAGGAACACCTGATGTTGAGTTAAACTCTGAGCTGATGCATGGGCAGTTCTTTGCAGGAGCTGTGAAACGGCTGTTTGGATGAGCACCCTTTTCTGTGCTTTCCTTACCATTCCAAGGATTGCCCTTCCAGTCGATAGCGTGCTCTGGTGGATTTTTGTCAAGACCTTCCCACCAAACTGTGTTGTCATCGAGGTTGAGAGCAACATTTGTGAAGATTGTACCCTTCTTTGTAGAAGCGAGAGCATTAGGATTAGACTTCTCGTTTGTGCCAGGAGCAACGCCGAAGAAGCCGTTCTCTGGGTTAATAGCCCAAAGTCTGCCGTCAGGACCCTTACGCATCCAAGCGATGTCGTCACCAACACACCATACCTTGTAGCCCTTATTTCTATAACCCTCTGGAGGAATAAGCATAGCCAAGTTTGTCTTACCGCAAGCTGATGGGAATGCAGCTGTTACATACTTGATTTCGCCCTGTGGATTCTCGATACCGAGGATAAGCATATGCTCAGCCATCCAATCCTCGCACTTACCGAGGTAGGAAGCAATTCTAAGAGCAAAGCACTTCTTGCCAAGAAGAACATTTCCGCCGTAAGCAGAGTTTACGGAGATGATGTAGTTATCTTCTGGGAAGTGGCAGATATATCTCTTCTCAGGGTCAACATCGCACATTGCATGAAGTCCCTTAATCCAGTCTTCACTATCGCCAAGAACTTCTTCTACTGCTGTGCCCACACGAGTCATAATGCTCATATTAAGAACAACATAGATAGAATCTGTTACCTCATAGCCAATCTTTGCGAGAGGTGAGCCAACAGGACCCATTGAATAAGGGATAACATACATTGTACGACCCTTATATGAACCACGAGCAATATCAAAGAGCATTTGATATGCTTCTTGTGGGTTTTTCCAGTTATTTGTAGGACCTGCATCCTTTTCATCTCTGCAGCAGATAAATGTACGGTCTTCAACACGAGCAACATCGTTTTCTCTTGTTCTGTGGAGATAACAGCCTGGAAGCTTTTCCTCGTTAAGCTTAATCATCTCGCCTGTTTCACAAGCTTCCTTGCGGAGAGCCTCGAGCTGTTCCTCTGAACCATCAATCCAAACGACCTTATCAGGATTGAGAAGATTTTTCATTTCTTCAATCCATGCCAATACTGACTTATTTGTTGTCATTTTATTATTCCCCTTTCTGCCTAAAGGCATTTACAGATTTATTATAATGCAATTTGCAAGAAATATCAATAAATAATTCATGAATTTTTGAAGTATTTTTCAAATACTATATTTTGTATAGGAATCTCAAGAATTTGTTAATAAACTATGAACTAATAAAAGTTTAAAAATTCATATTTATATGTAACAAGCGAGTAAATATGATTTTTTATTCTGCGTCTGATACACTTATGCCGAGTTCCTCAAGCTGTGAATCGTCTACCGGACTTGGAGCATTACTCATAAGCTCACTTGCATTTTGAATCTTAGGGAATGCAACTACATCTCTAAGTGTAGGTGCATTAATCATCTGCATAACAAGTCTATCAAGTCCTATACCCATACCACCATGTGGTGGAGCACCATACTTGAAAGCTCCTGTCAAGAAGCCAAACTTCTTTTGTGCCTCTTCATCGGAAAGTCCGAGCATCTCGAACATTCTCTTTTGAAGCTCTGGATTTGTTATACGGATAGAACCTGATGAAAGCTCTATACCATTAAGAACCATATCATAAGCCTTTGCGTAGACATTGCCCTTATCGCCCTCAAGCTTATCTAAGCACTCATCTGTTGGAGATGTGAATGGGTGGTGCATTGCTACCCATTCGCCATTATCTTTATCAAACTCAAAGAATGGAAATTCTACTACCCAAAGGAAGTTATAGCCGTCTTTGATTATATCAAGACGCTTTGCGACTTCTACTCTCAATGCTCCGAGTGTAGGGAGTACGACGCTATCATCTGTATCGCCGACAATAAGAACTACATCGCCCTTTTCAGCACCAGCCTTTTCGAGAATAGCCGTCATTTCAGCCTCAGTCATAAACTTTGCAAAGCTTGATGCTATGCCGTCATCAGTCATTCTTATCCACGCAAGTCCCTTTGCACCAATACCCTTTACATACTCTGTGAGCTTGTCTATCTCCTTACGGCTATATGTTTTTACGGCATTTTTCGCTGTAATTCCACGAACAGAACCGCCACCTGCGATTGCATTCTTGAATACGCCAAATTCGCTATCCTTAACTGTTTCTGTAAGGTCGAAAATTTCCATACCAAAACGAGTATCTGGCTTATCTGAACCGAATCTTGCCATAACCTCGTTATATGTATATCTTGGGAATGGGGTAGGAACATCTATATCAAGAACAGTCTTGAAAAGATACTTGATATAATTTTCGCCGAGCTTGAGAACATCTTCCATATCTACAAAAGACATTTCAAGGTCTATCTGAGTAAATTCAGGCTGTCTGTCGGCTCTCAAGTCCTCATCTCTGAAGCATCTTGCAATCTGCATATACTTATCAAAGCCAGCAACCATACAAAGCTGTTTATAGATTTGTGGGGACTGAGGAAGTGCATAAAATTCGCCCTTATGGATTCTTGATGGTACAAGGAAATCTCTTGCACCCTCTGGGGTGGATTTTATAAGCATAGGAGTTTCTATCTCAATAAAGCCCTCATTATCGAAGAAATCACGAGTAGCTTTGGCAATCTTATGACGAAGAATGATATTATTTTGAAGTGTAGGACGGCGGAGGTCGAGATAACGATATTTAAGGCGAGTTGTTTCACCTGCTGTACAATTATCTGTAATTTCAAAAGGAGGTGTTTCTGATTCGGAGAGAATACGAAGTTCTTTAACCTCGATTTCAATATCACCTGTTGGAATTTCTGCGTTTTTAGCACTTCTTTCACGAACAGTTCCTACAACTGCGAGAACATATTCTGAACGAACGGAAGCGGCTTTCTTAAAGATTTCTCTATCTGTATCATCATCGAGAGTGATTTGAACGATACCTGTTCTATCACGAAGGTCTATGAATACGAGGTGACCTTTATCACGCTGTCTCTGAACCCAGCCAAAGACAGTAACATTTTTGCCAATATCATCAGCACGAAGCTTTCCGCAATAGTCTGTACGCTTCAGTCCTGTCATAAATTCTGCCATTTTAAATCTTCCTTTACAAATAGATTGTGTACTCGTTCTTAATTATATCATTCCCAAAATATAAAATCAAGTATGGGCGGCGAGCCGCCGCCCCCAAGACGCGGAATCGCTCGACAAGTCTCGCTCGTAGTAAGTAAGGTAAGTTAGTTGACGCGGTCGAAGAAACTACCGCTTAGCTAACCGATTTCTCTTAGACACTCAGAAGTTTTGCTCAAGGCGGCGGTGCGTGACCGCACAGGACAAGACGCGGAATCGCTCGACAAGTCTCGCTCGTAGTAGATTAGGGAAGATAGTTGACGCGGTCGAAGAAACTACCGCTTAGCTAACCGATTTCTCTTAGACACTCAGAAGTTTTGCTCAAGCTTTTTCAAAAGCTTGCAGGGTCGAGGGACGGAGTCCCTCG
>ERZ1106963.431-NODE-431-length-62042-cov-8.971026_pt1 | contig 62042 bp, 50 predicted proteins | sample MGYA00403681_ERZ1106963 | MGnify/ENA primary metagenome ERZ1106963 (study PRJEB35170, sample SAMEA104062407) | human gut metagenome | biome: human gut; feature: human-associated habitat; material: faeces | place: Denmark | collected 2012-05-03 ...
CCTTGCAGGGTGCAGGGGCAGCGCCCCTGCTGGAGTCCAGAGGCAAAGCCTCTGGCGGGGTCAAGGGGCAGCGCCCCTTGGGTCCCCCTGATGAAAGGAAAGAAAGTCATGCGGCTGTCAACATCAACGTGTATGTATTTCAATCGCCCGGACGGGACGAAAGCAAGCATTCTGGACAGCGTGCGGACGCTGGGGCAGGCGGGGTATCGCGTGCTGGACATGAATTTCCATGACCTGAGCGTGTTCGATACGCCGTTCAAAACGCCGCAGTGGGAGACGCTCATCCATCAGGCGAAGGACATCGCCGACGAGATGGGCATCGAGTTCTCGCAGGGGCATCTGCACTTCTATAACTTCTGCGCCCCGAACACGCCCGACAAGGAGTTCCTCGACGAACTCATCCGCCGCGGCATCGAGGGCGGGCGCATCCTCGGTATCAAGTGGCTCGTCATCCACGCCGCGACCGATTTCGACAGTGTCACCCCTGTCCGCGACAGCAAGCGCAAGACCATCGAGTACCTGAAACCGCGCATTGAGCTGGCCGGGAAGTACGGCGTAGGCATCGCGGTGGAGAACCTGTGGGAGGAGAACATCGCGCCGAAGCGCCGCTACTGCGTGACGGCGGAGGAACTCGGCGACCTCGTGGACAGCCTGCCGTATGACAACGTCGGCTGCTGCTGGGATGTTGAACACGCCTCCATCTGCCATCAGGATCAGCGCAAAGCCTTGCAATACCTCGGCAAGCGCCTGAAAGCCACCCATATCTCCGACTACAATTCCATTAAGAACGACCATATTCTGCCGTTCTCTGGGCTGAGCGACTGGAAGGAAATCACCGACGCCCTGCGTCTGGCGCAGTACGACGGCGATTTCACCTATGAAACGCATAACTTCACGGCAAAAATGCCGGATGAGGTCATTATGTCGGGCTTGAAACACAGCATCGACATCGGAAATCTGCTGATTGATATGATTCAAGGAGGTCATCAAGCATGAACAAGATGGATTTCGACAGCGCCCTTCGCCGCCAGGTCATGAGCCTGCCGGAGCTGATGCGACAGCAGTACGCCGACCTGGAGCCGAAGACGCGCACCGTCCTCTCCACGCCGGAAATCTTCAATATCCAGCGCATTGTGCTGACCGGCTGCGGCGACAGCTATGCCGCGCTGCTGGCGGTGAAGCCCGCGTTCGAGAAGTACGCGAAGATTCGCACCGAAGTCGTGCCGACGATTGATTTGGCGCGCGACTACGAGAAGAAGAACCTTGGCTATGCGCCGCAAAGCCCACTGGTCATCGCCGTGTCGAACTCCGGGCAGGTGGCGCGCGTAGGGGAGGCGGTTCGCCGCTGCCGCAAGGCGGGCGCGTTCACGCTGGGCATCACCGGGCATGAGGAATCCGTGCTGGGGCAGAGCGCCGAGCGCATTCTGAAGCTGGACATCCCCAAGTTCGAGTCCGCCCCCGGCACGCGCAGCTACATGGTTTGCGTGATGGCGCTGTACCTGCTGGCTATCCGCATCGGCGAAGTGCGCGGGCGCTACACGATGGATGTTGCGAGCGCGCGCCGCAAGGAAATCAAGGCGCTGGCGGATGCGCTGGAAACCGCTCTGCCCGCCATGGACGACACCGCGTTTGCCGTCGCGCAGCAGTGGAAGGACATGGACTGCTACGACTTCGCGGGCAGCGGCTTCGAGTATGCCTGCGCGTTCTTCGGTCAGGCGAAGGTGTTCGAGGCGATTGGCCGCCCGGCGATGTACATCAACACCGAGGAATGGCTGCACCTGAACTTCTTCGTCAATCATCCGGAGAAAATCGGCACGATGATTTGGGCGGCGGAGGACAACAAGGCGGATTCTCGTACGCTGGAAACCATCGGCTACGCCAAGCAGCTGGGCCGCCCGCTGGCGATTGTGACCGACCGCGAGATGCCGGACGAAAAGCAGGCAGCGGTGTTCATCATCCCGAAGGCGAAGAATGTGCTGGCGGAAAGCCTCTACAACTTCGTCCCGGCATGTCTGGTGTTCGGTTATTTGATGACGATGCTGGGTGAACGCAGCGGACGCGGCTGCGAAGGCCCGTGGTCGTTCTCCAAGGGCGCGGCGTGCGTGCGGCAGAGCGAAATTGTCATGGTGGACGACTGAGGAGGAAAATCAACAATGCTGAAGTGCTTCAATTTGGAAACCAAAGCCAATGATGTCATCAACCTGACCGACGACATCAAGCAGTTCGTTGCCGAGAGCGGCATCCAGAGCGGCGAGTGCATCGTCTTCAATCCGCATACGACGGCGGGGCTGACGATTACGTCCTTCTGGGATCCGGCTGGCTTTGAGGATTTGCAGGACGAGATCTGCCGCCTGATTCCTACCCGCATCGACTTTAAGCATCAGCACGATACGCCTACCGATGCTGCGGGGCATGTGAAATGTTCCCTGCTGGGCGTGAGCATTCCGCTGATTATCGACGGCGGCAAGCTCGTGCTGGGTGGCAGTCAGGGCATCTTTTTCCTTGAATTCGACGGCCCGCGCAAGCGCAAGTATTACGTCAAGCTCATCAGCGACAAAGCGTAAGGGGTGAAACATATGCGGAAGATTATTGTGGACTGCGACCCCGGCATGGATGACTCCTCTGCGATCATCATGGCAGTTAAGAACCCAAATCTCGACATTCAAGCGGTGACGACGGTCAACGGCAATTATCCCGTGGACATAACCTACCGCAACGCGCGGCGCATCATGCGGATGCTGGGGCGCGAGGACATTCCGGTCTACCGCGGCTGCTCGCGCCCGCTGGTGCGCGACATCCCGAACGACCCGTTCACCCACGGGCGCGACGGGCAGGGCGAATCCTTTCTGCCGGATTCGGAGCTGCCGGAGAACCCGACCCACGCCGTCAATGCGATTATCGACCTCATCCGTCAGCATCCGGGCGAAATCACACTGGTCTGTCTGGCACCGATGACCAATATCGCTATGGCACTGCGCCTTGCCCCGGACATCAAGGATAAGATTGTCGAAGTGATTGCCATTTCCGGCGCATTCGGGCTGAATGAGGCGTCCTTCCTCAACGCCACGGGCGACACGCCTCAAAGTGAGTGGAACGTCTATGTTGACCCGGAAGCGACGAAGCAGGTCTACGAATCCGGTTTGAAGGTGACGGCGATTGGGCTGGACGTCGCGACGTACTTCTCCGTGGACTTTACGGACGAAGACCTTGCGCGGCTGGCGGCGAGCGACAAGCCCGAAGCAAAATTCCTCCATCAGGCGATTTCCTTCGTGCATGGGCGCGGCTTCCAAGCCTACTGCGCGGTCATTGACTGCATGGCGGTTGCGGCGACGGCTGACCCGACGCTGCTCAAGAGCGTGCGCGGCCGCGTTGGCGTATCGACGCAGGACGGTTTGACCCTTGGCATGACGATTATGGATCGCCGCCATCACCACGTCTGGACGAACCTGCCGGAAATCAACGTCGCCGTCAGTGCGGACTATGCCCGCTTCCTGCACGGGCTGATTGAGGACTTTTTGAAATAAACCGAAACGCAAAGCAAAGAAGGCTGCGGCGCTCATCCGCTGCAGTCTTTTTTGCACAAAAAAGCAGGAATTTTTGTGCTATATGGCGAATATAACACCAGAAAGAAACAAACAGAATTCTATGAGAGAAAGAAGGTGAAACGCAATGGCATGGTGGGAAGCAGGCGCGCGAATTCTGCTCGCTATCCTGATTGGTTTGGCAATCGGCTATGAGCGTGAACGCCGCAATAAACCGGCGGGTACACGAACGCATATCCTCGTCTGCCTCGGCGCGGCGCTGATTGCCGTGATGGAGAACTACGTCGAAGCGCGCGTGCTGGCCATTAACACCGACGTGCTTAACACCGGCGTGGCGGTCAGCATGGGGCGCATCAGCGCGCAGGTGGTCAGCGGTATCGGCTTCCTCGGTGCGGGGACGATTTTTTCCAGCCGGAAGAAGATTGCGGGGCTGACAACGGCCGCGTCGCTATGGTGCGCCGGGTGTCTGGGACTTGTCGCCGGCATGGGCTGCTACACGCTCGCTCTCAGCGGATGTACGCTTGTGCTGCTGACGCTGACCATCGTCCAGCGGATTATCCCCGCGACGACAATTCGGCAGGTGGAAATTCAGTATGACCACCGCGTTGAAACCACAGGGTACATCAAAGCGTTCTTTGCAGCGCACAGCGTCGATGTGCTGAATGTGGATTTTCACTCCGAAAACAGCAAGAACGAGCGCGCGTACACCAGCATCTACACGGTGCGAATGTCAGCACGGGTGAATCTGGTGGATTTGTTCGGTCCGCTGTCGGAATATGAACATGTGAGGGCGTTTCGGATAAGGCAACCGCAGTAATACCCAAAGGTAAAAAGAACCGGACGAGGCACATGCTTCGTCCGGTTTTTTGCGCAATGACACTTGATTTCTGGAATTTATATGGTATAATTACAATATGATTTTCATGGAGGTGTGAGAAATGTCATATCATGAAATAAAGCCAGAATTACCAGAAGGGGTAGTACCAATTTCGGAGCATATTCGCAACAGTAAGCCGATATGTAATGGCTTTTATCCGCATGAAGTATTATTGTTGAGCTATGCACCGCGCTATACTACAAAGCAAACGGAATACCCTAAATTCTGGCTGTATAAATATGGAATTGCGGATATACATGAAGAATTGAAAAAACTAATCCTAAGAGGAGCTGTAAAATACGGCACATTGCAGGATACAGTTAACCATGCGACTCTTGTGGAAATTAAAAAGGTGCTGGCACAGAAAGGTGTTCCACAAACAGGAACGAAAGCAAAACTATGCGAAAGGTTATTTCAGAATTTTACTGAAAAAGAACTGAACGTTATATTTGACGATCGTTGCTATCAGCTAACGGAACTGGGCGAAGAAATCATTAAGGAATGCGATTGGATTCCATATATTCACAATCATCTGATAGAAGACTTGGATATATGGAATTTCTCAGATATGATGGGAAAGGCCTCAAAAGGTGTAACGTATCGTGATGTGCTATGGGGATATTTGAATCAAAAAAGTCAGGAACACTACATAAAGGGCGATTTTGGGCTTTATGGATGCACATGCTATACGATGGCACAAATTGCAGAGGCAGGCGGGCGTTTAGAAACGGCGTTGTCTTTGCTATATTTAGTAATTATAACTAATTTAAGCAGGTGCGACAATGGGTATAGGGATACTCCGTTTGAAATATTCATTATGGTCAAAAAAACTTTTCTCTATCCATATGAGAAAGCACTTGGCAAGATAGCACCAGCAATAATTAAGGACATGTGCAGACTGACGGAAAAACTGCATATGGATGAGCAACAAATTCGTGCAGATTTCGCTACGGAAACAGAGGATTTTTCGCTACCGTTTATGTTCTTTACCCGCAAAGAATGTGAAAATATTATGATTGCAGAAATGAAAGGAGACTACGATACCCTAAATCGCATCTATGATGAAGCAAATAAGCGTTTTTGCGTGCAATATGGGGAGTGATTTCTGTCTATTATATATCAAAGAACCGGACGAGGCATATGCTTCGTCCGGTTTGTTGACTTCCGTGTGTACCGCAATGCTGCACATAGAAGTGCTTCTGCGCCCGCAGGGCAGCTTGTCGATTTTCTCTTCCTTCAACAGAAAATCACGCTGCCTCATAGCGTCCCTGCGCTTTAGTCCAATGGTGCAGCACGGCTTTTTCCAACTTACAGACAGGCGTTTTTGTCCATCGTCACGTCTGTTTTTGCCACCAGATACGGGCGCGCATCCTTCTTATCCGGAATCACGTCGTACCCCGCCAGCGACAGACCATGCACATGCCGCGCCCACAAGCCGCGCGCGGGGGCGTCGCCGAGGTCGTCAATCATGTGCGCGTCGGGGTATACGCCGCGCAGTTCGCTGATGGCGCCCTCGTCAAGCACCGCCTTTTCGCTCGCGTGCTGGGTGATTACCACGTCATGCAGCAGCACGTCCTCAATCGCCTTTTCAGGGATGCCGATGAAGTACGACCCGCGCGCGCCGTTGTCGCCGCCGCGCACGTGGCTGATGGCAATCCGTCGCAGCGTGCCGACGGGAGGCTTCGGGTCGCCGGGCTTGACGCGCCCGCGGTCTTCAAGCCGCAGAAAGAAGGGACTCCACGCGCGGTCAATCGTGATGTTCTCAATGAGGAAGTTTTCCAGCGTCCCGCCGTCCACCATTTCGAGCGATACGCCGGAATCGGAACAGCGATGTTTCAGTCCGCTGGGGTCGTGTTCGACACCGCCGATTTGGCAGTTGCGCACCAGCACATCGCGGAAGTCGCCCTGCGTGTCCGTGCCGACCTTCAAGGCGTTGCAGCAGCTGTACAGGCGGCAGTTCTCGATGAGGACGCGCTCAGTGTTGCGCTCGCTTGCGCCCTTGAAGCAGCACGCATCGTCGCCGGATTCCACGTCGCAGTTGCGGATGATGACGTCGCGGCAGCCGTCGATGTCGATGCCGTCGTTGTTGTAGTTCGTCTGATTGCGGACGGTCACGCGCTCCAAAAGCACGCGGTCGCAGTTCAGGTAGTTTTCCATCCAGCAGGCGGCGGAGCGCAGCGTAATGTCATGCACATGCACGTCGCGGCAGTCGATGATGCGCATCAGGAACGGACGTCCAGGCGTGCCGTGGCAAGTCTCGTCACCGGGGAAATTCGTGCGCGTACCCTGCCCGTCCAACTCGCCGCCGCCGCAGATGCAGATGTTCTCGCACCCTTCGGCGAAAATCAGCGACTGGTTCATGCCCATGTTCGTGTCCTGCACGGTCAGGCGGCGGGCGATTTGCTCCGGGTAATCCGCGAGGTCGGTGGACGCAAGAAGCCGGCTGCCGCTATCGACCATCAGGCGGACATTGCTGCGCAGAATCAGCGTGCCGGAGACGTAATCGCCGCCGGACAGCCGGACGGTGCCGCCGTGTTCGCCCGCCTTGTTGATGGCGGATTGAATCGCGCGGGTCGCCTTTTCGCCGGGAACAAGCCCGAAGTCCTCCGGGCGGAACGTCGCGTCTGACCCGTGCCAGCCCGTCAGCGACGCGGTCAGTTCATCCGCTATCTTGTGCAGGCGGATTTGAAGCGGTGCGAACCAGTCCGGCAGGGTGTATTTCGGCGTCAGGCGACCTGCAATTTCCTCCAGCGGGATGAAGCACGGATGCTCCTTCAAATGCTCGTTCGGGGAATGCAGCGTCAGGTACAGCTGCCCATCCAGCGCGCGGAACACCATGCCGTGGCCGCCGTCACGCCGGAAAAGCGGCTCCACCTGCGTGAAATGCCCCGTAATGTCGCCGTTGTCGCTGACCGCCACGCCCTCTGTGTACCCCTCGTCGGAGAAACTCGCCCACAGGCACAGCAGCGTGCCGTCCGCCGTCCGCCACATCGACGGGCCGTCCGTCACATAGCCGTCGCGCCCGCTGGAACGGTGATGCACCAGCCGCGCCCATTCCGCTTCGGACGCATGGAAGAGCAGCTTCGGTTCGCCGATGGCGTGGGAGAGGTCATCGGAGAGGGGCATGGCGCAGATTTCGCCGTCGCCGACCTGCACCCACTCGTGCGCAAAGACGAGATACGGTTTGTCGTCCGGGCTGACGTAGAGCGTCCCGTCAAGGCACTCCCAATTGGAGGGGGTCACGCGCCCGTCGCTGTGCGGCACGAACGGCCCCAGCGGGTTGTCAGCGGTCAAAATTGCCGTGCCGCGGCAGAGATCTTCGCGCTTGAAGCTCGCCAGCATGTACAGCTTGCCATGGTATTCGTGCACTTCGGGCGCCCAGTAGTTGCGATCCGCCCAGAATGTGCCGTCGTTGTGGAAGCACTCGAAGGGGCCGTCCCAATTCTCCAAATCGCGGCTGACATACACATCGAAGCCGTCCGCGGGGCCCCAGCAGGTTGCGCCGCGCGTGCCGTAGAGGTAATACTGCCCGTTCCGCGTCAGCACAAAGGGGTCACGGATGTTGATTTCTTCGCGCTTCATGAGTTATTTTTCTCCTTTCAGGACTGTCAGCATGTTCTCAACGTCGGTCAGGCGAACCAGAAAGCGTCCGCCGCCGTCGGTTGTCGCCAAGGCGTAAAAAGCGTCGCAGGCTTCATAGCGGACGGTGGATGTGCTGCCGTCACGCAGGGTGAAGGTGACATCCGCCAGCAGGGAAGTGCCTGTGGCTTCTTGCGGGGCAGTCTGGTCGAACTGCAGGGCGATGATGGACAAATACGCATCGGTAAATTCGTCGCGCGTGACAGTGTTTTCGTCCCAGAACCAGCGCTGACCAATGTTGTCGTCGCCATTTTCGTACTCGATGCGCAGGGTCGTTTCGCCGTCAACCGTTGTCACGCGCACCTGTGACAGCGTGGCGACAACCACGGGCGATACAAAGCGGTCAAGCAGCGTGTTCAACCCGGCGCTTTCCGCGAAAGTTAGCTGCGTGCGGCGGATGCGGTAGATATCGCCGGTTCTGTCCATACGGGCATACACCATGCCGTCGCCCGCGTCGCTGCCTAAGTGGATGTCGCGAATCGTGCCGTCTTGGAACGCGGCAATCAGGCGGCGCGGCGCATCCAGCCCATACGCTGCCAGACCAGCGGCGTCCGCTACGGTGGTGACGTACTCGTCCGCTGAAACCGCGCACAGCCCCGTGATGAACGCCTCAATGCGCTCGGTGCTGCCCGCGTGGGCGATGGGCGAGGTCGCCGACCACGCCATCAGTTTGCCGCTTGATTTGGTGAAAATGAGCTGCCCGTCGTCCGTCCCGGTCAAGGCAATCTGCACGGCGGCGGAGGCGCTTTCGTCAATTGCGCCGGGGAGCGTGTGCAGGGCGTTCAGCGGCTGCACCATCGTCTCGTGGAAGTCGTAGGGGACGAGGTACACGTTTGTGTCGCCGTCGAGGGCGACATAGCAGCTTGCGCCGTCGGAGGTCAAGCGCCCGATGCGCAGGACGCGGGTCGTGCCGTCCTTGCGCGTCAGGGTGATGACGGCGTCGGGGTCGGTCAGTCCGCAGGCATCGCGGTCGAGCGCAGGATAGGTCGCTGTCGCCGGAATGTGCTGCGCAGTCAAAAGCAGCATCTGCCACGCAGCGGTGCTGAACGTGAAGTCCTCCTGCCCCGATACCAGAAACGGCTGGGACAGTGCGTTGTATACGCCAAGCAGATTGCCATTCTGGTCAAACGCCATGTCGGATACGGCGGTGTAGCGCTGCGACCCTTTAGGCTGCACGGTAATGCTCTTAAGCGCTGCCACGGAATCCTCATAGAGCATGAAGTAACCCGGCGCGTCGGTGGATTCCGGCGCAGGCGCTTCCGCAGGGGCAACCGCGCTTCCAAGCAGCACATACACGCCGCCGAGCAGCGCGCAGACGAGCGCCATCAGCAGCAGGCGAAGTCCGCGCCGCATTACAGCCGCCTCCTTTTCAGCAGCACGACCGCCATCGTCAGCAGCAGTACGCCGGGAATCAAGGTCAGGGCGAGAATTGTCACGCGCTGGCGGCTGCTTTCGCTGTCAAAGGTGATGCGCTGCGCCGGAAGCCGCTTCACGCCCGCGTCGAGCGACGCCGTCTGGTCAATGTCCGCCATGTCGGTCACGAGGTCAGTCAGCAGGGCAAGGTTATCGCTGGCATCCAAGACGGATGCGCCGCTGATGGCCGCGCTGTCCCGGAGCATGTCGCTGGAAGCCAGCAGAGACAGCGCCGTGCCGCTGCTCTTCTTCGCCACTGCGCCGAGCAGAAATTGCCCGGACACGTCGCCTACTTGACTATCCAGCGCATTGCCGGACGCATCCGGGTGCAGCACGGCGCGGTCGGAGGTGGTCAGCAGGGGGGGCACGGTCACGCCGGGACGAAGCGCAGGCGTAATCAGGGCAGACGCGCGCGGCAGCAGTATCCGCCCGGTAATCTCGTAATCCGCCGCGACAACGGGGGAGAGGTACTCCGGTGCATCAACATAGCGGTCGCTTTCCGCCGCGCTTTCAACGACCCAGCCGGACTGAAAGCCCAAGCCGTACAGGCTGCAGACGGCTTGCAGCTGCGTCAGGCGGGAAAGCGGGGTATCGGCGCCGCACGCGACCAGCACGCGCCCACCGTTATCCAGAAAAGCGGCAAGCGTCTGCGCCTCGTCGCCCGTCAGGTCGCTGCGGGGAGCAAGCAGCAGCAGAATGTCCGTCGCGGCGGGCGCAATGCGGGCGATTTCCCCCGAATGCACCTCGAAGCCGTTCGAGCGCAATTGCAGCGCCAGCAGGGAACAGTCCTCCTGCGTCAGCTCTCCGTGACCCGTCAGGAAGTACACGCCGACGGGATGGTCCGTACACGCGCGCCCAATCGCGCCGATTAACTGCGCTTCACCGCAGTAGATGGTGTATTCCTCGCCCAAGACCGTACGGGAGAACAGGAACTCCTCCGGCGAAAGGCGGATGATGCGCGTCGCATCCTGATTGGTGATGATACGCCGCTGCAAGGGAGACAATCACCGACAGCGCCGAACCGAGAACCGTGTAAATGATGGAGTTCAAGTAGCTCTGCCACAGCTCGCTGTGCTGGAAAACCGCCTCGTAGCCCATGAGCGAGAAGCCATTAGGCCAGAAGAGCACTTCACCCGCCAGCACCGCATCCGGGTCGGAGACGGACGCAATCAGCACCAGCCACAGGGGGTAAAGCGTGATAAACAGCACAATCATCCAGAAAATCAGGTTGAGAACGTTGAAAGTACGGTCGGCGCGCGTCTCTTTGATGCGAATGCCGTGTACTTCCACTTCCTTCTTTGCCATTTTGCTTTCCCTCCTTTCTTAGAACAGGCTGATGTCGCTGGCCTTGCGGGAGATGGCGTTGACGGAAATGATGATGACGAAGTTGATGACGTTCAGGCACAGACCGATGGCGGAGGTGTAGGAGTACTGCGCCTTGCCGATGCCCGTGTTGTAGACGTACACGCCGATGATATCCGAGGTTTTGATGTTGCCGGAGGTCTGGAGCAGCAGCGCCTTGTCCGTGTTGGAGGACAGGAGCGAACCGCAGGAGAGAATCAGCATCATGACGGCAATCGGAATCAGGTGCGGAATGTCGATGTTCTTAATCTTCTGCCAGCGAGTCGCACCGTCGATGGTCGCGGCTTCGTACAGCTGCGGGTCGATGGAGGTCAGCGTGGCAATATAAAGGATGGTATTCCAACCGGCGTTCTGCCAGATGTCCGAACCGATGAACAGCGGGCGGAACCAGTTTTCCTCGACCATGAAGTAAATCGACTTGCCCCCGCAGGCCTCTATCACCTTGTTGACGATGCCGTTGGTGGGGGAGAAGAACAGGTAGAGCATACCAGCCAGCACGACCGTGGAGATGAAGTGCGGAACGTAAATCGCCGTCTGCGTGAAGCCTTTGAAGCGCTTTGAGTTCAGCTGGTTAAGCATGATGGCGAGCAGAATCGGAATGGGGAAGGAGAACAGCAGCCCGTAGAGGTTCAGCAGCAGCGTGTCTGCAAACATGCGACCGCAGTAGTACATGCTGAAGAAATTGCGGAAGTGTTTGAACAGGTCAAGCTGCCCTTTCGTTGATGCCCATTCGCTGCCGACGATGCCCTTGCCGATTTTGAAGTCCTTGAATGCAATCTGCACGCCGTACATCGGGAAGTAGCAGAATACAATGAAGAAAGCCAGCGCCGGAATCAGCAGCACCCACAGCTGCCAGTCACGCACAATAGCGCGCCGGAAGCGGACACCTAAGGGCTGATGCGGCTTGCGCGAGGTCGCCGTCTTTGTTACCGCCTTTTGCAATGAAACCCCTCCGTTCATCGGGAACGCTGCCCCGTAATCAACTACGAATATGATACCATGCAGCACGCCGACTGTAAATCGACGAAATTTTTGTGCATATCGTGCAAATGCCGATTTTTCAATGGTTTGCGAATATGCGAAAAAATTGCGCATTTCAAATTTGGCCGTTTTCAGGTAGAATAGGACAGGAAAAACAGGTCGGAAGCGGGACAAAAATGACATTTCCGCTTCCGCAAAATGATAGGAGGATAGCCAATGCTGCCACAAACAGGGGTGACCTTTTCCTGTGATGACGCGGCGCTGCAAAAGCTCTTCGACGAAGCCGAGCGCAAGTGCCTTCATAATTTGAAGGACTTCGGCGCGGATACCGTCTTGGTCGAGGGCGGCGGGTACGAGAAGATTTGGCTGGAAACGCAGCCGATGGGCGGTGAAATGTACTGGAAGCGCAACATGACCGCCGCCATGAACAATCAGCTGCTGTTCATGCGCACCCAGCGTGCAGACGGGCGGATTGCCGGGTCGATTCAGTGCCATCCCGACGGGACGATTGAGCCGCAGTTCAACAAGTTTCAGGGCTTCTGCTTCCCGCTGCACGCGCTGAACATGTGGTATCTCTCCGGCAAAGAACCGGCGTACCTGGATATGCTGGCGGACTGCTTAGAGAAATTCGATGCGTATCTCTGGAAAACGCGTGATTCCGACGGCGACGGATGTCTTGAATCCTTCTGCGTCTACGATACGGGGGAGGACAACGCCCTGCGCTACGGTCACGCGCCTGTCTACTGCACGACCGATACGCCGCCCGAAGATGCGGACGTTGTGCCGATGGCGTCGATGGACGTGACGTCGTTCTCCTACGCCTGCCGCGATACATTGGCGGAAATCAGCCGCCTGCGCGGCGACGGGCGGGAAAGCGAATGGCGCGAAAAGGCGGACGCGGTCGCGGCGAACTTGAAAGCACGCTTGTGGGATGACAAGCGCCACGCCTGCTTTGACCGCGACAAGCACGGCAAGACCATCGACGTGCTGTGCCATAACACGCTGCGCTGCATGTACTGGGGTTCCATCAGTCAGGAGATGGCGGATGCGTTTGTGCGCCAGCACCTGCTGAATCCGCAGGAATTCTGGACGCCGCTGCCCCTGCCGAGTGTTGCGGTGAACGACCCGATGTTCCGCAATGCGCCGGAGAACAACTGGAGCGGGCAGTGCGAGGGGCTGACGTATCAACGCGCGATTATCGCCTTGGAGCGCTACGGGTACGAACCGCTTGTGACAAAGCTCGGCAGGAAGCTGCTGGATGCCATCATCCGCGGCGGGTATGTGTTCACGCAGCAGTTCGATCCTTTCACGGGCGAACCTTCCCGCGTGGGCATGGTGTCGCATGAGGTGCTCTCCCGCGACAGCGACGAGCCGTTTCAGGATTCCTACGGCCCGACGCTGCTGGCGGCGCTGGAGTACATCGCGCATATCTGGGGGATTGCGCTGGTCGGCGACGAAGTGTGGTTCAGCTTGGGTTTGGGGCTGTCCTATACTTATGCGCAGCGGTTCGGGGATGATGTGTACGAAATAAAATCCGACGGTCGGTCGGGTACTATCTACAAAAACCGAATTGCGGTCGGAAGTGAACCCTGTGGCGTCCGGCTGGTGACGAACCGCGACGGGAAAATCCTCCGCACCGTGAAAATTGAGGAAGGCGTATAATATGAAGACAGTCAAAATCCGTTTAGACGGCCTCGGCGGAATGCCGATGGACGATAAGACGCTCAAAAGCACCTACGCGACCGGCATGGACTTTGAGCCGGACGAGCGCCGCATGACGATTGACAGCGAGGGTATCGTCAGCCTGCAAGTGACAAAAGAACCGTACATGATTCACGTCAAGATGGCGGTGCCGCTCTACGGGCATCTGTGGGTGATGGCGGACAATCAGGGGGAGGGGTACACGGGCGAATTTGTGGACTTCGTGACGGAGGCCGTCCGCACTTATATCCACCATGCGCAGAAGTACGCGGCGGGTATCACGCTGTCCCCGACGACGCAGGGGCATCTTGACGCGGCGATTGAATTGCAGCACTTGGCGAACCGCGGGCAGGATACGCCGGACAACCGCCTGTACGCGCTGTCGAACGCGATTTACGCGGCGGAGGGTGCGCTGGTGGAATCTGCCCGCGCAAAGGCGTTTGCCGCGCCGAGAAGCGACCTCAAACTTGGCTGCAACTTCGCGCGCTACACGTCGGATGCCTCCCGCTACGCCAAGTTCTTCGCGCAGGCGTTCGATTTCGCGACGATTCCGTTCTATCCGCGCACGACCGTGCCGGAGAAGGACTGCTACGACTATTCGTATGTGGATCATGCGCTGTCGTTTCTGCTGGACAAGGGAATTACCCCCAAGGGGCATCCGCTCTGGTTCGGGCATCAGGACGTGAACCCGAAGTGGCTCTTCGGTCTGCCGTACCCGGAATTGCGCCGGGAGGCCGCGAACATCGCGCGCCACCATGTCAGCACCTACCGCGACACGATTCAGTACTGGGACGCCATGAACGAAGCGCACGACTGGGCAAATTGCTTCGAGCTGACGCAGGAACAGCTGATTGACCTCACCCGCGCGACGACCGACGCATTGCGCGAAGGAAACGACAAGGCGGTGTCGATTGTCAACGTCTGCCTGCCATTTGCGGAGTACGTCGCGGGGCGGTACAACTGCTACGGCGCGCTGCCGGAGCATCTGCGCAGTCCGCTGAGCTACTTCAAGGCCATCATCGAAGCAGGGATTGACTTTGACGTGGTGGGCATTCAGCTGTATTTCCCCGGCAGGGATTTGGTGGCGGTGGACTTGCTGCTGAACGCCTTTGCTGCGCTGGGCAAGCCGATCCATATCACCGAAATGGGCGTCAACGGCGGCTTCCGGCAGAAAGGAAACGCGGGCAGCAGCTGGTCGCAGATGGCAATGTCCGAGGGTACTTGGCATGGCGGCTGGAACGAACACACGCAGGCGGACTGGCTGGAGCAGTTCTACACCATCGCCGCGTCGCGCAAGGAGATTCAGGCGCTGACGTGGTGGGATTTTATCGAGCCGAGCTTCTCCGGCAACGGCGCGATGCTCTACGAGAATGAGAATCCGCGTGAATCGTATTTCCGGCTGCTGGCGCTGAAAAACCGGATTATCCGCAAAGCATAACGAAAAACGCTTTTATCCTGTTTCCAGATGAAAATGCGCCAAGATGCGCAGGCGAATCTGGAAATAGCATTCACTGATGTAGAAATAGAAAAATCCCTGCTGACTGTCTTAAAGGACATATCAGCAGGGATTTCTGATTTAAGCATCTTTAGGCATCAATCCGCCGGGATGTACTCGCCGTAGATGAACTCGTGCAGCGCCCGCACGTTCTTCGGGAAGGACTTGCTGCCCATGTTGATGACACTCGCGCCGTCCACGTCAAGGTAGGAGTAGGTGCCGTCCATCGGGACGTGGTGCTGCTCCAAAAGAGACTCGCCGCGGGTCAGGCGGTCGGAAATACCCGAACGCAGGACGCCCAGCGCCAAATCAAAGAGCGTGCTCGCCTTCATGTTTGTCTGCACATAGGGCATACAGGCGTTCAGCAGGTTGTTGAGTTCCGTCATGCTCATGCCGCCGTCCAGCACCTTTTCCAGCAGCAGCTCCATCAGCTTGCGCTGGCGCGCCGTGCGGCCAAAGTCGTTGTCCACCTTGCGCAGACGGGCGTACATGACCGCCTGAATGCCGTCGCAGTGGTGCGTGCCGGCTTTGTTGGGCAGATTCTCACGCTCGTAGTCCTTGCTCTGATTGTCGTACTTCGGCGGATGCTGGCGCAGGTAGGTGTTAATGGCCTTTGCTTCCTTTGCGGTCATTTCAATGTCAATGCCGCCCAAGCTGTCAATGATGGAAGCCAAGCCATAAAAGTTGATGGTAATGTAATTTTCGATGTTCAGTTCAAAATTCTTGTTGATGGTGCGCATGGCAAGCTGACCGCCGCCGCGCGAATAGGCGGTGTTGATGCGGTTCTTGTTCTTGTAGCCGGGAATGGTGACATACAGGTCGCGCAGGATGCTGGTCAGCTTAATCGAGCCGTCGTCCTTGTTGATGGACACGATAATCTGCACGTCGCCATTCTGCAAGCCGTCCTCCAGCGACGTCGAGCGGGTATCCACGCCGACGAGCAGGATGTTGACGACGTTCGAGGGAAGGTTGGTGTTGATGTCCAGCTTATCAGGGTCAATGGTGTCGTCGATTTCGTTGTCCGTGATTTCGATGGTCGAGCCGTCGTCATCAAAAAATACGTCGCCGCCAAGGTCGTCGTCATCATCGAGGATAATATCGCCATTATCGCTGATGGTGTAGTCCTCACCCGCGGATGATTCGGTCACACTGCCGACTTCCTCGTCCAAATCATCCGTCAGGTCAATGCTGCCTGCCAGTGCGCCCGGCATCAGCAGGCAGAAAATCATCAGCAGTGCCATCCACTGCTTCCACATCTTCATGGGCAAATTGCCTCCTTACGGGAAATTTCGTCGTATACGTTCCTATTATAGCGGCTTGGGGGGAAAATTGCAATCCATTGCCGATTTTTCGCGGAAATTGTTACATTTGTGCAGGCGCACCGAACACGCCGCGCAGGAAGCGGATGCTCTCCAGCAAGGCCTGTTCGCTTTCGACAAGCTGCGCGTACGGTTCGAGAATCACCGCGCCGTCGAAGCCATCCTCGCGCAGGACGCGCGCAAACTGCTGCCAGTCAAACACGCCGCGCCCCGGCAGACACAATTTGCCATCCGCCGTCCAGTCCAGCACATGCAGGTGGCGCACATGCCCACGCATGGCGCGCAGCATGTCGAGGGGGTCAACGCCCGCCTGATGCACCTGCTTGGTGTCAAGTACGAACTCCACGTCCGGGATGCGTTTGAGAAGGATGCGCACGTCCTCCGGCGTGGCGACGCTGCACCAGCTGACGCTCTCCCACAGCACGCGCAGGTGATGCCGCGCCGCACGCTCACGCATCTGGTCGAAACGCTCTTCCAGGAAGGGGATATTTGCGGGCGAAAGATGCCCCCGCACGCCGAACGGCCCGTGGAAAATGTAGTACGCCGCGCCGAGCGACTCTGCCGCACGGCAGACGTTCGCAAACATTGCAAACGCATCGTCCGACTGGCGCGCGGCGCGGCCGAACAGCTGCGGCTCAAACTGCGTGCCCAGCGGGTGCACCGACGTGACGGGGAAGTTGTTCATGTTGTAGCGCATCCGAAAGGTAAAATCCGTCGTGTATTCGCTGGGCGTTTCCAGAAACACTTCGCAGGTGTCCAGCGGCAGCTCCGCAATGTGCGCGGCGGACTCATCCGTCTCCAGCTGGCCGTAATAGGCGGCGCTTGACAGCCCGATTTTCATGCCTGATGCCCTCCTGGCTGATTCAGCTCGTCCAGCGTGAGGGAGAAGGAGGGAACAAATTCGCGGATGAAGTCCTGTACTTCGGGCAGGGTGATGGCATCTAACTGACGTCGAATCGCTTCGCCCGCCGCGTCGAACTCGTGATTGCCCGCGCGCCGCTCTTCCACGCACTTGAGGTACGCGCTGAGCGAATCCGCCGCCTTGACGATTTGGTGGTCATAGTCGCGCCCCTCGCACAGGTACGGCGCGAAACAGGCACGTAAATCCTCCGGCAGCATGGCAAGCAGGCGGTCGTTCGCCATTTTTTCTACATCTTTATATGCGCCGCGAAGCTCCAATGAATGGTACTTGACGGGTGTGGGCATATCGCCGGTGATAACCTCGCTGGCATCGTGATAGACAGCGAGGGTGACGATATGCTCCGGGTTGCAGTCGCGCCCATAGCGATTTTTGCCGATGAGCGCCATTCCATGGGCAAGCATGGCGACTTGCAGGGAATGTTCCGCGTCGTTCTCGGACATGGACGAGCGCATCAGCCCCCAGCGGCGGATATAGCGCAGGCGGGCGATGTAGGCGAAAAAGTGGTGAATCATCGGAAAAACTCCTCCTGTTGGGGTGATTTTTATGCTGATAGAAGCGAAATTACTGCTTGCAACAGAATCATCTTCAGCGCTGAATGGTTCTTTGGCTAAACACGCGGACACAGCATGAGAGCGCGCTCAACCCAATCGCGCGAAAGGGTCAAGGGGCAGCACCACCCGCGTTCCCACATAAACACGCGCATACTGTATGCAGTAGCGACCAACTCAATCGCGAAAAAGGGAGTCCAGAGGGTCGAAGACCCTTTGGCAGGGTCAAGGGGCAGCGCCCCTTGCGCCTCTCTATTGTACTTGCTTTTTTTGCGCGAATCAAGGGGAAAAGGGGAAAAAGATGTTGACAAATTTCACAGGAATGGGTATGATAGGGAGGACAATCGTATCATCCGCGATGGGAGCTGTGGGCGAGGGCTGCACGGCTGAGAGGGCATTTTGCCGACCATTTGAACCTGTGTAGGTCATCCTACCGTAGGGACAGCGGAGGGACACGCGCATTTCGGAGGGGATTTTTCCCGTGCGGACGGCGCGGTTGGGAGAAGAATCTCCACCTCCTGTTTCCTGCGTGCAAACGCGGGATTTTTTCATTTCCGGAATACGAGCGTCACCCAATACGCCGAAATCGGCGAAAAACAGGAGGAAAATCAAGATGGCAAACTGGTTCTTGGGCCGCGCGCTGGCGGAGGAAGCCGAAACGGAAAACGCGCCGTGGTCGTTTCTGGGCGAGGGCGTGACGTTCTGGGTCACGGTGGCGGTGCTGCTGGTCGTCGGCGTGGCGGTGTACCTCATCACCCGCAAAAAGAGCAGTAATAAGAAGTCCTTCTGGACGGCAAAGACGATGGCAGTCGGCGCAATGTGCATGGCGCTGTCGTCCGTGCTGAGCCTCATCAAGCTCTGGCCGATGCCGATGGGCGGGTCGGTGACCCCCGCGAGTATGCTGCCGCTGCTGCTGTTCGCGTACTGCTACGGCGTTGGCCCCGGCATGGTGCTGGGCGCACTGTACGGCGTGATGCAGTTCCTGCTGGACGGCATGGCGTGGGCGGCGCTGGGCGCCATCCCGAACCTGCTGGATTACCCGATTGCATTTGGAATGCTGGGTCTGGCGGGCTGCTTCCGCGGCAGCAAGGCGAAGATGACAGCGGGCTTCGTGCTGGGCTGCTTTGGGCGGTTCATGGCGTCGTTCCTCTCCGGCTTCATCTTCTATGGGCAGTACGCGCCGGAGGGCGTGAACCCCGTCTGGTACTCGCTGACCTACAACGGCAGCTACATGCTCGTCGAGTGCATCATCTGCATTGCGCTGGGGCTGCTGGTCGGGGAGCGGCTGGCGAAGGAACTCAAGAAAGTCGCATGACGAATTTCCCTCGGAAGATGTTCCGGGGGATTTTTTCGTGCGCTGATTCAGCAGGATTTTGCCCATCCCGCGGCGAAATCAACAGGTGGAAAACGAATGGGGAGGCTAACACGGATGATTGACCTTTGCACGCTGGGCACGGGCGGCACGATGCCCCTGCCGGATCGCGCGCTGGCGAGCCTGTATGTGCGCGTGGGCGGCCGCGCGGTGCTGGTGGACTGCGGAGAGGGCACGCAAATCGGCATACAGCGCCTGTCGTGGGGCATACAATGTATTGATGCCATTTTGCTGACGCACTACCACGCCGACCACTGCTCCGGGCTGCCTGGGATGCTGCTTGCCATCACCAAAGCCGGGCGGACAGCGCCGCTGCACATCTACGGCCCAATTGGGCTGGAGCGCGTAGTCGCCGGGCTGCGGGTGATTGCGCCGTCGCTGAGCTGCCCCATCGTGCTGCATGAAATCATCGACGATTACTCGCCGTTTACCGCCATTGGGCTGACGATAACGCCCTTTCCGCTCAGGCATGAGATGCCCTGCATCGGCTACCAGTTTCATTTGCCGCGTCCGGCGCTGTTCGACCCCATCCGCGCGCGGGCGCAGGAGATTCCGGTGAAGCTGTGGAGCATCCTGCAGCGCGGCGAAACGGTCAGCATGGACGGGCAGACGTACTATCCGCATCAGGTGCTGGGGCAGCCGCGGCGGGGGATTACGTTCGTTTACGCGACGGACACGCGCCCTGTGCCGGGCATTGTGCGCATGGGGCAGGACAGCGACCTGATGATTTTGGAGGGCATGTATGGCGCAGAGGAAAAGCTGCCTTTGGCGCACAAAAACTGCCACATGCTCTTTCGGGAAGCGGCGCAGTTAGCGCGGGACGCCGGAACGAAGCGGCTGCTGCTGACGCATTTCTCCACATCCATCGAAACGCCGGAGGAATTTCTGCCGAATGCGCAGGCGGTGTTCCCGGAAACGACGTGTGCAACGGACGGCATGACGCTGACGCTGCGGTATCCGGAAGAAGAAAAATAAAACCTATCGGTAAAGCTCAATAAACATGGGCGTGCACCGAAGGAGTCCAGAGGGCGATCGGAAAGCCCTCTGGAAGCATGGCGATTACCAGAAAGATAGAAAAAACAACTATGCCATCATAAAAATTGTCATCAGCAAAATTGGAGGAATCATCACCATGCCAAGCGAATTGGAACGATTCAACGAGCGGATGCAAGCCTTTTTCGCGCCGCTGTGGCCGGGGGAGGAAAAGCCGCTGGTGCTGGGCGAGGGGTGCAGTGAACGCCCGCCCGTGATGCTCATCGGAGAAGCGCCGGGGGAACAGGAAGCCATGTCCGGGAGACCTTTTGTCGGCAAGGCAGGGAAGAACCTCGATGGCTTCTTGACAGTGCTGCAATTAAACCGTGAGGATATTTATATCAGCAACGTCGTGAAAATCCGCCCGACGAAGGTCAGCGAAAAAGGGCGTGTGTCCAACCGCACGCCGAACCGCGAGGAACTGGCGCTGTTTACACCGTATTTGCTGGAGGAAATCCTGCTCGTGCAGCCGAAAATGCTCGTCACGCTGGGGAATACGGCACTTCACGCGCTGCTTGGCGCGAAAAGCAACATCGGGGCGTGTCACGGGCAGGTGCTGAAGGCGCATGTTCAGGCGGACAAGCAGGCGGGGGATTTCCCGCTGTTCGCGCTGTATCATCCGGCGTCGATTATCTATAATCAGAAGTTAAAAGACGTGTATCAGGCGGATTTGGAGCGGCTGCACGGCGTGCTGGCGAGCGAGTGACAATTCAGACGAAAAAATGTATCTTTGAGACAAAAAGCATAGCCAAACGGCGAAAAAACTGCTATACTCAAAGTATCAATTCACGCGGAAGGAGGTACGGGACGTGATAGACTTCATCATGACAAATCTGCCCATCATAGTTTGCTTTGTGCTGGGAATTGGGCTGTTGATTGTGGAAGCACTGATGCCGGGGTTCGGCATTGCAGGCTTCAGCGGCATTGCGCTGGAGATTGTCGCGCTGGTGCTGACGTGGCAGCAGCACGGCACGATGGCGACGCTGGGGATGCTGCTGATTGTGCTGTCCGTGCTGGCGATTGCGATTTCCACATCACTGCACTCGCTGACAAAGGGCAAGCTCAGCAAGAGTAGCATCGTCAACAGCCACACCGAAAGCACGGACGCAGGCTACCGCTCGGCGGAAGACATGCAGGTGTTTCTGGGGCGCGAAGGCACGGCGACAACTGCGCTTAGACCTACCGGGCTGGGCGAGTTCGACGGCGTGCGGCTGAACGTGGTCAGCGAGGGCGACTTCATCGAGAACGGGACGAAAATCCGCGTTACGCAGATTGAAGGCTCGCGCATCGTGGTCAAGAAGGTGTGAAAGACAGCGGAGCTTCCGCGGAAGGAAACGCTCTGGCGGCGGCTCATGCGGTACTTGGGAAGGAGCGAAAAGGAATGAAGCGGCTGACAAGCATTCTGCTGGCGCTGCTGATGCTGGTTGGCATGGCGCTGGCGGAAGAAACGCCGGACGCGGCGCTGGGCGACTGGTACGCACTGCCCTCGGACGAGACGGTGCTTCGCCTGACGCTCCGGGAGGACGGAACGTTCTTCTTCGGCACGGAGGGAATCAGCGGCATAGAAGGCAAATGGCGCAAGACGACGGATGGCGAATACAATCTGGCGTACACCAATCGGTCATCAAGTCTGCTGGATGTCATCATGAGTATGGTGGATTCGCAAGCCCCTGCTCCAGACATGACGATGACGGCGCGGCTGACGGAAAGCGGCCTTGATGTTTTCTATGGCAGCACAGCAGAAGGTGCAGTGGTACACATGGCGCGGGACGCGGAAGAACTGCGGACGGAACGAACGCCCCGGACAGACACGCCGCTGGAAGCATTCGCGGGGACTTGGACGATGGAAACCATGTTCCTCGGCACGATGCAGCTGATGTATACCCCGGAAATGGGCGAACGTCAGGTGTTCTGCACGATTGACGGTTTGACGATGTTCCCCGGTGCGGGGCTGGAAAGTTTCCCGGAAGGGACGAGCTTCCCGCTGACGTTCGAGGACGGCGTACTGCGCACAACCATTCCTATGCAGATGACGGAGGAAGAAACGCTGGACTTCGACCTGACATTCTTCCAGACGGCGGACGGCAGCCTGTACGCGACGCTGCGGTTGAGCGATGTACCGGACAATCCGGAGACGATGTTCCTGCTGGTTCCGATGGAAAAGGAGTGACGGATGATGAAGCGGCTGACAAGCATTCTGCTGGCGCTGCTGATGCTGGTTGGCATGGCGCTGGCGGAAGAGACGCCGGATGATGCGGTGCTGGGCAATTGGTACGGCTTGAACGCGCAGACCATCATCCGCCTGACGCTGAAAGAGGACGGCGAGTTCAAGCTGGTCGTCGGCTACCTCTCGTACACGGGAAGCTGGCAGCAGACGGCGGAGGGCGAGTACCGACTGGAATCGCCCGACATGGCGACGGACATTCTGCTGCGCGAGACGGAAACCGGCTTGGAGCTGCGCTACGACACGATAGACAACATGCTCGTTCTCTTGGCGCGGAGCTTGGACGCATGGGCGACGCCTGCTGCCTGCACGGACACGCCGCTGGAAGCCTTTCAGGGCGTGTGGTCGGCGCAATACGCCCGCAGCGGCTCGACATTGACGAGCTTGGGAACGGACGAGAACGGCGCGCCGCTGCCGTTCTGCACGGTGTCGGGGACGGACATCACCCTGTATACGATAACCGACGAGGTGGATCTCACCTATCCGGCGACGCTGAAAGACGGCGTCCTCAGCATGTCAGCGCAGGAGAAGGGACAGACCCTCATTGTCGAACTCTTCCAGACGGAGGAGGGCGGCATGTACGCCACATTCAGCGTCAACATCGTGGGCATGTCCAATACACTGGTGCTTGAACTGTCTCCGGTAGAGTAACACACGTTTCCCCCAATCAACACGCGGAAACTGCATGAAGAAGTAACCAACTGAATCGCGAGAATGGGTCAAGGGGGGACTTCGTCCCGTTTCCTTTGTCCCTTGTGGAGTTCAGAGGCAAAGCCTCTGGTAGGGTTAGGGGCAAAGCCCCTGTTAGGAGGATTGTAACATGGATGGCAATATGGCAATGATTCTGGGTATTATCGCTGTGGTGTTTGTGGTGGTGTGCGTATTCCTGTCGTTCGTGCCGCTGGGACTGTGGATTTCCGCGCTGTCCAGCGGGGTGCATGTGTCGATGGGCGCGCTCATCGGCATGAAGATTCGCCACATCAAGCCGCATCGCCTCGTGCAGCCGCTGATTAAGGCGAACAAGGCGGGTCTGGGTCTGAACATCTCCCAGCTGGAAACGCACTTCCTCGCCGGCGGCAACGTGGACCGCGTGATCAACGCCCTGATTGCGGCGCAGCGCGCGAACATCCCGATGGCGTTCGAGAAGGCGTGCGCGATTGACCTCGCGGGCCGTGACGTGTTCGAGGCGGTGCAGATGTCCGTCACCCCGAAGGTCATCGAAACCCCTGTCGTCGCCGCAATCGCGAAGGACGGCATTGAGCTGCGTGCCAAGGCGCGCGTCACCGTCCGCACGAACATCGACCGTCTGGTCGGCGGCGCGGGCGAAGAAACCGTTATCGCGCGTGTCGGCGAGGGCATCGTGACCACTGTCGGCTCGGCGGAAACCCACAAGCAGGTGCTGGAGAATCCTGATCTGATTTCCCGCACGGTGCTGTCCAAAGGCTTGGACGCGGGCACGGCATACGAAATTCTGTCCATCGACATTGCCGACGTGGATGTTGGCCGCAACATCGGCGCGCAGCTGATGATGGATCAGGCGGAATCCGACCGCCGCGTCGCTCAGGCGAAGGCAGAGGAACGCCGCGCCATGCCTGTCGCGCATGAGCAGGAAATGAAGGCCGCCGTGCAGGAGATGCGCGCAAAGGTCGTCGAGGCGGAAGCTGAAGTTCCGAAGGCAATGGCGGCTGCCCTGCGCGAAGGCAAGCTCGGCGTGATGGACTACTACCAGATGCAGAACACGATTGCGGATACCTCCATGCGCGATTCCATTGCCAAGGCGAGTGCGCCGCAGAGTACGCCCACGCACAGCTTGGAGAAGAAGTAAGCCGCTGCTTGACCGAAAGGAGGGGCAGCAATGTCAATATCATCCTATTTGGCGCTGATTATCATCGTGATTGTCATCAACGCGTTGAAGAGCGCACAGAAGAAGAAAGAAGCCGAGGAAGCGCGCCGGATGCCGACCGCGAGGGCGCAGCAGCCGAAGCAGTCCGCGCCGAAGGTGCACAGTCAGCCGATTGTGCCGACGCCCGCGCCGATGCCCGCCCATGCACACACGACCGTCCATGCCGCGAAGCCGAAGGTGCATGAGCATCTGGCGGCGGAGTGCGACCTGGATGCGGAACTGCAGGGGAGCATAGGATACGACAGCCCGGAAGGACGCGACAAGTGCCACGAGGCCGAACTGTTCCCGGCGCACGAGAAGCGCCCGGAAGCGCCGCATGAAGAGGTGCGATCCGGCTTGAAGCTGGATTTCAGCCCGAATGCGATGGTACAGGCGATGGTGATGCAGGAGGTGCTGACGCGCCCCTGCGAGAGAAGGAAGCGCTGATAAGCACAGCCCCTCTGCTATCGGTGATTGATGGCAGAGGGGTCTCCGTCGCAGGGGTTTCGCGCCCACAGGCGCGAAGTCCCTGCGTAACACGCGCATATAGCATGAAATCGCGCGCAACTCAATCGCGCGAATGGGTCAAGGGAGGAACTCCCTTGAAGGAAGGTGAACACCCATGGAGACACCAATCCGCGTGCTCATCGCGGACGATAATGCCGATATGCGGCGCATCGAACGCATGATGATCAGCCGCGCAGAGGGTTTTGAAATCGTTGGGGAGGCGGAGGACGGCGTGCAGCTGCTCACCCTTGTGGAGCAGGAAAAGCCCCAGCTCGTTTTCCTTGACGTTGAAATGCCCGGCAAAACCGGCGTGGAGTGCGCACGGGTGATACAGGACATGAACCCTGCGATTGTGCTGATTTTCGCGACGGCGCACGATGAATATATGGGCGACGCCTTTGAGGTGTACGCCTTCGATTACCTGCTCAAGCCCTTCAAGAAGGAGCGCGTGATGCAGACGCTCGAACGCGCGAAGAAGCGTATCCGCCATCAAACCGATGGCGAAACGCCCCTGCCCGTGCACCCAACGCCCCACCTGGTCAGCGGGCGGCTGATGCTGCACCATAAGGACGGCGTGTCGTTCCTGAATGTCAGCGATATCGTGCTTGTGCAGCGTGAAGACCGCACGACCGTGTTTTACACCGCGTCCGGCGAACGATATGTTACGTCCGATTCGCTCTCTGACACGGAAGCACGGCTTGATTCATCCATCTTCTTCCGCTGCCACAAAAGCTACATCATCAACCTCAACCACATCAAAAACATCACCCCCTATGGGCGCTGGACGTACATCGTCCATTTGCAGGGGACGGAGCAGGACGCGCTCATCACGCACGAAAAGTACGAGGAATTGGAGAAAATGTTCTCGTGACACCTTGACAGAATTGGCGCTTTGTGTTACCATAGAACTGCGGTTAGAAACGACTAACCGCAAATTTTTGACCGGATGGTTAGCGAAAACTAACCACAAGGAGGAAAACATGAAGCGCCCTGTGAAGAAAATCATTTCCCATCTGCTGATGTTCGCCCTTGTGCTGTGCGTGGCGATTGCGCCCAGTCTGGCTGAGAGCAAACCCGATTGCCTGCAAACGATCAGCGGGGAAAACGGCACGACGTACAGCAATCTGTTCGATGTGATTCTGTCTGATGACTACGACAGCGTGTGGGAAGAACACTGCAAGGCGATTGTGGGCGAGGAGAATGCGGCAGAAGCAGTCGAGATGCTCAAATCCTTCATCAGCGGCGACGTGTATGGCGACGACGCGGTAGCGCTGTACGGCGACGGCTCGGAGGGCTTCATCTTCGACTGCTGGTATTTGAACGATGTCAAGTCCTTCACCATGAACGGCGACGAGATTACCATCAATAAGCTGGATGGCACGAGCGAAACGCACAAGTACCGCTGCATCGGCACCTACCAGATTGGCGCGGACGAAACGATGACATGGGGCGGCGAGACGTTCTGCCCGGCGTTTGACTGCGAAGTGTATCAGGCGACTGACGAAGCGGGCGACTTCACCTACTTCTTCTTCCGCGACGACACGATGGAAACGACCTACCACATCGAGTTCCGCTATGGCAGCGATTTGGCGGCGCTTCAGCAGTACATGAAGGGGCGGTATGCCTACTGGCTGGCAGCTGGCATCGACGCGAACGCTGATGCGGAAACGATTGACAACGTGATTGCACTCTTCTGCACCGAGAACCTCAGCGCGGAAGAATAATCGGTATCAAAAAAAGGCAGAAATCCGTTGCGATTCCTGCCTTTTTGCGTTTTGGGAATTACACCGCGCCGATATCCGCCTGCCACATGGCGAACACGTTGTCTGCCGATTCGCCGTTTGCAATCTCGGTGATGTAGTCCACCATCTCTTCCATCGTGTCCAGCGCCAGCGCCGTGTATGCCAGCACGTTGTTGCGATCCCAATCGGTGATGTTCTCCGGGTCAACAGAGAGGAAAATCTCGTACGCCGCGTACCACACGTTGTCCGACTTGATGACCATCAGCTTGCCGACATACAGCGTGCTGTTGACCCTGTTGAAGAAGGAAATCACCTGCGGCACAAGCGCCTCATCAAGCGGATTGGAGTAGCTGACGTTGATGGTGACGGCATCGCTGTACGCGTCAAAGATAACATCCGCGTCACCCAGCGAGTTCTTGTCCAGTGCATAGCCAAGATAAATGCGGTAGCTTTCCTCGTCGGCGGTCATCTCCAAATCGACCGACTTCAGCTCATCCAGCAGCATGTTGTAGAGGTTCTGGCAGGCGGCATCATCATCCGCCAAGGAGAGCGTCGGCACAAGCGCCAGCGCCAGCACAAGCAGCAGAGAAAGCAGCTTTTTCATCAGGAAAACCCTCATTTCCGGCGAAATTCGCCAAGTTTCTTCCATTATAGCATGGGTCAGTGCGACGTGCAAGGGATTTTTGCGGTCATTCGCCCCAAACGTCCGACAGCCACATGGCGTACACATTCTTCGGCGTTTCGCCCTTCTCCAATTCTGGCAGATAGTCTGTCATCTCTTGCATGACGTAAAAGGCGTTGAAGGTGTAATCCATCACGCACCCGCGATCCCACGCGTCAATGTCCTCCGGATTGATGGACATGAAAACCTCGTAAGCGGGATACCAGTCGCCGTCAATGTCCAACAGCATCATTTTGCCGACATACAGGCTGTTGTTGAGATAGTTGAAGAAAGTCAGTACGTCCGGCATCATGGCTTCGTCAATTGGCAGTTCGTAGCTGACGTTGATGGTGCAGCCGTCCTCGTAGGCGGTGATGCGCACCACCGCGTCACCGTAAGTGTGCTTGCTGAGCGGATAGAAGAACATCACCTCGTAATCATCGTCGTAGCGGGTGAAATCAGTGCCGTCCACCTGCTTGAGAATCATTTGGTAAATATAATTGGCGGCAATGCTGTGCTCGGCAAGGGAGAACATCGGCAGAAGGCAGAGCACAAGCATCAGCGAAAGCAGTTTCTTCATCAGCAATCCTCGTTTCCGGCGAATTTTCTTCATTATAGCATGACGGACTGCGCCGCGCAAGTATCATCCGCGGCATAATGGGGCAGAATGACCGCGGAGGATGAGAATATGCTGACGATTTTTCTGCGTTCGGTGATTTTGTATGCCGCGTCCCTGCTGGCGATGCGCGCGATGGGCAAGCGGCAGGTGGGGCAATTGCAGCCGTTTGAGCTGGTCGTGGTCATTATGATTGCGGAGCTGGCGGCGACCCCGATGGGCGGTGTGGGCATTCCGATTCTCTACGGCTTGCTGCCGATGGCGGCGCTCGTCGTGTGCCATGGGCTGCTGACGGCGCTGTGCATGAAGTCTGAGCGCGTGCGGGTGTGGCTCTGCGGGCAGCCGACGGTGCTGGTGCGCAACGGCGTGATTTGCGAGAAGCAGATGCGGGCGTGCGCGGTGGATTTGAACGACTTGATGGAAGCCATGCGCGCCGGCGGCATCCTTGACCCGCTGGAGGTCGGCACGGCGGTGCTTGAACCGGGCGGGAACATCTCCGTCTTTCCGAAGGCGGACAGCCGCCCGCTTATGCCCAGCGACTTGGGGAAGATGCCGCCGAAGGAGGGGCTTCCGCTGCCGCTGATTTTGGACGGCGAAGTGCAGACGGAAAACCTGCAGCGCGGGCAGCTGAGCCTCAGCTGGCTGATGGGGCAGATTCGCGCGCTGGGGTTTGAGGGCGCGCAGGACGTGCTGCTGCTGTGCCTGAACACGCAGGGGATGCTGCTGGCGCAGGGGAAGGGGCGGACGCAGGTGCAGACGCATCAGGCGCTGCCGCCGCAGAAGGTGGTGTGGTGAATGAAGACCGGGGTGTGGATTTCGCTGATTCTGCTTGCGCTGACGATTGGGCTGGGCGTGTGGAGCGGGGAAGAGGTGCGCGCGCTGTCCGAGGAATACGCGGCGAGCGCTGAAGAACTGCGGACACTCGCGGAAGCGGAGAATTGGGCGGGCGCGGAGGCAGCGCTGCAAAAATGCCAGAGCGTGTGGAAACAAAAAGTGCCGTGGCTGCAAACGCTCATCAATCATGATGATGTGGATGCAGTGACCACGGCACTGAAAAAAATCGAAGCAGGGATTTCGTCGCGCGAACTGCCGCTGTGTCTGGAGGCGTGCGCCGAATTGGGGGAACACGCCGAGCATCTGTACCATCGCGACGCGCTGACATTGGGCAACGTGTTGTAAGCACCACGGGTGCTTCATGGCTAAACACGCGGACACAGCATGAAGAAGTCACCCACTCAATCGCGCGAAAGGGTCAAGGGACAACATCCCTTGCAGAGGCGAAATCCTTTACGTTCCCGACTGCACGGTAATCAAGTGAATTTCCGGCTGGCAGAATAACCGCGCCGGAAGTCCCGTTGTGCCGACGCCACGCGAAATCAGCAGCCACGAACGGTTCTCCAGCAAAAGACCGCTCTCGTAGCGCGACGGTACGCCGTTGAAGTTGAACGCTTCTTCCAGAAACGGAATCTGACCGCCGTGCGTGTGCCCGAACAGCCCCAAATCAAACCAGTTGCCGCGTCCGTTGCGGTCGGTCAGGAGGAGCGAGGACGAAATCACCGACGGGTTGTGCGCCAGAAAGATGACGAAATCCTTCGAGTTGACTTGCGCCGCGACGCTCTTCGCATCGTCCATCTCCGTACTGATGTCGTCGACGCCTGCAATGTAGATGTCGCTTGTGCCGATGCGCAGGGTCGCGACTTCGTTGCACAGCAGCGTCACCCCTGCTTTGGACATTTTGTTCCGCAGTGTGGATGGCTCCTCGTCCTTCTCCAACGGGCTGCGGTCGCATTCGCCCACGACGGCGTACACCCCGTAGTTGCTCGAAATGCGCCGCGGCAGATTCTCGAAAAACGCCGCCGCTGACCACTTGTCGCGCGCGTAATCGCCGCCCAGCAGCACAATGTCCGCATTCAGCGCATTGATGCGGTTGATGAGCGACGATAGCCGCGCGTCCGAAAACATCTGTGTCCCATAGTGGATGTCGGAGACGTAGACGATGCGCAGCTGCCCAATGCCTGTCGGCAAATCCTCGCAGGTGATGGCGGTCTGCGTCGTTCGCAAGGTGTACGGCTCGACAAACGGGTACAGCACGCACAGAATCAGCGCCAGAATTACCAGCCGCTTTGTCCACCGCCGCCGCTTCTCGCTCTGCGGCTGATACGCGCCCGCCCGCTGGGAGACATAGGGTTCGTCGTTGTCGCCGGGAAAGAGCCAGCTTTTGCGCATGGCGGAAACCTCCTTTGTCGGGGGGACATCATCAAACAGCTTCGGAAACAATCAACGATGGGAGCGGAAACCGAAGGGTGGAGGGGTAATCGGAACCCCTCCTCGCGCCTGCAGGCGCGAAATCCCTGCTTACGCCAGCAGCAGCATCAGCGGCAGCGTCAAAATCGAGAACGCAGTCGAAAGCGCCACTCCGCGCGAAGCCAGCGAATTGTCGCAGTGGTACATCTCGCTCTGCATGGCCGTCGTCGCCGCGCAGGGCATGGCGGTGCAAATGTACAGCACGCTCACCACCGCCGCGGGCAGACCCGTGAAGCGCAGCAGCAGCACCGCCGCCGGGAAGATAATCAGCCGCAGCGCGCACGCCAGCAGCAGCTTCCAGTCCTGCAGGTGTGCGAACCGAAGATCAATCAGCCGCGCCCCGATGACGAACATAGCAAGCGGCGTCGTCACATTGCCCATCATCGACAGCGCGTCGTTGATGAAACCCGGCAGCCGCCAGCCCGTCAGGAACAGCACAAGACCAACAATCACCGCAATCAGCGACGGGTTTGTCAGCAGCTTCTTGGGCTGAATCGCGCTGATGCCACCGAAGAAGAACGAGCCGAACGTCCAGCACATCAGGTTGAACGCGCCGACGAACACGACGGCGTAAATCAGCATATCCTCGCCCAGCGTCGCAATGACGACCGGGTAGCCCATGTAGGCGCTGTTGGACAGCATGGCCAGGTTCGTCAGCACGCTGCGGCGTTCGTTCGGCTCGCGGCGGTAGAGGAAGTACGCAATCAGCCCGCTCAGAATCATGATGGCAAGGCTGATGAAGAACACAAGAATCAGGTCGTGAATCAGCTCCGGGCTGGCATCCTTCTGCAAGCCGTAGAGCGTCAGGGCGGGGAGGGCAAAGTAGAGAACAATTTTGTTGAGCGTGGAAATGCCGTTTTCATCAACGAGCTTCCCCTTCGCCGAGAAGAAGCCGCAGAAAATCAGCAGAAACAGGGTGATAACCTGCAAAAAGACAGCCATAAACTACATCCTTTCTGAAATGCGTATTGACAAGCGCAAGTCGATATTGTACACTATTTCAGAAGAATGTCAAGGGAATCATAGCATATTTCCTTGAAAAATGGAGGAAGAAAAAATGGCTGATTTCCGCACCTTTGACCCCTGCAATCTGCTCGCGCCTGTTCCGGCGGTGATGGTGAGCTGCCGTGCGCCTGAAGCGGATGCCAAGCCCAATATCGTTACTGTCGCGTGGGTCGGCACGGTCAACAGCGAACCGCCGATGATGTCCATTTCGGTACGCGGCAACCGCTTCAGCCATGACCTGATTGCGAAGAGCGGCGAGTTTGTGGTGAATCTGGTGGATGAAGCCCATTGCAAGGCGCTGGATTTCTGCGGCGTCCGGTCGGGGCGCGACGTGGACAAGTGGCAGGAGTGCGACCTTACGCCCATGCCCGCGCTGAACATGGATTATGCCCCCGCGATTGCCGAATGCCCGGCGTATCTGGCGTGCAAGGTAGTGCAGCAGCTGGAACTGGGCAGCCATACGATGTTCGTGGGAAAAATCGTCGGTGTGCAGGTGCGGGACGATCTGTTCGCAGCGGACGGTTCGCTGCATCTGGAAAAGGCGGGGCTGGTGACGTACACGCATGGCACATACCAGAAGGCGGCGGATGTGCTGGGCTTCTTCGGTTACTCCGTCGCGCGCCCGGAGGTACTCAAGCGGCGGATGGACGCGCTGACGAAGTAATACTAATTCTCATCTAAAGCATGTCATTCGCACAGCATCTTTTCCGCCCCGGCTTTGCTTCGTTCCGCTCGCGCGTACCTCCAGTACGCCTCGCTTCACTCAGCTTTGCCGGAACGAAAAAACTGCTATGCTCGATGTCATGTTTTAGAATCGAATTAGTATAAATCCAATTCAAAGGGGGCAGAAGCCCTCTTTTTTGATGCGCTTATTCCGCGCGCCGCCGCTTCGTCGGACGAGATGAGTGAATCCACCGCAGCCCAGAAATCATGTCAAACTGCATTAGCGTATCCTCCAGCATATAAATAGGAAGAAACTCGCTCAATGGCGCGCGTCCCAGTCCTCCCGCAGCATCGCCCACAGCTCCACGTCGTGGAAATTGCCCTTGTTGAACACCTTGCCGCGCAGTGTCCCTTCGTGGCGCATACCGCATTTTTCCATCACGCGCCCGCTGGCGGGGTTGTCGCACTCGTGCATCGCCTCGACGCGGTGGATGCGCAGAACGGTGAAGCATTCGCGCAGCACCGCTGCCAGCGCTTCGGTCATCAGTCCGCCGTTCCAGCAGGAGCGGGCGAGCGAATAGCCGAGTTCCACCACGCTGTCCGCGTCGCTGTAACTCATGAAGCCAATCGTGCCGACGACGCGGTTCGTTTCGCGCAGCACGATGCCCCAGCTGGACGGCGCGCCGCTGTGGTACTGGCTGATGATGTAGCGCAGGCAGCCGCGCGTATCCGCCATCGACTTGTGCGCATCCCAGAGAACATGCCGAGCGACTTCGGGGTCGCGGGAGTAAGCGAACATATCCGCCGCATCGCGCATCGTCAGCGGACGCAGGAGCAGCCGGTCGGTCGTCAGGCGCGGCAGGGACGCGAAGTAATCCGCTGCGGGAATCGGCTCATTCGGCGGATTGCGGTGGGAGAGCCATTGCCCCAGCTTTTCATACATGGCGGAAGAAACCTCCGATGATATGCGGCGAAAACGGCGCAAGCGGCACAGGGCGATTCCATTGCTGACAGCCGACAACAAGCAGATACACACCCAGCGCCAGCATGAGCAGCATCAGCAGCAGAAAGAGAACATACAGGGGATGACGCTGCTTTTTTCCAGCCATAAAGCACCTCCGTCAGCGAAATTTTCCGAAAAAACGCGCAAAAATCCGTCCACACGATTGCATTTTGATGAAATATTTGTTACAATAAGCGTGGATGGAACAGAACGCGCGTTTCGCACGTTTATTGTTTGCAGGGTGCGGACAGCAGCTGCTGTACCATCAGGAGCGCCAGCGCGGTCTTGCCGTCGCGGAACGTGCCGTCCATCACCTTCTGCACCGCGTCAGAAAGCGGCATCCGCAGTGTGCAGACGAACTCATCCTCATCCGGATGCGTCTTTCCAGCGTGCAGCCCCGTCGCCAAGTAGAGGTGGATGCGCTCGTTGCAGAAGCCGGGGGTCGTCTCCAGCACGGTCAGCTTGCGCCAGTGGTCGGCGGTCAGCCCGGTTTCCTCGCTCAGCTCACGCTGGGCGCAGACGAACGGGTCTTCATCCACCCCATCGAGCTTGCCCGCCGGAATTTCCAGCGTCAAGCGGCCAACGGCGATGCGATGCTGGCGGACGAGAATCACGTTCCCGTCATCATCCAGCGCGACAATGCCCGCCGCGCCCGGATGGCACGCCACCTCGCGCAGGGCAGTTTCGCCGTTGGGCAGGCGCACATGCCAATGCTCAACGCGGATAATCTTGCCGGGAAAAACGACTTTCCCATCCAAATACTCTTCCGTCAGCTGCTTGTCGTCCATCATGGTCAATGTCCTCCTCAATAATAGGATGATTTTCGCCATAGTGATTCGACAAGAGACGCAAAAAATCCTGCGAATCGCAAGGAAAAATGCGACAGGGTGCGGAAGATTGACAAACCGCGCCGCTGCGGTATAATAGAATGGCATCAGGCCCGCAAAGGGCAGGAGCAAGGAGGAAACCCAACATGAGAAAATCCGGCGTCAAAGGTCTTGGCCGTCTGCTGTCTGTGCTGATGGTGGCGGCGCTGCTGATGACAACCGCGATGGTTCCGGCGCTGGCGCTGGATCGCTGGGAGGACGTCGTCGTGTCCGTCATTTGGACGGATTCGCAGGGTCAGCAGCAGACAACGCAGGCGTTCCCCGTGCCTGACAGCGCGGAACATGCGTATTGGGCGACGCTGGATGCGTCCGCTCTTTTCAGCACGGTTCAGGTGCAGGTTGTATCGTCTGACCCGGCGTATACCTTCTACTTGAAAGATTATGCGTCGGAAATCATGTGGACGCAGGATGCGACCGCCCTTGACCCGATGTATTCGTATGAAGTGGATTATTACTGCAACAGCGTCTATGAAGGGATGTTCCTGCTGTACCTCTCGTCGCAGGGGATGCCTGAAACGCCCGCGCAGGAGAGCGTCAACGTGCCGGTGTACTATGTGACGGAGGATGGCCAGCAGCTGGATTTCCAGTACGCAAGCTGCCTGACGAACGCGACTACCCAAGTGTACGCCAATTCCAGTGTTGTGCCGTGGGATTATCTGCTTGTCAAACCTGCGTCCGGTGTGGTGGATGTGTTTGTGGACAGCATGGGCAACGCGTCGCCGAGCGAGGTGCGCTTTGTCTACGCCGTGCCGGAGCAGCCGACCGAAGCGCCGACGGAAGTGCCCACCGAAGCTCCGACCGAGCCGCCCGTCATTCAGGCGGAAGTGACCGTGCTGTATCAGCTGGATGACAACGGCACGATTCTGGACACGCAGTATGTGACGCTGAATCAGGGCGACAACTATGTCACCGCCAATAGCGCGATGACTGCTGGGTATCAGCTTGTCGGCGAGGACACGGTGCATGTGTGGGTGGACAACGGCGGCACGGCGAGCGTGAATCCCGTTGTGTTCCACTATGCCACGCCGCAGCCGGTAACATCCAACATCGACGTGTTCTACTATCACGAGAACGGCACGCTGCTGGATCAGCAGTCGCAGCCGCTGACCGAGGGCGTGAACTACATCTATGCCGCCAGCGACCGCGTGGGCGGGTACGACCTCATCAGCGAAAATCCGCAGACGGTCACGCTGCGTCCTGATGGCACGACCGACTTGGCGAGTGTGTCCTTCTTCTATGCCGATCCGCAGCCGACCGAAGTGAACGTGCCCGTGCACTACCTCAATTCCGAGGGCGAGCCTGTTGCGATGGACGACACGCTGACGCTGGGCGAGGGGACACACCTTGTGACGGCGAATCCGCAGGGCATGGCGGACGGCTATGTGCCGATGCCCGGCACGGAAAGCACGGTGGAAGTGAACGTTTCCGGCGGTATCGCGACGCCGAGCGAGGTGTATTTCTACTATTATATTCCCACGACGGAAGCACCCGCAACCGAAGCGCCGACCGATACCCCCGCGCCGACGGACACGCCCGCCCCGCAGACGATGCTGGTGACGATTCACTACTTCGACATGAGCGGCGTGGAAATTGCCGACCCGGTGGTGAAGGAACTGCTGCCGGGGACGTATCCGATGATTCCGGAGCGCGAAATCCCCGGTTACGAGCTGGACAGTACCCTGACGCAGTTTGACCTGACGGTGGATGCGAACGGCACGCTGTACATGGACGGCGAAGAAATTCCGGCGGATGCGGTCGGATTTTACTATCACCCGGTGCAGACTCCGACGGATGTTCCCGCGACGGAAGCGCCGACGGACACGCCTGCACCCGCGACGGATGTGCCTGCGACCGACGTTCCGGCGACCGAAGCGCCGACCGATACCCCCGCGCCCGCGCAGCAGTTCGTGACCGTCACCATCCGCTACTACAACACGCTTGGCGAGGAGATTGCCGACGCAAGCGTGGCGGAGCTGATGCCGGGAACGTACCACGTCACGCCCGCGTATGACAGCATTCCCGGCTACGAGCTGGAAAGCAGCTGGACGTCGTTCGACCTGACGATTTACGCGGACGGCACCATTGCCATCAACGGTGACGAAGCGACGGCGGAAGACCTTGCGTTCTATTACCGCCCAGTTCAAAGCGCTGCGACGGATGTTCCCGTGACCGAAGCGCCCACGAATACGCCGATTCCGACCGAAACGCCGACTACTGCGCCCACCGAAGCGCCGATTCCCGTCGGGCAGCCGGTCAATCGCTACGCGACCATCAATGGCAATAAGGTGGCGTTCCGCAGTGAGCCCTCGACCAGCAAGAGCAACACGGTCATCAAGCGCTTGGCGAATGGCTCGAACGTCTACGTCGTCAACGAAATGCTGAATGACAAGGGCGAACGGTGGAGCGTCGTCATGGTGGATGGACAGAGTGGCTACATCAAAAGCGAATTCCTGAACATCATGACGCAGGCGGAAAGCGACGCGTATGCCGCATCCACCGGCGCAACACCTGTGCCGACGGCAACGCCGATTCCGACCAATACGCCGGTTCCGACCGAGACCCCGACAGCGATTCCGACCGAAATTCCAACGGAAGTGCCGACGGCAACCCCGACTGCCGCGCCACAGAACGCGACCATCATCATCCAGTATCTGGACAGCTACGGCAGCCCGGTGGCGAACGCGCAGTCGATGACGCTCGCCCCCGGCACATACACCCTGCGCCCGATGCCGACGAATTTGCGGGATGGCTATGAGCTGATTCCCGGCAGCGAGCAAATCACCCTGACTGTTTTCCAAGACGGCACGCTGAGCATGGATGCGGCGGATATTGCCTTCTGGTATCGTCAGGTGGCGACCGCCGCGCCGACGCAGACCCCGACCGAGGCTCCGACCCCGACGCCGACCGCTGTGCCGTATGAGGGATATGCCGTCACTACGCGCGAAACCGAAATGCGCACCGGCATCGGCACGGGCAACTATGTCATGGCGACGCTGCAGGCGAACGTGCTGGTGTATGTGAATAGCCAGCTGAGCACGGCGGGTGAAACGTGGGACATTGTGACCACGCTGGAAGGGACGTCTGGTTATGTGCCGGACGCGAACCTCCGCTACGTCACCGACGCGCAGGCGCAGGTGTACATTCAGCAGTGGAATCAGTCCCGCAGCACGCCCACGCCCAGCCCCACGCCGTACCTGACGCCTGTTCCCGCGCAGGAGATGGGCTACGCCTACGCCGTGGGCAACAACGTGCCGCTGCGGCAGATGGCGGGCGACTTCAGCGCGATTGAGGCGTACCTGATGCAGGGCGAAGTTGTCTACGTCTCCGGGCAGGATTATCTGGGCAGTATGCCGTGGCACCGCGTGCAGTATAATGGGCAGTGGGGCTATGTGCGCTATGACATGCTCCGCTTCATGACGCAGGCGGAAATCGAGGCGTACCTGAACAACCTGAACGCCACGCCCGCACCCACGCTTGTCACCACGCCCCAGCCCTACGACCCGACGAACTACTCCAGCTACGGCTATGTGACCACGACGACCTCGGTCAACTTCCGCCAGCAGCCCAGCATGAACGCGAGCCGTATCAGAAAGCTGTACAACTACGCGTTCTGCTTTGTCCTCGGCACAACGACCGGAACGGACGGCGAAACGTGGTATCACATCCGCTATAATGACCAAGAAGGTTACGTCAACGGAAAATACTTCCATTGGATGACGGTGGAGGAGCTGGAAGAGTTCCTGCAAAGCAGCGAGTACATTCAGGGCATCCAGAACAACACGACGGGGAATGCTACTGCAAAACCGACCAGCGGTCTTATTCCGGAAGAAGACAAGACCATCAACGACTGGAAGGGCAGCGGCGCAACGGTCAGCTATGTGCCGTGGCAAGGCTTTTCAACGCCCGGTCCGCTGACTTCGCCCACAATTGCCCCTACGCAGGAAACCGCCACGCCGACGCCTTCCGCTTCGCCCACACCGACGCTCGAACCGCTGCCCACCGCAGCCACGACATACCCCGTGACGAACGAGAGCGGCAACAGCGGGCTGGTTATCTTCATCGTGATTGCGGTCGTACTGCTGCTGGGCGGCGGCGGATTCGCCTTCATGCAGTACCAGAAGAAACAGCGTGAAGTTGCCATGAAGGCGGCGCAGCGCCGCGCACAGGCAGCGCGCAATGCGGATCGTCCGGTTGCACGTCAGGCGGGCCAGCCGCAGCAGATGCGCACCGGCGCGTACACGACCCCGCAGCAGCGTCCGCAGACGAGCAATGGCGTTTCGCCTGTGCAGGTGCGCCCGGCGACACCTGTTCCGCAGACGCAGGACATGCAAAACCGACCGCAAGTCGGTTATCGCACGCCGATTCAGCCCCTGACGAAGCCGCAGGAGACCCCGTCCACTGCCGCGCCGAAGAGCACGACGACGATGGAGAATCCGTATGCGCGCCCGGTGGCGAAATCGGCAGAGGAAGCGCCGCGCCATCGCCGCCGTACAGATCAGTATCGCCAGGATGACGACAGCGCAAACCCGAATGGGTAACAGAATATTGGGCAGGAGCAGCACAATTTACGGGCTGCTCCTGCTTTATTTTGCGAATTAACAATATTATGCTGTTTTTTGTTTGCTAAGTCTGGAATGTTACATTGAAAAAGAAGAACGAATGGCGTGGAAACAAAGAAAAACCGGTCGAAGATTTGCGTACACTGAACGAAAATTACGAAAAATCGAGGAAAGCAACAGACAAAAAAATATTCCTATTACGATAGTTTTAACATGCAAATAACAATACTCAGGAAACTAACAAGCCGTTAACAGATGGAAATAACAAAATTACCACACGAAAGTATGGCAAAACACACAAAAATGCACCAAATGAGCATAATAAATGTTATTTTTCCGACTTGACAGTTGAAGATTTGATGGTATAATAAACCATGAAAAAGCTCGACTTGTGGTTTGCCAGTAATTCGGCAAAAGCATATCGAGAAACGATAAATACGTTACATGTGAAGGAGACGTGAACTGTGACAGAGAAGGAACTGCGGAAGCTGGGACGCGCAGAGCTGCTGGAACTGCTGCTGGAACAGGCACGGGAATTTGAAGCACTGGAGCAGCGGCTGAATGCGGCAGAAGCGGCGCTGCAAAGTCAGCAACTGCAGCTGGAAACGTGCGGCTCGATTGCGGAAGCGTCGCTGAAGCTAAACGGCGTGTTCGATGCGGCGCAGAAGGCCGCGGAACAGTATCAGCAGAACGTTGAGCGGCTGTGCCAGGAGAAAATCAGCGCGGCAGAAAGCCAAGCGCAGGAAATCCTCGCGCGCGCAAAGAAAGCCGCCAATCAGCAGTAAAGAAACATGACAGAAGGGAGGGCGCGCAGGTGTCAGAAGACAAGAATCAGCAGAAAACGGGCAAACAATTGCTCAACGACACGCAGGAAGCGGCGGAACGCGCCCACCTGCTGCGGCAAATGAACCCCACATCCGCACAATTGGAAACGGAACTGAAGCATGAGAAACGCAAGCACAGCTACAACCGCGCCCTGCGCAGCACGCTCTATACGCTGCTGGTGGTGGCGGCGGTTGCGGTGCTGATTGCAACCATGGTCATGCCCATCCTGCAAATCACCGGCACGTCAATGACGCCGGTGGTCGGGCAGGGCGAAATCACAATGGTCGTGCGCGGGTCAAATCCGCAGCGCGGCGATATTATCGCTTTTTACTACAACAATAAGGTGCTGATTAAGCGCGTTATCGGCCTGCCGGGCGAGTGGGTCAACATCGACGGAAGCGGCAACGTCTACATCAATGGCGAACTGCTTGATGAGCCGTACATCACCGACCGCGCGCTGGGCGACTGCTCCATCACGCTGCCGTACCAAGTGCCGGACGGGCGGTATTTTGTTCTGGGTGATCACCGCTCCACCTCGCGCGACAGCCGAAGCACACTGGTCGGCCCGGTGTCCGAAGAGCAGATTATGGGGCGCGTAACGCTCCGCATTTGGCCGCTGAACCGCATTGGACTCCTGCAATAACGTAAGTACAATACAGCAAGAAGAGGAACACAGGTTCCAGAATCGGAGGATGCTGACATGAACCGCAAACTCATGGAATTAGCAGAAAAATACGTTGCGCAGCGGAAGCGCCGGATGCGTCTGCTCAAGACGGTCACGGCGCTGGCACTCGTTGTCGCCATCTGCACGTCTTATGTGCTGATGATGCCGGGTCTGACGATGGCGGCGGAAACGTACTGCGGGCTGGAGGAGCATACCCACACGGCGGACTGCTATGTGGACGAGCTGACCTGCCTGATTTCCGAGCGCGAGGCGGAGACAGTCTTTACCGATATTATGCGATGCAGCTTTGAGCCGCATCACCATTCCTCCGATTGCTACAATGCGCAGGGCGAACTCAGCTGCGGCTACTGGGATGGCTACATCCACGAGCATGACGAGAAGTGCTACGACAGCAACGGCGTTCTTATCTGCACGCTGGAGGAGCATCCGATGCACAAGCACACGGATGCCTGCTACAATTGGGAGAAACAGCTGACCTGCACGCTGACGGAAAGCGAGGGGCACATCCACACGGATGCGTGCTATCGGGCGAAAGAACCGACTTGCGGTCTGCTTGAGAGCGAAGGGCACCAGCACACGGCGGATTGCGTGACGGAAACGCGCACGCTGATTTGCACCGAGGACGTTGCGACGAACTCCGACATGCCGCATGTCCATGATGACAGCTGCTACGAAGTGACCCGGACGTACACCTGCGGCCTGACGGAAGGCGAGGGCGCACATCACCACACGGATGCCTGCTATCCGACGACGGAAGAACCGACTTGCGGTCTGTTTGAGGGCGAAGGCGCACACATGCATGATGATTCCTGCTACGAGATGGTGCGCGGCGACTTGAAGTGCAAGCTCTACCCCGACCCGGCGAAGGTGCACACGCATTCCGCGTCCTGCGTCGATGCGAAAACCGGCTACTACACTTGCGGCTACATTCAGGTGCTGCGGCATCAGCATACGAATGAATGCATTGTGACGGTGACGGCGGAGGATTCCGGCCATCATCACACGGCGGACTGCTACGAACGCCACTATATCTGCGGCAAAGAAGAGCACACGCACACGGCGGATTGCTACTATGACCCGACCCCGAACCCCGATGCGACGGCAGCCCCCGAAGCGACAGCTGAGCCGACGGTTGCCCCCGAAGTGACAGCTGAGCCGACGGCAGCGCCCGAAGTGACGGCTGAGCCGACGGCAACGCCCGAAGTGACAGATGAGCCGACGGCAGCGCCCGAAGTGACAGATGAGCCGACGGCAGCCCCCGAAGTGACAGCCGAGCCGACGGCAGCTCCCGAAGTAACGGCTGAGCCGACGGTAGCCCCCGAAGTGACAGCTGAGCCGACGGCAGCCCCCGAAGCAACGGCAACGCCCACGGAAGCGCCCACAGCAACGCCTGCGCCTACGGAAGAGCCGACGCTTGCGCCGACTGTAACGCCCGCGCCGACGGAAAACGCCGCCGAAACTGCTGCCCCGATGGAAGAGCCGTCCCAGACACCTGCGCTTACGGTGATTCCGTCGATGGACGCTGATGCCGCGAAGCCGGACGACATGATGATGCCGTCGCTTGGACTCGACCCGGGCTTCCTGATGATGGCGAACGAACCGCCTGCCGTCAGCGAGAGCGGCATGCAGATTACCAATATTACGGTATCGAACATCATACTTCCGGAAAATGCCAATGCGTACAACTATAGCTTCGCGGCGGACTTCAAGATGTCGGATGAAGCTATTCTGCGCCATGGCGAAGGCAACAAGATTATTATTCCGGCAGAGAATACGCATATCAAAACGGACAGCACTTCTGTCTGGTCGGGCACGGACGCCAAATTCAGCAATGAAAAGCCGGCGTTTAAGTTCCAGTATAATCCCACAACGAAACAAGTTGAAATGTGGTTCACCGACGAGTATATGGACTTTGTCCGGAACAACCCCAGCCATGACGACCGCACCGGCACCATGAAGATGAGTGCCGAAATCCGCAAGGACGATGTTGAGAATCTGGGCAACGACGACCTGACCATCAAGTTCGGCGGCGCATCGACTACCGTGAAGTGGGAGGACATCGACAGGGGCAACAACTCCCTCCTCAGCGATTTGAGAACTTGGAAAAGCGGGGCTAATGTCAACTGGGAAAAAGGAACGATTGAGTATACCGTCAAAATTGAATCCACAAAGGGCACGAACGGCAAGAACGCGACTGCTAAAGACGTCATGACGGCTGTGAATAAGCAAATTGCCCTGACAAACATGACCGTCACGGAGGTTAAAATACACTCTAACTGGAGTCAGGTGCCGGCTGTTGACTCTGCTTCGACAGAAATCAAGACGGACGGTACATGCGCCTGCGGTACGACGGGAACGCACATTCACTACGTTTATGCGAACACGACGGACGAAAGCGGCAAGGTCTATACCATGACGACGGACTATGTGCTGCCGCCGCTTTCGGCAAATGAAACATACGAAATTAAGTATGAATACACGTTCGACAAGGACGGAATGACCGGTGAATACGATCAGCTGACAAATACTTTCACTGCGCAGAGTGGCGGAAAGTGGGATCATTCCCAGAGTTCCTCTAACAGCAACCCTACTGACGTTCAGATTAGAAAGCTGCAAAAGAGCAGCGGGTACAACAGCAATGAGGGTTGCATTCAGTGGACGCTCACCGTCAACGAAAACCGTTTCAACATCAAGGACAAGACGCTGACGGACACGATGTTCGACCAGCTTGTGGACGAAAACGGCAGTCTGCTGTTTTCGAAGACGGACGGCAAGGGCTATGTGTCGCAAATCACGGCGAATAACGCGCCTATCACCGCTGAAAACTACACGGATTACTTTACCGTGGAAACCGGCGTGGACGGCAAACCGCAGCTGAAATTCAAGGACACCACCGCTAAGATCGTAATCCAATACAAAACGCCGGTGGAAGCAACCGCGCAGGATCAACAGATTACAAACACGGCGGAATTCGATGGCGAACAAAAGACAAGCACCGCGCATGTAGGGCAGGACAAGCGTTACAATGTGGTGAAGTCGGTTGACGCGAGTATGCCGGCGGATCCGACGAAGAACGGCGAATACACCGATGGTCTGTATCCGGTAGCGTGGAACGCGACATACACCTTCCCGGCGACGAAGGATGTTCAGTATAAGCTGAACTTCGGCGATACGCTTGACAAGAAGGTGGAATGGAAAAACGGAATAGAAATCATGCAGCACTACATGACGGCGGCTCAGGCGCAGACATTGCTCAACGCCATCAAAGACCTCGATGTTGTGAAAAAGCATGATGCGCAGAATGTGCCGTACACCATTACGCTGCTGACCTGCGACAGTCAGGGCAAAAATGAAGGCACGATGGTGGTGTCTGCGGAAACGACGCTGACGGAAGGCTACTACTATGGTTTCCGGTTTGAAACGACGGGCGAAGGCGTTGTGCTGAACGACGCCAATACGGATGTGAACGCGACGACAAGCGTTACGCTCCCGTATCAGACGACCATCTATTTGGAACAGTCCCGCACGAGCGGGGTTGACTTCAAGAACACGGCTGTTAACGCGGGCAAAAACGGAGACGCGTGGTACAAGGCCGCCCCGAACGACCTGGTGGAGAAGAAGTTCGGCAACCATGGCGTTGGTGATTTGAACGGGCAGACCATCCACGAAAACGAGCTGTACTGGACCATCCTCCTGCGCAATGATGGCGTGGCGCACGACGAAATCACCCTGAACGAAACGCTCCCGCCGCACATTGTGGTGGATTACATCGAATACGGCAGCTCGAGGCTGATTCTTAGCGAAACGGACAGCACGAAGATGACCGTTGTCAATAAGAAGCTGGACAATGCCGGTACGATTCCGGATGGCTATGAGGTCAGCAACGAGTGGGGCGAGCAGCGCATTTCCATCAAGGCTGATTTGACGACGGTGGGCGAAGGCGCACAGCAGCAGCAGAGAATCAACATCTCCATGAAGCCGAATGAGAATACCGGCGGTCCGGAAACGGTCCTCAACGGCAAGGCGGATATGACCGTCAAGGTTCACTGCAAGATTGCCGACGACTTCCTGGCAACCGCGGTGAACGGCAAGCTGGCGCTGGGCGTGCTGAACAACCAGCTGGACGTGAGATACGACGGGGCTCTATCACAAAAGGAGCAGAAGACCGAGCTGACCTACGAGGAAGAGACGGTCGAGGCGGTGAACGTCCAGAAGGGCTACAGCGTCAAGGGCGGCGACCAGCAGGCGCGAATCACCTACACCATCGACATCAACCAGGCAGGCGCGAAGCTGAATCCGGCATCCAGCACGCTCAAGCTGACGGATACGCTGACCTATGACGTTCTTGGATTGGCTGGCGTGTATCCTTATCTGCGCAATGTGACGTTGGATGAAGGTTCCTTCAGGCTCTATGAGGCGTTGAAGGATGAAAACGGCAATCCGATTCTGGACGTTGATGAAAGCGGCAAGGGGCATCTGCTGCGCGGCGCAGAGATAGAGAAGTATCTCTGGAAGATGGAGTTCACGGAAACGGAAAACATCTTCAGTAATTCCAACTACAATTACAATGAGAAGGTAAAAGGAACGGTTCCCGCTCAACGTTCCCTGAACATAACCGTCACCGTTCCGGACGGCAAGGCGCTGATTCTGGAATACACGGCGCAGGAGAACATTCTGCTGCCGCCTGAGGTGACGAACGAGTACAACTTCAACGACGTGAACCACAAGGGCATCAGTCCGGCGTTGAGAAACCACGCAAACCTTGAAGGAAAAGACGGCTCAAGTACCGAACTGAACAACAGCAATAACGACTACTTCAGTCAGGGCGGCGGCTACATCCACAACAATCTGGTCATCCGCAAGGTGGACAGCGCGAACACCTCGCTGCTGCTGCCGGGAACGGAGTTCACCCTCTACGCATGGAACACGGAAACCAACAAGTTCGAGGCGGTTGGCGGCGAAAATGGTAAGGTCTACACGGATCAAAGCGGTATGATTACTTACCAATACAATTCGGCGAAGCTGAACGAGCGTCCCCTCGACCCGAACGTCGCGTACATGCTGGCGGAAACGCATGCAGTCGAGCCGTACCACCTCGTGCTGGAGGATCGCCCGCTGGTCGTCTTCCACATCGTTCCGCGAGCGGACGATACCGAAGCACATCCGGAGAGATACCCGGACGGTCTCAACAATGGCAACTTCGGCACGATTTCAAAGAGTCGGCTGCAGGAGCTCATGACTGCTTCCGGCATCAAAGGCGTGGTGGATGGACCGCACACCGTCAACGGCTCTGCGAGCATCAACGTTCAGGTGAAGAACAGCAAGGACCGCCACGACATGGAGGTGCAGAAGAACTGGGCTGGCGACGACGCCCATGAGAATGCGCGCCCTGCCAGCGTCCTCGTGATGCTTCGCCGCTATGCGCTGACGCAGGAGCAGTATACCGACGTGCTGAACACGGATGCAACGCAGAATCCGCAATGCATCCTGTCTGCGGAAATGGTCAACAATAGCACGAAGGTTGCGCAGCAGTTCCCGGAGAATCAGGACGTTACGCTAACGCTGAACCTGCTTGATGGCGCACTTGACAACGCTGCGCGTATTGTGGCTCGCGTAGACGGAAAAGAAGTGGTCTTGGAACCGCAAGATACGTCGAGAAAACAGTTCGTTTACACCACCAAGATGACGCATCAGAAAAAAGTAATTTTCTGCTTGCAGTGGAAAAACTGGGAAGAGAAATGGCAGGACGGTCGCTACTATAACAACGTGAGCATCACGATGACCCCGGAAGGCACACCGGTTGACGAAGTGCCGACGCAGGTCACGCAGTTCACCGACGCGCAGTGGGCAAAAATTCGCCAGCACCCGGACGACGCTTACGGCGGTCGCGAGGCTACGCTGACGGCAGCGAACGGCTGGCACACCCAGTGGTCGCAGCTGGAATCCACCGGCGCGGACGCGAACGGCAACAAGCTCTACTACATTTACTACATCGTCGAGGGCAAAGTGCCGAGCTACACCACATCCGGCATCACCTACACCATCGACCCGAACGCCAGCAAAACCACCGGCACGGTCACGGCGACGCTGACCAACGTCTACCGTCCGGAGGACAAGTACGGCGAAATCAGCATCGACTTGTCCAAGGAATGGTACGCGCCGGATGGCACAAAGCACACGATTACCGAGGAATTCGGCGGCGTACAGGTCGCGCTCTACAAGACACGCTGGGATTACGTCAACGGCGCGTGGACGAAGGGCAGCACGGAACGCCGCGACACGGTTACGCTGGCAGAAGCGAACAAATGGAGCGCCAAGTTCGAGGGGCTGGAAACCTACACGGTCGCCATGGAAAACGGCGTTGTCCAAAACGCCCGCGCCTACACCTACAGCCTCCGGGAACTGAACGTGCCGAGCGGCTTCTACTGCCAGATGGCATACAGCGGTCTCCCGCAGCACCCGAGCGAGTACTTCACGGACGGGAATCCCGCCCATCCGAAGGCGAACGCGGAGAACGCACGCGGCACGGCGACGCTGCGGAACTACGAGATCGCGAAGCTGACCATCGAAGCCGAGAAGCGCTGGGGTGAAGGCGCAAAGCCTGAAAACATGCAGGATACGCTGACCTTCCGCCTGACCCGCGAAAAGCAGGAGAACGGCGCGTGGGTCGCGGACGACAGCTTCCAAGCGGTCACGAGGGTCATGAGCATCAGCAGCCTGAACACAAGCAAGGTCGTGTTCGGCACTTTCCCGAAGTACGCTGTGACGGGCTTCGACGAGCAGAATCAGCCCATCAGGCAAAGCTACCGCTACAAGGTGGAGGAGGTCAAGTACCAAAACGAAGCCACCCTCCCGTTCAGCGTCAGCTATAGCCCGGCGGACGGTTTCGTGACGACGGAGGGCGATGCGAACACCAGCACCACCGTCACCGTGACGAACAACAAGCTGACGAGCGAGAAGGAAGGTCTGTACCGCTTCAACGTGGCGAAGCAGTGGCTGGATGCTTCCGGCAATCCTGCGGACAAGCCCACGCCGGAAGGCACGAAGGCGAAGATTACCGTGACGCGCACCCGCCATGTCTATGCCCCGGATACGGGCTGGACAGCGGAAACGCCCACCGCAAAGACAATCGAGCTGGACACCACAGCAACGTATACGGCGCTTTGGGCAGACTGGAACGAAACGCAGTCGGTTTATGCGCAATACAACGCCGACGGCACGGTGAAATCCGCGTGGGCGTACACCTACGAGGTGTCGGAAGCGGCGATTGACGGCTACTTCGGCACGCAGCATCTGCCTGCGGACTTCCCGCAGAAGCCGGAGGACTACTTCACAGACGCGGCACTGACCGATATCAAGGAGATTTATCGCCAGCCGCTGACGGACACGCTCCCGGAAGTGACCGAAAAGAACTACTACGTCGAGCGGTTCAACGTCAAGGTGGACAAGACTTGGGCGCGCTTCCGCGACAGGGATGAGCTGACGTTCTGCTTGATTCAGGCGAAAAAGCAGCTCACCTTTGACAGAAATGGCAATCCCATCAAGACGGCTGATCAGCAGTACACCTACGTCACGAAAAACTGGACGGAGGGCGGCGAAGAACCGGTTTGGGAGTTCAACAACCTGCCGAAGTACTACTTTACGGTGAATGAGAACGGCGAAGCGCAGAAGAAGCCGTACTACTATTACATCGTAGAGGGGTACGAAACGATTAATGGTGCGCTAAACCCGTATCTGTATCAGGTGAGCTACACAGGCGACGCTACGCTTGTCAAGAAAACAACCGGTGCGGTGAACCAGCCTGCAGACGGCGGAACGGCGAACATCCACGCGAGGAACCTGCCGGGGTATGAAGTGGGAAATCTCAACCTCAATTTGACGAAAGAATGGGTCAATGTCAACGAGAAGCCGGAAAAGGTTACGCTCAACTTGACTGAGACAACGCATTCATGGGATAAAACAGAAGGGTGGATAACTTACGACCCCAATCCGAGTACCGTTGAAATAATGCCGGATGCGAATGGAAACTGGACGACAACGTACCCGCTGGAAGCGTACTCTGTTGAGTATAATCCGGACGGCTCTATTCACACGGCGCATGTTTACACCTATGAGCTGACGGAAGACCCTGTGAGCGGTACGCTCCCCAGTTACACCTTCTCGGCGAACTGGCCGAAAGAAGTGGGCGACGTCCTTGAACTCAATTCGGCTGGCGAGCCAATCAAGGCAAAGGATGCGTTCAAAGCCTCTTCGTCACAAATGGAAGGAAGCTTCTTAGTCACCATCGCGGACGCAAGCGCAACCATCACCAACGTGCAGACCGGCAAGCTCAACATTGTGAAGCAGTGGGCGGAAGAAGTGGAGTACGACGGCGCACAGAACCCGCTGGACATCAAGCAGGTGTCGATTTCGCTCTTCCGCAACGTCTGGGGCGAAAACTGGACGGATTCGGACGGCGTGGTGCACTACAACTGGTGCTATGACCCCTTCCAGCAGAATTACGTCCTGTCGGCGGAAAACGGCTGGAAGCTGACCATCGACAACCTGCCGTTGTACGACACGCCCCTCAATCCCGACGGCAGCCTGCGCAAGTACCGCTATTACATCCTCGAAAGCACGAGCGTCGGCAACGACACGCTGGACCGCTACACGCCGGTGATGACGGCGGATGAAAGCGAACTCGTCGGCTCGACTCTCTACATCACCTTCAAGGATACGACGGAAAACAACGTGACCATCACCAACGTGCCCAAGAGCATCAGCATTGTCAAGCAATGGGCGGACGCGGACACGTTCGGCGAAGAGGGCATGATGCAGGACATCTACCTTGAAGTCATGATGAAGTATCAGGAAGTCTACTCCACGCAGTGGAAAACGGAAAACCTGCTGGAAAAGAGCTACTTCAGCCTGAAGAACGTTATCTGCACGCCGAGTTCGCTCACGGCGGAGCTGGTGCAGATTAACGGCGCGCCCTACCTGCATGTGTCGGGGCTGGCGAAGGCGGATGAACCGTGGCGCGTGACCATCCGGAATCTGCCGGGCTACAACAGTGCGTCCTTCATCATCCGCGAAGTGGAGCTGGCGGGCTACCTGAACAACCTGCCGGACGGCAAGCTGGAGCTGGGCTTCAACGAAATCGGCACAATTACCAACACGCCGACGAAGCTGAAAATCACCAAACAGTTCAAGCAGGCGTATTTCCCCGCAGGCAGCGAAAGCGAACTGCCGCTGAATGTTCGCAATACCGTCGTGTACCTGCAAATCTGGCGTGAAAAGCGTGACGGCGCTGGTCTTCCCCAACACGAACGCTACACGCCCTTGCTGGGCGCGCTGGAAGCGAACATGGACGCGACGATCTTGCCGGACGGCACCGTGAAGCTGACGGTCGGCACGAATACGCCGACGGACGCCGCAACGCTGACGCTGACACGCCTGCCGCGCTACTGGTTCGACAAGGATACGGGCGCAAGCGGCGAATGGTACTACTACGTCAAGGAAGTGGACGCGGAAGGCAACGAAGTCCATTCGGCTTCTGCCCCGACGAACGGCGAACGGCCGGAAATCAACCCGAACGTCAAGACACTCACCGTCACCAACACCCTGACCGACGTCAGCGCCCGCAAGGTCTGGACGTCGCTGGACAATCAGTTCACGCTGAATCCCGCGAACCTCCCGGACATCACGCTGACGCTCAAGCAGACCACCGCGGAAGCGGCGGCGGATGGCGACAAGATCATCGCGAACGTTACCCTTGGCTGGGACGCGGAAGCGGGGAAGGTCGTCGCGAAGAATCTGGATGGCTGGCAGTTTGGCGAAGTGGTTGAATACACCGCGCCGGAAGGCAGCAAGAACATCTGGTGGGGCTACAAGTGGTACAATCTCCCGGCGTATGACGCGAGTGGCAACATCTACCGCTACTACGCCAAAGAGAAGACCCCGGTGGGCAGCGGCTGGCAGCTGGTGACGGACGACCAAAACGCCACGAACACCGCGCCGATTCCCGCGAACAGCGAAAACCGCGTCTTCCAGATTACGAACACACCCATTACCTACACGCTGCCCGAGACGGGCGGCATCGGCACACTGCCGTTCACGGCGGGCGGTCTGCTGCTGATGGCAGCGGCGGCATTGCTGCTGGGGCAGGAAATCAAACGCCGGAGGGAAGGCTGCTGAGCAGTCGGCAGCCCCCCTTCCGGGGCAGCTCAATCCGTATACGCGGGCGAAAGCCCTTGTATAAACATGGGGAAGAAAACGACGGGAGGAGGAATGAAAAAAGCATAGCAGCTATACGTCAGGAGACCTCCCGACGTAGGCAACCCCGGTAATCCCCGAAAAACGTTTCCCAATGAATGAAAAACGACAACGAAAAGGAGAAAAACCATGAAAAAGTTTTGGGCAATTCTGCTGGCCATGATGCTCGTGCTGAGCATGGTCACTGTCGCAGGCGCAACGGAAGTGGAAAATCCGTCTACGGGCGCGGAAGGCACTACGCCGACTGCTACCGGCTTTACGATTCAGGTAAATCCGAAGGACGATGTGACACACGAATACGAAGTGTACCAGATTTTCACTGCTGATGTTGTAACAGATGAATCTGGTGCGAAAGTGCTGACGAGCGTCAAGTGGGGCACAAACGCCAAGAACGACACTGCTGCGGTCAGGACTGGTGATCCTGTGCCGGACGCTGTTCTGGAGGCTCTGAAAACTGTTTCGGGCACGAATCAGGAAAAGCTGGCTGAAATCACGAAGTATTGGTATGCTGACTCCACTCCGGTTGATAAGTTCTCTTCCACCAAAGCAGCCCCCGGCACGAGCAAGAAGCTGACCCCCGGCTATTACCTTGTGCGGGACAATCAGGCAAAGCTGGAAGGCAAGGACGGCGCTGCCACGCTGCTGATTGTAAAGGTGCTGGATAAGGACATCGTTGCGACTGCAAAGTCTGAAAAGCCCTCTGTGGACAAGCAGGTGCAGGACGAAGTTGGCGATGCCGAAAAGAACGGCGGAGAAGTGAATCCGGAAGGCTGGGGCGAGAGTGCCGACCATGCGCTGTTTGAGAACTTCAAGTTCCGTCTGGTCGCGACTATTCCGGTCAATGCGGATTATAATGACTATCCGACGTACAAGCTGGTCTTCAACGACACCATGTCCAAGGGCATTACCTTTGTTCAGATTGATTCTGTGAAGGTGAACGGCATCGCACTGAAAGCTACCGATTATGTTTGCACTGCAACGCCTGGTCAGAAGGGCGCAGGCAAGGTTGGTGAAAATCAGGATAAGCCGTCTTGGACGCTCACAATCGAAGACCTGAAAAAGGTGATGAAAGAAAACACCAGCATCCTTGTTACGGACAAGATTACGGTTGAGGTCGTTTACACGGCGTATCTGAACGAAGAAGCGCAGGTCTTCAACGCGAGCGCCAACAGCACGGACAACAAGAACAGCGTCGATTTGGAATACTCCAACAACCCCAATGCTGATGGCATGGGTAAAACGCCGGAAGACCATGTGTGGCTCTTCACCTATGTTGTGAACAACACGAAGTATGCGAACACGGCTGAGGCAGGCAACGAACTGGAAGGCGCTGGCTTCACGCTTTATGATCAAAATGACCGTGTTGTTCCGCTGTGGAAGGATGCCGATGGCAATTACATTGTCGCAGGCACCACGAAGCCGAATGATACCTATGTGGATGTCAAAAACAATGAAATGATTACGACAGCCAATGGTAAGTTCAACATCATCGGTCTGGATCACGGCACGTACACGCTGAAGGAAACCACGGTTCCTGCTACCTATAATCCGCTGGATCCTGTCACCATCACGATTTCGGCAGACCACAAGGAAGCTGCTGGCGGCGCAAGCGCATCCATGGAACTCACGGCGGCTTCTACGATGAACAACAAGCTTGTCAACAAGTCCGGCGCGACCCTGCCTGAGACCGGCGGCATCGGCACGACCATCTTCTACGTGCTGGGCGGCATGATGTTCGTGGGCGCGGCGCTCATCCTCATCGTTCGCCGCAAGGCCGAAGCGGACGAAATCTAATTTCTCTCCCGCAATTCGTTGAACATCCCCATGTTCTGATGAAACCCCTGCCGGGCGGTGCGCGCAATGCCGCCGCCCGGCATTCCCAAGTGGGAAAATGAAGCATGTTTGCAGAAAGGAGGCGGCTCATGAAGCGCAATATGACAACCATTTTGCTGTTTGTGGTGCTGTTTGTGGGTCTGGCGCTCCTTCTGTACCCGTCCGTGTCGGATTTCTACAATTCCTTCCACCAGTCGCGTGCCGTAGCCACCTACAACACGGTGGTGGAGCAGGAGTCCAAGAAGGATTACGAGGCGGATTGGGCGGCGGCAAACGCTTATAACGAAAAACTCCGCGCACAGTCCACCGTTGATCGCTTGATTATGACCGACGAGGAGCGCGAGGAGTACGACGCGGTGATGAATGTCGGCGGTTCGGGCATCATCGGGGTGATTGAGATTCCGCAGATTGCCGTGACGCTGCCGCTGTATCACTCGACGAACGCCAACGTGCTTCAAGTCGCCGTCGGTCACATTGAGGGCACAAGCCTGCCGACCGGCGAACCGGGGACGCATTCCGCCTTCTCGGCGCATCGAGGGCTGCCCTCCGCCAAGCTCTTTACCAACCTTGACCAGCTCACCTACGGCGATACCTTCACCCTCCGCGTGCTGGACAAGGTGCTGACTTATGAAATCGACCAGATTCTCATTGTTGAGCCGCATGACGTCAGCGCACTGCAAATCTATGACGGCATGGATTTGTGCACGCTCGTCACCTGCACGCCCTACGGCATTAACTCGCACCGGCTGCTTGTCCGCGGACACCGGGTCGAAACGTCGCTTGCGCAGCTATCCGTGCGCATCTCCGCGGACGCACTCGTGATTGACCCCTACATCGTCGCGCCGATTGTCGCCGCGCCGATGCTGCTGATTCTCCTCATTCTCATGCTGGTAACAACCAGCCCGAAACACAAGAAGCGGAAAGGAGCTGAGCGGTCGTGATGAGCCGCAAACCCTCGCGCCTGCTGGCGCTTGTCCTGCTGACAGCATTGTGCTGCCTTCTGCTTGCGCCCTGCGCGCTTGCCTTTGAACGGGTGGATTTGACGCACCCCTTGACGTTCGCCATTCAGGCGGATGACAACGAGGATGATGCGCACTTGCCCGGCGTGACCTTCCAGCTGTATCAGGTGGCGGACATGGATGCGGACGCTCGGTTCGCCCTGCGCAGCCCGTACAGCACCCTGAATATCGACATTAACGCGCTGAAGAATGCGGCGGACTGGGCAGCCGCGTCCGAAGCGATGAAAGCCCTCACCGCGTCCGAAACGCCTGATTTCACCGGCACGACGGACGAAAACGGCAGAGTAACATTTACGGGCCTGAACCCCGGTCTGTACCTTGTTTCTGGCACGCCGGTCATCATCGGCGGCTGGGCGTACAGCTTCCAGTCCTTCCTGACCTCTGTGCCGACGCGCAATGTGGACGACGAGTGGCAGTACGATGTCCTCTCCACCATCAAGCTGGAACGTTCACCCGCGCTGATTGACCTTGAGTGCGTCAAGGTGTGGGACGACGACAACCGCGGCACATATCGCCCTGTGCAGATTGAAATTCATCTGATGCAGGACGGTCAGCATATCGACACGGTGATTCTGAACAGCGAAAACAACTGGCATCATATCTTCAAGGATTTGCCGGCTGACCATGTGTACACCCTCAACGAGATTCTGGGGGCTGACGTGTACTACGAGCCGGAATATTCCATCGAAAACGGCGTGTATGTGATTACCAATCGCCGCACGGTCACGCCGACCCCGACCGCCCCGATTCCCGAAACGGGGCAGCTGTGGTGGCCGGTGCCGATTCTGGCGGGCGCGGGCATGATTCTGTTCGTCATTGGCTGGATTCTGCACCGGAAATGGAGCCAAGAGCATGAAGAACCGTAAGGGCAATTTGCTGATGACGCTGGGGCTGGTGCTGATTTTGGCGGCACTGGCGCTGGTGGGCTACAACCAGTGGGATGCCAGCCGCGCGCAGCAGGAATCGGATGATGCGCTGATGGCGCTGGAGCAGATTCGCATTCAGCGGCAGATGGAATCGCAGCAAACCGCTGCACCGCCCGTAGTCACCGCGACGATGATGCCGACAGACGCCCCCGCGACGGATGCGCCGATAACCGACGCGCCGACGGCGGATGCCACTGCGGCGGATACCCCGGCAGCATCCACGCCCTCCGTAACTGACGCACTGACGACCGACATTCCGCGTGATGACGTAACCGCCACGAACACCCCTGTGACGGATGCGCCCGCAACGGCGAATCCTGCAACGAATCCGCCGAAACCGACGAGCGTGCCAACGGCGAATCCTGCGACGAACCTGCCGAATCCGACAAGCGCGCCGACGGCAGGGACTGCAACGAATCCGCCGAAGCCGACGAGCGCGCCAACGGCAGGGACTGCAACGAATCCGCCGAATCCGACGAGCGCGCCAACGGCAGGGACTGCAACGAATTCGCCGAAACCGACGAGCGCGCCGACGGCAGGGACGGCGACGAATTCGCCGAAGCCGACGAGCGTGCCGACGGCAGGGACTGCGACGAATTCGCCGAAGCCGACGAGCGCGCCGACGGCAGGGACTGCGACGAATCCGCCGAAGCCGACGAGCGCACCAACGGCGAATTCTGCGACGAATCCGCCGAAGCCGACAAACGCGCCGACGGCAGGGACTGCGACGAATCCGCCGAAGCCGACGAGCACGCCGGATGCCGCGCAGACATCAAATCCGACGAGCACGCCGGAAATCACCGAAACGCCCATGCCGACGGAATCACCCGAACCGACCGAAACGCCTGAACCGACACCGTCCCCCGAACCCACGCCGACACCCACGCCCGCGCCGACGGGCAAGCTCTACGAGCGCGTGCCGGGAATCGAAATGCCGGGCGAGAAGGTCAATGGGCACGAGTACATCGGCACGCTGTCCATTCCGTCGCTGGGGCTGAAAGTGCCGGTGCAGCGCAATTGGTCGTACGAGAACCTGAGCGTGTCGCCGTGCCGCTATTCCGGCAGCGCCTACGCGGACAACCTCGCTATTATTGCGCACACCTACCACTTTGGCAAGCTGAGCAGCTTGGCGCTGGACGCAACCGTTACCTTCACGGACATGGAGAATAACGTTTTCCGCTACGTTGTGCGGGAGAAAAACACGATTTCCCCCAACGATGCGAACGAAATTGCCCATTCCGGCTATGACCTGACGCTTGTGACCTGCACCCTCAGCGGCACAAAACGCGTGGCGGTGTACTGCGAGCGCGTGAAATAATCCAACAAAAGGACTGTCTGCAACGGGCAGCCCTTTTTTCGTGAAATCCATGCAACACGGCAGGAATTGACGGGGTGGAGCGCGAAATAAAACAATCGTGGCGTAACTTTCGCCGCAGGAAAGGAAAGCAACCTTGAACTGGAAAATACACCTTTATCGTGCTATTCTCTGGCTGATTACGCTGTCCCTGCTGCTGGTGATGTTCGGCTTCTCGGCACAGGAAGGCGTGCAGTCCGGCAGCATCAGCGATAAAATTGCCCGCCCAATTACGGATTCTCTGGCGCAGCGGCAGGGACTGACGGGGAAGGCGTACTGGAAGCTGTATGCACAGGTGGATTTTGCCGTGCGGAAAACGGCGCATTTCTTGGAGTACACGCTCTTGGGAATGCTGCTGACGCTGCTGCTGGACAGCTACCGCGTCCGCTGGCACTGGCTGTCATGGGCGGGATGTACGCTCTATGCCGCGACGGACGAAATCCATCAGCTTTTCGTTGCCGGGCGTACGGGCAAGTGGCAGGATGTGCTGCTGGATTCATCGGGCGCGCTGGCGGGGCTGCTGCTGGCGATGTTCATGCTCTGGCTGATTCGGCGGCGCAGGGCGAAAAAGCAATCAACATAATAAATAGGAGGCAGATTATGCTGACAATCGAACAGCTTTACGACCTTAACCACACATTGGCGGCGGATTATCTGCGGCAGTTTACCTATCCGTGGGAGGCGCTTGCGGGCATCAAGGCGGAAATCCTGCGCATCGGTGCGGCGCTTGACCCGGCGGAATACACCGAAATCAGCGAGCACGTCTGGGTGCACAAAACCGCGACGGTTGCGCCGACGGCGTATCTGGGTGCGCCCTGCATCATCGGCGCGCGGACGGAAGTGCGGCATTGCGCGTTCATCCGCGGCAGTGCGCTGGTAGGGGCAGACTGCGTGGTCGGCAACTCTGTGGAGCTGAAGAACGTGATTCTTTTCGACCATGTGCAGACGCCGCACTACAACTACGTCGGCGACAGCGTCCTCGGTTATTGCAGCCACATGGGGGCAGGGTCGATTACCAGCAACGTGAAGAGCGACAAGACGCTGGTGACAGTTCGCGGCGCAGGCGAAAGCATGGCAACCGGCTTGAAGAAAATGGGGGCAATGCTTGGCGACTATGTGGAAGTCGGCTGCAACAGCGTGCTGAACCCCGGCACGGTTATCGGGCGGGAGAGCCAAATCTACCCGCTGAGCTGCGTGCGTGGTGAAGTGCCCGAAAGAAGCATCTGGAAAACTGGCGGCGTGGTGGTGAAGAAGCAATGATTCAGCCGATTGTGAGAGATGTGATGTTCCTGTCCTGCAAGAGCCAGATGGCGACGGCGGAGGATTTGTCCGTTGCGCGTGACCTCGCGGATACCCTGCGCGCCCATGCGCACGAGTGCGTCGGCATGGCGGCGAACATGATTGGCGTCCGCAAGCGCATCATTGCGGTGATGGCGGGGAAAACCGTGCTGGTGATGCTCAACCCGGTCATCACGGATCGCCAGATTCCCTTCGCGGCGCAGGAGGGGTGCTTGTCGCTGGACGGCGAGCGCCCGTGTTTGCGGTATCAGCAGATTTTGATGGAATATCAGGATGAGCAGCTGCAGCGGCATGTGCAGCGGTTCTCTGGTTTCACCGCGCAGGTGATTCAGCACGAGGTGGATCATTTGGAAGGCATCATTATTTGAGGTGAGGACATGGCTATCACACAAACGCTCTGTCAGGAGTTCCAAACCGCCCCGTGGCAAATCGACGCCGTCATTCGCTTGCTTGACGAGGGCTGCACGCTGCCGTTTATCGCGCGTTACCGCAAGGAACAGCACGGGTCGCTGGATGACCAGAAGCTGCGTGAAATCAGCGAACGGCTGACGGCGCTACGGGCGCTCGAAGCGCGTCGGCAGGAAATCAGTGAAAGCCTGCAAAAGTTAGATGTCTGGACGGAGAAGCTGCAAAGCGACCTCGATGCTGCCGCGACATTGGCGCAATTGGAGGATATTTATCGCCCGTACCGCCCGAAGCGCCGTACCCGCGCGTCCATTGCCAAGGAGAAGGGACTGGAGCCGCTCGCGAACGCGCTGATGCTCCAGCAGCGGAACATGATGGCGCCGGAAACCATCGCCCTGCGCTATGTGAACGCGGAGAAGGGCTTCGAAACGGCGGAGGATGCCCTGCAAGGCGCGATGGATATTATCGCCGAGGTCGTCAGCGACGATGCCGCCGTCCGCACGAAGCTCAAAACGTACTACCATCAAACGGCGATGGTCGCGACGGTCGCGGCGAAAGACGAGGACAGCACCTACCGCATGTACTACGACCACCGTGAGCCGCTGCGCCTGATGCCGTCGCACCGGGTGCTGGCGATGAACCGCGGGGAGAAGGAGGGCTTCCTCAAAGTCGCGCTGGACGTGGACAAGGAGAAGGCGCAGCAGCTCGTGCGCTACGGCTTCGTGCAGCAGACGGGGAGTCCGGCGTGCAAGTACGTTGCGCAGGCGTGCGACGATGCGTATACGCGGCTGATTGCGCCGTCGCTGGACACGGAACTGCGCGCGGAATTGACCGACAAGGCGAGCGCGGCGGCGATTCGCGTGTTCGCGCTGAATCTGCGCCCGCTGCTGATGCAGCCGCCGGTGCGCGGGAAGGTCGCGATGGGGCTTGACCCCGGCATCCGCACGGGCTGCAAGGTCGCGGTTGTGGACGAAACCGGGCGCGTGCTGGATACGGGCGTCATTTTCCCGCTGCCCAGCCACGGCAAGGTTGCGCAGGCGAAGGAAACCGTCAAGCGGATGATACAGAAGCATCACGTCGGCATCGTCGCCATCGGCAACGGCACGGCGGGGCGCGAGACAGAGCAGTTCTTCGTCGAGGTGATGAAGGAGCTGGCGCTGGGGGAAAAGCTCAAATACATGGTCGTCAGCGAGGCGGGCGCGTCGGTGTATTCTGCGTCGAAGCTGGCGGCGGAGGAGTTCCCGCAGTTTGATGTCAGCCTGCGTTCGGCGGTGTCGATTGCGCGGCGGCTGCAGGATCCGCTGGCGGAGCTGGTCAAAATCGATCCGAAGGCGATTGGCGTAGGACAGTATCAGCATGACCTGAAAGCAGCGGAACTGGACGCGGCGCTGGGCGGCGTGGTCGAGGACTGTGTGAACAGCGTCGGCGTGGACGTGAATACGGCGAGCGTGTCGCTGCTGAGTTACGTCGCGGGCATCAACACGACCGTCGCGAAGAACATCGTGGCGTACCGCGAGGAAAACGGAGCGTTCACGACCCGCGCACAGCTGAAGAAAGTGCCGCGCCTTGGCCCCAAAGCCTTCGAGCAGTGCGCAGGCTTCCTGCGCATTCCCGGCGGCAAGGACTTGATGGAGAACACAGGCGTTCACCCGGAAAGCTACGACGCGGCGCGCGCCCTTTTGAAGCACTTTTCGCTCACCCCGGCGGAGGCGGTCGGCAAGCTGCTGACCTTGGCGGACGCGGAGGGGTTCGCGGCGCTGGCGAAGCAGCTGAATGTGGGTGAACCGACCCTGCGCGACATTGCGGCGGAACTGTCCCGCCCCGGCCGCGACCCGCGCGATGAGCTGCCGCAGGTGCTGATGCGCAGCGACGTGATGGATTTGAAGGACTTGCAGCCCGGCATGGAGCTTCGCGGCACGGTGCGCAACGTGACCGACTTCGGCGCGTTTGTGGACATCGGCGTTCACCGCGACGGCTTGGTGCATATCAGCCAGATGGCGCAGCGACGTGTGAATCATCCGAGCGAAGTCGTCCGAGTCGGCGACATCGTGACTGTGTGGGTGCTGGAAGCGGATGCGAAAACAAACAGAATTAGTCTGACAATGCGTCCGCCGGCGAAAGGGTAAGGCAATTTCTCAACAACCAAAAGCACACAAACTTAAAAACTAACATAACAGACTTGTAACATCCGAAGGGGCGCCGAAGGTTTCCAAAGGGCGATCGGAAAGCCCTTTGGTCGCTCCCGAAGGAGCGAAATCCCTGCGTAACAATTCAATCCTATAAGCAATAGGAGGAAAATTCATGCAAAACATGCGAAAATGGATTGCGCTATTCTTGACCATGCTGCTGCCGGTGCTTCCGGCAGCCGCCGAGGAGGAATCAACCATGCTGACAGGCAAAACAGCGACGGAAATCGTTGAGATGATGGGTTTCGGGTGGAATCTGGGCAATACGCTGGACGCAACCGGCGGCAATACCGCGGATGTGACCGCGCAGGAGCAGTCGTGGGGGAACGCGAAAATCACCCCGGAACTGATGGTGCGCGTGAAGGAAGCGGGCTTTGACACCATCCGCATTCCCGTGACTTGGTACCGCTATACCTCGGACGATGGGACGTACACCATCCGCGAGGACTTTCTCCAGCATGTCCGCGAAGTGGTCGAGTGGGCGCGAGAGGCGGACTTGTTCGTCATCCTCAATGTGCACCACGAAGCGTGGATTAACGAGCCGAATTTCGCGGCGGACGCGGAGAAAATCGGCGAGCAGCTGACGGCAATGTGGCGGCAGATTGCGGACACCTTCGCCGACTTTGACCAGCATGTGATTTTCGAGGGCATGAACGAGCCGCGCGCGCAGGGTACGAACTATGAGTGGAGCGGCAACGCGGCGTGCTACGCTGCCGTCAACTACCTCAACCAAGTGTTCGTGAACACCATCCGCAAGGACGCCAAGGGCTGCAATGCCGAGCGCTGCCTGATGATTCCGGGCTACGCGGCGACCAGCTCCCCGGCGGGCACGGCGGCGATTGCCCTGCCGACGGTGGATGGCGAAGCGGCGGCAAATATCATCGTGTCCGTGCATTCGTATGACCCGCAGACCTTCTGCCTGCAGGACACGCAGACGACGTTCGACCCGGAGAAGGATGGCGCGAAAATCAACCGCGTGTTCGAGAACATCAAGGAAACCTTCCTTGACCGGGGGATTCCGGTCGTGATGGGCGAAACGGGTGCGACGAACACGAATGGCAATCACGACGAGCGCGCGAAGTGGGCGTACTGTGTCGCGCAGAATGCCCAGCGCTACGGCGTGCCGATTGTCATCTGGGACAATGGGAACAATCAGACGTCCGGCGGTGAGTGCCACGCCTGGATTCGCCGCGCGGTGAATCCGAAGCTGCGCAGTCAGGCGACGAGCGTGGTGTACCCGCAGGTGCTGGACGCGCTGTGGGAGGGCAAGAACAGCGCGGCATGGGGCAGTGCGCTGACGGAAGTGCGCGCGGAGGCGGACGAGAGCATCCTCTGGGCGAACGCCGACGGCTTGACGAGCCAGAAGGAATGGGATTCCTCCTACATCCAGCTCGAAGCGAAAATGGAGTGGTTCGTGGACGGCGCGCGCATTGGCATTCGCTATTCCGGCGCGGGTACGCCTAAAATCGTGCTGGATAGCGCGGAAAAGAGCGTCTGGTGGATTCTGGTGGATGCGGCGGAGATACAGAAGAATGATGACGGTACGAAAACCGCGTGGTTCACGAGCGAAATCCTGCTGGCGGAAATGCGCAAAAACGGCGTTGATAACCCTGCACAGCTGCAAAATTGTTATGTCATCGCGACGAACGGGAAGATTACCGCTTACCGCATCAAGGTGGAGGGCATGGCGACGGCGCAGACGACCTACCATGTGAACGGCAGCGCGATTCATCAGGCGGATTTGCCGGATGCCCCGACCTACCCGCACATGACCTTCTGCGGCTGGTACACCACGCCGGATTACCAGCCCGGCACGGAAGTCACGGGCGCAAGCGGCGCTTCGGACGCATGGGCGAAGATGGCGCTGGACATGAGCGTCATTAAGTAACAAAGGAGTCAATAGCGTTGGATCTTGAATATCTGCTGTTTTTGCAGAACCTCCGGGCGGAGGCGCCAAACTTCATCAACAGCTTGCTGCTCTTCATTTCGGAATTTGCCGCCGGGTCGCTGCCGGTTGTCATTATTGTCGTATTCTACTGGTGCATCGACAAGCGCACCGGGCAGCGGATGGGGCTGTGCTTCGCGGGCGCAACGATGGTGACGCAGCTCATCAAGAATATCGCGTGCGTCTATCGCCCGTGGAAGCAGGATGCGCGGCTGCAAATCGCTCCGGAAGCGGCGGCAACGGCAACGGGCTACTCGTTTCCCAGCGGACATGCGACATTGGCAGCGTCCTTTTACGGAAACATCGCGGCGTACCTGAAAAAGTACAGCAAATGGTGGATTCTGCCGTGCGTGCTGCTGACGCTGCTGACGGCGTTTGCCCGCAACTGGCTCGGCGCGCACACGCCGCAGGACGTGCTGGTTGGGATGATGATTGCGCTGGTCGTGCTGCTGCTGTCAAAACACCTGCTGAACTGGGCGGACGGCGGCAAGAACCGCGACTGGCTGCTGGCGACTATCGGCGTCATCCTATCTGCCGCGATGCTGATTTACACCAGCGTGAAGCCGTATCCGATGGATGTGCTGCCGGACGGAACGCTGCTGGTTGACCCGTGGGACATGGTGACGGACTGCTACAAGGCGGCGGGGGCGATGATGGGCTTCTGCCTTGGCTGGGTGCTGGAGAGGCACTTTGTCGGTTTTGATGCAAAGGGTGCGGGCAAGGCGCGCGTGATTCGCGGCGTGGTCGGCGTGGCGCTGCTGTTGGCGGTGCGGAAGGGACTGAAGGCGGCGGGTAATCTGCTGCTGGATGCGCACTGGCTGGGCTTTGCAGAGATGTTCGGGCTGATGCTGTTCGCGATTGTGCTGTATCCGGCGCTGTTCCAGTGGGCGGAGAGAAGGAAAAGCAAATCATGAAATTGGGTGCTTCGGGCGAAAATGGCTCGGAGCGCCTTTTTGTGGTTCTTCACGGAAAGTTGGGGGAGCAAACAAGGGATTAGGCGAAGCCCCAAAAGCTGCACGCGGAAGGAGCATGAAAGTGCGACCAACCCAATCGCGAAA
>ERZ1106963.435-NODE-435-length-61616-cov-25.191696_pt1 | contig 61616 bp, 68 predicted proteins | sample MGYA00403681_ERZ1106963 | MGnify/ENA primary metagenome ERZ1106963 (study PRJEB35170, sample SAMEA104062407) | human gut metagenome | biome: human gut; feature: human-associated habitat; material: faeces | place: Denmark | collected 2012-05-03 ...
AGCCGGATACGCTGAGAGGTGTAAGTCCGGTTCGGGGGCGAGCATTTGGAAACCTGTCATAGAAATATGATAAGGCGCTGGGTGCTTAGCCTACATAAAACGGTCAGGAAATTTCACGGCATAGCCGGAGTGGTCACTCAGGAGTTGAATGACGTGATAGATTCACCCATTGTAAAGGAAGCCATCATCAACAACTCGGATGTCAAGGTTTTATTAGACCAGACCAAGTTCAAGGACAGATACGATGAGATAGCTGCCATATTGGGATTGACCCAAATCCAGCGGCAGCAGATTTTTACCGTCAATTCCCTGAACAACCGTGAGAATCGCAACTACTTCAAGGAGGTTTGGATATGCCGGGGACAGAACTCGGATGTCTATGGTGTGGAGGAACCGCCCGAATGTTACTGGGCATACACCACCGAGCGGACTGAGAAGGAAGCCTTGAAGATTTACCTCTCCTACTATGGCAATATGCAGGAGGCAATCACAAGAATCGAGGCGGACAGGAAGCAAGCCGGGGGTGACAAGTATCTGGTATTCGCAAGAAAAGTCAATCAACAACAAAAAGTGATGTCGTTATGGTAAGATTTAGAATGATGCTTGTGGCACTCATAATAATGGTGGCCACTCCAAATTTATTCGCTGCTTGGAAGGTAGTCATAGACAAGAACTGCATCAAGGTGGTAAGCAGTAACCTTGCCTCTCAAAAACTGATTGAGGGTCAGCACAACCAGCGTTTGGACTCCATTGCCGAGAAGAAAAAGAAGGTGGAACTCTATACCGTGAGCATGGCTACCATCAAGGAACTCTACAAGGTGACAATGCAGAACGTGTCGGGCTTCGGTACGGAGAGCAAATATTACAAGGAGATTAGGCTATGCGCCTACGGCATCCTCAAAGATGTGCCGGAGCTTATAAAAACGGTAAGCAAGGCGAAGTTCTCCAACAAGTTGCTGTGCCTGAATGAATTGGGCAACCTTGTGACGGAAACCCAGCAGTTGGTGGGCAACTTCGTGAATATCGTGAACAATGCCACGGTACAGAATCCCCTCAAAGGACAAGGTACGGCTGAGAAGAAAAGTGACGGCTACAACATGCTTGACCGTTATGAACGGTTGTCGCTTGCCAATTCTATTTATTCCGGTCTCTTGGAAATCCGTTATAAGGTGGAAGGTATGATACTGATGGCTCAGTATGCCACCGCCAATGACCTTTTCTTTGCCATTGACCCGGAGGGATGGGCAAACGTGGTGACAATAAAGAATAATGTCAGCGGTCTTATCAATGACTGGAACGGGTTGATGGCATCTAACTACTAAATGCGGATAGTATGAAATATCGAATAATCATTTGTATGGTGCTGTCAGTTTTGTTTTCGGCAAAGTCTTACGCTTATGTCATCCCGAAAGACCTTCCGACCATCGAAGCCCTAATTGCCCTTCACAAAGCCGTGAAGAAGGATGAAGATCAGGCATTGAAACGGGTGGCTACCAGTTTTGGGGAGCAGTCGTTTGTAGCCAAGGGAGCCATCAAGTTCAACGATGTTCGGACTACGCTCGATACCAAGTTGGGCAATGCCCACTCGTACCTTGTACTGGCAGGTGCCATATCAAGCACCGCCAATTCGCTCTATCAGTTAGTCAAAGAGTATAAGGACTTTACGGGTAATACCTTCAAGTATGTATCGAAGAAGCCTTTTGTGGGCTGGTACTATGCGGATGCCAATATAGCCATATCAAGGGAGATAAGCCATTGTTACAAGCTCTATGCTTCCGTGGCAGCTTCGGGGATCAACCTGATGAAGGCTTCAATGGACGAGAAACTGAATCTGGTGATGACCCTCAAAACCTCCATCGACAGGGCACGGTACATCATTGACAATGCCAATCTGTATTGTTTCCTGATAACGGATTGCGGTTGGAAGCCGGATTACATTTGGGAGATTTTGAACTCGAATGTCAAGGATGAGATAGCGAATAAAGTAATCAATAAATGGAATCAAGGATATGCAGGTTAGAAACATCATACTCGTTTTAATCACATTCATGGCATTGTTTTTTCCCATTACAATGTCAGCCCAACGCCCGGCACGTGACAAGGAGAAAGAGAAACAATGGAAGTCCATGGAGAACGGGCCTTGGGACTTCGCCCCCGACTGGTACTATTATTTCCTGCACAACAAGTATTCCGGTGCGGAAATGTATTGGAAATGGGCAGGCTTCAATTCAGGTTTCCGTGTTCGTTTCAAGGAAAAGGATTCCAATGTCAAGCGCATCATGCCTACCCGTGTGACGGCAGAAGAGACCCAACGGCAGAAAGTGAAGAAGGTGGAAACGGAACGAAAGTACATCGAGGAACTATACAAGGAAGAGCTGGTCCGTGAGGCTGACAGGTCGGTTGATTTGGCCTACGCTTCCTACAAGGACGAGTTTGACCGTATGCAGGGTTGCATTACGGACGGGCTTCTCTACTGTATGAAGAAGAGTGACGGCAAGCTCAAATACCAGGTGGACGAGTTGAGCCGGCAGAACGAAATCCTTTGTTCCGGCATCGCCTATATCCATAAGACAGGTGTCGGCTACGGGCTGGAGAATGCCAAACGGCAGCAAGCCTACGAGGAAGCCAAGACGAAGATGCAGGAACTGGTTAATCAGACCGCCCATCTGTGTGCGGTAGCTGCCACGCATTATTGATAAATCATAAGAGATAATGAAATGATAACAATAAAAAATAATCAAACATGAATGTATTATCAATTTTCCTGACCATAGGCTTGCCCGCCATTGACGAGAGTCTGGATAAGCTGTTGGTTGCCATGGAAACCTTCCCGAATGTAGCGGTATTGGGTGATGCGGTCGGACTGGCACGTATCATCGGGCTGTTGCTTGCCCTTTGTGTCGGCTCTTACGAATGTTGGATGATGATACTCGGACGGCGCGGCATGGATGTGATGAAGCTCCTGCGCATTGTCGGTATCTCCATCTGTATCTCTTCCTCGTCATGGATCTGCTCCGCATTGCAAGTACCGGGCAAGGGATTGGAGTCAGCCACCAAAGCGATGGCACACTCCAAAAACAAGGAGGTGGCTGCTTTTGAGCTAAAGGTAGCACAAAAGCAGAGCGAATACCTAGACCGATTGAGAGCCGTTCAAGATTCCATTGCAACCGCCAAACAGGTGGCCGCTATCGGCGAAGATGCCGCCTGGTGGGACAAGCTCATCTACAACGTGGAAAACTTGGGCAGTACCATCAATAACTATGCGCAACGTGCGGCTGTGGCAGCCGAAACAAAAGTCAGCGAGTGGATTAACGATGTCATACGCTTCATCGGTGAACTGATATTCCAGATGTCCTACTATGGAATACTGGTAGCGCAACGGATATTCATCGCCATCATGATGATATTCTGCCCGATCATGTTCGCCCTGTCACTCGCCCCGCCTTGGAGTTCGGCATGGAGCCAATGGATGTCAAAGTTCCTTTCCCTGTCGTTATGGGGCTTCGTCACCTATATGTGCCTTTACTACATTGACTTCATCCTGCTCTACAACCTTCAGCAGGACATGGTAGCCTACAACCACCTCCTGCATGGCTCTGTCAATTCGTGGGAACAGATTGGAGCATTGGGATTGCAAGGTATCGGTTCTAACTGCATGTACGCGATGGGTATGCTGGTGGGTGCCTACATTATTCGCTTTGTTCCCGAAGTGGCTTCTTGGCTGATTCCCGGTGGTGTAAGTTCGAGTGCGGCTTCCGCTGCAGGTTCTACTGTTACAGGCATGGCTGCTACGGCAGGTTCTATCGCCGGTGGTGCTGTCAGCGCAACGGCTGGTGCGGCAGGTTCGGTCATCAAATCCAAGTGAATGTAATCTTAAAACGAAACGATATGCTTATAGAATCTTTAGCACAGAAAACAAAACTTGCCATGATGACGGTACTCGCAACCATCGGAGGTTGCGCCGTTATCTGCGGCTTTACCATCTGGTGCTGCATCTCTTTAGTTACCAAGGAGCGGCAGCAGATATATGTATTGGACGGTGACATCCCTTTTTTGGCGGAACGGGCCAAGCTGGAAGCGAACTTCACCATGGAGGCGAAAGCCCACATCCAGCTCTTTCATCAATACTTCTTCAACCTGCCACCCGATAACGACTATATCAAGTGGACGGTCGGCAAGGCGATGTATATGGCGGACGGCACAGCCTTGAAGCAGAAACAGGCGATGGACGAGAACGGGTTTTATTCCGACATCATATCGTCATCGGCAGTCTGCACTATCATGTGCGACTCCATCCAATTTGACGAGCATGAACGGAAGTTCACCTACTACGGCACACAGCTTATCAAGCGGCGCACCCGTGACTTGAAACGGACAATGGTAACGACCGGGTATGTGGAGAATGTGCCGAGGACGAGGAACAATCCCCACGGGTTGATGATTACCAACTGGCGCACCATAGAGAACAAGGATTTGGATTATTAAAAACAGCAACAATGAAATCACTCAGAAAGACATTGCATGAAAGCCGCCTGAAGACCCACCAACAGGTTCGGTCATGGCTGCAACCCAAGATGGGGGCAATCGGTACGAAATATCGGTTGGCAGCAAGAATCCGTTTGGCTAACGCATGGGCGATAAAGCATCCCAAGAAGACTTTTGCCTATGTGGTCAGTTCTCTACTATTCTTGTTAGTGGGTAATCTTTGGATAAGTGGAACAAAAACCGACCCGTCTAATGAATTAAGCGAGTCCAATATCAGTATGGTTTCCAACATGGAACCGCTTTTCAGTGGCTTCCATACCATACAGGCAAACAAGGACATCCAGAGCAACACGCTAATTGATTTGGTAGCCCAAGGTCAGGAACTCCGTGAGGAATTGGATTCGATGATTGCCGTCCCCAATAAGTCAAGGATAGATTCCGCCCGTATCATCCAACGATACCGACAGCTCGAAAACATTGTAAAATCCCTTAATAATAATGAGAACAAATGATTAAAATCAATTTCAAACAACCCAAGTATATCTTCCCGCTGGTGGTGTTCGTGCCGCTGTGCGCCTTGATATACTTCGTGATGCAGACCTTCAAGGGTTCGGGCGATACCGAACAGTCGGTATCCACCGACCGCATCAACATGGAACTTCCCGAAGCCCAAGCGGAAGAAGCCGGAGATAAGATGTATGAGATGTCAAGACGTTTCGGTGACGAGGATGCCTTTACCGCAGTCGGTGCTATCGGCGAGGAAAAGAATGAGACCGAGGAACTGGAGCATGGTTATACCGAAGAGGAACTGAATCTGCTTGATGCAGCCGAAGCAGAACGCATCCATCAGCAAAAGGAACTGGAGGAGTTGGAGCGTTCCCTTGCGGAATCCCGAAAGCATATCAATGAATATGCCTATGGCGATAATCCGACCAATGGTTATACCTCAAAAGATGAGTTTGCCCAAGATTTGGAGGAAATCCAACGCAGGAGCTATGAACGGCAAAAGGCAATCGAGAGCGGACTGGGCATAACCAACCCGGAACAGGAAGAAGCCCTGCAACGGCAACGTGCCGATTCCATTGCCAAAGTCAGACAGGAAGAGAAAGAACGCAACCGTCCCAAGTTGGTTATCAAATCCTCCGATACCAATGCGGACAAGTTCCACACGGTATCTTCTTCGGATGATGCGGTGGATGCCAAACTGATCCGTGCGATGATTGACCAGACCACCAAGGCGCGTGAAGGCACCCGGCTTCGCTTCAAGCTATTGGATGATGTGACGGTTGGCGGCATTAACTTGAAGAAAGGCACTTACCTCTATGGGACGGTGACAGGGTTCGGGCAGCAGCGTGTACGTGCGGCCATCACCAGCATCCTGATTGGGGATAAGTTCGTAAAGGTCAATCTGTCCGTCTTTGACAATGACGGCATGGAAGGCTTCTATGTTCCCGAATCCCAGTTCCGTGACTTCGTGAAAGATGCCGGCTCCAATGCGGTACAGCAGAATATCAATTTTGATTCGGGAAGCGGATATGAGACCGGCATATCGGCTGAAGCCGTCGCTTTGCAGACCTTGCAGAATATGTATAACTCGGCATCGTCGGCCATATCCTCCAATATCCGAAAGAACAAGGCGAAAATCAAATACAACACCATTGTCTATTTGATAAATTCGGATGAAGCAAGGTAGATTTTCTCAAACGTATTCAGATATTTTATAGTCAAACATCAATAATTTTCAGTATGAATTCCAAGATTATTCTTTTCATTCTCAGTGTTCTCTTTGTCATAGGCAACGCATCTGCCAACGAAAGGATCTATGTCAATAGCGGAGTGACCACCCACATTGTCATGCCGGAGAACATCAAATTGGTGGATATATCCACTCCCAAGATTATCGGCAACCAGTGTGCCGACAACATTGTACGCATCAAGTCTTTTCAAGAGAACGATTCCACTTCGGTAAGCGGTTATAAGGAAGATGAGCTGTTAGGAACGCTTACCTTGATTGGAGAACGGCATATCGCCCAATATGACATTGTCTATACACAATCCCCGACATTGGCGGCATCCATCTTCCAAGTTCCATACAGCGATACGCAATCCTACATCAACCCGGAGGTATCTATGCCCATGTCGGAAATGGCCCGCTATGCGTGGGCGGTTTATGGCAGTGACCGCAAGTTTAATCAGGTGGTGTCAAAGGTACACGGCATGAAGGCGGTGGTCAATAACATCTATGCCATCGGGGATTACTTCTTCATTGACTACTCGCTGCAGAACAAGACGAAGATTCCTTACGACATTGAGGAACTGCGTGTGAAACTGACCGACAAAAAGCAGAGCAAGGCTACCAACTCCCAGACAATCGAGCTGACTCCGGTGTTCTCACTCAACTATGCCAAGAAGTTCCAAAAGAACTACCGCAATGTGTTGGTGCTTCCCAAACTGACTTTCCCTGACGAGAAAGTGCTGCGACTGGAGATTTCAGAGAACCAAATCAGCGGACGTGTAATCGTGCTGACCATCGAATATGAGGACATCCTCCATGCGGACGGCTTCGATTCGGACATCTTGAAAGGGACCTCCTATTATCCTCATTATTACATCAATTATACTCCGAAGCCATGAAAAAGTTTTTGTTTATCTTATTGTGTGCGTTTGCTTCGATAGGCGCATCCGCACAGGACGGCAAGCTGACGCTGAACACCGGCTTTCTGTTTCCTTCCACGTTAAACGCCACGCTGGGTTACGAGCATCCGCTTTCTTACGGAAACGCTGTGGAAGTGTTCGGAGAGGTTGGCGACCACTGGCAGACACCGGTGAGTGACCGTTTTTGGAAAGGTTATTATTGGGACGGCAGTGTGTTGTACAAGCACCGCCTTGTCCGCTACAAGAACGGGATGCTTCGTTTCCGTTTCGGCCCGCAGTTCGGGGCTGTACAACGAAAGTTCTTTCTCGGTTTGGAGGCAGGCTTTGAATACAGTTATGTGTTTCAGAACGGCTGGGAGTTCGCTCTTATCCAAAAGAACAACGTGAGCTTCATTCATGGTGACACTTTCCGAAACGGGTTGCTGATTGGTGTGAAGATTCCATTCTAAAGACATTCAAACAATATTCAAACGGAGTTTAAACGATAAAAAGTAGCGTATGGCATTTGAAGAGACAAGGGAACAGCAGCAGATGTATAACTACTTCCGTAGCTGCATCTACATTTTTCTCATCATTGAGATAATTATGAACTTGCCCATTGCGGCAGATAATCGCGTTACGCAGTTCATTCTCGACTTGTTAGACAGATTCCCCGTGTTCACGTCCGTTTCGGGTTGTAAGATGGTGGAACTGGTTTGTATCTGTGTGGTCTGCATCGGCACAAAGGCGAAGAAGGCATTGAAGTTCAATGTCAAGACAATGGTTATCTATCCCGTATTAGCCGGACTGACCCTTGTCGGACTCTGTTTCCTTTTCCACCAGATGGGCTTCGGAATGAGTTGGATGGGATTCCCTGCCAACCGCATTCTATATGCCGTATGTTCTGTGGTAGGTACCATGCTGGTGCATCAGGGATTGGACGGCATCGCCAAGTATTACAATTACAAAGTCGGTGATGACCGTTTCAATTTTGAGAATGAATCATTCCAACAATCGGAGGTGCTTGCCAGCAATGATTATTCGGTAAACATACCGATGATATACTATTGGAAACGAAAAATGCACAAGGGTTGGATCAATATCATCAACCCGTTCCGAGGTAGAAGAAGAACAAATCGAGCGATTTCTGTTAAACTCATATACTGGCTGAAACTGAATGTAAACAACTTAAAATCAGCGATATGGGTAAAACAAAGGAAAATAACGGAAAACATCCGAAAAGGGATGACTTCGGGATGGTTGGGAACTTCGGTCGGGAACTACCGATTTTGTTTCCCAGAGTTTCCCACAAATCTACGTACCCCAAACGGATTGAACTCAATAATCCTGTCTCAGTTTGGTATGTGCAAATGAACGCAAACCCACCATGAGGTCTAATTAGAAAGTCTAATCTCTTTGTGAGTAATTAAATAGATTTAATAAAAGACTGAAAGTCAACAATTAACAAGGTTTATCCGTCCGAAAATCCTTACCTTTGCCGACGCATTTCAAGGATAGCCGGACTCCTACAATCGCAATACATAATATAAAAAGGAGTACACAATGAAAATCTCAGTTTCACTACATAATGCCCCTAAGAAGGGCGAAGACCAGAACCTCCGTCAGGTAATCTTCCGAGTACGAGAGGGCAATAACGATTTGAAGGTACGCACCGACCTCATGGCAGACCCAACGCTTTGGGATGAGTCAGTACCAGGTTACAGACGCACCACAAAGTTGGGCAAAGGTGGCACAAAGGCATTCAATGATAAGTTGCAAGACATCTTCCGACTTATCGAAGCAGACTTCACACCGATGCGTGATGGCAAGTGGCTGAAGGAAACCATCAATGGCTACCTTCACCCAGTTGCAGAACAGCCTAAGCCATTCTCACCTCTGCCTTGCGAGGACAACGAGAAGGACACTTCACTTGAAACCCTTGACAAAGGCACAGTTCCTGATTGGTTCATGAAGTACGTTGAGCATTGTGATGTCAGCCATGGAAGAAAGGCTTGCTACCTTTCCACCATCAAGAAACTACGTCGCTATGAGTTGTTCAAGCGAGAGTTTGAAGGTCAGAAAGACTTCAATCTCTATCCCGACACCTTCACAATAGATGATCTCTACGACTTCTATGAGTATGTAGAGAACGAGTACATCTACTATGATGAGCATTATGACTGGTATCGTCAGTTCCACATTGACAAGAAGCCACCTGTCAAGTACACCAACAACTACATGCAGACCGTAAGAGGTCATTTCCGTGCATTCATGAACTGGATGACCAAGAACGGCTATAGTTCCAACATGGAGTACAAGAAGTTGAGCATCAAGCCTGATGTCTATGCTGACCCTATCTATCTCACTCTTGAAGAGCGTGACAAGGTCTATGATGCAGACCTTAGCAAGCATCCGGGACTCTCTCTTTACCGAGACATGTTCATGTTCCAGTGTCTGGTTGGTTGCCGTGTGTCAGACCTTTATGCCTTCACTACTCGCAACATCACTGAGGATAGCTTCATCGAGTATCTTCCTCAGAAGACTCGTGAGAATGCAGTCGAAGGAGCACCTTCTTCCTTCTGCCGTGTCCCTCTCAATGATAAGGCAAAGGAAATTATCGAGCGCAATATGGACAAGCGCAGTGGTCGCCTTTTCCCATATCGCAACAAGAATATGTATGCTTATGGCATCAAGATGCTGCTCCTTCTTTGTGAGATTGACCGCATGGTAACTGCAAGAGACCCTGACACAAAGGAGTTTACCCGATACCCTTTGTACATGGTTGCTACAAGCCATACGGCAAGAAAGACCTTCATTGCCAACATCTACAAGAAGGTGAAAGACCCTGAATTGATCTGCTCAATGACAGGTCACATGCCAGGTTCCAAGTCCTTCCGTCGCTATCGCCACATTGATGACGATTGCAAGTGGGATGCACTTTAAGGAATTGAGTAATCATAATCAACTAACCATCTAAAGACAAGCAAGATGAAAGTTACAGCATTTATCCGTCAGAAGCAGGTTGCCAAGAACAACACTACTGACAAGAGCACCATATTTTTCCGTATTCGTGATGGCAAACTTGACATTAAGGTTGCCAGCGAACTCTCTATCAATGCCAATCACTGGAGTGATGACCGCCAAGGCTACAAGCTCCGTGTGAACACTGTCTCTGATGCAGTCAAGCGTGAACTCGACCGCAAGGTCAGGGAAATCACCGACCTTATCAATGACAAGTATCACAAGGGTGTTGATGGCAAGTGGTTGAAGCACCTCATTCAGTTATATCACCATCCTAACATGATTTACTCTGAGGATGGCATCGATACCCGACTGACCAACCAGATTACAGAGTACTATAACCATCGAAAGGTGGCTAACTGTACCATCTATACCTCGCATACCATCATCAAGAAGATTAAGCACTTCGAGCTTTACATGCAGAATGTCAAGCGTCGCAAAGGCTATGTCATGTATGCAGAAGCCATTACCGAGGAAGACCTTTATCTTTTCAAGGAGTACCTTCTTGACGAGTATATCATCTTCCAAGACCATCCCGAGATCTTTGAAGACCTGAAGGAGTGGCAGAAGCCAAGGGCTGAAATGTCTGAGAATGGTGCGTATGACATTCTTCACCGCCTTCGTACTGTCATGAAGTGGGTTGACTTCAACGGCATTCCAACGACAAAGCCGTTCAGCCGCTTCGAGTTGAAGGCTCCGACCTATGGCACTCCATGGTATCTGACTCTTGAAGAAAGAGACAGAATCTGGAACCTTGATTTGTCTGCCGAGAAGAACCAGTTGAAGTTCCATCGTGACATCTTCATCTTCCAGTGCTGTGTTGGTTGCCGTATGGGTGATATTGGCAGATTCACCAAGGATAACATCGTCAATGGTGCTTTGGAGTACATCCCACATAAGACTGCCGAGAGCTCAGGCAGACTTGTGAGAGTTCCGCTGAACCAGAAGGCTCGTGAAATCCTTGACAGGTACAGTTGGCGCAAGACCACACTTCTCCCTTATTTCGAGGATTGGGAGTACAATGATGACATCAAGAAACTCTGTACTATGGCAGATGTTACTCGCATTGTTTCGGTACTCGACCCGAAGACTCGCACCGAGGTGAAGAAACCGCTCAATGTGATTGCCAGTAGCCACATGGCACGACGAACATTCATCGGCAACATGTACAAGAAGGTCAAGGATCCAGACCTTATTGGCTCGATGTCGGGGCATGTCGAAGGCTCTAAGGCTTTCGCCAGATACCGCACCATCGACGATGACATGAAGCGTGAACTCGTTGACATGATAAACTGACACACCTGCTCTGCCACACTTGCTCTGATGTACTAACGTTCTGTCTGGCAGATGTTACTATACCGCATCTGCCGACAGGACACATGTCAAACCCTTTAATTTCAACAGAAGAAGAAAGAACTTACAGATTACACTACCAGCCCTCTGACTATTAGCATGGTCATCGGGCAATAGAGATTGTCAACGCTTTCTAACCTGATATACGAACTATGTCACAGAAGCATTTTACAAACGAGGTCTTCCTCACTCATGCAGTGAGTCTTGACCTACTGGATTACCTCTGTCCAGTTCACAAGAAAGAGGTGTTGAGAGTCGATGCTTTCCGCGACCTTCTCAACAAGACCTGCCAACAGCCGACAGGTGCAATGACTAAAGAGGGTACTCCACTAGTCGTTACCCCTGGGCAACTGGTAACGTCGGTTTCCGAACTTGCACGAGTGTGGGACTGGCACAGGGATAAGGTTCGTGACTTCCTCAATGGACTTGCCGAACGTGATGTTCTCACGATCGACATGCACAAGAAGTTCATGGTTCTTTCATTCCCTTATCTGGCAGACCGTATCTCAGCCTATGCTCCAAAGGCTGATGACAAGGTATCTGCCGACCCTAAACCTTCGCATAATGGAGCAAGCGAAGATAAGGGGCAGAAGAAGGAAGGCTCACCTGTCACTCAGAATGTGGCAACTGCAACCGAGGGTGCTGCAACCAAGGAGGCAAAGGCTGGCAGTCAGAATGATGGTGTGAAGCGAGAAGGAGTCAACGCTGAAACTGCCAGACGTGGCGGTTACATGCAGGAAGACCTCTTCTCTGGTGTTGATAACGCTGGCACTCAGCAAGTGCCGGATAATACTAACCAAAAGAAGGCTGAATAATGGATTTATACTCAATGATTCAGGCTGGTGGTCGCATGAATTTCACGGTCACTGGCGAGGATCTTGTCCAGTTCGCAGAGACCATTATCGAGAAGACTATCGCTATGCGAGATGCCGAATTGGCAATGGCTCCAAAGGACGAGACCTATTTAACGACTGACGAGGTCATTGCGAAATTCCATGTCTGCAAAACCACCTTGTGGACTTGGGAGAAGAATGGCTATCTGATTCCTTCACGCTGGGGAAAGCGTAAGACGTATGCCTTATCGGAACTCCATGCGCTCATGAAGGACAAGAAAAAGCGTCTGCCGAATCTTGCTGCTCAGGAGAACAAGTTGGCAGATACGCTTGGAAAGGAGGTGCAGGGCTGACAGGTATCTCTGAGTGATGGGCATGGTCAGCAGTTGTACGCTGTCATAGCCTATCCTCAGAGCCTTGCAGGAACAACAGAATGGTGATGTCCTTTGGCAGACACACCATGCCTTACCCTTTTCCCTATTGTCAATGCTGGATTTATAACCAGTTTCACCACTTGATCCTTTTTTCAAGGCACAAGCAGTGAACCAGGCTATCCGGCATAGACACACCCAAGGGCGAAAGGATGCCTAACCGACACATACTATATTATATGTAGTACGAGTCGCCCAGGCATTGATTCAAGACCATCCTTCTAATCGGACATTACACAGCAGACAGAGGTCAGCGAGGTGTCTCTGACCACAGTCCGCTATCATGCGTCAAGTCCGTTTCTGGAGGCTTTGTCGAGGTCGTAAGACCATGGCTCTGCCAATGGCTCACCACCTGTCCTGCAGCCTGTCTATTCATGTTTTACAAGCATCTTTGATGCCTACGGCTATAACCTTGGTTCTTACCTCGTTTAGTCTTGCATCTGACACGCTTTAGCAGAGCTGAAACGATGTCCGCCAGACGTAACGACCGCTTGCGGTAAGAGGTTTAACGGGGGTTGGGGAGCAAGTGTATGTTTTCTATGCCCAGAAAACAACCATCCCTTCGGTCGGGAGCATCAAGATGCTGGCACATAAATGGGAAGGAGGCTATTATGAATAATACCCAAGAACCCCAAACCCCTAACTCTTCTCGTAAACATAAGGGAGGTCGTCCACCCTTAGCAGAGGAACAGAAGCGAACCGTATGCAAGAAGGCTTACTTCACTATTGAAGAGGCTAAATGCGTCGAACTCGCTGCTGATGAAAACAGGATGTCTAACTCCGAGTACATGAACCAGATGACTATGAACGGCTATGTCAAGGCTCCTATAGATCCTGACTTCGCCAAGGATTTCAGGGCAGCTGCTAACATGGCTGGAAATCTTAACCAGTTGGCATACCAAGCCAACAAGGCAGGTTTCAGCAGTGTGGCAAAGGACATGCTTGATTTGCGTTCAAGGCTTCATGGTGTACTCGACATAATCTACCGCTGGATATGATGCCCAAGATAAGTAACGGTTCTACCTTCGGGGGAATCGTCAATTATGCAAACGACATCAAGGACAAGGACACAACAATTCTCGCTTCTCGCGGAGTTGATCTTCGGAGCAACTATACCATAGCAAAGTCTTTCAAGATTCAGGCTATGATGAACCAAAGGGTGCAGAATTGTGTCGGACACTTTGCGCTTTCATTTCCTCCTGAAGACGCACATCGTTGCACTGACGGATTTATGCGTAAACTGGCAATGGAGTATATGAAGAAGATGGGCATCACTGATACCCAGTTTGTCATCTTCCGACACCATGACCATGACCATGACCATGTGCATGTTGTCTATAACCGAGTCAACGATTTCGGCAAGACCATATCTGACGGATGTGATGTAGAAAGGGCAATCGCCATTTGTCAGGCGATGACCCGACACTACGGTCTTCACTGGAGTGATGGCAAGATGAAAGTCAACCGTGACCGACTCAAAGGCAAGGCAGTTGTCAAGTATGCCATCTTTGATGCAGCACAGAAAGCATTGCCTGGCAGTCGTACATGGAAGGATTTTATCGATCGTATGAAGGAGCAAGGCATTCAGGTCAAGGTCGCACCTCGTGAAGGTGGTAAAGGCATGGGAGTTGTCTTCAACAAAGGCAATGTCTCAATGAGTGGTTATCAGGTTGACCGACGCAGTTTGACTTTCTACATGTTGAACCAGCAGTTGTACAACATCAATGCACTGTTGCCTAAAGACCAGTGGTTGCCTGATGAACCTATGATTCATGAGGTCAAGTTTGACGACATGGACTCCGATGTCCGTCTGCCGAAAGTTTCCTTTGGCAAGGAAGACGAGTATGTAGAAGACAGTAGCGTGAATATCTATGATGATAATAACGATTCTGCCTTTTTCGATACCGACGCGGCTGCCGAACTTGCTTCCAACGTGGCTGCTGCAGCTGTCGAACTTGCCGTTGGTCCTACTGTGGTTCCGACATCAGGAGGTGGCGGTGGTGGCAGTTCCAGTGGCTGGGGCGATGACGATGATGATGACGAGAAGAAGAAAAGGAATAGACCTAAGTTCCATCGTTAATACATTTAGAATATGCCGAATAATACTACAAAACCCAAGCTTAAACCTGCAAGGATGATAACCAAGGAGAAGGTTCAGGAAGTGAAAGACAAGATGGCTGATATTTCATCCACAGTTGTCTCTTCACAGACTGTGTCTGCACATCCTGCTGAATCTTCTGAGCACAGGTCGAGGATGCTGATGTCATTGTTCCTGTCTGTCAGTCAGATTCTGAGTCTGCTGATGTGCCGGAGAGTCTGCCTATTGAGGGTGAGTTCACTGACAAAAAGCTCACAGAGATTGACGTGCATGACCTCTGTTTCATCTTGGAAACGACGTTCAACTATGCATCTGATCAGAGAGAAGAAGCGAAGCGCAAGGCACGTGAAGAGAACAGACGTAAGCAGGAAGAATCAGGTATAGATGTCATCACTCCTGAGAATGCTCTTGTAAAGTGTACTGGTTTCATGAATGACATTCTAACTGGTTATAACCTCTACAAGAAGCATGAAAGTGCTATCGACAAGCAACAGACAAAGTCCAAGGAGATTGCCGATACTCAGAACGAGACCGTCAAACGTCTGGAGACTGTTATCGGCAGGATTGAGGACGTGCAAGGTGTCAAGGCTCCTAAGCGACCTCCATTCCCTTCGTGGGCACATGTCTGGCTTACTTGTTCTGGCACTGGCCTATGTATGGTTTTGCTTTTCTCTGGCAGTCGAAGTACTTCCGCAGATTCTCCTTCCTCATCGCATTCTTTGTGATGGTGTTGGAGTTCTGCATGATTGTACTTCTGTCATACGACAACAAGGATCTGCATCATGACCGTGCCAAGTATGTCACTGTCAGAAACTGGTCACTGGTTGAAGGTGATACGGCTACCATCAACAAGTTTGACTATGTGGATTTCATCTACAGTGATGTCAAGTACCGCAATGACGATATTGACGCACTGCAAGAGTCAATTCGCAAGAAGTACGACATCATGATGGAAAAGAAGCAGAAGCAGCAGAACCAGAAGCATCACAAGTGATATGCTTTCTACTACTCTCTATTAAAATTGGCGCACCATCCTCAGTGGGTGATGCGCCTTTTATTTTTTTTTAATCTCCAGATGAAATAAAAATGTTATTATATTCAATCTTTGACATTGGACATCCTGTAAACTTTAAGTTATTTGCACTTTTTGTGGTATTTCCATTTCTTAAAGTGATGTCATACCAGAGTGTCGGAGTTATTGGATTTTTTTCACTATATGTCCAGGAGTAGTTGAAAGCCTCTTGATCGTCTGATGTAATATTACTCATACTTAAATATCCAATTGGACCTTCTGTGTCTGATTTCGCATCTATACGACTCATCCAAAATGCACCTTGAATATCTAATCCATATGAAAAATACGTTATATATTTTTTACTATCATCGTCATCATCTGAACGAGTTCGAGTAGAAATTTCTTCAGTTTTTTGAATAATCGGATTAAAGAATGTAACCGTTGGGTATTTGTCATATACTAACTTGTCAAAATTCACAAAACAAGAATAATCGTTGTCTGAAGGAATATTTCGTAGGAATGTTCGCAATTGCCAATTACCTTTTGCTTTTGCAATAAATGCATTATAATCGCATTCTAACTCATTTCTTCGGAGTTTTATGACACAGTTGCAAACGCCTAATGGACTTTGAACTTTTGATACTTTTTTCCCATCATGATATATTTCAACACCAAAGGTTTCTGGATTCCACAGGTTTTTACCATATACATTAAAATCAAATACAATTTGATCGTCTACATACTTTATAGAATTAAATTCTATTTCCCCTATATTGTCTGTCATCAAACTTTGCATATCACTAGTATATGTTACTCCGTGATAAATCGTCTGACCATAATATGAGGAATTTGGATTATTTACAATAGACTCAGTCGTCAACTGTATTCTTGAAATGAAATAATACGTAAACCCTTTTTCATATGGAATTTCAAATGTTTTATAGTCATCTTTCACGACTTCTTGTTCGCCATATCGTGACGATGACATAAACACTTCAGTATTAGTTGGTCTACGAGACCCACTCGGAACTTTTTGCACTGCTGTGTAACAAACTCTTCTAATTCGATCATATCCATTCATGTCTTTTGGAATGTTTGAAGTATTACGCACAGTATATCCAAATTTAATTTTACCATTTGCAACCGTGGGAATTATAGTTTCTATTGTAGCCCCACATAGAGTATTATAGAATTTTTCATTATTCTTATTTACTTTGTTTTCTAAATATACTGCCAAACCCAGTGGATCTCTATTTCTCAACAACTCTAATTCGTCATTGCCTGTATTATATTGATCCATGATTGTTTGTAAAAGTTTTTCTATGTCTCGTCCTATCAAGGCATTCGTCGCACCTTTAACGAAATCCAGAATACCAATCAAATCTGATAATGTTGAGAAAACACGTAGTTCATCTACTCCAGCTCTTGTAATTGATTTCCTTTTTGATGGTAAATTGCCAAAAGACCCAGTATTTTGATATTCTTTAGCACCATCTTGGTCGATTAACATTATAGATACTATTGAATTCTCATTACGACATATATTTACATATATTTCGTCAGAATAAACATTCGTTATATTGCCTATACTGTCGATTGTGTAATTAATTGTTTCAATATTGTTTAAATTTGCAACACTTATTTGCTGGCCATAATCTGTGTTTTTTGACAATATCATTGCATCACTTCCTGTCATAATAATTTGATCCCAAGCTGATTTTTTCTCTTCATCAGATACAAATGAATAATATAATAAGCCAGATAAATTGATGGTATTTGTATTAATCAGACTACCACGTTGTACATCCAAATTAGACAAAGAAACGACTTTAATTATATTACCATCATCGTCTAATATAGATATTGTAAGCTTTCTGTACGATCCGACTTGAAGCGGTACATACAGTTTTGCGAACTTTTCTTGAACCTCAAATAAGGATAATTCATATGAAATTAAATGATTTCCTTTTTCTATTTTAAAAATGGGCAGTCCATCAGAAACATTCATTATGACGGCACTACCTGATAGATTAGGAGAATCATTATCAGACAAAATTTGTATCTTGCACACTTTTTCAGGTAATCCTATCAATTTTAATAACAAGACTCCACCTGTTTGATAAAAGTTAACATGTTTATCTGATACCACATGTCCAATCATTGGTGCCTTGTTCTCAGAATGATATTCGCTGTTTTCTGGTATGTCAAATTTTAGCGAATACCCATCGTATTGAACATTTTTATTATAAGGGTAATATGCAAATTTAATTTTATCTTGATCGGAATTAAAATTTCCTGTAAAATTATCCACGTCATTACTGTTAGACGCATAATGAAACTTCACATTTTCTTCAGTTTCACCAAATACACCAATATAATCACTGGCTGTCCAAGATACGTTACCAACATAGTTAATTGTAGAGCGTGTCTGGGTTGATTGTTCAATAGTTGCTGTAAGAGTACAATTATTGCCGATAAATTTAGAATTAAACATGTCTGCAATATCAATATCACTACAGCTGCACATCAAAATAATTGATGATAAAATAGAAAAAATCTTTTTCATAATCTTCTTCATGTATTTAATCCCAATCTTTGTTCTCTATATTAAAATCTTCAGTAGAACCATTCTTCCCTTCATTACAATATATGGTAATAGAAGATATAGAGTTTAAGTTCTTAATCCTGAATTTATTGACACCCATTGTTTCAAAGTTTGCAGTTTTCGTATTTGATTTTTCATACGAATGCCCTTTTGTTATATCAGTTTGACTTCCATCGCCCCAATTTACCGTTCCAGAGATATTGTTACCTTCTAACTCTAAAGTTGAAAATTCTGTTTCTGAGTGAGTAATAGAGATTTTCATTTTGTCTGTACGTCCATCTTGAACAATAGTTACTGTTTGTTTAATATCTTCATATACAAACGTTATAGTTGCTGTTCTTTCGGTAGTTTGAGGATTCTTTCCAATACGGAAAGAAAGAGTTCTCTGAGTCAGAGCTCTAGTCGTCACTCGTTCGTAAGTTTGAACCCAATCATCAGAAATATTGGTCTCAAAATCCACATTCGTGTTAATAACAAAGTCAAGCAGAGTTTCTTCACCATCTAAATTATATGTGTTTTGGGCAACTATTATAGCATCTCTTTGCATCTGAGAAACTTTAACCACTTCAATTTCGCCAGTAGTTTTGTTTATGAATTGGATTTCAGCAGTTCGTTGATCGTATGTATTGTTCTCGGCAATAGTAAAATAATGTGTATAGGTGGACATTGCCCTTGTTTGCCTTTCATAAATCCAACTTACTTTTGGCAATATGTATTCATATTCAGTATTACTGGCAACCTCAATCTTAATGGTTTCTTCCGAACTTGAAACAATTATATCTTTATTTGAGATAACTACTTTGGGGGTTGCTCCGTCCTGATATATAGTTACCTCTTCATAAAGTTCGCCTGCAGTGATATAAATCTTTCCTTCTCTATTAGACAATTCTTGATTGGCATCTATTTGTAGATTTATAACTGATGTGGTTAAAGATCTTGTCTTTGGTTCGGCACTATGAATCCAGGTTTGACACGATTCGTCAATCTCACAGGAGTATTTTAAGTTTGATTTTATTGTCAAAGTAATACTTCCTCCTTCTTCTTTAACCTCAACCTTATTAGACTCTAATATAAGTGCGTTCTTTTGTTTCTGAGTTACAGTTACTATCTCTTTTACTTTACCACATATAATAGTAATAGAGGCATTTCTTTCGTCGTAGGTATTATTTTCTTCTACACTAATTTCGATTGTGTTATTTCCTGATTGACCAGACGTTTTATTAATGCGACACCATGAAGAAGCATTTTCTGCAACAGCAGCAGTCCAATCACCAGAAACTGAAAAATTAAAGATGGAACTTCCTTTTTCATTACTAAAAGTTACGTGGCTCGATTCTGGACTTACGCCGTTCTGGATAATGATTTCATCATCATCCTTTTGGCAGCTAAAAGCCAACAAACAGACCACTACGAATAATATTGTTTTGATTATATATTTCATAATTTACTTCATAAAGATTTTACCGAGAACATTAATTCTTTCACATCTTCTCCTTTTTGGAGTCTTATTGTGTATTCACCTGATAATAACTGTTTGGTGTCAATATAAATGATGTTTGCATTATGTGACAATCCTGTTGTTATATACTCACTCGAAGAAGTGTATAATGCTACGTTAACTCCATCTTTAGTTTCAAGAGTAATTATTCTGCTGCCTTTATCAAAGGTGAATGACGTACATTCGCTAATATAATATTCATCTGCAATTAGCATTTCCCACTGACAATTTTCTTCTAATGATGTAATAAGGTGCCAATCTTCCGAGTCATTGCTTTTATAGAAAAAGCGTATGCGATCACCTATATTGATTTTGTTCTTTATAGTGAATCCGATCCCAGTATAGTGCACATACCATCCACCTCCTTTCAGTGTATAATTAAGTTCTTTTGTTACCCATTCTTTAATTTCACCATTTCGATTTGTAACGGCGCCACAGAATGTTCCAGAAAAATCGACAGCTGTGTTATTGGAAAACGTTAATTTGTCAAAATAGTATCTTTTATTTGTCTCAAATGTTGATTGAAACAATTCTATTCCTGGACTTTTGAACTTTATCCAATCTTCTACTTCTGATGATGTGTTTGGTTTAACATTAAAACATGCCCATTGCGCATCATTATATCCCCCTCTATCATCAGGAACAAGATTAGATAAGGTATAATATCCGTTACTTGTTCCTCCCCATCCCCAATTCACGTGAAAAAAGTCATCATCAGTAAATCCATCTAACACAAATTGATGACCACTATTACCATGACCACTATAAAGTACTGGTCTCAAAGAATATATCTCATCTTTTAACATAGTCAGCCACTTTTCATCAGAGTAATATTTTCTTTGGACATGGTTCATTGCTGGGTTATAGCCAAAATGTTCGTATAACTTCTTAATATTTAAGGAGCTCGATGTGGATCCTTTAGTAAAATCTGCTTGAAAAGCTGCACCTATATCTGCCATCAAGGTACTAACTTCATCTGCTTCTTCGTTGGAATATCCATTATTAGTATAAATAAGAGGCATGTTGTCCCATTTGTAATCATGGTTAAGGTTTCTGCTTGCAACATATATTCCTTTAGTTTTAGTCCTGTAGGAATCTGTATATCCTTTTCCAGATTGAGGCCATTTGTGATATCTCATAACAATGGCTGTAGCAACTGGCACACAACCTACAAAACTCCTTTCTGATCCATCCAAAGGACATTGATTGTTATATGGTTTATGCTGATTCCATTTTGCAGTTTCCAACTCTATTACAGAATTTCCTGATCTTGCATTTGCCCACAATGCATTTGCTGAATTATTTTTAATACCATTTGCCCTCACATACTCAATTTGGTTAGAAATAGTATTTATCCAGTCAATCAATGATTCAGGCAAGTCATCTATTTGAGGTGCTTTGTCAGAAAAAGAATAAGCAAGAATAGGCATGACTTGATCTTCGGCAGATACAAATACGAATCCCTTATTATCAGTACCTGCAAAAACATAGAATAAAGGATCTGAATTACTTCTTGTTTGATTTGTACCAGACATCACTCGGTTATCATATAAATAACGGAGAACAGGAGAGGCACTCCTCGTTTTATTTCCCCCAAAAAATAACTCAGCTGTTTCATGTGCTTTAGTTACAGACACATTTTTTGCGTTCATATTGCAACACAAAAATAATAGAACAAAAAAGAAAGAATATCTCATAATTTTTCTTGTAATTTACTTGATTATAAAGAAAAGGGCGCAAACCCTTCTTTGTCTTGTCTATCTCTTAGGCTACCGCCAAGTGGCCCTACCATCAACTAGCAAGAATGAGTTCACACCCTATGGTGCGAACTTCCATACTGCTTGTTCTCGATGGTGAATGTTTGGCGGTATTCAAGAGATAGAGAACAAGAGCCGCGAAGCTCTATATTATTTTAATGTATCAACTATTTACATAGGCAAGTCGTTTGTTTTGTGAATGGCTTATTTAGCTTTAAACTATTACTTCTACGAGAGTGCGTCCTTCGTGTTCAACAGATGGCAGCAAACCAGGAGTTTTTCCTTTATTGAAACAGAAGGAAACAAGGTAGCCTGTCTTATGCTTTTTTAGTGCAAGATACTCGAACAATTGTCTTTCGCCCTTGGCAACCATCTCACGGATGATTCCCAAGCGTTCGGTGATGTCCACCATATAATGTTCGTTAGGGCGACAAGTGCCCATCGTATTGAATCTTTTCATGAGTGCAATTGCGAAAAGTACATAACTTTTGCTAAGCAAAAGTATGGAAAATTTCTGATTTATTAGCAAAATTTCATTCAGTTTGATTCATTTTTATGAAACTTTATGATTTTTGTTATCCCAAACTGACACTTTAGTCCACTTTTCTGTACATCAAGAATCATTATCGTACATAAAGGACAAATTGGAATCCACATACTTTCAGATAGCGAAACATCGCTTCTTTATCCTTATTTTTATTATCTATTAAGCCTGCCCTCGCCATAATAGAAGATGGACATTGGTCGTAATAGATGATGGAATTGAGGTCTCAATATTGGTCGGTTTTGACAACTCTCATGATACGATGATACAGATTGGGAACATTCTTTTCTAACTATTCAAATCGGTACTTGATTTTCAGTACTTTGGTATCTTACCCAAGTACCGCTTAAAATGGCACATGGGTAAGAAATGAGGTAAGGGATAGGGTAATTTCAAACTACCTTATCCTATCTTGTTGTCAGAGCCAGGCTTGATAGCAATCTCAATAACGAATCGTTATCGACTTTTGGAATAGCATGGAGTTTCTTGTAACCCCGGTCTGATTTGGACCCCCTTTTCAGTTTTGAAGCTGACTCAATATGATGTGATAACTGGAGTGAGGTCATCATCATCCATTCAAATCTTCCTTTCCCTTTTGTCAAAGATGCATGATCCATCTGTCACTTTGGGCAGATAGTGAAGAAAATGCCACATTGAATGCAGATTCTTGGGAAACTTTTCTTTTATTTGGGGAAAAATGTGAACCTTTGCATTAAGTTAGATGTGAGTTCTAACACTTTCACTTGATTTAATTTTGCCCACAAAACCAGAACCAAATTTAGGGCATCATTTTTAGTTCTTTGAATATGCGTTTTTGAACGCTAACTACCTCCAACGGACGTTAAAAAACTAAATTCCGTTAACGTCAAAATATCGGGAACACGTTGGGAACATCAGCAATCTTTCTCATTTACGTTTAGCTGATTATCAACACGTTAAATAGCACCCAAGTCCCACCTTCCGTGGCACTATCGTACTCGGTACTCCGGGTTCGGGAAAGTCTTTCGGTATTATTGACCCCTTTATAAGACAGCACGCTGCCAAAGGTTTTGCCATGATGGTGTACGATTTCAAGTACCCGGTGCTTGCTAAGACTCTTTTCTATCAATTCTGCAAGAATCGTAAGGCCGGCAGGTTGCCTCAGAACTGCGGCTTCCGTACCATCAACTTTACGGATGTGGAATACTCAGACCGCATCAATCCTATTCAACGGAAGTATATCCCGGATTTGGCGGCGGCATCGGAAACGGCCGCTACCTTGCTGGCTTCCTTGAATAAGGGAGGTGGGGAGAAGAAAGGCGGTTCGGAAGCATTCTTCACCAACTCGGCGGAGAACTTCTTGGCGGCTATCATTTACTTTTTCGTAAATTTCCATCCAGTCGGGTTCAGAAACGGTAAGAAACTGAAACGCTATATTCTACTGGAGGGAAAGAAACTGGAGATTGTCATTCGGAACTGGGATGATTTCAATGCCATAGCCGAGAAAGGAAATGTGGTGCTGGATTTCGTGGATGAGAATGGCAATGATGTATCTACGGATGAAGACCGTATGTTTGTGGACTTGAATGGCTTTTCGTACAAGGACAGAACCAAAAGGCTCATTAAGATTGAACGCTGCTGGTATGAAGATGAACACGGCAATGAGGTTGAGCCGGACACCATTACGGGCGAGTTTTCTGATATGCCGCACGTATTGTCCTTCTTGGGCAGGTCATACGACCAGATTTTCAACATCCTGATGCAGGATGATAAGATTGCCTCTCTGATGGCTCCCTTCAAAAGTGCCTTTGAGAACAAGGCGAATGACCAGTTGGAAGGTATGGTGGGTACGCTCCGTGTCAATGCCGCACGTTTGGTATCTCCCGAAGCCTATTGGGTATTTACAGGGGATGATTTTGACCTGAAGATTTCTGACAAGGAGCATCCGAGTTATTTGGTCATAGCCAACGACCCGGAGAAGGAACAGGTAATCGGCTCTCTGAACGCTTTGGTGCTGAACCGACTGATTACAAGAGTGAACTCTAAGGGGAACATCCCGGTAAGCATCATTGTGGACGAGCTGCCCACTCTGTACTTCCATAAGATTGACCGGTTGATTGGTACGGCACGAAGCAACAAGGTTGCCGTTACACTCGGTTTTCAGGAACTTCCTCAGTTGGAGGCGGACTATGGCAAGGTGGGTATGCAGAAGATTATCACGACTTGCGGTAACATTTTTATGGGTGCGGCTCGTAACAAGGAAACCTTGGAATGGGCACAGAATGACGTGTTTGGTAAGGCTAAGCAGACTTCTCGCTCTATCTCTATCAACGACCAAAAGGTGTCTACCACAATCTCCGAAAAGATGGACTATCTTGTTCCGGCGGCAAAGATAGCGGACATGGCTACCGGGTGGCTGGCAGGTCAGGCGGCACGTGACTTTACCGCCACAGATGACAAGATGCTGGACAGCTTCGACATTGAGCAGTCAGAGGAGTTCAAGACTACGAAATATTTCTGCAAGACCCACTTCGATATGAAGAAGATTAAGACGGAGGAAGACCACTATGTGGCTCTCCCCAAAATCTATGAGTTCAAGAATGACCGTGAGAAGGAGATTATGCTGAACCGCAACTTCAAGCGTGTCAATCAGGAGGTCGAGGATATGGTCAAGGAACTTCTTGGAATGAGTTGATTATGATAGGACTTGCGAAGATACCCACCTTTAGCGGTAGTGTACTAAAGATTATCGCCATTGTATCTATGGTGATAGACCACTGTGCCTACTTCCTGATGAATGACGGTACACTACTTTACGATACAATGCGCTGTGTAGGTCGTATCGCTTTCCCGGTGTTCGCCTTCTTGGTAGTGGAAGGCTTCGCTTATACGCATAACCGAAAGAGATACTTCACCCAGTTCTTGGTATTTGCCTTTATCAGCGAAGTCCCTTGGTATCTGCTGAACGGAGCGGATGGTACGCACAACGTGATGTTCACGTTGGCTTTGGGTGTGGTAGCTTTGACGATACTGGAGAAACTGAAAGAGAATAGTGCCCTTTGTGAGGTTGCTATTCTCTCTATTGCTTATCTTGCCACTTGGTCAGGTGTGGATTATGAGTGGCGAGGGATATTGATGATTGTCGTTTTCAATTTGTTACGGAATCAAAATCCAACACAGTCATTCCCCTATGATAGGATGATTCAGATACTTTGCACTTTTCCTTTGATGATACACTATGGTAGCATCGGTGCGATATTGGCTTGTATGACTATCTTTTTATACGATGGCACAAGAGGATTCATAAAAGGTAATATGGCAAAGTATGGAGTTTATGTTTTCTATCCGATGCACTTGATGCTGATATGGTGGGCAACAAGATATATGATTTTATAACATATTGATTTTATACATTTTATAGTAAATATTAAAGGGGGGAGGTACAATTTAATACCATTTTAGCACCACTATTTAGCCTTCATAAAAATGTGGTTCTTTTACATTTTATCGTTTCATTGGATTGAGATACATCAATGTTTACATACAGACATGAAAGAATATAAAACAGAGAAGCCAACCTGTCAGCAATAAGTTGGCTTCTCTGTTTTAATGGAACATATAGAACCAAGGCACTATCGTTATCAGCAACAGCATCAATAAAAACACATACAGTACCATCCGTAATGTCCGGTTCGGAAATCTCTTCTTAAAGAAAGCTGATACTATGTTTAGATGCAACAGGATGTGTACGGCAAGCAAAACTATCAATGCCACTCCTGCCCATAGGTGAACATCACCCCATCCATGCCTTCCCAATCCACACAAATGCGAACACCATGAATCGGCCCCGTGCATTCTGACGGCATGGCGGGAAGGAATGACAACTTCCAAGATGAAACCGCTTATGCTAACCAACGCCATCGCAACCAACATGGCAAAGTCAATGACAATATTGACCGGCATCTTGCTTTTTAACATTATTCCTTGTTATTATGTCCATGACATTCATGATGATGTTCATGGGATGAACAACCTATACCGGAATCTGTGATTCTCCCATTCAGATAATCGGTTACAACATGCTGGATATTCCCGGAACAACCTCTTACTACTTTTATGTTGTGGGAAGTAAGGACATTCAAGGCTCCTTGTCCCATATTCCCCGCCAGCATCACGTTGACCCCCATCTTCTCCAATTCTCCTGCTATGTTAGACTTGCATCCGCATCCTTGGGGAGAAGGAATAATCTCGTTACTCAGGATTTGATTGTCTTGCCCTATTGTCAAGACAGTGTAATACTCGCAGTGGCCGAAGTGGTCATCGACCTCATTTTCTCTTGTCGGAATTGCAATTTTCATCATAATCTATTTTTATTCATGTTATGTTATTTACCGTAGAGCCTACGTTATTTTTGTAAGTTATGGCTTCATTTCAGGAACTTTCAGAGGGCATCCTTTGATGCAACGTCCGCACTTGATACAATCGGGATGGAGGAATCCGTTTCCGTCATTCCTGCTCTCGTATGGCTTTAATTGCATGGGACATACTGCGGAACAGAGTTTGCATTTGGTAGTACACTTTTCTCCCACGATTATTCGACGGTAGCTGTCGGGAAGCCTGCCGCTACGAGGCGACACCCACGCTGACAGCGTTCCCATCGGACAAAACGAGCACCATGTTCTCGGAGCATATATAAATGAAAGAGTCACGCCAACAATCGTGGTAACCAGTATAATCGTCCAGAATACCCGTCCCATATCATTCCAGTCACCCCAAGCACGGTACATCTGTATGCCGAACATTGTGAAGATAAACATCACCATGAAAATACGGAATCCTTTGGTGCGTACAAATGCTGGAATCGGTTTGTGCGGCGAGTATTTCGCCAATACCCTGTCGTAAAAGTTTCCACGGGGGCAGGCATTCCCACACCACCATCGCCCTTTGCGCACGGCAAACGCGACCGGTGCTATCATACAGATTACAGCAAGGAAACCGATTACCGGATAAAAGTAACCGACAACAAGATACACCAATAGTATCCAATATAGCGGAAATCCCTTTTGAGGAAGGGAACGAAAAAATTGTTTATGTGCCATGTGTTTTCTAACTCATTGTTTTAGGGAACAAAGTTACGCAATTACATACATCGGCACAAACTATAAAACAGATGCCTTAATTGATTTTATCAATCATAGTGTGATTGAGAATTTTTTAAGCCTCTTATTGATCATGGCAGGAGGAATAACTGTTCTGATAGTATCGGCAAGGATATTAAGCAGCCGTTCACGCACGAAATTGCGATGTATCACAAAGGCAATCTCACGGTTCGGTTCGGGATTGGTAAGCACACGGACATTGGCTTGCTGGCATTTCCTAAGAAGCGGTACATGAAGTTCCGGAATGATGGCATATCCTCCGTTCTCGTCAACAATCTTTATCAGTGTCTCCACACTGCCTGCTTCATAAACGGCTTGTCGCCCTGTCCTGTAATTGCAAAAGGGGAAAACACCTCGATTGGGGCAATAGCCCTCACGAAGCACCCATACGCTTTCCACAGGAAGCCGATCTATCTGTAAATCGAGGTTATTATAAATAGGTTCATTCGGAGACACGTATGCCATGAGACGTTCTTGATAGACCGGTATTTCCAACAATTCATCGTTGTTAAGCGGTGTCGCTAAAAGCGCAATATCAAGTTCTCCACGTTCAAGTTGTAAAACAAGGGTTGATACCCGTGCTTCCTCGACATGCAATTCTATGTCCGGATGATTGACGGACAGATATTTGAGCATTTTCGGCAATAAATACGGAGCGACCGTAGATGTAATGCCGAGCGACACTTTCCCGACAGATTCTCCTTTTCGTGTAGCCACCAGCTCTTTAACCTGCGCTGCATTGAACAACAGCAGCTTTGCACGGCTGATAATTTCTTCGCCGATAGCGGTCGGCTTCACCGGATGGCTGTTACGGTCAAATATGGTTACATCAAGCTCAATCTCCAATTTTTGAACAAGCGATGACAAGGTTGACTGTGAGATGCCGCATGATTCCGCGGCTTTTGCAAAATGGCGGTATTTGTCAACCGCCACGATATATTCCATTTGCTGAAGTGTCATATAAGTCGGATTACGTTCGATAATTTCGATGCAAAATTAGATAAAATCTATTTTGTGGAACAGAATTATTGGACTAATTTTGCAAAAAATAAACGGCTATGATACAAGTAAACAAGAAAATCTGCCCTCACGACCATATTTGTCCGCTGATTAAAGCGTGTCCGGTCGGAGCAATCTCACAGGATTCCGAAGGTTTTCCGGTGATAGATTACAACCTTTGCATTGAGTGTAGCAAATGCGTGAGAAAATGTCCTATGAAGGCAATGGAACAAATAGAAGGAGACAAACGATAAATTTAAAAAAACGTTATTTAAGGGGCAGTATGTCTATCTCGCTGGAAGTCGATTCAAGAACTCCGACGAGGTACCCGAACTTCAGATTCTGATTTGTTTTAACCGACCTGAAGATGGAATCGCAACCTACAAAAAGAGATGGGAGATTGAAACGGCATTTCGCGCCATGAAATCTTCGGGCTTCAATATAGAGGATACTCACCTGCGAGACGGGGATCGAATCGCACGTCTGTTTGCGATGGCCTACATTGCTCTATGGGCATATCTCGTTGGTGAACATAAAGATATAAACGTTAGACCGATAAGATTTCTGAAACACGGACGAAGGGAAAAGTCGTTGGTTAAGTATAGATTGGAGGAATTCTCAAATGTGCTTTTCAGACCGACCTACGAACCTAAATTCGATGTCTTCAAATTTTTGTCATGTACTTAAAGAATACATATCCGATTATAGCAAATGTAACTATGGTCAAACAGACATACACAATAATTATCTCGTTCAATATTTCGGAATGAAGTAATTTTAAGTTAGCAAATATGATAAGAACAAAGAGTATAGCAAACAATAGTAACAATGCCACCATGCACTAAAAGTATCGTTTAGATAACAAAAGAAATGGCAAATAATAGAGATTTTTAGGGAATACATCAGAAATCGTCCGTTTCGCATAAATTGACAATAATCAGGGATTATATAGATTTTGTCCAATTTTTCTTTCTCTTATTTTGCTCACATTGGCTAATGGACTATAACATTCTTAGCACACTGATAACCGTCGGAACATAATCGGGAGCTTCTGCATATCCAATCCTTTTGAGCCAAAGCAGATAATTACCATCCTCACATTTGTACTTGTACTGCACCTTGGTATAATAAGCACGGACACTTTCCGACCAATGGTCAAACTCATAATACTTTCCTGTACGTGGATTGGTCAGCCCGAAGAGGTTGTGCCTATCCCTACACAGCGGAGAGGTGAACCAATCTGTTTCCAGAATGGCTTGTGCCAATACCACTTTCGGATATAGGATGCCGTTCCGTTTTATTTCAGTATAAAGATTAGGTATTGTCAATTCAGGAAGATGCCCGTTTGGCTTAACCCGCCTGATTGTTTGGGACGTCTTACCGTCCACTTTTTGGGTATATTGATTCAAGGATGCGCTATCCGTTAATAAAGAAACTGTTGCATCTTTTGTCCTCTCTATACTCTTCGATACGCCTGTATCTGTCTTATTATCAATAGTCTTTTCTATATCATTTGCCTGAATCGGATCGATTTTCGCCTCTTTCGTTATCGTATAAAACTGTGCTGACACCATTCCCGGCACCAGCATCAATAGGATTGCAATCAGAATACTGTTGTGCATTTCTTTTCCGGAATTTGATGTGGATAATTTTGTGACATCCAAGCGGTAACGACACCGCAAATTTAACAGTTCAACATCATTCAAATGGAATTACACAACAGAAATTTATCCGAAATGCTGCCTTACGAGAAGCTGGCGGTATTGGGCATCGACCGTGAGAAAGCGGATTTGTTGCCCCAGAAAGTAAAGGAGAAACTGGCTTCCGGTGAGGTCACACCGCTGATGCAAGTCTCTATCAATGCCCGCAATGGTGGCATCATCACCTTGCCTGTTAAGTTACAACTTACCGCTGACAAGAACGGCAATCCGGCCCTTATCGCCTATCCGGTCAGAGCGGACCTTGAAGTGGAGCGTAACAAGGTCCTCCGATTGACCGAGCAGGAAGCCATCCGGCTACGGAATGGCGAGGTGGTTCAAAAAGCCGTGGAGGTAAACGGCGAGAAGACGCAGCAGTATCTCCAATTAGACCCTGAGACCAAATCAGTCATCCATCGCAGAGTAACGGACATCCGACTGGAGCAGAAACTCAAAGACATGGAGAAGGTCAATGACATCGAGTTGGGCACCCGGCAGAAACAGCAGGTACGCGAGGGCAAGCCCGTCGAACTCAATGTAGGCGGAGAGAAGGTATCCGTGGGCGTGGACTTGAAAGAGCCGCAAGGCTTCAAGGTCATTAACGGGAATATGTGTAACTCGTAACTTTGCCACATCACTTTTTCGTAACATTAAATATTTCACTTTACGAAAACTATATTTATGTAGAAAATGGATGCAAAAAAGATTACAGAAGACTACCACGACTGGCATAACATTGCCGAACTTCGACTTCTTGGCTTGAGCCGTTCTCAAATAGCAAAGAAGCTGCAACTTCCTCCCGGCAGAGTCATGCGGCTTTCCCGATTAAATGTTGATGAGCTTCTTCAACATGGCAATCGTCCGCGCCCTTCTTATTCCTGCCGTCTCGATCCTTATGAGGAGTCAGTTAAGCATTTGCTGATAACCTGTCCTTATTATTCTTCCACCCAGATTCATGAATATCTAAAGGAGAATAATCCCTCTTTTCCAAAAGTCTGTGAAAAGACTGTTTTCAATTACGTAAAAAAAATACGTAAAAGATACGATATACCTGCAAGAGTATAATTTTTTGCAGCAACAATCTTTTGTTCAGAATTCAATAAGAATCTGAACTGCATCCTTATTACCGAAATTTAAATAAAAGACATTATGAAATCCGTTATTTCAGACAATAAGATTATTCCATTCCTGCCTTGTTATAAAAGGACATCACAGTTGCATGAAACCAAAGTTAGTGATCTGAAAACTGTATATGGATGTAATGGATATGCGGTTTATGATTATATAGAAAATGAGATATTCCGTACAGGAAACCATTCATTGTATTGGTGTAAGAATATGCTTTGCAGAGTAGCGGACTATTGGGCACTCTCTCCGGAAGAAGTGGAGAAAATCGTGGAGTATTGTATTCAGGTTGACTTGTTCAATGCTGAGTTGTATACCAAGTATCATATTCTTACATCCGCAGAAATCAGGCAACAGTATAATAATGCCGGTTTCTTCATGGCTGTCAATTCATAATCACTAATCCGAAAATACTATGTTGATAAGATGTGAAATGTTAAAAAAACTGGCAAACGCTTTTATAGAGGTAGCCAAAGAGGAGAACCTGCCTGTAAATATCACAATGGGCAGGTCTTATACAGACTCCGGCGGTTCCAGACAAGTTGGTATTATTCTTGAATTTAACAGTTGGAACTCGAAAATCATCAATGATAAATTAGCTGACACCATCAACAGAATCTTCGAACTTAAATAATATATAATAGAAAGGGAGCAATATGGAAATATTAACGGCCCTGCAATGGGCTAAAAAGGGTTTTATCCCCAATGAGGGGGCCAAAGGTACAAAACAATGGACTAACAGCTTTTACTCTGCCAAAGCTGTCTATTTCAAAGACAGTGAGGTCCATGAAGATAAGGACACTGCCAAAGCCATCCTTTTTGCCAAAAGGAAGGAGTACCGGGATGTAGCCAAGAAACGGAAAGAGAAAAGAATAAAAAATGCTGCATACCGAGAGAAAATGAAAACCCAGTGGCAATGGTTACAGGAGGGAAGAATACCTAACGATAATGCCAGATGGGAAGTTGGAGAGGAGCTGAATAAGATGTTTTGTACATGTGCTTACGGAAGCAACTACTGTTATTGCCATATTGATGAAACACATATACCCAAAGATAGTGAAGAGATGCAAAAAGCCATTTTTGATTTTTAACAGAAATAACTGGGTATGACTATAAACGATATAGAAATGAAGAAGATTAAAGATTTAACAATCAAGGTAACTTATAGAGTTGGACTTAGTGATGTTGAAGTCCCTGACAAAGTTTATGATGAATTAGCTAAAGCTTATGATGAAGGTGGATATGTACCTGAAGGGGATGATGAGCTTGAAAATGCAAATGAATGGTTATTAGATAATATCCGACAAGAGGATGCAATGGATTGGGAGTTTGAGATTGACGATTTTCAAGATGAATAATTCAAAACGGTATAGAAAGGAATGAATTATGAATAAAAGAACAATTCAAATAGATGTTATCGGTCCGATAGAAGAAACTGAATTAATGAAATGTAAATTGTATGTTGATGGTCGTGTGTGTGTGTAATCGGAATGTCACGATATGACTATGAAGAGTTAATGCGAGAAAAAGTGTTTATCCGGGATGGTAAGAGCGTTGATTCTGCTGGTGTGATAAACACGACTAACACTTTCATCGAAAAAGATTAATATTTAAAACGATACTAGGTATGAATATAGATACTGAATTTAACGTAGGAGATAGAGTATGCTATCTGAGCGGTGATAACATTATCCATAACTGAAAAAAAATTCTTAAAACGTATAATTATGGGAAGAATTGCCAGAAAAGGCTTTGAGTACTACAGGGCCGAAACGGACCGGTTCCGTGACATCAAGATCCGCAAGCTGAGAAAGGAACACAGCTGTGCCGGTTATGCGATATACCAGTATGTCCTGAATGAGATCTACCGTGTGGAAGGCTGTTATATCCGTTTCACACAGGACGAGCTGTTCGATTGTGCGGAATACTGGAACATGAGGGAAGAGGAGGTTCTCCGGATCATCAACTATTGTACGGAAACGGGGCTGTTCAATGCCGGAATCTGGAAACAGTACGGCATTCTGACAGGGCACTCCATCCAGATCCGATATGTGTCCATGTGTCACGCGGCCAAGCGCAAGACAGTCATTCCGGAAGAAATAAATCTTCTTTCCGAAGAAAAATCCTCCTTCCCGGTTTCCCGGGCACAGCTCCCTGTGGAAGCGGCGTCCGTTCCGATCTGTGGATCTGTGGCAGTCACCTCTGTTCCCTTCACGGAACCTTCAGAAGCGCCCGTTCCTTTGAAAGAGGGAATTCTTCCGGAAAAAACCGGATTTATTCCGGAAGAATCCGTGAATATTCCGGAAGCTTACAATATAAAGGAAAGAAAAGAAAACATATCATCCTCAAGCTCCTTTACATCCGTTCAGGAAAAGACGGATGAGGAGGACAATTCCATCCGGACTTTAAAATCCGATCTGGAATACCTGAACCTGAAGGATGACCAGATCCGCTGGGCGTGCATTCTGAAAGCCCGTTATCCGGCCATGCCTCTGGAGTACGCCATAGCCGCCGTCAAGGACAGCATCCGTAACGGTGACTACCGTTACAGTGTGGGCGGCTGCCTCACTCCGCTGATAGAGAACTATATCCGCAAGTACAACGCTGAATGTTCAGGAGAAAAGAAGCAGGACGGTTTCCGTGCCGCCCTTGAGCGTCTAGGCATTTCTCCGGCACAGCAGCATGAGATCCTGCATCTGTCCGCAGACTCCCCCCGTGTGCTGGAAGCCGCCGTGAAGGAAATCGAGCGCAGCAACGGGCGCATCAGGAGCCCGCTATGTTTTCTCAGGAGCAGACTGATGTCCGTCCGGACCGCATAATATTTTGACATTAGTTAGTATGTGAAAGAACATTCCATCCTGCCGTCCCGCTGTGAAGCCGGTGCGGCAGGAACTTAAAAAAACGAAAGATTATGAAATCACAGGAAGCCAATGCGATCCCCTTGCGGGAGATACTGGAAAAATACGGTCATGAACCGGTCAGGTCCTACCACGGCTATCTCATGTACAGCTCCCCTTTCAGAAATGAGGAGACCCCCAGCTTCATGGTGAACCTGCACACGAACAAATGGAAGGATTTCGGTGAGGACAGCTCGGGAGGTGTGGCGGACCTGGTCATGCGTCTGGAACGGTGCGATTTTCACTCCGCCATGCGGCGGATTGAAAAAAGCGACCTGTCCGCCCCGTCCGACCCCCTCCTTGTTCCGACTTCCGCCGGGGATGCCGGCACCAGCCCCAGACTGACTGTTGACAATATCAATCCCCTGACCAACAGGATGCTTCTGGAATACATGGGCCGGCGTGGAATTGATGCGGACATTGCAAAGGCATATTGCAAGGGAGCATACTACCATTTCAGCGGAAGGAAGGACAGGCGCTGTTTCGCCGTAGCTTTCCCCAATGACAAGGGAGGCATGGAGCTCAGGAATCCGATATTCAAGGGATGTGCCGGAATAAAAGCCGTCACCTGTCTTGACAATGGAGGCGACCGTTGTGCCGTTTTCGAGGGATTCATGGATTTTCTCAGCTATCTCCAGTATGCCAGGGAACATCCCGGACTGCCGCCAATGAATTTCTGCATCCTGAACTCCACGGCCATGGCCGGCAGGTCCGGAGAGTTCCTTTCCCGGCACCGGCTGGTACATGCCTTTCTGGACAACGACAAGGCAGGCATGGACGCCCTGGACAAACTGGAGGGGAATCTTGGGAAGGATACGGTACTGGTCAATGAGTCCGTCCGGCTGTATCCCCGGCATAACGATTTCAACGAGTTCCTGCAAGCCTGTAAAAAAAAAGCAATGACTGCAGGAAATGAGATGTAATACAGCAAACAATATGAAAGAAGTATCAGAAAAGATAACGGAAAGAATCCGCAGGAAACCGGCCTCATGATCTGTCACCAAAAACTGATAGGCGACTATATGGGCAGGTTCAGGCTTGTCAGAAGAAAGCCTGTGGCGAACAGGCATAAGACGAACCACAAGGCTTATATGACCGGAGTTGATGACGGCCGCCATATAAGTCTGAGCAGGCAATTGAAGGATAATACTTTTAAAAGGATAAGAACATGGGCTTTGTCAACAGACTGATCACATGGATCATGGACCGGCTTTCCGTGGAGGTCGATCCGGATGCCGAATGGTTTTAGCAGATCGTGAAAAGGATGGTTGCGGTTCATCCCCGTTCACTTGATTAAAAACACATAAACGAAAAAAATATGGAGATAAAAGGAAAAGTACTTACCCTCTTTCCGGTCAAGGAAGGAGTCGGAAAGACATCGGGCACTCCGTGGAAGTCCCGTGAGTTTGTGATAGAAACGCAAGACCAGTATCCGAAGAGGATCTGCCTGCAAGTGATGAATGCCAACATGGACCGTTTTCCCATGGAGGAGGGTATGGAGGTCAGTGTCAAATTTGACATTTCCGCCCGTGAACGGGACGGCCGTTACTTCAACACGCTGACGGCATGGGACATCACCGTGCTGAATTCCCGGCCGTCCAATCAGGAAGGAGAAAACAGATGAGAAAGAAATTCTTTTTTCTGGGGATATTGTTGGGCGTCTGCCTGGCATCCCCGGCCCAGTTCTATTCCGCGCGTACCAACCTGATAGGGCTGGCAACGGGCAACATCAACCTGGAGGGGTCCATGACGCTGAACCGCCGATGGTCGCTTCATCTACCGGTCCAGTACAATCCCTTCGTCTTTAAGGACAACCGCCAGTTCCGCAACCTGACTGTCATGCCGGGCGTGCGCTACTGGTTCGTGGAGTCCTACTCCAATTTTTTTGTCGGGATGAACACCCTGGCAAGCGGCTATTCGATCGGCAGGATATGGAACAAGAAACGCTATGAGGGGGAAGGCTACGGCATCGGCCTCTCCATCGGCAAGGCCTACCCCCTGTCAAAAACATGGAACATAGAATGGGAACTCGGCGGCGCCGCGGTCTGGGCGAGGTACAACGAATACCGTTGCCGGGAATGCGGCGCCTTCCTGGGCAGAAAACACGGATGGTATCTGATACCTTCACGTGTGGCGTTGAACATGATATATCTTTTCTAAATGTACGGTCCTATGAAAAAAAGAAACATACCTGTAATCCTTTTACTTCCACTGCTGTCCTTATCCTGTTCCCTGTCCCACAAGATGGAAAGGAGCATCAGCAAGGTCGGTCTCTCACAGGCCGGCAAGCGGCCTGCACCGGACACGACATGCTATTCCGTTCCCGAAAAAATCACCTGGAAGGACAGTTCGGGAGTGGAACATATTGTCACCATGGCCGAACGTGACAGCGTTACGGGTGAAGAGATGACCGTGTTGCAGCTGGACGAGGTGACCATTGTCGCGCGTAACAGGAACATCCCCGAGCGTGCCGGGAAAGTGAATCTGGATTTTGTCGTGACCGTTCCGGGCAGGCTGATAGATGACAAATGGCAGGTACAGCTGACCCCTGTGGCCTACAAGCGTGGCAGACGCATAGAACTGGAGAGGATCTTCCTGTCCGGCGCCGACTTCGTCAAGCGGCAGAAAAAAGGATACGCGCAGTACCAGGCCTTCATAAACAGCATCATCCCGGATTCCGCCTATCTGAAAGAGATGTTCGACATGAAAGGCTACCGCCGTGCCATGGCCGAGCTGGAGGAGGAGTTCTACCAGGCATGGAAGCATGACTATATCGCCCGCGAGGAATGGATTGACTGGACTGAGAGATGGAACCGCCGTTACCAGCACTTCAACGCGAAGATGGAACGGAACCGCATGGCCATCGCCGGCCACAACACCATCCTGTCCGTACTTCCCGCCTACTGGCTCCGCCGTGACCTGGACACCACGCTGATTCCGTCCCGCTACCGCATGTTCTCGGAAGGCACCCCTCTGAAGGTACGCAGGGTGACGCCGGAAGATTCGGCGCGTATAGCGGAGAGATACTTCGATTACAAGCGCATTGCGGAGAACGAACGCAAACGTGACGCGGTGTCACGCAAATATGAGGAGCTGGTTCGTTTCCCTTACCAGGCCGCCCGTCTGGATACGGTCATCAGGAACAGGAACAATACCTTCAGCTATTATTACCGGCAGGAGATGGATGTTACCGATAACACGAAACGTATTGACCTGACAGTAGACGGAAGGATACTTGCCGTCAATGGCAGTTCCGCCAATTTACCGTCCTCGGATACCATTACCTATTATATAAGCAGTATGGTGCAGTTCCTGGACCATGCGCCCCGGTACAGGAAGGAGAAGATATACCGCAAGGCCACGGCCAATACGACCGCCTATATCAATTATCCGGCAGGCAGATACCTGTTTGACGAGGAATACGGGAACAACCGTTCCGAAATAGACAAAGTCCTGGAAGCGATCAACAAGCTGACCTATACCGGTGAGTTGGTGATGGACAGTATTGACATGACCGCCACCGCATCCCCGGAAGGCAGCGCGGCCGCGAACCGTATCCTGTCCAGGCAGCGTGCCGTTGCCTTGAAGGAGTACCTGTCCGGAAGGACGGATGACAGGACCGGCATCGACACCCTGATCCGTCCCCGGTGGATTGGCGAGGACTGGCAGCTTCTTGTCCGCAAGGTACAACAGGATACGGAAATGGATGACAGGTCAGCCGTTCTGGATATCATGTCCTCCGTCAAGGATCCGGACGCAAGGGAGGCCGGGATCCGGAAACGTTTTCCGGATGCCTACAAGCATATCAGGGAGAACTATTATCCTCTGGCACGTGCGGTGAACTTCGCATTCTACCTGCACCGCCGGGATATGATAGAGGAATTCAAATACACCACCGTCCTTGACTCGGCCTACATGCACGGTCTTGACCTGATGGAGGACAGGCAGTACAAGGACGCGCTGGTGATACTGTCGGACTATAACGACTACAACACGGCCATCTGCCTGATGTCACTGGGCTATGATGCACGGGCTGCCGGAATATTGGAATCCCTGCCGGAAAGTTCCAATGTGTGCTACCTGCTGTCCATCCTGTACAGCCGTCTGAAAGACGACGGCAAAGCCGTGTCCTCCTTCATGCGCTCACTGGAACTGGACGGTTCCAAAGCCTATCGCGGTCGTCTTGATCCGGAAATCAACCGGCTGATAACAACGTATAATTTAAACCTGTCGCAATATGAATAAAATAGTAAGAATTCTGCCCGGCATATTCCTGTCCCTGCTGTCACTTTCCTCTTGTGACGGCCTGTTCACCGAGGATTGTATCTACAAAGGATACCTGCACGCCCGTAACGGGTTCCATCACCCTTCCGATATGGGCACACCGGAACAGGCGGAGATGAACCTGATGGTTTTTCCGCTGACCGGTAACGGCGTGGCGGAATATGACAATCTTTCCATTCCTTTTAATGGAAGCGGTGATGCGTATGGGACCTTGCATATCGGGAGTTACGAGTTTCTCGCCTGCAACAAGGATGTCAACATCCTGGAGGATGCGGGCTCCGCCGCCACCGTCCGCTTGCGTGTTCCGACGGAACAGGGAAAGATCACGGCGGAGCAGGGATACGCGTATTCCTCTTCCGTGACCGGTACGGTCATGACTGACGACACCCTGCACGTCACCTGCGAGAGCAAACTGATGGTGCAGCGGATTGTCTTCAACATCACGGTGACGAATACGGGAATCCTGGAATATACCGGAATCACCGCCGAACTTGACGGCGTGACCACAAGCCGGTATGTACGTACAAGGGAAAAGGGAAGCGGTTTCGCCACCCTGCCTTTCACCGTCTCCCCTGAAAAGGAGAATTTCTTCCGGAAGGAAGTGCTGGTGTTCGGCATCAATACCGGGGTGAGCAATGTCATCCGTCTTCATCTGGACGGGGACATGCCCGTGGATGCGGATCTTGACCTGAGTGATGTGTTCAAGGACTTCACCGCTGACGGTATCAGTGTGGACATCACCGTCCGCGTATCCCCGTCCCTACATACCGCATCCGCTTCCATCGAGGACTGGCAGAATGTGGAATGGGGCCAGGGAATAATTACTTATTAATACTGTTTTTTTATCATCAATTTAAAATTTTACAAAATGAAGAAAATGTTTTTGTTCGCAGCGTGTCTTGCCGTATTGGCATGCAGCTGTTCCGAGAATGAAGAAGGAACCGTCAAGGATGTCCGTGCCTCCTTGAAAATCAACGCCAACATCGGTGCTCCCGCTGTTTCCCGCGCGGAAAAGACCGCCTGGGAAGCCGGTGACAAGCTGGGTCTTTATGTCTGCAACGGTACTCTGGGCACTCCGTACAACCAGAATGCCGTCTATACCAACACCCCTTTCACCTATTCAGCTGCCGGATGGACTTCGGAAGAGATCCTGCTGGATGAGAACGAGGCGACGGTGTTCGCTTATTATCCGTATGATGCCACGCTGACCACCCCCTCCGCCCTTCCGGTGGACATCACCACCCAGACGGACCATCTGTACGGACAGGGCGACACCAAGGCGAGCATCCTGAACCGTAATGTGAACATCACGATGAAACATGCCCTTTCACAGGTCGTATTCCGCATGAAGAAAACGGAAGGATACAGACAGGAAGGCGTCCTTACCGGAATCACACTGAAGAATGTCGGTTCCGCCACTCCGTTGTATACCCGTGCCACTATGGATATTTCAACAGGTTCCCTGACAAAAACGACGGCAGGCAATGTGGAATTCAGCGCCGGCGCCACTCTGACAGACAAGGCCGTATCCTTTTCATCCATTGTCGTTCCGGTTGATGCGACAGCGGGCAAGGATATGCAGGCCGTGTTCACCATTGACGGAAAGCAGCTGCAATTCACCTTCCCGGCCGGAACGAAATGGGAACGCTCTTACCGTAATATCTACGACATCGTACTGGGGAATAACGGTCTGGTCATCGGCGGTGCCGATGGCAGCGGTGTGACCATCGAACCCTGGACAGACGATGTGAAAGGTGAAATCCAGCTTGTACCTGTAATCTGACTTTAAGGGGCGGGAAGCCTTTCTTCCCGCCCTGTTACAAACCATATCGGGGCTGCCAATCCCCCATAATCAGACAAAACGATGAAAATGAAGAATATTTTAAACAGCCTTTTCCCCTGGCTGGCCGTGACAACCCTCCTGTCCCTGCAGGGCTGTGAGAATGAGGAAGGCACCGCAATCCACAGCCGTGATACCGTGTCCTTTGAAATTGACGCAGGGGGAGCACGGGCAACCGAGACAACGTTTGAGACCGGGGATGCCATCGGCGTCTATACGGCAGTACGCATGTCATCAGCGCCTGCAACCTTGAAAACGTCCGGAAACTATGCGGACAACAAGCGGTTCGTCTGGAACGGCTCGCAGTTCGTGGCGGACGGGGACGCCAACGAAATAGCCGCCGGCTATGAAACGGATTATTATGCCTATTACCCCTACAGGGAAGACATGGGCAATCCGTTGGATTATGATTTCAGCATACAGGGGGACCAGCGGGAAGGCATCACGCTTTCCGACTTCATGTATGCGGCCAACAGGAGCGGAACAACCGATAAGGTCATAACGCTCGCCTTCTCCCACCGGCTGTCCCGGCTGCAGGTCACTTATACGCCGGAAGCGGGAGAGGCACTTTCCGGCGTGACCATCCAAAGGGCCAAGGCTACAGCCAATATCAACCTGGGAACCGGCACCGCCAATACCCTTGGAGCCACCTCGGATATACGGATGTATAATGACGGCGGCACATTCACTGCGGTCATTCCGGCGCAGGACCGGGATGCCGACGGTACATTCCTTACCCTTTTATTTGCCGACGGCACAAAAAAGGACTACACCCTTACGGCAAAGAAAGAATTCCTTGCGGGGCATACTACCGTAATTCCGTTCATGGGCAAAGAGCTGCAGTATACCTTTACCGTCAGTCCGGAAACCATCGGCAGCGGCTATTCCGGCGGCATCTATAACTACGAAACGGTTTCAAACAAATATTATTCAATAAACGGGAAGCCATTGCCCGGCACTGAGAGTCCATTGGATTACACGGTTTCAACGACAGACGTCTGGATAACCCCGGACAAGGCGGGCAAAACAATAAAGGTGGCGGAAAACCTGAATACCGCTCCCCGAAACGGCAAGGTCCTGTTTACCCAGGCAGAATCCGGAAGGACTTACATCCTGCCGGTACAACAGTCCTCCGCTACCACGCGGCAGACCTTGCAAATCAGCACAACTGCGGGAAACATACCCGCTGCCGGAGGAAACAAGGCTGTCACAGCCGTTCTCAGCACTTATTATAACGACCACCGGGATCCTGATAAAAAAGAAAATGTAACGGTTTCCCTCAGTGGAACCGGGACGGGATTCAGCCTGTCCGGGAATCAGGTCCTGGCTGTCAACAATACTACGACAAATGCCAGAAGTATTACCGTAAAAGGCAGTTACAACGGCATAACATCGGATAACAGCCTGACCATAACACAGGATGCCGGTGCAAAACAATACGCATCCTGGAGCGACTGGAGTGTAACCGTATCGGCCAATCCGGAAACGGTTGCAAACACGGGAGGTACATCCGTCATCACGGCCGATGCAGCCCGTACCCGTGCGTGGACGTGGAACGGTGTCGGCGGTTCAGGAGGTACGGAAACAGACAGGGCCACACCGTCATTGTCGGCAGCCGGCAGCGGATTCAGCCTGTCCGGAACAACACTGACAGCAGGCAACAACACAACAACATCTGAAAGATCCTGTACAGTCACGGCAACCCATGCCGGTAAATCAGCCAGCTGTACAGTCAAGCAGCCGGCCGGAACAACCGGTTACGGAGATTGGAAAGTAAACATATCCGCCAGTCCGACCACTATCGCGGCCGCCGGAGGAACGTCAACGCTGACCTGCTCGGCTGCGCGTGACGTATATACCAATGGGGTAAAGACCGGTACGGAAACCGCCACACCTGTCATCTCGGGCAGTGCAGCCGGATTCAGCCTGTCCGGAAAAACAGTCAGCGCCGGCAACAACACCTCAACAAGCACGCGAAGTATAACATATACGGCAACCCATGCCGGTAAATCAGCCAGCTGTACGATCACCCAGTCTGCAGGAAACAGGCAATATGCGTCATGGAGTGCCTGGAACGTGACAGTGTCAGCCAATCCGGCCACGATAGCCGCAAGCGGAGGCACATCCTCCATCAGCGCGGCGGCAACCCGTACCCGCACATGGACGTGGAACGGTGTCAGCGGTTCCGGCGGTACGGAAACAGACAGGGCCACACCGTCATTGTCGGCAGCCGGCAGCGGATTCAGCCTGTCCGGAACAACACTGACAGCAGGCAACAACACAACAGCGTCTGAAAGGTCCTGCACAGTCACGGCCACTTCAAACGGCAGGTCGGCCGCCTGTACGGTCAGACAGTCCGCCGGCAGTCAGACAACGGAGTACGGCAACTGGACCACGGGCTCATTGTCAGTGTCCGCCAGCCCGTCCGGTATCGGCTCATCCGGAGGCACAAGCCGCCTGAGTGCGACAGCATCACAAAGCCGTCCGAAATACACGAAGTGGAACGGCATAACAACAGGCACCACCACAGAATACCGGAGTGTGGATGTGAGCTCATCCGCCTCATGGTCAGGAAGCGCGTCGGGCTTCAGCCGGAGCGGCACGACTGTCACAGTGGCGGCCAATGGCAGCACTTCATCCCGCAATTGTACCTATACGGCAAGTTACGGAGGAAAATCAGGCCATGTGACAATCCATCAGGATGGAAAGCCCGCCGATGTAATCACCTACGGGTACATATTCACGCTCGGAGCCGTCAGCGGTGATGACGTCGTCTCCACCGGGGGAACCGTCACCTACAGTGTCACCTCACAGAAGATCACATACACCAACGGCAGCGAAACCTCCCGCAGCAATATCGGCTGGTCGGCTTCCGCCAACGTGTCCTGGATCAGTGCCGGCACAAACTCGGCAACCGCCAGTGAAAACCCGACAACTTCCGACCGTAGCGGCACGATTACGCTGACCCAGAACGAAAGCGGAAGGAAACTGTCAATCACTGTATACCAGGACAGAAAGGTATCGGTGGACATAAACTAAAAACTATAAATATGGATAAACCATTCAATCATCTCATTATTTGTCTGACGTTTGTAATGCCGGTTGCAGCCCTCAGCGGCTGCTCCGGCCCTAACGACAGTCCGGAGCAGGACGCCGTCATGTCCATCAGCTCCTGCACGGCACGTGGTGATGACGGGCAGGAAATGTCCGTCAGCGAGTTCGGCATGTTTGTAACGGATACGGCGGGAAACCTGTATCCGGACAACATCCGAGTCCTCAACCGGTCCGGGAAATGGACATTCGCGGAGATTTCCCTGTCGGACGGGGATAAAGGCATATATGCGTATTATCCTTACAACCCGTCCTTCAGCGGCGGAAAGATGGGCCTGGACGCAAGGAGCCAGACAGACTATCTGTATTCGGAAAGGACCATGGTGTCCGGGAACGCACCCTCCGCCTCCATCACCCTGTATCATCTTCTTTCGAAGGTGACTTTCAGAATGCCCGCCGCCGTCACCGCGGTCAGAGTGGCGGATTACAGCTACTCCGCTTCGTACAGTCTTCTGACGGGCTCACTGGAGATAAAACCGGAAAAAGGCACAATATCCTCCGGGACAGGAAGCCTGCTGCTCTATCCCGGTGACAGTCCGGCCATGCACGTGGCGCTGGTGGCCGGCGGACATCCATACGACTTCGTCATGCCGGCGGCGGCATTCCGATCCGGAAAGGAATATGTCTACACTTTGAAAACCGCCGGAAACGGGGTGGAGATAGAGGACATCACCATCACCGGCTGGCAGCCCGGAGGCAATTATGAAGGAACAATAACTGAAAAAGAACAAGAAAGGCAATGAAAAAGAAAATTTATACTTTATCCGTCCTGCTGGCGGCGGTTCTTCCGGCAGGGGCACAATCCATCAAAAGTGACATCAACACCGTCCTGAACGACATCGCACTGCCGGTTTTCCTCGGTGTGATGGTCATGGCGCTTGCCGTAGGCATAGGAAAGAACTGGAGACTCATCAATGACGAGAACAGCGAGGGCAACAAGAAACAGGGATGGATGAACGTCGCCTACATGGTCGGCTATGTCCTTATCGCGGTGACCGTCATCAGCTTCTGCGTGGGCAAGATAGCCGGTGTCAGCTTCTCAATCTGACCGCCATGGAGTACAAGGTGCGCAAAGGGATCGAGAACCCGTGCAAGATACACGGGCTGCTGGTACGCGACTTCTATCTGTTGCTCGGTTACGGCGGATTCGCCGTGGCCGTGCTCCTGCTGAACGTCAAGAGCTGGCTGGAGGACGGTACGACAGGCGGTGAAATGCTTTTCATATTCGTATTGCTTGTCGGATGTGGCCTGTTGTTGGCAAGGAAGTTCTATAAGAATGCCTCAAGGAAGAAGTACAGGCCGCCGCATTGGGAGAAGACGGTTACAAACCGTGATGTGAGAAATGCTTTAATGAAAGACAGATAAACTATTGACAGTATGGAAAGTGTTAGAAACTGGCTGGAACAAACAATCGGAATGCCAATTGATTATATATGCATCATTATCATGGGGATGCTGACACTGCATGTTTTGATAAGAATTGCCATACATGGGAACATGGAGTTCTTAAAAAAGTATGGCAAGAGTGGCAATGATACCGAAAAAAAATCAATGATCCCTCTAAAGAAAGGAACGACTCATCGTCTGCATGATTCAACTTTTTTAAGGAGCTGCCAACAGTGTTTGCCCCCCAATGTAATCTTACCCAAACAAATCTTTGCAAACAGGAGAAGAATACTAAAGTAGGCAACACTTGAATATAGCACAAGAAACCTTGTCCAATAACAGGTCGCCGCATTGGGAGAAGACGGTTACAAACCGTGATGTGAGAAATGCTTTAATGAAAAAACAGATAGACTACAGAAAATATGAATAGACTTATAACTGACTGTCCCGAAGTGCTGTTTGCTTTTGTCTGGACATTCTTTTTTTGTGTGTCTTTTGTCTTTTATTGTATCACCAAGGAAATAAAAGATTCAAGAAATATACGTATACGTAAAAACAGCACTCCTAAAGAAATTGGAAATAAGGAAATAGGTGGTGAAAACAATGATAAAAAAGAAGATGATAAAGAGTTGCCTCCTTAAACTGTTGCTTTGTCTGTTGCCGGTTTTGACATGGCGGAGTTCCCACAGGTTGATGGCTATACCCAACAATAGCATGGGCGGAAGGAGTATTATCATGACTCTCCAAAATATTATAAAGTTGGGGTCAACTCCGGAGAGAGGGCAGGCAAATACCCAGTAAATCCCTGACATACAGGAAAGGATACCAACCGGTGCATAGCAGATCCATTCTTTGGAAACCCAAAATGCGGAAAGCGGAACGAGGACTACTGAATAGGCAACCGAAATTCCTGTCACAATCAACAACTGTATCCCAAGCGGTAGTGTTCTGAAATGAACCACGGCTGTGAACAGGAGCGGATAAATGACCAGTGCGCATAGAGCAATACATAGAAAAACATTAAAATGCTTTTCTCCGATTTCCAACTTTACAGTGATTCTGTCAGTCAATGTTTTAAGGGCTGTACTGATTTCATTCATAAACTAAAAAGATATAAAGATACAATATGTTTTATTGCTGCAAAGATATAAATAACAACTGAACGGGATAACAAATAAAAAAACAAACAATAAGAAAATGGCAAACGAAGGATATTCCATACTGGATGTCATCAATGACGAATACGGTGTCATCCTTACCAGAAACGGCTGCGTGTCTGTAGCGTTCCGCATGTACAATCCGGAATGCTACAGCCTGCACCGTACCGACCTGGAGGAGCGCAACGCGCGTCTCTACCAGGCGTTCAAACACCTGCCCTCCGGCAGCTTCGTGCACAAGCAGGACGTGTTCCTTAAAAGGGAGTACGTTCATGAGCTGGAAGGGGACAGCTTCATCGACAAGGCGGAACAGAGGCATTTCTCCGGCCGTGAGTATCTGGAACATGACTGTCTTCTGATATTCACCCTGTCCGGCCTGTCCTCCCTGGCAGCCTCGTACAATGCCAACCCGTTCTCCTACCGGGAGAGGCTGCATGTGTCCGACCGGGAGAAACTCACCGAATTTCTGGAGGGGGTGAACTCCGCCATTGGTGTGATAAACAGTATCAGGGACACCCGTCTGGAAAGGATGGCCGCCGCCAGCCTGAGGGAGTATGTCATCCGGTACATCAACTTCTTCCCCCGGGCTGACTGCGACCGTGACATCCATTTCTCCGGAGAGATCACCGTCGACCGGGAGAAAGCGCGTTGCTATACCGTCTGTGACGGTGACTATCTGCCTGACCGCACCGTCAGAAGCGATGTGGAGGACACCACACTGCCCGTGTCCGGATGCAGCCTGTACATGGCGGAACTGGAAGGCCTGGGCGTGCACCTGCACTGCAACCATGCGGTCAACCAGATCCTCTATTTCGAGGGCTCGGAGAAACTTTATGAAGAGTTCTCCCGCCGTGTGGCGGTCTACCGCACCAACAAGGGATGGGACAGGGCCATGCTGGAGCCGAAGGCGGACGAGCTCGAGAACATGCAGAAGGAGATCATGGAGGAGAGGCAGCTCCTCTGCCGTGCCAATTTTTCCGTCATGATATGGGATGACAGCCCGGAACTGCTGGACCGGGCCGAGAAGAAGCTGCGGGAATACCTGACCGTCTCGGACTTCAAATTCTATATACCGTCCTACGAGCATCTGGCCAACATATACCTGGCTTCGGTTCCCGGACAGGAGAAAGGGCTTGACAGCGGTTTCCTGTTCCTGACCCCGCTTTCCCTCGCGCTCTGTCTGTTCATCAACTACACGACATTCACCCCGGATGAGGAAGGGGTGTATTTCAATGACCGTATTTATCAGATACCTTTGAAAAAGGATATCTGGGACGCGAAGAAAAAACGCATACCGGCCCGCAACGGCATCGTGGTGGCATCCACCGGCGGCGGCAAGTCCGTGCTGACACTGAATATCGTGCAGCAGCTCATCGAGCAGGGCTATATCGTGGTGGTGGTGGAGTTCGGGTACTCTTTCGGACAGCTCTGCAAGCTTTATCCTGAAATCTCGCTGCATGTGGACTATGACGGGGAGACACCGCTGGGCCTGAATCCCTTCGATCTGGAGGGCCGTTCCCTTGACAACAACAAGATAGAGGTGCTATCGGGTATCGTGCAGCGTTTCTGGCGCCGCATGTTCGGGAAGGACGAGGAGGAGCAGTCCGTAGCCCTCACAAAATTCATCCAGGATTATTACACCACCTGCCTGCCGCCCCATTCCTTTCCCTCTTTCTACCGCCACGTGACGGAGCATTATGAGGATATCTGCCGGCGGAAGGACGTAGACCCCAATTATTTTGACCTGTCCTCCTTCCGCCTCATATGCAGCGAGTTCCTTCCCGGTGAACGGTATGCCAATGTATGCAGGACCGACGGAGTGCCCGATTTCGGGAACAGGCGGCTGGTCGTGTTCGAGCTGACGCAGATCAAACAGGACAAGTTCCTCTCCGACCTGGTCATGGCCCTGATCTTCGACGTGATTCATGACAAGATCCTTTCCGACCGGACCAGAAGGGGGATGATCATTTTTGACGAGTATGCCGAGACGGCGCAGATGAAGTCCAGAGGCGAGGATATCAGCATACATTCCGCAGTCGCCTTCTGCTACCAGAAGATACGCAAGGAGAACGGTGCGGTGATGACCATCGTCCAGAGTCCCGACCAGCTTCCCGATGACGAATTTACCAAAGGCATGATCACCAACACCCAGCTGCTGTACATCCTTCCCACAACGGATGTGGTATACAGGGCCGTGGAGAAAAGGTTCGAGATGGGGGGCGACCCCGCCCAGTGCAACATGATGCGGTCCATCCGCAACGACTTTTCCGGGGAGCGTCCGCATTCCGAGTGCTTCATCCGCTTCACCGGCGGCCAGGGGAGGTATGCGGTGGTGGTGCGCAACGAACTGAGCCGGGAGAAGTTCCTCGCCTTCCAGACCGACGGGGAGACATGGGCTGAGATTGACGGCTATTCCAGGACCATGCCGATGGAGGAAGCGATAGGCAGATACATGGAGAGACACCCGTCAAAGGACAGGAAATGAAAGGAGACCGTATGGAAAAAGGATTAAAGGGATACAGGCCGCTTCTGCTTCTGCTCCTGTGCGGCGGAATGACCTTGAAGGCTGCCGCACAGGCGGCGATTACCGACCCTCTCAACACCGCCCAGAGCACACTGACCGCGGGAAATACCGCTGCAACGGTGAAACAGGTGACGGAATCGGTGAACAGACTCCAGACCGCCCTGGACTATGTCCAGAAGGTGTCCGCCACCGTCAGACGCGCACGGATGTTCACGGACCTGATAGACCGGCAGAACCGGTTGAACAGCAACTGCCTCAGGACGCTGGAAGAGGCGGAGAAGATGGACATGAAGGGGCTGCCGGGCATCACTTCGGCCGTGCAGGACGTGGTGGCGAACAACGCCGCCATCATCTCCCTGACCATGGACATACTCGGCAGTGACCTGAAAATGAACGACAGCGGACGGATAAAGCATCTGAGGAAGTGTCTGGAAAAGCTGAGGGAGCAGGAGGCGGGACTGTCCGCCATCCGTCAGACCATCTCCCGTACACGGACAATCAGACGGAATTTGGGACTTGTAACAAAATAGGAATCAGAACAAAGGAGGAATATCATGAGATTGCTTTCAATTTTTTTCTTTTTTACAGGAATGTCGCTGCATTGCGTGACGGCGGGAGCCCAGTGGGTGGTCACCGACCCCGGCAATACGGCACAGGGAATCATCAATGCCGCCAATACGGCCAGTACGGTGAAGCAGACGGTGGAACAGGTGAACAGGCTCCAGACCGCCCTGGACTATGTCCAGAAGGTGTCCGCCACCGTCAGACGCGCACGGATGTTCACGGACCTGATAGACCGGCAGAACCGGTTGAACAGCAACTGCCTCAGGACGCTGGAAGAGGCGGAGAAGATGGACATGAAGGGGCTGCCGGGCATCACTTCGGCCGTGCAGGACGTGGTGGCGAACAACGCCGCCATCATCTCCCTGACCGGGGATATACTCAGCAGTGACCTGAAAATGAACGACAGCGAACGGATGGAGCAGCTCGACGGATGTCTTCAGGAAGTCCGTCGCCAGGAGGCTTCACTGGGCACCATCAGACAGATCATGTCACATACGCGTACCATCAGACGGAATTTGGGACTTGTAACGGAATAGGAATATGGCATCAATAACAGAAATATCGGTCGAGCATATCCACAATGCTTATGAAAGTATCCGGGGGAACATCGCCGTGGAAGCCTTCTATGCGGTAGTGACGGGATTCATGGCTGTCACGCTCATCCACCGTCTGTATACGGTATACCGGGAGGTGCAGTCCAACGAGGACGGCACGCCCACCATGAAGGATTACATGAACCTGGTGTGGCAGTATGTATTCTGCATAGCCGCCGTCGCACTGTTCCCCGTGCTGCTGGAAGCCCTGGAAACGGTGTTCGGCAAACTGATGGACGATCTGCAGGCCGGATTCGGCGGAAAGGTCTATGATGTGGCCGACCTGTTCCAGAAGCCGATAATCGCACAGTTCGAGAAACAGTTCAGCGACATGTCGGTAATGGACGTTGCCGGCGTGTTGCTCAATCCGGTCGGCAGTTCGTTCGATTATCTGCTGGCGTATGTGGCCGGCGTCATAGCCGCCCCTTTCTACATGTACGCGCAGACCCTGTTCATAGTCGGCAGATACATGTTCCTGCTCCTGCTGGAACTTATATCCCCTGTGGCGATAGCCTGTTTCTACAACGAGAGTACCCGGACGTATTTCCATACGTGGTGCAAGAACCTGCTGGTCTGTTATCTGATGGTACCGGCCTTCATCCTTGCCAGCAAGTTTTCGGACGCCATCGTCTGCGAGTATGTCATGAACACCTCGTGGAATGTCGTCCTGCAGGTGTTGTTTTCCCTTGCGTTGAAACTGTCCCTGCTGGCGATTGTGAGAGGCAGGATCCATAACCTTTTTTAAAACAACGGAAGAATATGAAAATGGATATAAAGAATATGGTGAGGGACTTCGCCTCACTGGGAGAGGCCAAGAAGCGGTCCTCCGTCTATGTCAAGGCGGTCAGCCTGTTGTGTGCGGCCATCGTCGCCCTGGTGCTGTTCTTCATGAACATGACCGTCCGCGGAGTGACGGACAGGATCCTTGTCGTGAATACCGGCGGAGAGTTCCTGCAATTGAAGTCCATGGAAACGGACAAGTTATACGAGACCCTGTTGAAGGCCCACTGCAACGCGGTGGCCTATTATGTAAACTCTTTCGACAGGATGAGCATCTCCGGAAACCAGGCGCAGGCCGTGTTTCTGGTGGAGAAATCCGAGCTGAACGCCATCTGGAACAAATACCTGAACGACCGCGCCTATGCCGACGCGGCGGACAGGGGTGTCATCTACAAGTGCGTGTTTGAGAAGCTGCACAGGGTCGGGATACGTGATGACGGTTACAACGTGCTGTTCACCTCCATCCTGTCCATCCATGATGCCGGCGGGGTCAAACGTATAAGGATATACAGCCGGGGCGACGCCATACGCACCACCCCGTCCTATCCGGAGAATGTGACAGGCTTCTTCTTCCGGAACTATACACAGGAATACGAGCTGTTGGATAGCTCGGATGGAAACAAAGAAAGGAATTGAATAAAACAGAAGAACATGAAGAAGACTCAAGTAATCATTGTCAGCGTGTTCGGGTTACTTGTCCTTCTTGTCATCTGGACAATCTCCGCGATGAAAGGAAAGGAAGAGAATCAGAACACCGTCCGTCTTAGCACGGACAACAAGGATGTGACCATTACGGATGTGAAGGCCCAGCTCGAGCGTACCCCCCTGCGCAAGCAGGCGGAGGGACAGGGCGGGGACAATCCGGTGGACATAGAGCGTATGCGTCAACTCATCATCAACAGTGAGATGCCGCCGGAAGAGGAATACGGGCGGAAGGCGGATACCGCCTCCTATATCCTTCCCACACAAGAGAACCTGGACAGTATCACCCGTGAACTGCGGAAGAAGAAAAAAAGGAAACAGGAGAAAAAGAAGGTGGAGAAGAAGGAAGAGACAAAGGAAGCCCCTGAGGCAAGGACAAGATTCAACACGGTCGCCTTGCACAAGAGCAGCAGGCGGAACGCCATCCGCGCGTACGTGCATTCCGACCAGGTCGTGATGGCCGGATCCACGCTGAAGATGCGTCTGGGTGAGGACTGTCTCACCGATGACGGCCGTCGGGTGAGGAAGGACTCGCCGGTGTACGGGGAAGTGAGGAAGATAGACGGCGAAAGGGTCATTGTGGAGATCAGGACAGTCAATGTGGCCGGGAACATACTTCCGTTTAAAAAAGAAGTATATTCTTCAGACGCAATGGAAGGTATCTATGTACCGGGGAACGCAAAGGCGGAAATCAACAAGGATGCCACGGCCGGGGCGGTGGACGGGACAAATCCGCAGATAACCGGAGGCCTGGACATGGGCAGCCAGCTTATTGCCGGAGGCGTGAACGGTGTGGTGAACGCCACCAAGCAGGCCGCAAGCAAGAATATCAAGAAAGTGAAGGTCACCATCAAGACCAACTATGCCGTGTTTCTGATGGAGAAAAAAGAAACGGGGGAAAGCTGACCGGAAACGGCATATTGAAACATTAAAATAAAGATATGAAAGACAGCAGGACAATAACAGGTGACCTCATGGAGGAGGGAGTATTTGTATGGTGTGTATTCATGCCGGACGGAAAGGCCTCCTTGCATATGAACAGTGAACAGTATCCGGACAGTAGGACACACTCCCGTGGAAGGTTGTTGTCCCCTGATGTATCCGTACTGCATGAAATCCTCACACCGGATGATGCTGACAGGTTTCTTTCCCTTCCTGAATACGGGATTTCGATACGGATCAGGATGCGTGTCCGTTATCCGGGAACAGACGACACGGAAGTGGAACAGTCGGAATATGAACCGGAGGCATGCTTTCCGGCATGGCTCGTCCTGAAAGACGGACGGACCGGACTGTATCTTCATGAACCGGCTGACGGCCGCTGCCTTATTCCGGACATGAACGGTCTGCCGGGACTTCCCGGATTGAAGCCGGATGATGCACCCGTAAGGGTTGAACTGCTCATACGCCAGTCACACTGGATTTTCGACCTGGTCGATCCGGCACTGTTGAAGACCGGCAGCTGCTCCGGACGTTTAAAGCCGTGCCTACAAGAACATCCGACGCTCAAAAAGTGAAGTGCCTGTAAACTATTATAAACGGACCTGGGAAGTGACAATAACGAATGATAATTAAAAGAACTGTACGAAATGGAAGAATTCCTATCGAAAGACGGCTCTGTGACCATCTTGCTTTTCTGCTTTCTTCTCACCCTTACCATTGTTTTCCACATTTTGGGGTTTTGGAAAAGTTACCGTGAATATTCAAGGAAACAGGAAGAGGGCAATCGGAAGATGAACCGGACAAATGTCAAAGGGACAGACAATCAAATAGCAAACGTTAAGAATGCCGGACAGGAAATTCATCACGAATCAAATTCTAAAGCCGGATGCAAAGATAAACATCAAACTATTAAAATATAATTTATCAAGATATGAGACAAAACAGAATTTACATCACAGGGATACTTCTCCTGTTTGCTTTTTTATCAGGAAGAGCCCAGCAGCCCCGTATTGACGAGCTGGAGTGCAGAAACCTGAAGATCGGTTATGAGAAGACGCTCCATATGATATTCCCCACTCCCGTGAAATACCTGAACATGGGGGATGAGAACATCATAGGGGAAGTCATACAGGTATGTCCGTCCGTCATCCGGCTGAAATCAACGGTAAGGGATTTCAAAGGAGAGACCAACCTGTCGGTTGTTACGGAGGACAGCAGGTATTACACCTATTGCATATCCTTCGACGAGGGAGCGCAGGCTGTCTACAAGGAGGGCGGTACCATGCCGGAAACGGCGGTTCTTCCGGTTTCTGACGAGAAACTGACCCATGTGATCTATCCGGAAAAAATCGTGTATGTGGATTTCGGAAACACCACCGTACAGGTGGAGAAAGCGGAGAATGTGAACAATATTGTCGCACTCAGGGCCGTGTCGCCGTTTGCCCTGCAGACCAACCTTACAGCCATCACCGAAAGCGGCAGGTTCTATACGTTTGACCTGCGGTATGCGCCTGGATGTGAGAGATTTTCCTTCATTGTGGACAAACAGGACACCAAAAAGAAGCAGGTGGCCATACTGGAGGGAAGAGAGCGGAATACCCAGCAGAAAGCACTGCTTGAAAAAGAGATATCACGGAGGCCGAAGCTGCTGACCAATATCAGGGACGAGGTGGCCGGCATGAGATTCTGCGTGACCAATATCTTTGTGGACAATGATATCCTGCTGTTCCGCTTCGGGCTGCACAACCGTTCCCAGATCGGCTATACCATAGACTTCATCCGTTTTTATATACAGGATGCGAAAAAACGGAAAAAGACCGCCGTCCAGCAGCTGGAGCAGCAGCCCCTCTTCTCTTTCAACCGTCCGGAGGAGGTGGCTGCGCTTTCCTCATGTGACTTTACGGTCGCCCTTCCGAAATTCACCATACCGGACAAGAAGGTGCTCATCATAGAGATACAGGAGAGAAACGGGGGAAGACATTTCTATTACAAATTGAAGAACAAACAGCTGATCAATGCGGAGATACTGTTCCCGGAGATTGTAGGAAAACCATAAAGAATACCACATGATAACGAAACTAGTTCTGTTCCTATGCCTCTTCTGTCCGGTACCTGATAAGGAAAGGGCCATATTGGAGGACGCACTCTCCCGGTGTTCCAGTCTTGAGCGCATCGGGGAGATCATGGACATCGTGGAGAGGCATCATCTGGAATACAGGATACCGGTACATCCCCCTGTACACCGGTTCCACCGTATCAGTTCCGCCTACGGATGGAGGAGCGACCCGGTTACCGGACAGCGCAGGTTCCATTCAGGAGTGGATATTGCGGCGGAACTTGCATCGACCGTGCATGCCGCAGCTGATGGAAAAGTCATATACTCAGGAAGAAAGGGAGGATATGGATACTGTGTGATGATACGCCATGCCTATGGTTTTGTGACCCTGTACGGGCACTTGTCCGCCTGTTATGTTCCGGAAGGTGAAGAGGTCAGGAGTGGCAAAGTGATCGGATTCATCGGATCAAGCGGAAAAAGCACGGGAAACCATCTGCATTATGAGGTGAGAAAGTACGGAAGGCCGGTCAGGCCATACATCAGAAAAAGAAGAGGATTATGAGAATACTGGACTACATGGAAAGATTACAGACACTGACCCGTCTGCTGAAAAAAGAACATACAGGAAGTGCCGCAAAAATAGCGAAGGAAATGGGCGTACATCGCAATACAATCATTAATTACTTCTTAGAGCTCCGGGCCATGGGTGCAGAGATTGAATATGACAATGAACGAAATACATATTATTTCAAGAAATCTTTTGATATCCAACTGAAAATTAAAATTTAGTGAAGGGCAGCACAAAAAGGTTGTGCTGCTTCCCACTTACATTTGCATATTAAAAACTATCAAAATACAATTTATGAAAACAAATCATTTACATTACATTGTGCTGCTGGCAACCATCTTCTTAGGCTGCTCATGCAGTGAAGAAATTGAAAAAGAGCTCACAACCGGAAAGACCGCGGTGACTATCGAGGTTGACGGAGAAGAGGATGCGGACTCACGTACCGTATCGTTTATCGGTGGTACCGCTTATGGAGAGGGACTTTATGATGGTAAAGAAAGACCCACGGTAGGTGCTGAAGCCTCTGACGGATATGAGATAGACTATTTCTACGGGGGACCGTCAGATGAACCCCAAAAGTACAATTATACAGGCAGTGGAAGTTCTGTATCATATCAAGTTTTTCTGAATGGCAAGGATCATAAATTCAAGTGCAAGTTCAAGGAAAAGAAACGTACTTTGACCCTGACTGCTAATCCGACCTCCGGAGGAACTGTTACCGGAGGGGGAACATACAAAGTAAAAACCAATATCCCCATCACCGCTGTTGCAAAATCCGGATACACATTTTCCGGATGGACTGTGACTAAAGGAGATGCAAAAATTATGAATGCCTCCTCAGCCAGTACCACTGTGCAGTTGCAAAGTTCGAACAGTACTTTGCAGGCGAACTTTTCAAAAGCCGGTAAAACGTTCTATTTCTCCATCCGGACAGGAAGAGGCAAACTGGATGTCTTTGATGAACGTGGTGAAACCACATTGCTGCCATCTGCTTCAGAAATAGTATTGAATCTTTCACCGGATGATGAAAACTTGGAACGAGGTGGTTACCTGATATCTCCAGAGCCGGAATCCGGTTGGAAATATGGAGAGGATGAATGGTATGTGAATGGCAACGGGATACCCTCCGGACAATATGGTCAATATTTATTTACGTACAATGATTACAGCCGTTATCCTGATGGAAGCAGATTCGTATACGATTTCAAAGCGGACAATCCTATAAAGGTGACTATACAGACTGGCATGTGGAGTAACAATTCTTTCTCCTTGTATACGCACGGTGATTTCAGAATTGGCTTTTCTGCTACCGGTCTGAGTTCCGGTCAGCAAACCCGTGAGTTCTCATATGGAGACCGGGTAACAATATATGCGGATGGTGCGGATTATGCCGTGCCGGGAGAAGGTGACCGCTGGAGATATAACTATCTGAGAGGTTTCTTTACTACCGGATGGCAGGCTTTGGACGATCTTGGGGAATACTCCCAGACATCAGCCGGTTCATATTCATTTACAGCGACAAAGGATATAACTATTAACATTGTATTCATGCCCACTATCAGATAAAATACAAGGGCTGTCTTAAAAAAATGACTTGACAGCCTCTTGTTATGATAGCCTTTATCTTGTCATACAAAATAAAAAAGGACCTGTAACAGAAATTAATGTGCAACAGATTTTGGTTTTACGCACAAAATAGGCGGAATTCCTGCCTATTTTTATAAGTGTGGAAACATTCTACATCAGACCACACTATATGAGGATTATTTCCATTTTTTACATAATAAAAAAATGACAATTGACTGATAATCAGAATAAATATTCTTTTGGCATGGGAATTGTCCTATCATTATCGTAAAACAATAACCATTAAAAATATAAGATTATGAAAAAATTTTTTGTTGCAGTAGCATTGGTAATGGGATTAGGAACAACAGTGGCATTTGCCGAAAATTTGACCTCAGGTGTTGAAACAGTCATGGCAGTAAATGACTTTACCCCTATTGAAGTGAAAGACCTTCCGGCAGCGGTAACGGAAGCAATCGCCAAAAATTTTGCGGAATCAACCGTCAAGGAAGCGGCAGAGGATGGCAGCAAGACTTATCAGGTTGTTCTGACAGACAAGGAGGGAGCTGAAAGTACGGTGTTCTTCAATGAGAAAGGTGAAATACTGAAATAATATATTTTGCGTCTTTCTTGATAAAGAACTGAATTTGCCCTCATAAGAAGAGAACAGTTCTTATCAAAAGATACAGGGTCTTTATAAATAATTTCATTCATAAAGATTGTCGTTTTTTACTAATATTGAACCATTTTTACAGGAGCAACTGTCCGAGATGAACAGTTGCTCTTTTTAATTTTTATGTTGCCGTTCATAACTGCCAGTACATTGTGAAAATCTATTTTAGATTTTTATTGGTTTGACTCAACCGATTGAAGAATAAACTTTTAGCGAATTATTTGAGAAATAGAGGTAACGAGTTGGCAACCGTGCGAATTTCAGCGTTTTGCGTTGCTGTGCTGTCAAATAACTCTTTTTATTACAAAAGTACGAATTATTTTCTACAATGCAAATTCCTAAAGGTAATGTTCGTATATCGGGGACTTCCTCTTCCATAATTATTTGTTTTGCATTGAAACCCTGTCATCTACCGAAGAAATAAGCAGAGAATAAATGCTATCCAAAAGATTCTCATTTATGCCGAAACAACGCAAGATAGTTTTATCAAAATTTATTCGGTCGGCTTTTCGCACTTCCTTAAATATTGATTCTATTTCGCGGTGTTTTAAGGGTTGAAATGCTACTAAAACATCTGATTTCTGCGCATCATTAAGTAAATCAGGATTTAATACTTTCAGTTGTTTTAGATAATTAGCGTTTAGATCTAATGCGCCTAAATTGCGTGAAGTGCCTCGCATTTCGAGTGTTAAGAATGTAATAGCAGAATTGAATAAGGCGGCAATTAGCTCAACATCATAACCGTCTTGTACACACATGGCAATCAAACGTTGGTCTATCGTAAATGGTGTTTGCGAGAAGGTGAAAAAGAAACGTTCAAACGGATTTATTGCTGTTATGATACTTGCTTGTTTGGGGCGAAGTGAATACCAATAAGGGCGGTGTCCGGCACAAGCCTGTTGTATTGTTTGACTGCCATTTTTGTTTTGTGTGTTTGCAAAACGTTGAATCCACGACTTTGCACCATTGGGCAAATTGTCTATTTCATCTGGACAAACGAATAATCGAAATTGATAGTTTTCATCAAACTCTATTCGTTCTAATTCTGTTGGGCTTTTTACATACGGCAAAAGATATTGGTTTTCTATTCCTGAAGATGCAACATCTCTTTCGGGTATTACAAACATTTCATTCCAACCTGTACGTTCTCCACGAAAAACATTTATAACATTAGGATATAATTGTTTTAACGAACTGTCGAAACTTTCAAATAGGTTAGCAGAAATAAAATACTTTGCCCAATTATCCTTGTCGGTTATGGACTGTAATAATTTATGTTTAGGAACAATACAAACAGAAATACGGTCTTGCTGATTTAAGTATAAATCGTTGAAAGTTGAATCTTTATTCCACTTATTATTGTGGGTATCATCGCAATTGTCTATTTCAGTATAAAAATCTTCTATTTGTTGTATTTGACTTGCTGTATTATCCTGAGAAAAATAGTCTTTCAACTTAAAATCAATAGTTACAAATCTTGTAGGTTCTTCATTTGCCCCTTTTTGAAATACCGCATAAACGGTAGAAACTTGAGAATCAGAAAACCAATGTTCGGCATAGCTTTTCACTACATATTTGATATGAAAGTTGTCTAGTAAAAATTTCTTGAACTGAAATCCATATTCTTTACCAAGCCAAGCATTTGAAGTTATTATAGATAAAACGCCGCCATCTTTTAAAAAGCGGAATGAGTTGTACACACAATAAGTAAAATAATCAGAACGTTCATTGATTTTGAATGTTTTATCTTTAAGAAATGCTTGTTGCTGTGCTTGAAACTCGCCTCTGAAAAAGTTGGTTAAAACATCATTTGGAATATCTTCTTGCTGAATAAATGGGAAATTACTTGCAATACCATCAAATTGAGGTATAGCTAATTCAATGTGTTTCTTGTAATCTTTTGAATCGGGAAAACTTACTTTGTTACCTACATTCAGATTAAAAAAATCGTCACGAGTAACACGAGGAAAATTATCCGTTTGTGTTACATCTTGTTTGTACAAATTGATAACCGAAAGAATGGTGGGAAAATGTGAAACATCGTTACCCCAAATGTGATTCAGTAAGTCTGAATGATTGGTATTTCCATGAAACGCCATAATCTTGTAAAAAGCGTTCAAGAATGTACCTGTTCCCGAAGTCGGGTCAAACAAATTATCTTGGTTAGTTTGTACGGCAGGGAAAGCCACAAGATTAGCCAAAGTTTCAGGTGTAAAGTACTGACCGAATTTTTGCTTTTCCTCTTTGGGTACAAGGTTTTCAAGAATATTTCCGATTACAGCAGTCGGCAATATTCTAAAATCAAAATCAGTAAAAATATGAATTAAGTCAAATAAAGCCTTGTTTGTTGTGGCAGAATAACTTATATCGTCTGTAAAATAAGGTTTAAAAATTGCCTGATAATCAATTGCTTTTGCTTGGTCAAAATATGAGAAAAGTGTTGATTTTAAATTGGAAACATCTGTTATTGTAATATTTTCCAATTCGCCACTTAAATTTTCGCATAAAGTGAGGTAAAAAAGGGTTTTTCCAATCAAATTATAAAAAGTAAATTTCGCTAAAATTTGTTCAGGTACAACCGTTTCTGCACGACGGGAAGAAGAAGCTAAAATTTTCAATGTTGAACTTTCATAAATTTTCCATTGATTGAACTCCTTTCTAAAATCAGCATTGCTTCCCTTACATTCATTTATTGCCTTTTGAAATTGAGGAATAATTATATTGGAAGCACTACGGACTGCTTCAATAATATTTCCCGTAATATTTATGGCAGGCTTTAACTCTCCTGTCGTGTATAATTGCCCAAGGTCGTGCAAAATTTCATTTGCCCGTTGCTTTAATAATGTCTCGTTGTGGGCAAACTTTACAGGATCTGCAAGGTCATCACGGGTTGAAATAGAACGTTCTTTTTGATATTCCTTAATTTTACTAAGTGTATCTATGGAATAATTATCGGTGTCTATTTTCCAAATCACAGCTTCCGTGCCGTTCCATGTTACGAATGAATCGGATTGCAACTTCTTCGCCTTTTCCAACGCATTGTCAAGCATTACGGCATCATCAACAGCAGTATCAGGAAATTTAAGTTCCCAGCCATTGAAAATAATACCAGATACTTTGTCGGTAAATAACAGAACATCTGGAAATTTAGTTCTTCCTGATTCCATTTTAACACCTGTATCGTTTGTGGCATCTTCAAATACAGTTGTGCCGTGTTCTATGGCTGATTTTATCCAACTTATAAGTTGCCCAGCCCAATCTCTTTCATTCCTCTTTATTGTATTAGTCGCCATAATTATTTAGCAGTGGTTAATGCTGTTGTTGTGTGATTATCAAACGATCCATATTCAGTAACAGTAGCCAATTTTGAACGTAAAATTTCATTTATTCTATCGTTGCAAACTTTTATATAATCAATAGACTTTGTTTTATGAAGTAAGACATTTTTGTTTTTTTCTATGCCTATATAATTACGGTGTTCTAATGCTGCTGCTACTAAAAAACTACCACTACCGCAAGCATTGTCTAATATAGTATCGCCCGGATTGCTGAATGTGCGAATAAGATAACGTCCTAATTCAACAGGCTTTTGTGTAGGGTGATAAACTTTTCCCTCTGATTCCGCTGTTTTAAAATACACGAAATCCTCAATATTTTGTTCTTCATAACAAACTACATCATTAGGGTAGCGTTGTCCGTTACTTTGAACATGGCGGGGCTTAAAATCGCCATAGCTGCCTGTGTATTGGTCTTTGCGGATGCCTTTGTCATAACTTTCGCCCTTTGTCATTTGGGGATTGTATGTAGGTTGATTTTTATAAAACACACAAATATCCTCATGTTTGCGAAGTGGTTGTTTCTTAGCATTGAGAAAGTTTGTCGATTTCGATTTTATCCATACGATTTTATATTTGAACCAACTTTCGTTGCTTATTATTAGTTTAGCAGTAAACAGACCTTGCGCAGTTAAAACAATAGCTCCGTTATCCTTAATAATTCGAGTATATTCCGCCCAAAGTTTTTTTAGGTCTATTACTGAATCCCATTTATTTTGCGTTGTACCATAAGGCAAATCGCAAAGAATCATATCAATGGACTTGTCGGGGATATTTGGCATAATTTCCAAACAATCACCTTGTATTACTTGGTTTATATATTTATTTTTTTCCATATTCAACCATATTTTCTTGTACTACATTTAGAACTTTGTTGGCGTTATTTTCACCTTTTACCACAGTGTAAACTTGGTCGGCAAGCCAAAGAGTAAGCAGTTCTTCTTGGTCGACTTTGAGTATTTCGGCAAGTTTAACGACCTGTTCACGTTTGGCTCGGCGTTCACCACGTTCTATTTTGCTGTATAGACCATTGTCGATTTCGAGAGCAGCGGACAGTTGTCGTTGCAACAAGTTGTTTTGCTCTCTTAGCTGTTTGATTTTATCTGCAAACATCATTGGTAATCTTTTGACTTGACAATTTTTGTACAAAGATACAATAATCTTTTGAGGTATGGGAATGTTTGAACAAAAAAGTTTTCAACATTGTATGTTCCTATGGGGCAGTTTTAATATAACTGCCGTGCGCCTTTTCCATGTGCAATACTACGAATCCCATATCATATTTCCTTTCTTTTTTGGCTTGTGAAACATTGGTTTAATCTCTCTTTGAGGGCGGCAAATGCCGCCCTCATGGGGTGTGCAGAGGGGCTTGCCCCTTGCCTTATTGGGGAATTTTCAGCGATAC
>ERZ1106963.439-NODE-439-length-61203-cov-4.062897_pt1 | contig 61203 bp, 37 predicted proteins | sample MGYA00403681_ERZ1106963 | MGnify/ENA primary metagenome ERZ1106963 (study PRJEB35170, sample SAMEA104062407) | human gut metagenome | biome: human gut; feature: human-associated habitat; material: faeces | place: Denmark | collected 2012-05-03 ...
TAGAGCGCGATAGCGCGGGTTCGTGAGTGGACGGGTGAGAATACGTTCTTATGATGTAGTATGACCACTTGACAAGGTATTCAGGAGGAAATCAAAATGAAACAGAAACTTTCTAATTATATAGCAGAAAAGCTTCTCGCATCCGGCATCACGGATGTGTTTATGATCACGGGCGGCGGCGCGATGCATCTGGATGACGCGCTGGGGCATCAGGAAGGACTTCACTGCCTCTACAATCATCATGAGCAGGCATGTGCGATGGCAGCGGAGGCGTATGCCCGCATCCACAACAAGATTGCGGCAGTGTGCGTGACGACGGGACCTGGCGGCATCAATGCGATGAACGGCGTTGCGGGCGGATTTCTGGATTCAATCCCGATGTTTGTCATTTCCGGACAGGTGCGTTATGACACGACAGCGCGCAGCACGGGACTTCACCTGCGCGCGATGGGCGATCAGGAGTATGATATCACCAAATCGGTTGCCAATATGACAAAATACTGTGAGATGGTGATCGATCCGATGCGTATCCGCTTCTGTGTGGAAAAAGCCCTGTATCTGGCTTACAACGGTCGTCCGGGTCCTACCTGGCTGGATATTCCGCTGAATGTGCAGGCGGCAATGATCGAGACAGACGATCTGATCGGCTTTGATCCGGAGGATTATGAGGCGGGTGGAACCGGCTGGGCGGCAGAGAGCGCGTCCGAGATCCCGGAGGATACCGCCGGAAAAGGTGAATTTCGTGCAAAACTTCCGGCACGTGTGACGAAGGAGACGGCGCGTGCGATCATCGAGAAAGTCCGCACCTCCAAACGTCCGGTGATCAATGCCGGAAATGGTATCCGTATCGGCGCGGCGCACGATGTTTTCATGCGCGTGGTTGAAAAGCTGGGAATCCCGGTTGTGACCGGCGCGGACAGCATCGACTGTATCTATGACGAACACCCGCTGTACATCGGAAAAGGCGGCAACGTCGGCGATCGCCCGGGCAACTTCGCGATCCAGAACAGCGATCTGGTGCTGTCGCTCGGAAGCCGTCTGAGTTTCCGTCAGGTCGGTTACCGTTTTACTACCTGGGCGCGCGAGGCGTATGTGATTGTGAATGATATCGATGCCGAAGAGCTGAAAAAGCCGACCCTGCATGTGGACATGCCGGTTCACGCGGATGTGAAGGATCTTCTGACCGTGATGGATGAGGTTCTTTCGGAGGAAGGAAAAGCGGACGGCGCGGCTTCGATGACGCAGGAGTACAAGGACGCTCAGGCAGAGTGGCTGCGTATCTGTCAGGGCTGGAAGCATGATTATCCGGTGGTTCTGCCGAAGCACATGAACGGCGGCACGGAGACAGAGGCAAACGTATATGCATTTGCGTATGAGATGAGCCGCCGTTTAAATGAGAACCAGATCGTGGTTGTGGGGAATGGATCTGCAAATGTTGTGTGTGGACACGCAAATATTGTGAAAAAGGGACAGAGATTTATCTCGAACTCCGGCATCGCTTCGATGGGCTACGGACTTCCGGCATCGATCGGCGCGTGCGTGGCAGATCACAGCCAGGATATTATCCTGATCACCGGAGATGGCAGTATTCAGATGAATTTACAGGAGCTTGAGACAGTTGTCAGCCACCGGATGCCGATCAAGATTTTCATTATCAATAATGGCGGTTACCATTCCATCCGCCAGACCCAGAAGAATTTCTTCGGCGAGCCGCTCATCGGTATCGGCGTGGACAGCGGCGATCTTGGATTCCCGAGCATGGAAAAGCTGGCGTGGGCGTATGGATTCCCATATGTAGCGATTCATGGAAACAAGGAGCTGGGCGAGAAGGTAGAAGAAACGCTGGCGATGGACGGCCCGGTGATCTGCGAGGTATTTGTAACGCTGGATCAGAACTTTGAGCCAAAGTCCGCGGCGAAGAGATTGCCGGACGGAACGCTTGTATCGCCGCCTCTGGAGGATCTGTCCCCATTCCTGCCGGACGAGGAGATGGACCGTATCATGCTGATTCCGCGTATTAAAAAATAGTAAAGGAAACGATAGAATGAAGATAGTTGTCACAGGTGCCACCAGCTTTGTAGGTCTGGGGGCGGTGCGCGAGCTGTTACATCGCGGACATCAGGTATACGCCGTACTGCGGGAGCATTCGACGAAAGCGGATCTGCTGCGGGAAAATGGAAAATTTCCGCAGGGACTCACGATTTTGGAGGAGGATCTGGGGAAGCTCTCGAAACTGCCGGAACGGATTCCGGGCGGATGCGATGTGTTTCTCCATATGGGCTGGCGCGGTGCAGGGAGTGATTCACGGAAAAATGAGTCAGTCCAGGAGGAGAGCGTGCAGGACGCGCTGAATGCCGTCCGCGTGGCGAAAGTCCTCGGGTGCCGGCGGTTTCTCTTTACAGGTTCGCAGGCGGAGTATGGCGTCAAGAGCGAGCTGACAGACGAGGAGACGGTCTGCGAGCCGACCTCCCCGTATGGACGCGCGAAACTGGCAGTCCGGCAGCAGGCGGAAGTACTCTGCCGGGAACTGGGACTGGATTATGGGCATGCACGGATTTTCAGCACGTATGGACCGGGCGATCACCCGTGGTCGCTTCTTTCCTCCTGTGTCCGGGTCTTCCGGGCAGGGGAGAAGATGACGATGACCGCCTGCACGCAGCTCTGGAACTTCATGTATATTGACGATGCGGGGCGCGCCCTGGCGGATCTGGCAGAATATGCGGGAAATCTCACGGCTCACGGATGTGTCTACAATCTGGGCGGTCCGATGGATGAGACAGGGCCGCTGCGCGGGTTTGTTGAGACGGTCTATGAGCTGTGCGGCAGGCAGGGCAGCATGGAATTTGGCGTCCGCCCGCCGAATGCAGAGGGAATCGTCAATCTAATCCCGGATATCCGCAAGATGGAGCGGGTGGTTGGCTGGAAGCCACAGGTATATTTTGAAGAAGGAATGAAGAGAATTCTGGCTTTTCAGAAATGATTTTTCTGCCCTCTGTGCAGAGTGACGGGAGAGAATGGTAAATATTTGGACATATTTTATCAGTTTATGCCAAGTAAATAGCGAAGCAGCCAAAAATCGTTAAGAAAATTGTAGGTTGTCAAAAGAGAGAAAGACGTTTAAAATAAAGGCAGTATAGCCGAAGCGGCTTTCTCTTTTTTTTTGTGTTCGAAATTTGGTGGAACGAAACAGAAGAGTTCAAACAAAAAGCAAATTAATAGGAATCAGAAAAGTATGAAAAAAATCAGTATATTAATTCCCTGCTACAACGAGGAAGAGAATGTAGGTCCGATCAGCGAGGCGGTTGTGGAGACGCTGGAGCGCGATCTGCCAGAATATGACTATGAGCTTGTCTTTATCGACAATGATTCGACAGACCAGACGCGCCCGATTCTTCGGAAGATCTGTAGCGAGAATCCACGGATCAAGGCAATTTTTAATGCCAAAAACTTTGGACAGTTCAATTCCCCGTATTATGGAATGTTACAGTGTACCGGCGACTGTGTGATCAGCATGGTGGCAGATTTTCAGGATCCGGTCGATATGATCCCGAAATATGTCCATGAGTGGGAAAATGGCTACAAGATTGTCATCGGCATCAAGACGGGAAGCAAGGAAAACCCGATCATGTATGCGCTGAGGAGCTGCTATTACAAGATGATAAAGAAACTCTCCGATGTCGAGCAGATTGAGCATTTTACCGGTTCGGGTCTGTATGACCGCGATTTTATTGAGATTCTGCGGGAGCTTGACGATCCGACGCCGTTTCTGCGCGGAATCGTGGCGGAGCTTGGTTATAAGCGCAAGGAGATTCCATATATCCAGCCGCAGCGCCGCGCAGGCAAGACACACAACAATTTTTACCGGCTCTACGATGCCGCGATGCTCAGTGTGACCTCCTATACGAAGGTCGGTCTGCGCCTGGCGACGATCTTTGGAAGTATCTGCGCGGCGATCAGTATGATCGTGGCGATTGTATATCTGGTGATGAAACTGCTTCACTGGTATGATTTTCCGGCTGGTATGGCGCCGGTCCTGATTGGAATGTGTTTTTTAGGGTCGGTTCAGATCTTTTTCATCGGTCTGGTGGGGGAGTATATTTTATCGATCAATTCGAGAGTCATGAAGCGTCCGCTGGTAGTGGAGGAAGAGCGGCTGAATTTTGATACACCGGTAAAAAAAGTTGGGGGCAAACAGCATGAAATGTAATGTCGATGTAGTTCGGATTCGTGAAAATTCGATTCAGCTCAATGGCTGGGCGATCGGAAAGACGCCGGAGACGGAGATCACCTATCAGGTTGAAGATGGGGCACATCAGCCGATCCGATTTCAGTATGTGGCGACCCGCCGCGACGACGTCAGTCAGATTTATTTTGGGCGAACGGTAGAAAAAGAGCTTGGATTTGATATCCAGTTCCCGTATGAGCGCGGAAAAGATTATTATCTGATCGCAAAAGGCGAGGGACGCAAAATTCGCATTAAATATAATGAAGAACTGATCCGCAAGCGCAGCAGTGTGGCGCACAAGCGGATGCAGAAGATCCGCGATCTGATGAACATGGAGACTGTGCGGGTCTGTCTGGATTTCTGGAAGGAAAATGGTCTGAAAGCCCTGCTGGTAAAATCCAAGCACAAACTGCAGGGAATTGACAATGACTACGATTACGGCGAGTGGTATTCACTGACGAAGCCGACGGCGGAGGAGCTGGAGGAGCAGAGGAAAAAGGTGTTTGACGCGCCGGTTAAATTCTCGATTGTGATTCCGGCATTTAAGACACCGGAGCGATTCCTGCGGGAAATGCTGGATTCGATCTCGGAACAGACATACGCAAACTGGGAGGTCTGCGTGGCGGACGGCAGTCCGGCAGGACAAAGCTGCGAGCGGGTGCTGGAGCAGTATGCGAAGAAGGACAGCCGCTTTAAATACGTAATTTTAGGCGAAAATAAGGGCATTTCCGGCAATACGAATGCAGCAATGGATATGGCGACCGGCGATTATATCGTGCTGGCAGACCATGACGATAAGCTGACACCGAATGCTCTCTATGAGTGTGCGAAACTGTTACAGGAACATCCGGGATGTGATTGCTTCTATTCGGATGAGGATAAGCTGGATATGGACGGCGGCGCTTTGTTTGATCCGCATTTTAAGCCGGATTTCAATATCGATCTGCTCTGCAGCGTCAACTATATCTGCCATCTGTTTGTCGTCAGCCACGATCTGGCAGCGCAGGTGGGCGGCTTCCGTCAGGAATACGACGGAGCGCAGGATTATGACTTCATTTTCCGTTGTACGGAGAAGGCGAAGGAGATCCGCCATATCCCGAAGGTGCTGTATCACTGGCGCTGCCACAAGGATTCGACAGCGAGCAACCCGGAGAGCAAGCTGTACGCATTTGATGCGGGTGCGCGCGCGATCATGGATCATTATAAACGCGTCGGTATCGAGGCGGAGCGCGTGGAAAAAGGTGTGGACTACGGCATTTATCACTCTGTATATAAAATTCAGGGAGAACCGCTGGTATCGATCATCATTCCGAACAAGGATCACCATACGGATCTGGATCTATGCCTGCGGGCGATTGAGACGCGGGCAACGTACCGCAATGTTGAGTTTATCATTGTAGAGAACAACAGCACGGAGAAGGAAACCTTTGAATACTATGAAAAGATTCAGAAGGAATTTTCCAATGTCCATGTGGTAACCTGGGAGCGCGAGTTTAACTATTCGGCGATCAACAACTTCGGCGTGACCTTCGCAAAGGGCGAATATCTGCTGTTTTTAAATAATGATACCGAGCTGATTGCGGAGAATTTCATCGAGGAGATGCTGGGACTGTGCCAGCGGGAGGACGTCGGCGCAGTTGGCGCGAGACTGCTCTATCAGGATGATACGATCCAGCATGCGGGCGTCGTGGTTGGTTTCGGCGGCATCGCAGGGCATACGTTTATCGGGCTTCATAAGGCGGAAAACAGCTATTTCCACCGTGCGATGAGTACACAGGATTACAGCGCTGTGACGGCGGCGTGCCTGATGACAAAGAAAGCGCTCTTTGATGAGGTCGGCGGCTTTACGGAGAAGCTGGCGGTCGCATTTAACGATATCGATTATTGCATGAAAGTGCGGGCATCAAATCATTTAGTGGTTTACAATCCGTACGCATTGCTGTATCATTATGAGTCGAAGTCAAGAGGACTGGAGGATACGCCGGAGAAGGTGGCACGTTTTAACAGGGAGATCAAGATTTTCTCGGAGCGCTGGCCGGAGATCCTTAAAGATGGAGATCCTTATTACAATCCGAACCTGACGCTGCGGAAGTCCAATTTCGCCCTCAGGGATCTGAAAAAAGAGAAAATCGGAGAACCGTATCATCTGGAGGTATAACCCGGGATGGAGATTACAACGACAATTATTATTCCCAATTATAATGGGTTAAAGTTTATGGACGAATGCATCCGTTCACTGAATGCACAGACGTATCCGAATTTCCGGACGCTGGTGGTGGACAACGGTTCGACGGACGGAAGCGTGGAGTGGCTGAAGGAACATCAGATTGATACGATTTTCCTGCCGGAAAACACGGGATTTTCCGGCGCAGTCAACGTCGGAATCAAGGCGGCAGACACACCGTATGTGCTGCTTTTAAATAATGACGTCCGGGTGGACGAGTATTTCGTGGCGGAGATGGTGCGTGCGATCGGTCAGTCGGAGCGCATCTTTTCCGTCAGCAGCCGGATGATCCAGATGTACCATCCGGACAGGCTGGATGATGCAGGCGATATGTATTCCCTGCTTGGCTGGGCGTACCAGCGCGGCGTGGGACGGGATCTTACGCATTACCGCCGTTCAAGCCGGGTATTCTCGGCGTGCGCGGGCGCAGCGATCTACAGGAGAGAGGTATTTGAGGAGATAGGCTATTTCGATGAGATGCATTTTGCCTATCTGGAAGATATTGATGTGGGCTATAGAGCCCGAATTGCGGGTTATGACAATATATACTGCCCGGCGGCGCTAGTATGGCACGTCGGAAGCGGAACCAGCGGTTCCAAGTACAATTCATTCAAGGTTAAGCTGGCGGCACGCAACAATGTGTATCTGAATTATAAAAATATGCCGTGCTTACAGCTTATCATAAATGCGATTCCGATCGCAGCGGGGATTTTCGTGAAATATTCATTTTTCAGGAAACTCGGGTTTGGAAAAGATTATCTGGAAGGTCTGAAAGAAGGCATACGGACGGCAAAGAAGTGTAAAAAAGTGGCGTACCGCCCGGAACGGCTTAAAAATTATCTGGCGATAGAGCTGGAACTTTTAGCCGGGACATTTCTCTATGTCTATGAATTTGCTGTGAGACAGATCGAGAAAAAAGCAGCATCTGATAAATCGTGAGGAAAAGGTTAGAGTTGTTACTGGACGCGTATGTGTGGACAGTAACTTAGAGTTTGCGCGATGTGTGAACGGTCATGGTTTAGCAGATGCAGCACGGAGAAAGGCTGCTTATCAGACAATGTCTGAGCGGCAGCAAGCAAGTGAAAGATGAGGTAGCTTATGAATTATGAGGATGATGAGCTGGAGCGCATGAGGGCGCGCCGCGAGGGCAGAAGCAGCCGTGCCAGTCAGGCAGGGCATTCTTCGCGCAGCAGTTCTGCTTCCGGCACCAGCCGCAGAAGAGTCAGCAGTACAGTCGAAAATAGCCAGAGAAAAGGTGAGGCGGGCAGCAGTTCAGTACGTTCCGGCTACAGCGGTCCTAAGAGCGCTGGAAGTGGAAAAAAGAGTTCGGGACGCCGCGGCAGCCATTACCGTAAATCGGCGCGCCACAGAAAGCATATGATCATTGCGGCGGAGATTGTCGTGATTATATTGATGATTCTGGGCGGTGCATTCTGGTATATGTATCACAGAACCTTCGGTTCTATGCAGAAGATTGATTTCAACGAGGACCAGGTTAAGAACGTCAATCTGTCCCAGGAACAGATCGATGATATGAAGGGCTACATGACCGTAGCGTGCTTCGGTGTCGATTCGCGAAGTCAGCACGGGCAGATGAATGTCGGAAAAGGTACGAACGCGGATGTCAACATGATTGCCAATATCAATCTGGAGACGGGTGAGATCCGCCTTGTATCGGTATTCCGGGACAGTTATCTGAATATCAACGATAAAAACTCTTATAATAAGATCAACGCCGCTTACGCACAGGGCGGTCCGGAGCAGGCAGTTAAGGCGCTGAATAAGAACCTGGGTCTTAACATTACCCAGTATGCGACGTTCAACTGGAAAGCGGTTGCGGATGCCATCAACATTCTGGGCGGTGTAGATGTCGAGCTGAGCGATGCAGAGTTCTCCTGGATCAATGCCTTCATCACGGAGACCGTAAAGGAGACTGGTATCGGTTCTCATCAGCTGACCCATGCGGGCAATGTACATCTGGATGGTATTCAGGCAGTTGCATACGGACGTATCCGTTATTCAGATACGGACTATGCGCGTACCGAGCGTCAGAGAATTATTCTTCAGAAAGCCTTTGATAAGGCAAAAAATGCAGACTGGGCGACACTCAACTGTCTGATTCAGACGATCATGCCGCAGCTTGCAACCAATGTTGATATTACGGATTTGATTCCGCTGGCACGCAATATCGCGAAGTTCCATATCGGTGAGACCGCTGGATTCCCGGCAGCCAGAGGCGAGCAGGATGTTGGAAAGATCGGCGACTGCGTTATCCCGCAGACACTGGAGTACAACGTAAAAGAGCTTCATAAGTTCCTGTTTGATGAGGAAGATTATCAGGTTCCGTCCAATGTCAAGGAGTATAGCAACCATATCGCGCAGGTAACAGGTCTTACGACGAATGCGAAGCTGATCGGTCATGTTCCGGTCGATCAGGGTGTCAGCGCCCAGACGTTTATCAAGAAACGGGCGAGCCGGATTGCCGCGAAGGCAGCGGCGGAAGCATCCGCTAAGAAGTCATCGACGAGTGCTTCGGACGAGTCGGATGACGAGAGCGGGGATGAGACCAAGAAGGGCGAGAGCGAGAGCTCGATTGGATTGGACGAGATCTTTGATCCGGATGAAGACTGGATTGACTGGGAGGAAGAAGAGTCGAAGAGCAACAGCAGTAAGGGACCAGGAACAACGACGACTCCCGGCAAGAACAATCATACGGATAGGACAACCGAGGCGGATGATTCTTTATCCGGACCAGGCAGCACATCGGAGACGAAGTCTTCCATTGCAAAACCGGGATCTACAACCACAACGGCGGCAGAGACATCGGCATCCAGTGAAAAGACTTCTCCGGGTGCGTCGGATAATTCCGGTGTGAAAAGTCCGGTCACAGAGATTCAGGAACCGGGGGATTCCGGAAACAGCGATGCAGCAGGCCCCGGCGGTCCAGCAGGTCCGGGAGCTTAATCCGAATTCAGGTGATATACTATGATAAAAGATAACCAGAAACGGCTGAACCATTTCCACGTAGTGCTGGACGCATGTGTCATCGCATGCGCCTACGCACTTGCGTGGTTTATCGTCAATGGAACGTCGTGGTTTAATGTAACAGGGCATAATAAGAGCGCAATGGCAGTCGTCTATCTGGCGGCTGGCGTTCTTATTGTACCGTTTTATTTGATTTTATACGCATTTTTTCATCTTTATACGCCCAAACGGGTTCAGGGAAGACGGGTGGAGTTAGCCAATATTTTCAAGGCGAACATCATCGGTCTTTTGGTGATCTCACTGATTCTTTACCTGGGCGGTAAAAATGAGTATTTCCACAACTTCTCCCGTCCGATGGTATTTTTGTTTTTTGGCATCAATCTCTTTGCTGAGATTCTGATGCGGAATATCCTGCGGATAGCGCTCCGGTCGATGCGGTCGAAGGGATATAACCAGAAGCATCTGCTTCTGGTCGGTTACAGCCGGGCAGCGGAAGGATTTATTGACCGTGTGAATGTCAATCCGGAGTGGGGCTATAAAATCCGCGGTATTCTGGATGACCATGAGGAGTGGGGCAAAGAATATAAGGGAGTGCGCGTGATCGGCAAAATTGACGATCTGGATACGATTCTGGCGCTCAATACGCTGGATGAGATCGCGATCACCCTGAGCATCCAGGAGTATGGAAAACTGGAAAAAATCGTGGCAGGCTGTGAAAAATCGGGTGTGCATACGAAATTTATCCCGGATTATTATAACTTTATCCCGACCCGTCCGTTTATGGAGGATCTGCAGGGACTTCCGGTGATCCACATCCGCCATGTGCCGCTCACGAATCTGCTCAACGCAACGATGAAGCGGACGATGGATCTGGTCGGCGGCATGATGGCGCTCATCCTGTTTTCACCGGTGATGCTGGTGACGGCGATTCTTATAAAGGCGACTTCGCCGGGACCGGTCATTTTCTGTCAGGAGCGGGTGGGACTTCACAATAAGCCGTTTAAGATGTATAAGTTCCGCTCGATGGCGGTACAGTCGGCGGCAAAGGAGAAAAGCCAGTGGACGACGCCGGGAGACCCGCGTGTGACTCCGATTGGAAGATTTATCCGGAAGACGAGCATTGACGAGCTTCCGCAGCTGTTTAATGTTCTGAAGGGCGATATGAGCCTGGTTGGACCGCGCCCGGAACGCCCGTTTTTCGTTGAAAAATTCAAGGAAGAGATTCCGCGTTATATGATCAAACACCAGGTGCGTCCGGGAATGACCGGATGGGCACAGGTCAATGGTTACCGGGGCGATACCTCGATCACGAAGCGGATTGAGCATGATCTGTATTACATCGAGAACTGGACGCTGGGATTTGATTTTAAAATCATGTTTTTGACGGTTTTTAAGGGCTTTATAAATAAAAACGCGTATTGATGAGGAAAACCACATGGGATATGAAGAAGAAAGAGATAGGTCAGGACACCGCCGGAGCCGACGGGCAAAACCGTCGGAGATGGAAGACGATGGTCTGACACTGATCACGGATTCATTTACGGAACGCCGGGAGGACGGATCCCACCGGAGCGGAGATAGAAGCCGAAGTGGTCAGAAAGCGGCAAAGAGGGGACAGACGCAGCCTGGCAGCAGCCGGGAGAGCCGGAATCAGGAGAAAACCCGGACCATGAACCGGTCGGATATTTACGCCGACCCGGTTAAATTGAAAGCGCGCCGGAAAAAGAAGCGGAAGATATGGTTTATTCTTCTGGAGATTGCAGTGCTGATCGGGATTCTCTGCTTTGCGGGATATTCGTATATCGGCAGCCGTCTGGATCTGATGCAGCGGCTTCCGTGGAACCCGGATGAGATCAAAAACGTTGAGATTTCGGAGGAGAAGCAGGAGCAGATGAGCGGTTACTGGACGATCGCGGTTTTCGGCGTGGATAGCCGTAACTCATCGGTCGGAAAGGGCAACAACTCGGATGTTAATATTCTCTGCAACATCGATCAGGGAACCGGTGAGATACGTCTGGTTTCGGTGTACCGGGATTCATATTTAAATATCAGCGACAAGAATACCTACAACAAAATCAACGCCGCTTATATGCAGGGCGGACCGGAGCAGGTTGTCAAGGCGCTCAATAGGAACCTGGATATCGATATTGACGATTATGCCACCTTTAACTGGAAAGCCGTTGCAGATGCGATCAACATTCTGGGCGGCATTGACGTGGAGATCACGAAATCAGAGTTTTATTATATCAATGCGTTCATTTCTGAGACGGTCAAGGCGACCGGCGTCGCTTCGACCCAGCTTAAATCAGCGGGCATGAACCATCTGGACGGTGTGCAGGCGGTTGCATATGGGCGTCTCCGTCTGATGGATACGGACTATGCCCGTACCGAACGGCAGAGAAAGGTTATTTCCCTCGCGTTTGAGAAGATGAAAAAAGCAGATTGGGCGACGATCAACAATATTGTGCAGACGGTATTTCCACAGGTGGCGACCAGCATCGAGATCAATGATCTGTTGAAGATAGGACGAAATATTACGCGTTACCATCTGACCGAGACGACCGGTTTCCCGTCGGAGCTGAGGGAAAAGAAGATGGGACGCAAGGGCGCCTGCGTCATCCCGCAGACGCTGGAGAGCAATGTCATCGAGCTGCATCATTTCCTGTTTGGCGATGAGGAATACACGCCGACTGAGACGGTCCGGACGATCAGTCAGAAAATTGTATCAGATACAGGCGTTCATGGCACGAAACAGGCAGAAACGAAGGCATTGCCGAAGACGACCGAGGCGACGACAATTTCCATCCTGGATCCGACGCAGGAGAGCGGCGCGGACGAAAGCCAGGAAGCCGGGAGCGGCAGCGACGAGTCGGAGAAAGAGACCGGTAATGCTTCGGAAACACAGGAGAATGACATTTCTGAGCAGGAAAGCCGTCCGGACGGTACGCATGCATCAAAGGAAAATGCGCGGGAGAGCAGTGAGGCAGAGTCTGGCGGTTCTTCGCCGGCATTTCCGGGCGGACATTCTGGCACCGGCGAGACGGAGAATGGCAGAGAAAAACCTTCCGGCAGCGGTTCCCCGAATGGAAGCAGTGCACCGGGAAGTAAGACGGATGTGGGAATCATCATTGAGTGATGAGAGAGTGTGAAACGGAGGAAATGCGTTGAATTTAGATGGTCTGTACCGGATGCAGGGAATGTTATTTTCCCTGATGATTCTGGGGGCATTCTTAAAGAAGAAGGGAATTATCACGGATGAGGGAAAAAGGGTCATTGCGGATCTGGTTATCTTTGTGACACTTCCCTGCAGCATCATCGAGTCATTTGAAGTAGAACTGAGCATGGATATCTTAACGAGCAGCGCACAGGCGCTGCTCGTCTCGTGTATGGTTCAGGTGGCTTGTTATATCTTAAATATGGTACTGTACCCGGGTGTGGGAGAGGAAAAGAAGAAGGTCCTCAAATACGCGACGATGGCGTCCAATGCCGGGATTCTGAGAAATCCGGTGGCGGAGGGAATCTTCGGCTCGATGGGGCTTTTCTATGCCTCTTTTTACCTGATTCCGCAGAGAACTGCGATGTGGTCGCTGGGAATGACGTATTTTACGAAGGCACCGGATCGGAAGACGCTGATTAAAAAGATATGCACGCATCCGTGTATTGTCTCCGTATTCATCGGCTTTGTGCTAATGCTTTTACAGATGCAGATTCCGGGATTCCTGGGAGATACGGTACATAGCTTAAACAAGGCAAACACGGCAGTCTCCATGATTTTCGTCGGAACCGTTCTGGCGGAGGCAGATATGAAGACGATGATCACGCCACTCAGCTGCTACTATGCCGCCGTGCGCCTGATCCTGATACCGGCGCTTGTGTGGGCCGGCTGTCTGCTGTTCCATATCGACACGCTGGTGATGGGGATTTCCGTGGTGCTGGCAGCGATGCCGGCAGCAAGCACGACGGCGATTCTTGCCGCGAAATATGGCGGGGATGAAGTCTTTGCGACGAAGTGTGTGGTATTTACGACGCTGCTTTCGATGGTGTCGGCACCGGTTTGGTGTATGGTGCTGCAGCGGTAATCCCTTATGAGTTCGTATTTCTATAAAGGGGGTTTCGCTTGCATTGGATGAAAAGATATGTTATATTAGGGATAGAAAAAAGGAAAAGCCAGAGGAGCGGCTTACCTGAATAAATTAAACAACTGTTTTATTAACAGCCGTCATTATTGCAGTAATGGCGGCTATTTTCGTTTTCCCTTGAAAATTGTATAACACAAATCCCCTCAGATTGCTCTAAGAGGATTTGCAGATTCATGATTTATAATAGCAGTTCATATTGCTTGGTTATAGTCTTACAAACATTCTGTGATTTTACTTTTCATCCACAACCTGGAAAATGTAGAACTTCAGATAATAGGACGTCTCATCCCCCGCCCACAGAATCGGATGGTCGGCTGCCTGGGTGCGGTATTCGATCTGGCGCAGGCGGCGGTGGGCGCTGCGGGCTGCCTCCTGAATCGCCTTTGTGAAGAGCTCCGGCGTCATGAAATGGGAGCAGGAGCAGGTGGCGAAGTAGCCGCCGTCCTTTACCAGACGCAGACCGCGAATATTGATCTCGCGGTAGCCCTTGATGGCATTTTTGACCGAGCTGCGGGATTTTGTGAAGGCAGGCGGATCGAGGATCACGACGTCAAATTGCTCACCTTTTGCCTCTAATTCCGGAAGCAGGTCAAAGACATCCGCGCACTGAAAGGTGGTAGTGCCGGAAACACCGTTTAACTCTGCATTTTCACGCGCCTGTGCGACGGCAAGTTCGGACGCATCCACGCCGATGACCTCTTTGGCGCCGGAGACGGCTGCATTTAAGGCAAAGGAGCCGGTGTGGGTAAAACAGTCCAGAACGCGTTTGCCCGGGCAGAGACGCTGGATTGCCAGACGGTTGTATTTCTGGTCGAGGAAAAAGCCAGTTTTCTGCCCGTCCTTGACATCTACCAGATAGCGGACACCATTTTCAACGATCTCTACTTTTGTATCAAATGGTTCCCCGATAAAGCCCTTATAGCGCTCCATGCCCTCCTGTAAGCGGACCTTAGCGTCGCTGCGCTCGTAAATACCGCGGATATGAATGCCGTCTTCCTCAAGCACCTTGACGAGTTTTTCCAGAATCAGCGGTTTCAGACGGTCGATACCGAGCGCCAGGGATTCAACGACCAGCACATCGGAAAATTTGTCGATCACGATGCCCGGAAGGAAATCTGCTTCGCCGAAAATCAGGCGGCAGCTGCTGGTATCAACTGTCTGACGGCGGTATTCCCAGGCATTGCGGACGCGCATTTCGATAAAAGCATCGTCGATGACAGTATCCTTTTTGCGGGAAAGCATCCGCACGGTAAGCTTGGAGCGGGTGTTGATAAAACCACATCCGAGCGGATAACCGTCAAAATCTTCGACACGAAGGATATCGCCATTTTCAAATTCGCCCTCAATTCGTTCAATTTCATTATCATAGATCCACATACCGCCGGCTTTCAGGGAACGAGCCTCGCCTTTGCGGATATGGACAACTGCCTGTGTATTCATCATGGATGTAACAGTCCTTTCATATAAAATGTAAAATTCGTTTCATTCATTAAGTATACAAGAGGAGAGAAGGACTGACAAGTGAAAACCGAGAGATGTTTTTGACTTCACAGATTTATGATTTTATTTTCACAATTACATCACAAATAACTGATAGACTATCTCATGTAAACAGAGAGAGGGCAGAAAGCCTGAGATAGAATATAAGAGTATGAACAATCCGCTGCGGGAAGGTTCGCAAAATGGACAGTACGCGGCTGTGATTCCTGAGAACAGGAGGTATGAATATATGTATGACGAGAATGAAAGAAATGAGAGACACGATCAGGATGTAGATTATACGGAGGGTGCTTATTCGGACAGCGCTTATGAGGAAAAGAATAACGATACTGCTAAAAAAGAAGAAACTTCCGATTATGGCGGTTATCATGATTCCCGTTACCGGGGCAGTCTCGATGGAGAACCGGAGGCAGCAGCCGGAGCAGATCCGAAAGAGAATGCAGAGAAGCAGCCGGAACGCAGCTATATTCCGGAAGAACGGAGTGACCGGGGACATGGCTCTAAGAATACTGGTAAGAAAATTGCGGCACTTGTGATGTCGGGCATTTTGTTTGGCTGTGTGGCAGGCGGAACCATGGTCGGCGTGAATGCGCTTTCAAACCGGCTTCTTCCGGGTGAGACCGCACAGGAAACGATCGGTCAGGTCTCCCAGGAGACACAGGCAGATGCGGGCACTAAAACGCAGGCCTCCATTGGCAACGATGTTTCTTCGATTGTAGAGAAAGCGATGCCGTCCGTTGTAGCGATCAACAACAAGATGATTTATACACAGGACAACTGGCTGTTTGGTCAGCAGCAGTACGAGGTGCCGAGCAGCGGTTCAGGAATCATTGCCGGACAGAATGACTCGGAACTTCTGATTATTACCAATAACCATGTCGTTGAAGATTCCGAGGAACTTTCGGTTACCTTTATTGATAACCAGAGCGTTAAGGCAGCGGTCAAAGGTACTGATTCCGATTCGGATCTGGCAGTCATTGCCGTACAGCTTTCGGATATACCGGAAGAAACGAGAAAACAGATTAAGGCAGCCGATCTGGGCGATTCTGATTCCATGAAGCTGGGACAGGGTGTTGTGGCAATCGGCAACGCACTGGGACAGGGGCAGTCGGTTACCGTCGGTTATGTCAGCGCTTTAAATAAAAAGATAACCATCAACGACGTAGAGCGGACACTTCTGCAGGTCGATGCGGCGATCAACCCAGGCAACAGCGGCGGCGCACTTTTAAATATGAACGGTGAAGTTATCGGCATCAATGCGGCGAAGTATTCGGACACCAGTGTTGAGGGCATCGGCTATGCGATCCCGATTTCACAGGCAAAGGATATTATCAGCGACCTGATGACGAAGACGACGAAGGTAGCTGTCGATGAGAATGAGCAGGGCTATCTGGGAATCCAGCTTCAGAATATCGACAGCCAGATGGCGCAGGCGTATGGCATGCCGGAAGGTATCTATGTATACAAGATTGTTGCGGGCGGCGCGGCATCCAGGTCGGATCTGCGGGAGCGCGATATTATCACCAAGTTTGACGGTGAGAAGGTAAAGAATGGTGATGATCTCAAGAAACTGCTGACTTACTATAAGGCAGGTTCCACCGTTACCATGACGGTACAGAGTCTGGAAAATGGCAAATATGTCGAGAGAAACGTACAAATTACACTGGGCTCCAAGAGCGATATGCCGCAGAGCCAGGATAGCCAGAACGAGAGCCGGAGTGAATCACAGGCAAGTCCGCAGAGAAAACTGGGAAGATAGAAAATATCCCATCAGCGAAGTGGGCTGGAATGGATATTTGCCCGTAACGGTGAAGATACGGAACTGTTGCGAAGCGGAAATGAATAAAATCAGGAAGATATAGAAAAGAAGGCAGGTGAACCGCCGGTAGATCCTCTTGTAATCAGAGAGGGCGGTGATTCATCTGTCTTTTTGTTTCATAGGAAATTTTTTTATTTTTAAAACGAAATGACGGCTGCTGTTATGATTTACGTTTTTCACAAGCTATGATAAAATGAAAAGGTGCTTTCAGATTGGAGGAAATATAAAAATATGAGTGATAACCAGAATATAGATACGACAACCAATATAAACGAAACAGATACAAATAAAACCAGTACAGATCATTCGGATGATTACGAGAAAATCTGCTACGTCTGCCGCCGCCCGGAGAGCAAGGCGGGAGAGATGATCACGATGCCGGGCGGGATGAATTTCTGCCATGAGTGTATGCAGAAAGCATTTGACTCGATTTCCAAGTCGGGCATGGACTTTTCCAAGCTTCAAAATATGCCGTTTATGAACATGAATCTCAATGATTTTGCGGGCATGCAGATGCTGAATACAGAGATTCCAGAGAAAAATAAGATTAAGAGAAAGAGCAAGGCAAAAGACGCGGAGAAATTTCTGACGATGAAGGATGTTCCGGCACCGCACCAGATCAAGGCGCAGCTGGATGCGTATGTGATTGGGCAGGAGCGGGCGAAACGGGCAGTTTCAGTGGCAGTCTACAACCATTATAAGCGCGTGATTCTCCGGCAGCAGGACGAGCTTCGGGCAAATGAAAATACGGAAAAAAAGGCGGAAAACGCGGCGGCACAGGGAATGCAGATGCAGGGCGGCGAGCCGGAGATTGAGAAATCCAACATCCTGATGCTGGGACCGACCGGAAGCGGAAAAACGTACCTGGTCAAGACGCTGGCGAAGCTTTTGGATGTGCCGCTGGCGATCGCGGATGCGACGGCGCTCACGGAAGCTGGATATATCGGAGATGATATAGAAAGCGTAGTCTCCAAGCTTCTGGCAGCGGCTGGAAATGATGTGGAGAAAGCTGAGCACGGCATCATTTTCATCGATGAGATCGATAAAATTGCGAAAAAGAAAAATACGATGAGCCGCGATGTCAGCGGTGAGTCGGTACAGCAGGAGCTTTTAAAACTTCTGGAAGGCAGCCAGGTAGAGGTGCCGGTCGGCTCAAACCAGAAGAATGCACTCACGCCGATGGCGACTGTGGATACGAACAACATCCTGTTTATCTGTGGCGGCGCGTTTCCGGGATTGGATGATATCATCAAGGAGCGCCTGAAAAAGCGTTCCACGATGGGCTTCAACTCCCATTTGAAGGATGAATTTGACAATGATCCGGATATTTTGAGCCAGGTGACAACGGAAGATCTGCGGAATTTTGGCATGATTCCAGAGTTTCTCGGACGTCTGCCGGTGCTTGTGAGCCTGCAGGGGCTGACAAAGGAATTGCTGATGCGGATTCTGAAAGAACCGAAAAATGCGATCCTCAAGCAGTATGAGCGCCTGCTGGCGCTGGATGAGGTCAAACTGGTGTTTGAGGACGATGCACTGGAGTGGATCGCCGAGCGGGCGCTGGAAAAAGATACGGGTGCCCGTGCGCTGCGTGCAATTTTAGAGGATTTTATGATGGATATCATGTATGAGATCCCGAAAGATCCGAATATCGGATCCGTTGTGATCACGCGCCCGTATCTGGAGAAGAAGGGCGGTCCGCGGATAGAGATGCGGGGGTAATAGCTTTTCAGGAACATGATCGGTGAACGGTGTCATGGATGTGGTGAAAGTTAGCGATGTAAGGATCCGGAAAAGCAATTTGTGTGTGAAGAGAAAACAGCAGAAGTTAATTAACTTCTCATGGATAAAAAAGAGTTATATAGGTTTAACGTCCCATACCCCCACTCCCGGCTGGGATATTCGATGGAATTTCGGCGGTCAGCCCCGCGGATCAGAAATGCCTTGGCAATCGAGGTGTTGATCCGCGGGGCTGATGGCGTATAGGCAGACCAGGAGAGCAGGATCGCGGCGGCTCCGGCGGTCATGGCGGCGGCAAATGAGGTTCCGGTTACCTCCTGATAATCGGGAAGCGGGAGCCGGACGCCGGGGGCGGCAAGGTCGGGCTTGATAGTTCTGGTGCGGGTAAAACCGCGGCTGGAATGCAGATAGATCCCGCCCGTCTGGTGGCTGTAGGCGGCGGTGGTGATGATGGCTGCTGTATTGCCCGGATCGGTGATGGTTGTGTCCGGATCCGGGCGCAGAAAGAAGGTTTCATCCGAGATAAAGCCGTGCACCGGCAGCCACATATGGTATTCACCCTGAATCGAGAGCGTGTGGTAGACGCGGATTTTCCAGATTCCGGCGGCGGGAGCATTAAAGCGCATCAGGATCAGTTCGCTTCCGGTCGCCAGCTCGGAGCTGGTATAGTTGAGGTGAATGGTCGTTCCTTCCAGAAGAAAGGGAATCCGGCGTTCTTCGTCGCCGGAGAGCCGGATGCGTCCCGTTTCGTCGCCGGAGGGGGATAAAAATCCGACACTGTAAAGCTCCGATTCACGCGCCCACAGTTCCAGCGTAAATCCCCGTTCGTCGGGACCGACCCGCAGTTCCACATCCTCATAGGAGGTGGAAGCAGGAAATACATTGCGAAAATGGTGCCCGCGCCCGGTTTCATTGCCTCCGGCGGCGACCAGAATCTGCCCGCTGGCGCGCGACAGGCTGCTTAGATATAGACCAAGCGGCGAAGTGCCGCTGTGGCTTCCGGTATTGGTGCCAAGACCCAGCAGGATCACAAGGGGCTTTTTCTCCTGCCTGGCAATATAAAGAAGAAACTTGATTCCGAGCATGATGTCGTCCTCCTGAAAGGCGATGGCATCCTCGCGGATCAGAAAAAAATCGCGAAGATAGGTTCTGGCTGGTTTCAAGCGGACAACGACCAGTTCCGATTCCGGCGCCGCCCCGGAGAAAAAAGCATCGGCATCTTCGGAACCGGCGGCGACCAGCGCCATCTGCGTGCCGTGGCGGAGAGGATCCGAGGTGGGGACGATGGAATGCGGATCTTCCGAGCGCAGCGCCTCGTTGATGTGGGAACGCTGGTAGACACTTCCGTAGTGCAGCGCATCGATCGGATCCGGCGTGCTAAGCCCCGCGCCCGGAACCGTCTGATCCCAGATGGCGGCGATGCGCGTGCTTCCATCCGGATCGCGTAACAAGGGATTTGTATAATCGATCCCCGTATCCACAATCCCAATCAGCGTCCCGCGCCCCTTGTTTCCCAGGAATGGCTGTTCTGCGGTCCGGGAAATTCCTGCGCTGTCCAGGCTGGATGTATCTAATATGGTATAAAGATTCGGGATCGAGTCATAGCCATACTGCTGGACTGAGAGCGGTAGAGCCTCCGCCAGAGACCGGTGCCAGATCACATACTCATGATTGACAAAATCATAGCAGCCGGAATCATTTTCCAAGATCTGGTTATAGGTAAAAGGAAAAAAACGTTCGATAAAATCAGCGGTTTGGTTGTCTGGAAGAGAAGAGCAATTCATAGCGTTTTCCATAGAGATTTTTTAGAATTTAAGATAAGATATGCGGTAAAATGCGAAAGCTTCCCTATACTCTGTCGGAAAAACTTGTTATAATAAATATAAGTTAGATAATGACAATTATATGAGGAGGTGCCCTTATGAAAAAATACCTGTATATGATAGCTGCCCTGTTCGGCATCGATTATTTCTTCAAGGAAAACATAGAAGCCCAGAAACCGGAAGATTTTCCGCGCGACATGGAAAAAAGCCATGGAAAGATCCGCCTGTACCGCAATCACAACGACGGTTTCTGTTTTGGGGTAAAAAAAGAAAAGAAAGAACTGGTCCGCATGGTGCCGGTTGTCTTTACCTCGGCGGCAGCGGGCATTCTGACATGGTTACTGTGCCGGGACGAAGGCAGAAAAGCCGATCGGATCGGTTTTGCTCTCATCACGGCGGGTGGTTTAAGTAACCTGTATGACCGCCTCAAACGCGGTTATGTGGTAGATTATTTCAGCATCCGGTGTAAATACCTGGAAAAGGTCGTCTTTAATCTGGGAGACTTTTTTATCTTTGCAGGAAGCGCCCTGATCGCAGCCTTCGATCTGCTGGGAGCCGTCCGTGATCTTAGTTCTCCGGCAGAGGATCACATAAAAGCGCTCCGACTGCCGTGGCGAAAGACGGATGAGGCGGAATGATATAGTCGATTCCAAAGACATCGTGCATCTGATTGAAAATGTCAAAGGTCTTTGCAGCAGGTGCAAGGCTGGCGAGAGAACCGGTCAGGACGACATTTCGGGTGGTGTCCTGGCTGAGCGCCAGGGACGCCATCACACCCACATTTTCATAAATCATATTGAAAAGAGCGGCAGCCAGGTCAGCATCCGAGGCGCCGCTTTTGATTCGCCCAAAATTGGCAGCGGTTAAGTCGGCGGCAAGTCCCGGGACATCTTCCTCCTGCACGTCGGCGATGCGGAGATCTGCCATGGCCTTATTGCCGCGCAGCGCCATCTCTGAGAGGGCAAAAATGTCGGTGACGCCGAGAAAGCGCTCCGCCATGCCGACAAGTGTCCCACCGCCGACACCGCTTCCGCCCAGATGACGGAAGCCGTTTGTCTTGGAAGCGCGGATAAAGGCAGAGCCGGTTCCAAGGCTGACCACCAGCGCTTCATCAAGTCCGGACAGGTATAAGCCGCCGCGCCCGATGGCATCCAGCTCCAGGGCATGGATGGTCGGGATGCCGAAGATATTTTCATGGAAATACGTCGAACCGAGCCCGGTCAGGACGATTTTTTCAATATCGTCAAACGAAGCGCCCTGCTGATCCAGGAAACGCCCGAGAACACCGTAAGCCGAGGTGCGCGGGTCATCCGCGTGAACCTGAAGCGTATCAAGCAGAGTGCCATGCTCATCCAGCGCCGCCGCCTTGGTGCTGGAACTGCCGATGTCGATTCCGAGGGATAATTTCATTTGCTTATCTCCTTTATGATATAAAAATAGGATATGGCTGCCAGGGCAGTCGTTCCGTATCTTTTATGACTGTAAGAATTGGATTGTTTTTATAAACATTATAGGGTAAAGTAAAATAAAGTGCAATGCAGTGTTCTCAAAATAAATTTCGTCATTTTTTACAATGAGTTATGAATGACGCCTGAGCTGTAATGAAAACGCCGAATTCAGTTATTATTTATTCAACCCCCAAATTGACATCTGCAAAACACCGTGATATTATATAAAAAGATAGTGGAAAAAGTGGAAAATCGATCCTGTGGACGGAAATGGTACCTATGGATTCACTTCTATCTGGGGGCTAGACAGGGATATGAGTATGAGTGAATTAAATAAGATTTTTGAACCTGGTTGCCCTAAATGTTTGAAGAAAAAGGATATTTTAGACTACTGGGTATGGCATAAACTTCTTTTATTAGAAAGGTTTTCGGAAAGACCGTCTTTTAAGAGGATGATTTATGCTTTTTTTTTGTTTGAAAGATGAGAACGATGGCTGGAACGATCGAACGATACGTGGCACAGCGGCGGCGAATATGAAAAAGGAAAAATGTCTGCGAGAGGTGTCACTGACATTTTTTTCGTATGTCATAAATTAAATATTCCATCTGACTATGACAGAAAGGCAGTAAAAAAGATAGCAGAGGTGAGAAGATAAGAAATGTACTTATATAAGAAAGAACACAAAAAAAGCCGAGGATGGTTCAGGCGTGTCTGTCAGAAACTTCCCGTCGTGACGGCTGCGATGATGGCCACAGCCGTATTTCTTTCCGGGTGCGGTCATGGCGCATCCCAGACGGGAGAAGAAGCCACACCGTCGGACGGAAGCATATTATATGTGAAAGACGCGCCGGGCGATCTGCCGGAGGACCTGCAAAACATCCGGGCATCCGGGGTTCTGCGGGTGGGAATCCAGAGCGGCGATCCACCGTATTATCAGGAGGATCCGGTAAGTGGAGAGCTGAGTGGAATCGATGTAGATCTGGCATATGAAGCGGCAAGCCGTATTTTTGGATGCACGCCGGAAGAAGCCAGGGAGAACAATGCGGTCGATATACAGACGGTGACCGACCAGACAGGTGGACCGCTTTTATATGATGGTAAAGTGGATTTGCTTATAGGTGCTAAATCTCTGACGGATCCGTTTACAGAAGAATTGAATCTTTCTTCAAAAGGAATCGCTGACCCGGAAAATGGGGCAGCTGTTAATGAAGGAGAAGAAGGCGAAGCTGGAAATGATGGTTCAAATCAGGCGAATGACGCAGCTGGAGAGCCAGGGCAGCCAGCCGAGACAGCCCCGGAGGTCTTTCGGGAGATGTGGCCGGAGAGATTTTCAGCCGACGGCTCAGAGATAGCGGAAGCGGATGAAAATGCGACAAACGAAAGCGCTGGAAGTGGAAATGATGGAATTGAAAGCGCTGGGAATGGAGAAGTTGAAAATGGCGAGGTAATATCAGATACGCCAGAGCAGGAGGAATCGCCGACCCGGGAGCCGACGCAGCATTGGGATTTCACACAGGAATACGCAGAAGGCAGAGTACTCACAGTGCTGCATGAAAAAGAAGGTCTGAGCAGCCAGATGAACCGCTTGATGCAGGAATTGGTCAACAGCGGAAAGCTGATACAGATTACCGAAAAATATACAAAAAGTGATAGATAACAGCAAACAAAGCAGAAATGCAAAAGAGGAGAACAGTTATGGCGAAGTACAAAAGTCTTATCGTGACTACCCTTTTGTCCGTGGCAGCGTTGACCGGCGCTGTGACAACGGGTGTTGTGAGAAACAGAAGTATGGCGTCCTCCTTTGAGGGCGATGGATACATTGTCAATGTGGCAGAAACCGAGGAAGGTCTGACCGCAGAGCCGGTTTATTTCTCAGCCGGAACCAAATATAAGAAGACATATCCGGATGAAGCAGTATTCAAAGACATCCGTGGAACCAAATATACAGTCGATCAGGACAGTTTTGTCCATTATCAGGACGGATCCATGAGTGCGATGACATCGGGCGTAGTACTGAATCTGGACGATGTCAACGGCGGCCTGGTCAACACATACTCCTTTGATGCGGGCACGGTGCTGACATCCAACGGCACCGGATTTACAGCGGAGAACAACGGAACTTCGATTCCCTTTGACAACTTCGTCTGGAAATTAAGCGATGATAAATATTACGTATATTCCGATGACCTGAAGGTAGAGACCGTCAACGGAATGATGGAAGATACCACCGGTGGTGTGGAGGTTGAATATCTGGAAGATGGAATTATCCGTCTTTCTACCCAGAATACAGCCTGGCAGGGAATCGCAGCCGGTGCCAAAGCAACGGCCGGTGACGGTTCGACTCTTAGCTTTGATAACAAAATGATCTCCGATGCACAGGGAGATGCCCGCCTGACACTGGGGGAACTTCTGATGGATGCGGATGACAACATCAAAGTCCAGTCCGCCCAGGACTGGGTTCCGCCGGAATTTGAATTTACCGCAGTAGACGGTGAAGATGGTGAGATCGGTGAGGATGGTGCAGCCGGTCAGGCAGGCGAGAACGGAGAAAATGGAGCAGCCGGAGTATCCGGAGAACTCGGTGAGAACGGTGTGGACGGTGAAGAAGGCGCATCCGGAGACGATGGCGATGACGGATCCGATGGTTCCAGCGGTAAAAACGGAAGTGCCGGAAGCAACGGTAAGCTGGGCGGCGATGGTGCGAACGGTTCCATTCCCCAGAACCAGGCAACCGAGCAGGCGACCATCTCGCTGAGCAATTTTGATGTGGATTCAGCGAACGCAAGCGGTATGATCACCGTCATTGATGAGGATGGTGTACTGGAGGCAGATACCGGTTCAATTAAAGTAATCGATGTTTCAACCGGACTTCCTGTGGATGTCCTGATTGATGATATGGATAAGGCAGAGAATCTTACTTTCTCGGCAGATGAAACATACTCATTCAATGTCAAAAATCTGAATGCAGATACACAGTACCGTCTGATTGTATCATCCGGCTACAGTCTTTCTGAGAATGGAAACAGCTCCGGTGGTACCAAGGACTTTATCAACCGTCTCTTCTATACAGATTCTACGGGTATCATCCTGAATCTGGAGAATGCGACAACAACCGGATTTTCCTTTACCATCGATAAGAAGGAGTATGCACTGGTTACATCCGCAACCCTCACGATCACGGATAAAGAGGGCAATACGGTATTTGGACCGAAGGAGTATACTCTTTCAAGCGGCAAGACATCCTATAAGATCGATATGAAGGATGACAATGTAGCTGGATTATCCGAAAATGATCTGGCAGACGGAAGCTACACTGTGACCATGAAATTGGCGGGGGCCAATGTGAAAAAGGATGTTACACAGAAGTGGAAGACCCTGAAACAGAAGCCGTCTCTGGATAAACCGAAGGTAAGTGTTAATAATGGCGGCTATTTCGAGCTTTCCCAGCCGATCGTGAGTGACCCGAACCATGCACTGATCAAGTATGTCTATAAGATTTACAAAGGAACAGAATGTGTCAAGACCATCGAGTCCACCAGCACGAACAACGTAGCGATCTACCTGGAGCAGGGAAAGATTGAGCGCAATGAGACCTATACAGCTAAGACAACGGCGACCTATTATGATAACGAAAAGAATGTTCAGATAGAGACGGATTATTCGGATCCGTTCCGTATGGATGACCAGGGTGATTCTTTGATTTATTTTGTCCATGCGGATGAGAAGGATCAGCAGAACTACTACAATGATAAGTTGATCAATGCACCGGAGAATGCCGGCAAGATTTATACACATCAGAATATGATCTGGGGCCGTGTTATGATTAAACCGAAGAACCTGGATCTTGAAATCTCTCAGGATTATCCGCTGAAGGTTACACTGGAGAGCAGCGGAAACTACCGCAGAACCTGGACGATTACAGATTCACATTATTATAAGAAGTTTACGGATGCAATAGCGGTTGAGATTCAAGCAAATGGATTGAAGGCTAATACGAACTATCGGATCTTCGCAACCGGATTTGCAAAGGATCCAACGGATTCGAATAGATTTACCAACGTATACCTGGGTGATTATGTGGCATCAACAACTTCCTATAAAGATGAGGCAGCCACCATCAACCTGGTTCGTGTGGGAGATAATATCAATGCAAGCTTTACAGCCCGCATGGAGATGACGACAGAAGATGGAGAATCCAATGTCGAAACAGATGTGTTGGACCAGTTGGAATTCTGCCTGTATCAGGGAACCAACAACAAGGGACTCTTTGTGGGAAGTTTCACTCTGGATGATACAAACCCGTTACACAATAAAAGTTCCATCTCAGATGAATACTTGAATGAAACGGATGCGACAAAGCAGTATGTGATTACCAATGAGAACTTCCATCTTGCTAACAATGCCCTGACGGCGGACTCCTATTATCTGGAGGTCCGTGCAGCATACGACTATACGGCATCCTTTTATAAGAACGGTGCCACAGAGGACGGAAAAGGTGAGAACCTGTCTGGATTTAAGAACGAACTTCCCTTTGTACTGGGCGGTGTGCAGCTTCCCATCAGCAACGCCCTGCCATCTCTTCCGCAGCCGGTCAATGATGCCATCGCTACAACGACGATCAAGGCTAAGGATCTGAGAGACAACAGTACTTATCAGAGTATTGCAAACCAGCTGGAGAATCTGGATGATGACACGGTGGTAGGTTACCGGATTCAGGCACGCCTGAACAACGATAACGGTTATGCACGTGCGATTCGTTACTTTGGATTCAAGACATCCGAATTGGATAAGTTTGACCCGGCGAACTCCAATGCGTCGGATCCGGTTAACTGGGACGATGGAGATCATTATGATTTCGCATATCCGCTGAAGGTATCCGAGGGCGCCGGTATGCCGGCCCTGCAGGTGCTCTTCCTTGAAGCTCCGAATACGGCACCGGCTGGAGCATCAGACCTTGATTCGGATGATCGTAAATATATTAAAAATGTCGATATGAAGTCGACGGATCAGCCTTACGAGATGCCCATGGATGGTTATCAGACCGTATTTACTGGTGGTCAGACAGGCGGAATGAAACGCGGATACCACTATACCTTTGGTTTTAAGGTACGTATGCAGGTAGAGAATACCAGTATCCTCTATCCGGATGAGTATAAGCAGCAGATCGTGGGCGGTATCGGTATGCTGAGTTCCCTTTCGGTAGGGGCACCCCGCCAGAGCACCAGCGTATCAATGTATCTGAAAGACACCATAGGAGATGGAACGGATGCCAATCCCTATAAGACAATCTGGCAGATGAATGTCCTGAAGGATGTGGATAATACCTGGGACAAAACATTCGGAGGGGAAGACTCCGATCAGACCACTGCAAAATACAAGGATGGACTTCGACTGATTTTCAAGGATGGTGTTCCGAGAGAGGCAGAGATTCAGGATCGTGGAAACGACAGCTACCAGCTTACTGTTCCTGTTAAATCTGCCCAGAACCGTTATCAGTTCAAGATGTATCAGAAGTATTATGACGAGAAGGAAACGGATAAGACTACTGCCAGCGGACAATTCCTGGCATCCCATGAATACCTGCCGCCGGCGGAATTGAATCTGACGGATGCGAATGGAGACGGAAATGTGAAGATCTCCGGTTCCTTCCCGGAATCCAGCAACGAGGTTACCTTCACGCTGAGCGGCAATACAACCATGCTGAGCCGGATCGTTGCTTTAGGGATCGAGATGTATAAGGAGGACAGTGGAACCCAAAAAAAGGTATATGCTTGGGATAAATCGTTAAATGGATTGAATGGAAACAGCCGAACAGTAACGGTTGACCTGACCGATGCCCGTCGTGGCGATGAAAGCCTCGCTGGAACCTATTCCTTTAAGGTGAAGGCAAAGTATGCAGATGGCAGGTATGGACTTCCGGACAGCTTTGATACGAATAAAGTTTATGCAGCAAAGATAATAGATGGCAGCAACTTTATGAACAGCTATTACTATAGTTCCAGCACCCAGGGAGAGAAGTACGAGTATAAGGTCATGAATAATCCTTACCTGACTCAGGGTGAATACAAGGTGCAGGAGAATGCTACGGAGACAGCGGATCCGAAGGCAGATCGAAGGCTGCGTCTGCAGAGCCAGAGACTAAGCTATAGTTCTGTTAATGACCTCTGGCACACCATGAACCTGTATTACGGAAAAACTGGTGCGGAGTGGCTGGAGACAGAGGATCAGAAGAGCGGAACCGGCTATAATATGGCATTCTGTGAGCTTGTATCCAGTGATTCATTGGTACCTGTTAATCAGATGACCGGACCGAACGGAGTTGTTGGTTCTACCATTACGGTTGGTACTCTGCAGCCTTCTATCACCTATATGACAATCAGTCCGGGTATTACAGCGGCTAACATCGAACTTACCACCGGAAGCTATGCATTGATTGCTCCGCCAGCGGATGGAACTCCTCTTGGTACAAATAACAATGGTACTGCGGTAACAGCAGACGGAACGACAAAATATATCTGGCTGAAGTTGTACGAGATGAATGCGGACGAAACGATCGATACACCTGTCGATAACAAGACACCAGTATGGGAACGGGCGCTTCCGCTCACGAAGGATCAAAGTTACTATAAACTGGATGAAACCAAGATGCCGGAGCTGTATATAAAAGACGGACTTCTGCATAAGGATACAAATTATATGCTGGTATGTTATACCTGGTCAGAGGGCCAGAATAAGCCGACGGTGATGCTTGGACAGACAGTAAATAAGCGTGCTAACTACATGTTCAAAACCATTGACAGCATCACCATCTCAGATGGAGAAGCCAATATTATCAACTATGAGACTTATCAGAAGAAGAATGTAACTGTCCGCTACAAACTGGATCGTGTCAATGGATATAATCTTAGATATACCCTGCGTCAGTATCCGCTGGGTGATGGTATACAGGCAGAAAATCCGTCCTATACTCAATACACAAAGGTGGCAGACCACGAAGAGGTTATGAGCAAGCTTCTTGGATATACCTATGATGACCAGTCAAAGACCTGGAAGAAGGGAGCAATTACTTGGAGTCTCAGAGGTGATATGACAGAGGAACTGAATCTGGCACCGGGAAGCACTCTTATGACACCGGGATACGATTATGTTCTGGTTGTGGATGCAGTAGACGGAAGTGGCAAGTCGGTTGCGAAAGAACCGGAGTACATTCAGATCAACTGGCCGGAGCTGCGTAAACCGACTGGCAACGTATCTTTCCGTATCACCAACGGTAATACACTCTGGGTCGACGTGAGTCTCTCCGACCCGAACCGGGTGGTTGTATCCGATACAGCAGCCAATGCTGAATATCTGATTGCGTACCGCGAAGCAGGAACGAATAATGGGTGGACATATAAGGCGAATTATCCGGTTAACAATAGTTCCGCAACTCAGATTGTATCAACAGCAGAGGAGTTGAATAAAGGATGGGAAGTCGGCATCTTTGCGGCAGTAGACCAGAAGAACGAAGGTGGAAAGACAGCTCTGACAAAGACAGAATTTGAAAAGTTGTCAGTAACAGATCAACAGAAGTATCTCATAACCAGCAGCACACAGAAGGGGCTGGAGTCCTGGGGCGGTTCCCTGGGACAGGAGAACATCTCCTTAGACGGCGGAAACCTGACTCTGTCTCTGGCAAAGAGCTACGGTCTGGAGAAGGTAGCGAAAATCGAGTATTCCCTGATGCCGTGGTCCAGCAGTGATGTTCAGGAGAGTCAGATCTCCGGTGAGCTTAGAAGAGAAGGCACGAAGTCACTGTTTACCACATACAACAGCGGACAATCCGGACAGTTCGACCTGATCACGATTCCGACCGGACTTAAGAAGGATGGAAAACTTTGGGGAATCACGATACAGCTGTTTACAGATGACAACAAACTGATCAAGACATACTCGGATGCGATCCCGTATTAATCAAACCAGGAGGTAGAAAACAGTGGCACGAAAATTAAGCAGCAAAGTGAAGAAATCCTTTGGAATCTTCAGTGGCGTTGTGCTTGCTGGTATGGGCGGCATGGGCGGTGCGGTAGTCCGCGCTGCCGGCACCGTCAGCGATCAGTATGCCATGGAGATAGGTTCCCTGGTTTACGACAATGCCTACAGCCGGATCAATCTGGAAGGGAACGGTGAAGTTCACCGGGAACTGAATGGAAACTGGAACCTGAAGGTAGACGGAGGAGAAAAGTACGACCTTGGAAAGAAGACAGTCGCTTATGAGCCCCAAAGCGGTTCGCTGAAAGTGTTCGGCGGCGGCTGGCAGTTCAAGGAAGACGGAACGGTTGTTAAGTTATCAAATTTTGAAGAAATTCCCCTGACGGAGAGTGGTTTTATCAAGCTTTCCGACCGGAAATATGTTCTGGTTGGGGATGACATCCATGATGCCAGCGGAAAAGTGACGGCGGATGGCTTCCTGTACATCATTGCAGATAAAGCCGGCAATGCCCATATGATGAATGATGTCATGAATGTCACATCGATGGACGAAATGATTCTGAATGAAGGTGATTTTCAGTACAACATAGCAGAGGAAACCTTGGCTTTAGGTGAAAATGTGGTGGATCTGCAGTCGGTTATGTCAGCATTGAACGTAGTGGAGGATCCCTTTAATCTGGGACGCAAGAAGTATGCTTACACCATCCGTGGAGGAAACGGCGGTGCAGGTGGTAAAGGCGGAGCCGGAGGAATCGGTGGCCGTGGCGGTACCGGTGGTATCGGCGGAGCCGGCGGCCAGGGTGGTATCGGCGGATACGGAGGCGCAGGCGGAAGCGGCGGAAGCGGCGGAAGCGGTGGAAACGGCGGAGACGGCGGAAGCGGTGGAGACGGCGGAGCCGGTGGAGCAGGCGGAGCCGGAGGAAACGGCGGTTCCATCAACGGAAGCAATCAGAGTCAGAACATCACCGGACGAATGGGCATGTATATCAAGAGCATCGATAAAAGCTCCAACAAGCTGGTTGTACACTTCCGCATCAACGATACATTCGGCAATTACGGTGAGATCGAAGTCCGAGTAAAGCCAAGCAGCGGTTCGGGAAAAGAGATTATTAAGAGAGTTGGCCCAGATGATGAGGAAGTAACCTTTGATCAGCTGACGGCTGGAAAAAGATATACCGTAACCATTGGTTACTATGATGAGGAAGAGGACGGAGAATTTCGATCGATGGATGTGGTCCGAGCAACTACCGAAGATGTGAGTATTTCTTTCTATATTACACAGGTCAATTCGGATGATGTTTGCTATAGTGTTCAGTTGGATGAAGATTATGTGACATCCTTCACCCGCGTAGTGATTCACAACCATACCGATATGGAAGATATATTCAGTGTGGACGATGCGAAGGAAGGCTATGCAGGAACGATCAGTACGGTTGGGCTGGATTCGACCACGAAGAAGATACGTCTTAACTTCCAGGTATCGGACAATGGTACCAGCTGGACGACTCTGAAATCGACGACTGCAGTACTGGATCTGGACTCCTTCTTTGAAGATGATGATTCATCCGGTGGAAGCAGCTCAGGAGGCGGAAGCAGTGCAGGTGGCAGTACCGGCGGAAGCAGTGCGGGTGGAAGCACCGGCGGAAGCAATGCAGGTGGCAGTACCGGCGGAAGCAGTACAGTTCAGCATGCACCGGCACATACAGAGAAACGTGAGGAGAGCAGTGATTCTTCCGGTTCCAGCCAGAGCGAAAGCAGCCGGTCAGAAGGAACTTCGGATGACAGCTCCGACGACAGTTCGAATGACGGAGCAGAGGGACAGGCAGAGGAAGCCGGAGACGAAGGTTCACCGGTAGAATAATACATAAAAAAGAAGAAAAGAGGAAAAAAAGATGGAGACTATTTTAGCGGCTACGCTTTCATCAATCGGCTGGATGCTGGGCCTGGCATTCTTAGGTATCGGCATTGGCCTTGGAATCATGGGTTCTAAGGCAGCTGAGGCAATTGGCAGAAACCCGGAGACCAAGAGCGACGTTGTCCAGGGCATTATGATCGTGGCAGTTGTACTGACGGTACTGACACTGCTTTTATTCGGTTTTGTATTTCTGCTTTTATTCTTTAACCCGCTGACGATGTAAAGGATCGGAGGAGACCATGCAATATATATTGGTATTTGGTGCCGTATTTTTGATTATGCTGGCAGTGATCCTCCTCTTCTTCTTTCTGATTAACACCACCGCAGAGGATGTGTCGGGACAGGTGCGGAAGACATTTCTGAAAGAAATGGAAGTATTTGATGAACTTTATGAAGAAAAAGCGAAAAAACTGAAGAAAGTTCAGGATGAGTACGACAAATTCAACCGCAACATTCTCCGGAAAACGGACGATGAACCGAAACAGGAGGCGGCCGCGCCTTCGGTGAAGGCGGCCGCGTCCCTGTCGGATATTCCGGCGGCTCCCTTGAGAAGCCGGGATTTTGCCAAGAACTACCGCAGTATCCGCCACAATTTCTGTCCGGATACAGAGGCTGTTCTTAAGGCAGTGGCACAGGCGGCTGCCCCGGATCCGGAGATGGCGGCATACAGCACCTTATTAAAGCAGCTGAACGATAAGCTTACCTTTAATATCGTATTTACACTGACCGGCCTGAAACCATCGGATCAGGAGGAAGTGCTCCGTTCGGTTCTGGATGTGCGGGAACAGACCGTGCTTCAGAAGTTCTTAGATCAGGGCAAAGGGATGGATATCATCGCATTCCGGGAGTGGATCCGCGGTGAGAGTTTCCTGAACAATCCGGAACCCGTGCTTTATATGGCCAATGCAGCAGAAGCTCCCCAGGGTGCTCATGCGGTTTATGAAGAAGAGAATATCTGCGAGGGCGTGCGCGTCCTGCAGTCCGGTAAGATGTACGATTACAGCCTATAGGAGGGCATAAGATAACATTATGGCAAATTATATGGAAGAAATGATAGGTAAAAAGATCGCCGCGATCCAGAACGGCGGCAACGTGTACAGCGCGGGCCGTATCACGACTGTAAAAGAGTATATTCTGGAAGCAGACGGACTGGAAGATGTGGCTTTTATGGAGCGTGTCATCATCGGTGGACATTCCGAGGGATATGTTAATTCCATCGGACGCGGCAGCGTGAAGATCTCCGTGGTACGCCGCGGGGCACCGATCTATGTAGGAGATGTGGTGACAGCCACCGGAGAAGAATTCAAGGCGATGTATTCACCGTCCTCCGTTGGACATATCATCGATATATTTGGTACAGAATGTCTGCAGGATGCTGTGTTTGAAGATGCAGTTCCCATCGAGATCGAGAAAAAACCGATTCCGATCATGGAGCGCGGTACTGTAAAACGTCCGCTTCTGACCGGTATCGCTGGCATTGACCTGTGCTATCCCATCGGTAAAGGACAGAGACAGCTGATCATCGGAGACAAAAAGACCGGCAAGACCCAGATCGCACTGGATGCCATCGTGAACCAGAAGGGCAAGAATGTCCTCTGTATCTATGTGGCCATCGGCAAGACCAAGAAAAATGTGAAAGAAGTATACCAGAACCTGATGGCCCGCGGAGCCATGGAACATACCATCATCATGGCAGCTTTCAATGATGAGATGCCACCGGTGCTGTTCCTGACACCTTATGTGGCAGCTACCATCGCTGAGAATTATATGATGGAGGGCCGGGACGTCCTTCTGGTGATCGATGACCTGAAGCGTCATGCAACGGTACACCGCGAGATCTCCCTGCTTGCCGGTATGGTTCCGGGCCGTGAGGCATATCCGCCGGATGTTTTCTACATCCATTCCAGACTTCTGGAGCGAGGATGCCAGCACAGAACCGGCGGTTCCATCACCATTCTTCCCATTGTTGAGACCAAGGGCGGAGATATCACCGGATATATCCCGACGAATATTATCTCCATCACAGACGGTCAGATCGTTCTGTCCAGAAAGAATTTCGATAAAGGACAGAAACCGGCGATCCAGTACGGACTTTCTGTATCACGTCTGGGCGGAGCAGTTCAGGATGCACCGGTTAAAAAGCTGGGTGCCAGAGTGCGCCGGGAACTTTTAAGTTATCTGGAGACCCGTGAGGTCTATGAGATGGCGAATATGGATGAGATGAGTCAGGAGATGCGCGACCGTCTGAAACGAGGCGCAGAGATTCTGAAAGGATTGAACCAGCAGAAATTTGCACCCCAGGCGCCGGAAGAGTTCCTCACGAAATTCAGTCAGATCCTGGGAGGCTGATATGAGCATAAGAAATATCGTAAAAGTTATGAATTTCCATGCACTGATCCGCGTGGACAACGCAAAGCGCAAGGCAGACAAATACCGTATGATGCAGAAGCAGCTTCAGCAGATGATGGCTTCCATCCTCTATAACCGGAACCTGATTCTGGACAAGAAGCTGCTGCAGCCGGATCCCTCTGCCCCGGTCTGGAATATCTATCTGGGCAGTGATTTTGGCTTCTGCAACAACTACAACTCGCTGGTCAATGAAAAGATTTCCAAGGATCATGAGAACAAGAAGATTCTGATCGGACGCAAGCTTCACTGCCGGGATAAGGAAAATATCCTGTTTTCCTCTACCTGCGCGGAATTGGAGTACCGGTTTGATGAATTGAAGGAACTTCTGGGCGAGGGGATCCGGGGACGAAAATGTTCGGAGATCAACATCATATACAATGAATATGTGAATACGACGACGATTTATTTTAAAACGGAGCGTATCTATCCGGTTGAAACCAGTGAGGAAGACGGATATTACGATGACTTTGCGATGGAAGAAGATGCAGGTAACCTGCTGGCAGACCTGACGGCATCTTATGTAAACTACGAAGTGATGCTGGCGGTGGTAAGCGGACGTGCAGCGGAAAACGTGCTGCGTCAGAATACAACCACGGAATCCTTAAAGAAGATCGATGAGATCGAGGAGGAGAAGGTCCGGGCAGATCGCCGTGAGAAGAACAACAAGGAATTCGAGAAAATCATAGATAACTACGTCAAGAACCGGGCGTATAAGTAGGAGGAGAGTCATGATAGGAAAAATCATTTCCGTGTCGGAGCTGGGAGTAGAGATTCTCACGGACGGCACCGGCGTGGCAGAGCGTGATATGCTCTACACGACAGTAGACGGGGAAAGACGCCATTTTGAGGTCTGTGACGTGGCTGGAAGCGTGGTAAATGCAATTCCTTTTGAGAGTACAAAAGGCTTAAAGCGCGGCATGGAAGTAGAGAAAGCAGAGTATGGTCTGACGATGGAGTATTCCGACCAGATCTTAGGACGTGTATTTAACCCCTACGGCGGCATGATCGATGAACAGCCTCTTGACAGTATCTGTCAGAAGAATGTATACCAGTCAAGCCCCAGCCTGTCCCAGATCGATGCCAATGGAGAGATCCTCTGGACCGGCATCAAGGTGCTGGATTTCTTTGCACCTATGAGAAAGGGCTTTAAGATGGGTCTTCTGGGCGGTGCCGGTGTCGGCAAAACCGTATTGATTAAAGAGCTGATCCATAACGTATACCAGGGACTGGGTTCCAACTCTGTCTTTATCGGTGTCGGTGAGCGTTCCCGTGAGGGTCGTGAGCTGTATGACGAGATGACAGAGGCAGGACTTCTGGATAAGATGGCCATGGTATTTGGACAGATGGGTGACAACTCCGCATCCCGTTCCCATGCCATCTACAGTGGTCTTACACTGGCTGAGTATCTGCGGGATGAGAAGAAACAGGATGTGCTTCTGTTTGTCGACAATATATACCGTTATGTACAGGCTTATTCGGAGATCAGTGCCATGATGAACCGTATGCCCATCGAGAACGGTTATCCGGCAACCATCGAGATGAACGTCAGCGAGGTGGAGGAGCGTATTAACTCGACTCCTCATGGTTCCATCACATCCTTCCAGGCGATCTATATCCCGGCGGATGATGTGACGGACGAGGCGGTACAGACCATCATGCAGCATCTGGACGGACAGGTAGTACTGTCACGAAAGGTGGCAGAGAAAGGTCTCTATCCGGCCATTGACGTATTTGCAACCACATCAACTCTTATTGATCCGGAGAAGGTGGGCGAGCGCCACTATCATCTGGTGGAGGAGTCCATCCGTTATCTGGCACGTTATGAGGAACTGGAGGAGATCATCGCAGTTCTGGGTATCGAAGAGCTGTCCCAGGCGGACAAGGAGATCTTCTATCGTTCCAGAATGCTGAGAAACTACTTTACCCAGCCGATGTTCGTAGCGGAGAACTTCACTGGTATTCCGGGTGAGTTCGTAGCCATCGAGGATGTTCTTCAGGATGTGGAAGATATCCTGAATGGTGTCTACGATGACGAGGACGAGGCTGCATTCTATATGATAGGTAAATTCCATGGAAGAAAATAAAGAAAACAAAGAAGAAATGGCGATTCATGCCAGTGTGCTGAGTCTGTCCGGTGGTATGAAGACCTATGAAAATGTGTCTATGGTCCGGATCGTCAGCCGCGACTACAACATTCTGATTCTGAAGGATTATATGCCCACCATCGGTAAAGTAAAAGGCAGTGTACAGATCGTGGGGAAGGATATTATGGAGAGTCTGGATGATATCGAAGGATATTATGTATTCCGGCAGAATCAGTTCGAACTTTTGATAGAAGAGGATATGTATGTTAAATGATGCAATGCAGATAGTTCTGCAGTTCCGTGTATTTTTAATCGCAGCGATCATAGTGGCGCTGGCGATGGAGATAGCGCTGCTTTTTGGCACGAAGCACTTTGGATGGCAGAGAAAAAACCTGTGGATCTACCGTTTTTTCTTTGGCCTGACAAGGCCACAGTGCTGTTTTCTGGCAGCTTCCTGGCTCTGGCTGCTTTTTACGGCAACCAGTGCCCTCTTTGTCGTGGATATGCAGCTGTGCCATCTGGCGATGCTGCTTCTGTTGTCGGCGGCAAAGTTCACGGCCTGGAAGCGGATGCAGATGCTGCTTCGCGATTTATTTAACAGTGTATTGCTGTTTGCAGCGATGATGGCAGAAAATCTGCTGCATTCCTATCTGCTGGAGACACGTTTTCAGTTTCCGATTTTCATCATTCTGGGACTTCTGATTGTTTTCATCATTCTGTATGCGCTTTACTTTACCCTTCGCGATATGTATCTTCTTGCGAAGGATCGGGCGATGAACCGACCGGTGGCAGAAGAGAAACCGCCGCGTGAAGAAGATGCACCCGGAGAAGATGAAACACCGGAAAATGGAACGGATGAACCCAATCAGACAGCGGATGAAAAGACAGACGGCGACAGCAGACCAAAGCGAAAGAGAAGAAGGCGGAAAAGACAGAACCAGAAAAAACGGCTGTTTTATAAAAAAGGAACAGAAACAGGAGGTGACAGGCAGTGAAAGAAAAAAGAAATCGAAAGTTGAGAATCAATTATGGAGGCAAAATTCAGCTTCAGAAGCTGCTGTTTCTGATTCCTATTGTGATTATTATCCTGGTATTTATTATGTACCGGGAGGCAGGCGCGTATCGGGCGGAGGAGAAATTGTATACCTATATGGGAGAGGTTCAGACGGAATATCCGGAAGGAACCAAATTCCAGCGGACCGATGATGCCACATATCTGAAAAACGCCGGTGGCCAGAGCATCAGTTCGAGACCTCTCTATATGGGAAGTGACGATAAGATGCTTCTTCCGGTGCCTTATGCCTGGGTACAGATGAATGTGGAAAATGCCGCGATGTACCGTCTGGAGACTTTCTCCACCGCAGATATCAGCACCGGTTCCGTCGTACTTAAAGATCAAAAAGATGTCCGGGAAGGTGCAGGCGGTTTTCTCTTTGACGGGGAAGGAACCTATATTTTTCTGGAGCCGGCTGAGATTGACTGGGAGGATGATTCCATCGAAGTGCCGGCCATGTCATTTGCAGTGGTACAGTATGGACAGACGCTGAATCTGCATGTGTACGGTGAAGATTCAGCCCGTTTGATATCCATCAATGAAAAAGAAGTGAAAGCATCCTTCAAAAATGGAGGATCAGTGAATCTTGGAACCAACAAGCTGTGGCTTCCGAATGGAACCTGGCTGCTTCTGTTTACAAAACCGGAGCTGCTTCCAAGAATCAATGAAATGAAGTAAGGGGGAGCAGAGCCTTGAAACGAATCATTGCAGCGATAGCAGTTCTTTTATCGGTTATGTGTTTTGCATACGCATACCGGCTGCAGGTACTGGGCATGATCCAGACAGATGTGGTGGCGGTAAGTGACCGCAATCTGGCTAAAACCCTGCAGAAAGGTGCCGACGGTGATAAAGAGCCGGATCCGGTTACTCTGGAGAAGTTCCGGGCCGGTGACACGGTATACCGCCGGGGCAACAATCTCTATCTGGGCCCGAAGAAAGATCGGATCCAGGGAGAATATCCGTTTTATACCGGTGATGGTACCGGTATCTGGTATTTTCAGGCCACAGGAAGCCTGATGACCGATGATTTTATGGAATATGAGCCTTATGCTGGCCTGTTTGTCAGTGACGGTACGGCCTTTGATGACGAAGGTGTAGGCCAGGATGAGGATACATATATATTTGCAAAGTTAAACAATGGTCTGTATATGAATACAGTTCCGATCACGATCCGGAGCAACGGGCTAGACCATGCCCTGCGCCTTGGATCGCTCATTTGTTTTCGGGAAGATGACCTCTCTGCCTATGGATACGCAGGGGAGTGTCTGGTTTATTCCGATCTGAAGAATCTTGGATCTGCGAAGGTTGTGATCCGAGATAATACTTACGATTATCATTCCTTCGTAAGACTCATCGGTGCAGTCCACGACCCCTCTGAGTCGGCGGCAAGAGACGAAAAGCCGGAGGAGACTATGGCAGCAGAGGAAGGAATCCGCAGCGAAGCCGATAGACATACCGGTTCCGGACAGTCAGAAGGTGATGGAGCAGAAGAGATGGAAACAGAGGACGGGGACGACTCATCAAAGGATGGCTCCGGAACCGATGGCAGCGGCTTTGAAGATACGGATGAACTTCTCGAAAATACACCGGAAGAAGAAAATGACAGCGATACCGTTTTCTCCAGTGAAGAACTGGATGCAGAAGGTGCCAATCAGCCTAACGAAGGAGATTCCTTCCAGGGAAATGGTGAGTCAGTCAGCCTTCCTAATGCCGGAGGAGGCAGCGGAGACGGTTCTGGTTCTTCTGGTTCCGGTAATACACAGGGAAGCGGTTCCAGCAATGGAAGCAGTGAGTCAAATTCCGGTGATCATTCCGGCAGTGAAAACGGCGGCAGCTCCGATTTTGATCACGGTGGTACCCAGGGGGGAACCGGTGCCGGAGGCGGAAGCAGTGCTGGAGGCGGAAACAATAACAGTACCTCCGGAGGCGGCGGAACCGGTGATGATATGGGAACCGGCGGCGGTGATCACGGCGATTCGGAAAGCGGCGGAAGCACCAACGGTGGTCACGGAAGCAGCGGTAATACCACAGAAGGCGGCGGTACCAGCGACGGCAACGGCTCCAGCCATGGAAATGTCCGAAAACCAGTGGTTTCTTTCACAAATGCCAAAGCAGATGTATATAATGTATACGGCGACCTGGAGATCCAGGATCCGGATATGCGTCTGAAACGTGTGGTGCTTCGTGTTTACGAAGAAGAGAATGGTCAGGAGAAGAAACTGATCACCCGAAAGAACTTTAAAGCAAGAGGCAGTATTAAGATTCCGAACGTAAGACCGGATACCAGTATTCTGGTACAGGGTACCTTTGTCTGGTTAAATAAAGATGGGGTGAAAGAGACAGAGGAGTTCATGGAAGATATTCCGCTTCATACTCTTTCGCTGAATCATCTGGCACCCTACACCTTCAGCAAGGAACAGGCAGTTGATTTCTATGCAGATAAGATTAAGATTCCCAATATGCAGATGACCAGCAGCCTTCCATCTGACATGCTTTATATAGCCAGAGGCAGCGTGACGGTCCTGAAAGACGGAAAAGCAGTGACGGATGAACCACTTGCGCTGGCAGGTACGGATATCCGAAGCCTTCGTATGGGCCAGAAAACAACCTGGAACTCAGATGCAGTACTTAAATCCGGCACGAATTATACCTGGGAACTGAAGCTGACAGACCGTTTCGGCAATGAACTTCCGTGTACGAACCCGGAGGAGCAGAAGGGAAGCGCCTGGACCAGTTACCGGGCACCGACCGCTTCGGTTTCCCTGATCACGAATGCAGTCGGCAAACAGCAGATGCGTATCTCCATCGTGAATGAAGATAAACAATATATCAATCTTCGGGACGGATATATCGTGCTCTGCGATCCGCAGACCGGAGCAGAGCTTTCTATGTTTGAACAGGTCGGTGATGATCCGGCTACCAAGATTCGCAGAAAAGTAGATCTGAGCCAGGATATGCTGACGGAGATACTGGGGGATCTTCCATCCGGACGCAATTTCCGTATGGAGATCCATGGAACCTACGATCTGAAGGATACAGAACCGGCAACAGCAACAGAAAATGCTTTGATAGGACAGACCACCTTCTACACAGCGTCTATCTCAAATCTTGGTAAAGCAGCCTATGAGCTTACAGTTCCGGAAGACAGCATCACAGCGTCCTCTGCGACTGCACGGTTCCATCTGACCAGCAATACCAATGAACAGCTGATTCAGCTGATGTCACGGATCAAGGTGGTACTCTCTAATACAGAGACCGGAAGCAGGGAAGTGGAGCTGAACCGCTCTGAATGGATGAACAAGAAAATTGCACAGCTGAACCGGGATGGAGAAGCATATGTGCTGACAGATGCTGTCCCGGAGGTCGGTATTCCCCAGGTGGTACTCCATTATCTGGGAAATGACCCGGAAGGCACCAGTGTGTGGGATGCAATCTGTGCTTATGCCACCGTGGAAGTGCGGTATCCGAAGGGAAAATTTAAATCAAAAACCAAGTATGACGTAAGTATTCAGACTACAGTAACCCAGGCCAGTGATGAATACGATGTCAGTGCAGCTGTTACGAAGGCTGGATTCCAGACACTGAAAAATTCTCCACAGATTCAGTGCGGAGAGCTTTTGGTTATCTCGGATTTTGCAGAGCTTTACAACTTCCGGATAGATGATCCGGACGGCACGGTGACAGATGGAAGAATCAATATGCGTCTGTATGCCGGAGAGCGTCTGGTAGACAGCCGTATCATAGAGACAAACCGTACCTACAGTGCAGATAATACATCCGATGAAGATCTGATGATTTTCCGGAACCTGACCAATAACATGAGTTATACCATCGGTTTTTATGCATCCGAGTATAATGAATATTTTGATGATTCCCGGAAAGAAGAGAACTATGAGTTACCGAAGGAAAACTGGCTGAAGTTTACAACCGGTGCCGGAATCAGCGGTAAGGTGGAACTTCGTGACCTGTCAGAGCCGGAGAATAACGCCCAGACAGCTGCGATCCGGGTTATTTTCAAGGATCCGGAGAGCGATCTTTTAAAGAGTTTCACAGGTGACGAAAAACCGGAGTATCTGCTGGAGTACCGCAAGGTACAGGGACTGGATGTATCAGATGCAGAGCTTGCGGAGGCAGAGCCGGTAACGGAGCACCACGAGCTTGCGGTCACAGATGGTTCCATCGAGCAGGTTGACCAGGTGTTTAATTACAGTGTCGATCTCTTCACAACTTATGAGATCCGCCTTCTGGTGGAGGTTAAGGGACATAAGGTCCAGCTGGGGCGGGTGAAGTTTGAGACGGGTGAGAAGATCTACACCATCTCAAAAACCGATGACCTGAAACTTTTAAATCAGCATAAAGACGGTAAATTTATTGTCTTAAATGATATCACGAGTACCGGAACCGGTGCATCAACCGGTTCTGACACGGAACCGTTCAATGGACACCTGGATTTCCAGGGTTATACTCTTACCTGGAATACAACGGGAAGTTCCCGTCTGTTTAACTGCCTGGGCGGCCGCGGCATCGTGGAAAATCTGGAACTTAAGTATACCGGAGTGGCATCCGGACGATCTGGTGTGTCCGGGCTTGTTTATGATAACTACGGAACTGTTCGCAATATCATTACTCATGTAGAGTTTAAAGGACGTTTTCCGATCTATTATGGCGGAATCGTCTACAACAACCGGCAGAGCGGTGTCATCGAGAATTTTGCCGTGGAACTTCCGGCCAATGGCCAGTATGTAGGAATCGGTTCCGGCGGCGTGACGCGAGGCAATGAAGGAATCGTCCGCAACGGTTATGTCTATGGAGGAAGCCTGATCACAGGAAGCGGTGTGTATGGAGGCGAGATGGGAAGCCGTTCCTCGAACGGATGTATCACCGGTTCCAACTCCGGAACCGTGTATAACTGCTTCACCTTAAGCCAGGTGCAGATCGAAGAGGGAACCAGTATGAATACGGTCGGCCTGGCGGTTGGTTCCAACTCCGGCCGCGTCCGGAATGTGCTTTCAGTGGGTGATATCTATAAGTATGGATTCGAAGATTATAAGCAGACCGATCTGGAACCCTTCACACTTTACGGCGGAACCGTCGGATACGGTGCCGGTATTGTGCAGGACACCTATATCCTTTCAGAGCGGGGCGAGACCTATGGAAAGGATGGTAATGCAGTCTATAAGACGGCAGAAGCTATCGAGACCCGTACGCTGCGTTCTGCTTCCTGGCATGAAAAGTGCTTTAACAGTGAGGGTGCCTTCGAGGTAGAGAACATGATCAAGGCGGGCTATTACCCGCGCCTGAACCTGCCGGATTCCCTGAAGTCCAAGCAGGATCTCATCGGCCTTCCACTGGTGGGCATCAGTTCCTATCCGGATATCATCAGTAGTGAGGTAACAGAGACGGGAACGGATGATCAGGGCCGTGATTATGCCCTGGTGAACCTGGAGTTCTATAATCCCAATGGTTATGAGATCACCGGCCTGGATGTGAAAGGCCTGACGGCAGAGATTCAGGAGGGACAGGGAGCAACCGAAACCAGCTACAAGGTAACGGTAAAGCTGATGGAGCCGACGATTTTCCGTTCCGCCTATACCGTTACCCGGGTTTACTACCGCGGGGCAGGTTCCCTGACGATCAACCAGTACGATTATACAAATCGCTCCATTCTGGCCAGCTTCTTTAAGCCTATCAGCAAATTAAGCGAATGGAAGACCATCAAGGATGATTTGGCTGGAAACTACAGGCTGAAAAATGATATTGATTTTTCGGGTTCCTACAGTGATGATGTGCGTATCCGCGGTACCTTTACCGGTACTCTGGACGGTGATGGCCATACACTGAAGAACCTGCAGGAGATTCAGTACGGTTCGGTCTTTGAGACTATCAGTAAGGGAATCATCGAGAACCTGACGGTGGAGGGCCTGAAACTGTCATCAAACCATCAGTCAGCAACTCTTCGAACCGGATTTGCCGGTACTATGAAGGATTCCGCTTCCATGGATCATGTCTTTGTGGTTGGAACGGCTGGATATGACACCGTAGATGTATATGGATACGGTGGAGTACTGGCAGGAGAGATGAATAATGTCTCCATCACAAACTGCGGTGTCCGTGACATGGAACTTGTGAGTCAGGAGATTCAGAAGAATACCCTGTATCTCGGCGGACTGGCAGGTTCTCTCAGTTCAACGAATGTTGCAAATTCTTATGTACAGGGAACTACCATCACGGCAGATGCCGGATATACGGCAGCCGGTATCGGCGGACTGGCAGGTGTACAGGGCTCTGGATCTCCGATTGAAAATGTCTATGTCCAGGGAAGCATTCACACCAGTTTCCAGAATGCAGGCGGTATCGCCGGAACCTCTGGTTCCCCTATCCAGAAAGTCTGGAGCTATGTGGACATCAACAGTATCTCAGACAATCTGGGCGGTATCGTCGGAAAGCTGACAGCCCAGGTTTCTCTTGAGAGTCTCGTATCCCTTGGCAATATATATACCACCAGCTCCAATACAGGTGCATCTGGTGCTGTCCAGCGTATCGTCGGTACATCCGGTATCTACCGGTATACCACCAGAAGAACAGTAGGTTACAGCGGACAGCTTCTGGGTAAAGAAGCACCGGCGGCAGAGCTTCGGGATGTAAACCGACTGTCTTCTCTTGCAGAACTCTGGACGAAGGTTCCATACCGCGATTATGCGGTGCTGGGTGCCTCCTTTGACTTAAACGGAAGGCAGAGCGGCGAAGCCTGCACGGCGGAGAACGGAGTACTTCCGATGCTGCTTGATACAGAGGGTGCACTCCTTGCATACCAGGAACCGGTGAGCCTTCCGGATCCGTCCCTTGCCCTGAAAGCAGAGGGAATGAAGGATGAGACAACCGGAATCTACAGTGTGCGTCTGACGGTCGATGGGTTTTATGATAAGCCGAACCAGAAAACACTCTATGAGGTGACGAAGGCGGAGGCACCGGGACTGGTGCTGCTGCCGGAGGCAGAATCAGCACCGAAGGATGAGATCAACCCGGACGGAAGCCTGATTCGAATCTATGAAAAGATAGGAATCGAGTCTTATCTGGACAGCTACCAGGTGACAGTTACCCTTCAGAAGGCAGAGGGAGGTGCCAAACAGGTTCTGACCGCACCGCTTTCCTTTGGAAGCACTCCGCTGTATCACGATATTGCAAATGCACAGCAGTTTAAAGACGTGATGACAAAATATGGCCAGAATTATGAGAACTTCCGTATCACGGGAGAGATCGATCTGAGCCAGGTTTCGGATGTACCTTTGAACTTAAAGATAAACCGTCTGGTGGGAGCTGGTTCGGGCCATACGATTTCAAACCTTTCCTACCAGATTCAGAGTCAGGGACAGTCTCTGTTCCAGGTTCTGACCGGTACCATGGAAAATCTGACATTTAAGGATATGACGGTTACTTCCGCCTCCTCATCAACGGTCAGCGGTGGTGAAAACGTCGGCCTTATCAGTATCAACCAGGGCGAGATCCGCAATACCTCTTTTGAGAATATCGCGATCACGGCCCCGTCAAGAAGCCAGAAAACGGGACTCATCGGAACTAACATGGGTACGGTGAAGAATGTGAATCTGAAAGATATCCGCATCACGGTAACCAGTTCCTATGCCGGCGGTCTCTGCGGCTTCGCAGCATCCGGCCGGATCGAGGACATCACAGCGACCGGCACGCTGGATAAAAACGGGAACTATCAGTACCGCATCGCAGGCGGAGAAGGCAATTCCGGTGGCCCGAGCCATATTGGCGGTCTCATCGGCCGTCTGGAAGGAGAGGCAGAGCATCTGTCAGCCGATGGCATCCAGGTAATCGGAACGACCTATGTCGGCGGCCTGATTGGCATAACCAAGGATCCGGCAGGATCCCTCACTTATTATGGGTATCGTCTGGGACGGCGTACGGCTGAGAGTGACGAGGATCCGGCTTACCGTGGTGCCAGAACCGGAACGAACAAGGATGCAGTCGGCAGTGAGATCATCCGCAATAGAATTAAAGGTTATCAATATGTCGGCGGTCTGTTCGGATATCAGGGCCAGAGCACAGAAAATATTATCTACTGTGAGATTTATAACAGTGATATAGAATGCAATTATGAGAGTGCAGGTTCTTACGCCGGTGGAGGCAGCTGGAACTATCCGAAATATCTCATCAGCGAGGATAATAAGGTTTCCTCCATGATGAATTGTGCCGGTGGTGTATCTGGTGAAGTGGGAGATGGCTATAATATGCTGATCAACCACGTGACGGTCAGCGGCTCAGATTATATCGGCGGTGTTTACGGAAAATATCCGAACACGAATACCAATAGCGCATTGGTTGAGAATTCCTCAATCAGCGGTTCCAGCTATGTGGGAGGATATTCCGGTTATCAGAATCCAAATTATACAAGTAGATTTACCAATATTGGTGTGTACAACACTGAAATTAAAGCAACAGGAAACTATGCCGGAGGCCTCTTCGGAATGGTACGGCCGCATTCTATCCAAAAGTGTTTTGTCAGTAAGGTGGATGTTTCGGCGAATGCCTATGCCGGTGGTCTGGTGGGAGATCTTTACTGCGGAGATATTTTTGGAAATATTATCAATGCGAATGTAACAGCAACACTTGGAGCTGGTGGTGTGTCCGGAAGAATGTTCAGTCTGGGATACTTTGCATCTGCACCAAGTTCCTATCCGGACACCCGGGTAAAACGGACGATTGTAACAGGTACAGTTTCCGCATCTTCCGATCGTGCCGGCGGTCTGACCGGAGAGTTTGTACGTGGTGATGACCGATACAGTGCAGATGGTGTTTTGATTACAGAAGCACCAGAGGAGATGACTCCGGATCGCTTCAAAGCGAATCTGCTGGCGCTGACATCGGTTTCCAGCGGCAGTACATCTGTCGGCTGGATGGACTTCAATACAAGCACCGGTTTAGCAGATGCAGGGCAGATGGACAGTTCCTATATCTGGGACGGTATGAAGCTGATTCGAAATTCAGCGGAAAGTCTGGCCGGAAATGTCTTTAAGGACACTGAGCAGCAGACAAAGACAGGACTTGCTCTGACAACATCTGTGAAGATGGCTCTCTCAGGTTCAAATAATGAGAGTCCGTACCATAACATCACCAGTCCGGATATGTCCTACTGGTCTGAGGAAGACTTAGAAAAGGGCATTATGCCTTACTCAAAAGCAACTGACGGGCTGGAGATTCTTAAGAGTGAGACAGAGTCTATCGAGGAGAAAGGCACTCTTTCCATGAAGGCAATTGGAGCCGGTATTCCGATTCCACAGGGCGGAGTGACGACACTGGCCATGACGGAGGGCGAGCTTCCGGGCCTGGAGGTTTATGCCTCCGGTGCAGGCAGCATCAACCTGGAATTTGACCGGGATGTGACGAAGGATGCAGAAGCCGGTATCGGCATGCGTCCGGTTGTGGATGAAGAGGATGCGTCCGCGGATGACTCTTCAAGCGAAGCACAGAAACCGGCAGCGGGAACAGAAAACGGAGATACATTATACGATATGGATGCCGATTTTGCCTATGGAGACACGGAGGCAGCGGTACCAGAGTACCGGGTACGGATTCTCTCTGGCCAGGATGTTCTGGCTGATGAGGCTATCACCGGTCGTGTGATGACATTCTCTTATGATTATCAGACACCTCTGACGGCAGAGGTAACCGACGGAGTTAAATCAGAGGAATATGAGATTGATCCGGATGAATTGGCACACAGTGTTATGGTAAACGGGGATTCCTGGTATTACCTGACCGCCGGAGGCGCAGGCACTCCGGAAGGTGTGAAAGCCGGAGAGTATATCCATCTGTTTAACGGATGTGCTCTGGATCTGGATGGCAATATCATCGATCTGGAGAGCGGAAGTATCATCGGAACAGCCGGTTCCAACGGTAAAAAACTGGATACAGTACCTCTGTATGACTGGGACTATGCAGGTTATGAACTGCAGGTATACAAGAACTTTACCTTGTCAGCAGAACCGATGGCTCTTTCGGAGGAGGATTCAGAAGAGGCATCCGTGCTTCCATATCAGGCGATTGTCAAGAATGGTGAGCTGAGTCTCTACAATGCACAGAATCCGGTTTCACCGGATGGCTGGATCATCGACCACTATCAGGACGAGTCCTTTATGACGGTTCTGGGAGAGGACGGAAAACTGGCTGACATCGGCAAAGACGAGATCAAGCTTCCGGATGGCTTCCAGAATGCTTCCATCGGTGAGATTTCCAACACGGCATATGCCGACGCACCGATAGTGGTTGGACGCTATAATTCCGGCAAGGTCTTCGCATTCAACTACCTGACCGGTGAAAATCTGGAAGTAGTTCAGAATGATGAGGATGTGGTCAATCTGGTTGATTTCGCAAAACAGTGGATCTCCGATAAGACCGACAGTATGTTCAAGAGTGCCCGCTCCAGCTATCTGGCAGCAACGGATCTGGGCAATAAGGTTGATTTAAATGAGGTGAAGAACCTGTACGACGGTACCAATGGAACCGGAACGGAGAACTCCATCGCAGGAGTCCTCCGCGGCAATACAGCAGGAGGTGCCGGCGGTGATGCGGGACAGTCGGATTCCGGTGTCCGATCGAATGAGCAGAAAGAAGCCGGAGACGGCAATGGAACGGCTGGCGGCACGACGGCTGCGAATACGGTTCAGACCGGAGAAGCCGGGGACGGCGGCGATAAGACTGGTTCAGAGACAGGAGCAAAGAAGAATGGCGTCCAGAGTTCGAAGAACGATGGGGCAGACCTGGATGATTCGGAGGATGCAGACGAGGCAGAAGATGCGGAGGACGCAGACGAAGAAAGCTCCAAGTCGAAGAAGTCTTCTAAGAGCAGCAGTGTGAAGAAGGCCAGGTCGATCAGAGCGAAGAGCAATGCTTCGGATTCAGAAAATGAGTCCCCGGAGTCCGAGTCCCTGAAGAAGGAAACTTCTAAGAGTGACTCCAGGACGCAGAGTGATTCTGAGAAGGATTCGCAGGCTGCAGTACAGTCTGGAGAAGGCGTCAAGACAGCCCTTGATGGCACACAGACGGATGTAGAGAAGAGTGCGGACAGAAAGACCGGCACGGGTCCGGCAGGTGATACAGCTGCCGAACGTGAGAAGGCTGGAACCGGCGGGCGCAGCGGTCAGGCCGGAGAAGCTGGAAATGGTGCAGAGCCGAGCGGAAGCAAGGCAGGCGCAGCAGGTCAGGGCGGAACAGAAGCCGGAGCAGCCGGAAGCACTGGCGCAGGTCAGAGCGGAACAGAGGCAGGCGCAGCAGGTCAGGCTGGTGCAGAAGCTGGGGCGGCTGGAGATGCTGCATCGGGTCAGACTGGAATATCCGGTCAGAGTGGAACGGAGGCAGGCGCAGCAGGTCAGGCTGGCGTAGACGCGAATGCAGCTGGAAGTGCTGCATCGGGCCAGACAGGTACGAAACTTGGAACAGACAAGGTAGCAGCGGCGATCAGCAGCCATGATGCAGAGCGCACGAAAGAGGCGTTAAACAGCAGCTGGCTTCCGGTTTACGATGCGGCGAGCGGCGAATACAAGCTTTACAATGCAGGCGAACTTCTCTCCTCGAATGGCGGAGTGGTCTTAAGTGCAGAGGAAAAGATGGAGGCACTGTCCCGCCAGGGCATCAATGTGAACTACGGACAGGTCAATGCCGGAGCACACCACACGGATTCCGATAAGCGGGGCTTCAAGATTCTGGGCGGTATCGCGGCAGCGATCCTGCTGATTCTGGGCAGCTTCTGGCTTCGCAGAAGAAATGCAAAGTAAAATGAGTCAATTTATAAAGTGACAATCTGATTTCTGGATGGAACTGCAGTTTCAGTCAGGAAGCAGATCTGGTAAGTCAGGCTGCCTGGTAGCAGGTGGCCTGATTTACAATCAGGAACTGTGGGATTTCCGGTGGTTCGAAGAAAGATGGAAATGAGAAGGGCAGAAAAGGAGTGAGGAGGGAATGGTGATGAAAGGTCATACATCTCATGTGAAGGGACATCGGATTGTCCGGTCGGTATGCGGTATGCTGCTGGCGTTCAGTATGATGTTTTTTCATACCGGCTATACAGCCTATGCCGATGATGACGATGTCGAGATCAAGAAAGTGACAATCAATATCAAATCTGATATCACGAAAGAGGATTCCGATGCGATTGAGGTGAATTGTTCAGGAGAGGGATTCACCTACGATGGCTTTGAGACGATCATTCCAAATGGAAATAGCTGGAATGCTTCGGAATATCCGAGAATTATCGTGACGCTGGAGGCGGACGAGGGCTATAAGTTTAAAAAGAGCAGCCTGAGAGTTAATGTAAAAGGCGATGTGTATAAGGTTGTCAGCAAGAAAAGCACGAAGGATGAATTAAAGGTAACGGTGGATCTGGAGCCATACGGCGGTAAAATCGGTGCGCCGGTCAACCCGCACTGGGGCGGCACGACCACTGCTTCCTGGCAGAAGGGCTACCGGGCAACTTCCTATATGATAGTATTAAAGCGGGATGGACGTACGGTGACCTCTGCAGAAACGACGTCTACCAGCTATGATTTTTATGATTACATGGAAGGTGGACAGAAATATACGTTCAGCGTGGTATCGAAAAACGGAAAGCGGAAGAGTGTTGCGGTCACATCCGATGAGACAACCTACAGCGATCCGGGCGGTGAGCGCTGGATCCGGGGAAAGCGCGGCTGGTGGTACCGCTACGCGGATAATTCTTACCCGGCAAACGGCTGGTATCAGCTTAGCTGGAATGGTGTTACCTCCTGGTATTATTTCAATGCCAAAGGTTATCTTCTCCAGAACCAGATCACCCCGGACAATTATGTAGTAGGAGCCGACGGCGCCTGGATCGAGAACCCGACCCAGGAACAGCGGACGCTGGCGGAGAATAAAGGCAGAGTGCCGAAAAAGACCGAAGAGGAGTGGGTGGCTGACTGGTAAAGCTGTGGCTGGTTCATCTGATAGAAGGATGAAGGCGATTAAGCATCAGCTATGGTGTGGAAATATAAAAAAGAGGCTGTCGTTAAGCGAAAAGGCTTTCCTGTTTATTTAGCAGGGAAGCCGTTTGTGCGTATGCGACAGCTTTTTTATTTCATAGAAAGTATGTCCAATGAGGCAGAAATGTTTTACAGGAAATTAAACATGATTTAGGGCAATCCCGATTAGGCGATTGACCTGGTCAGCCATGAACAATGGAATATTTAACATATCCCCATCCAGTTTCAAGTTATCAAGAGAAAAACGCACCCGCAGTTTGACTTTATCCGGGAACAATTCTTTAAATTTTTTAATACTTTTACTGGTTGTATTGGTTTCAGCTTTTACTTCGATCGGGAAAATATCATTTTCCCGCTGAATAAGAAAATCTACCTCATAGGGAGGATTGGTTTGTGTCCAGTAACGGGGAACAACTTCAAATTGTGTAATTAAAGTCTGGAGCACAAAGTTTTCGGTTAATGCCCCTTTAAATTCAGTAAATAGGCGGTTTCCTTCGGCAAAGGCGCTGGGAGATAATTGGGATAGACGCCGAAGAAGACCTACATCTACAAGATAAATTTTAAAAGCGGATATATCATCATAGGCGGACATTGGAAGACCGGGAGCTGTGCTGCGGTAAATTTTGTGCACAAGACGGGCATCTACCAGCCATTGTAAGGCATCTTCGTATTCGCGGGCACGGGCGCCCTCTTTAATCACTTTATAAATAAATTTTTTGTTTTCCTTTGCAAGCTGGGACGGGATAGATTTCCATACCATAGAAATTTTCGGAAACTCTCGGACGTCCGGATGTTTGGCAAAATCGCGTTCATAAGCGTCAATGATGGCAGAAAGAGAGTCCTGCATGGCGTTGACATCCCGGGCTTCTGTCCACATCAGGACAGATTCAGGCATACCGCCGGTAATATAGTACATTTTCAGCTTTTCATAAAGTGGGTTAAAAAAAGCATCGGGGATTGGTTCCAGCGTATCTATCTGTTCCAGATAGGCGGCTAGATTATCATCTCCATTTGCAAGTAGAAATTCAGTAAAAGTCATCGGGTCAATCTGCAGGAAATTAACTTTTCCAACTGGAAAAGAAGACGGCTTTGCAAGCGCGATACCGAGCAGAGAACCGGCGCAGGCAATGTGATACTGCGGTGCATTTTCACAAAAGTATTTCATAGAATTGATTACATTCGGGCAGTCCTGAACTTCGTCGAAAATAATCAGGGTTTTTTCAGGTAAAATTTTCTGGCCACTTGCCAGCATCAGGTTTTGCAGGAGGCGGTTCACATCTTTCGTAGTTTCAAAAAATTGTTTATATTCTTCATTTTCATCGAAGTTAAAGTAGGCGGTGTTTTCATAAAAGCGTCGTCCAAATTCTTTTAAGATCCATGTTTTTCCGACCTGACGGACGCCTTTTAAAATCAGAGGCTTGCGGTAAGGGGAGTTTTTCCAGTTTAATAATTGATTCAGTATCAAACGTTCCATATTAGTTATACTCCTTTATAGAAAGACGGTGATTGATTCTACAAGCTTATTATATGCTTTAGATGAGAAAATAACAAGAAGGATCACATAAATACACATAAAAACGTGATTTTTATCACACTTTTATATATATTTATGTGACTGCAACGGCTTGCGTGAATGAGAGATTTTGACTGTGTCATATTCTGGTTTAAGAAGAAGGGAGACGGTTTCTGGGCACGTATGCGAGAACGGTAACTGGAGACGGCAGAAGTATGGAAATGCAAGCCTGTCTTTATTGACAGAAGCTATGAAATACGGTAGAATCAACCTTAAAAAAGAGTAATCCCCTATAAGGGGAGATAGGAGTTGAGTTTTTTGAGTTCTGGTGATGGGATACAGCTATTGATTTTGATACTGCTGCTTTTGATGTCGGCTTTCTTTTCTTCTGCGGAGACGGCGCTGACGACGGTCAACAAGATCCGGGTGCGGACGCTGGCGGAGAATGGCGATAAGCAGGCAGAGTATGTATTAAAGATCATAGAGGATCCGAGCAAAATGCTGAGTGCGATTCTGATCGGCAACAATGTGGTAAACCTGTATGCGTCTTCTCTTGCGACGGTTCTTGCCACCCACATCTGGGGCAACAAGATCGTAGGGATTGCGACGGGCATTCTGACGCTTTTGATCTTGATTTTCGGCGAGATCACGCCGAAGACGGTTGCGACGATACAGGCTGAGCGGATTGCATTTCGGTTCGCCAAAATCATTTATTATATCATGACGGTGCTGACACCGGTCATTTTTGTGGTCAACCAGCTCTCGTTTTTAGTGTTGAAGCTGCTTCGCGTGGATGTGAAGGCGAAGGGCGAGTCCATCACGGAGGATGAGCTGCGGACGATCGTGGAGGTCAGCCACGAAGAGGGCGTCATCGAGTCCGAAGAGAAGAAGATGATCAACAATGTGTTTGATTTCGGGGACGCCGTGGCGCGCGATGTCATGCTTCCGAAGGTCAACATGACGTTTGTGGACGTGGATGCGACGTATGACGAGCTGATGGAGGTATTCCGCAGTGAGAAATACACGCGTTACCCGGTCTATGAGGAGACGACGGACAATGTCATCGGTGTTCTGAACATCAAGGATATTTTCTTAAAAGGCGGGGAAGAGGGCTTTTCTGTCCGGAAATATCTGCGGAAACCTCTCTATACATATGAGTTTAAGAAGGTTGCTGAGCTGATGCGCGAGATGCGGAAAGCAGCGATCAGCATCGTGATCGTGCTCGACGAGTACGGTTCGACGGTCGGTCTTATCACGCTGGAAGATATGCTGGAGGAGATTGTCGGAGATATCCGGGACGAGTACGATGGAGACGAGGAAAAATCCATTCAGCGCATCGCCCCGCGGGAATACATGGTAGATGGTTCGGTCAAACTCGACGATCTGGATGAACGCCTGAATTTGGAGCTCCAGTCAGACGAATATGATTCCATCGGCGGACTGGTGATCGGACTTTTGAACCATCTTCCACAGGAAAAAGAAGAGGTTGTGGTGGAAAACGTCCGCCTCGTCGTTGAATGTGTGGATAAGAACCGGATCGATAAGATTCATCTGTACCTGTTAAGCCCGTCGGAGGCGGCGTTAGCTAAACATACCGCCGATGGTGCCGCTTCCGGCGCAGAGGGCGAAGGAAAGCAGCAGGGATGAGGCAGTCTCCTTGAGGGAATGTCGGATCGCAAAAGACAGAGCTAGAAAAATAAGAAAATAAAGGGCGCCGGCGCAGAATCCCCAGAGGAACCGGCGCCTTTTTGCTTTCTTCCCGGCGCTAAGCCCCGCCAGGAAGCAGGCGAGAATGTAGATGCCGCGCACTCCTAGCGTGATTTCCTTTTCACCCCACTGAAAACGGTACATCCCAAACGCGAGCAGAAGCAGAAAGACAGCAGTTGCCGCGTAGGAGAAGAGGGAAGAGCGGAGCAGAATCTGGATAGCTGATTTTTCCATGATAAAATACCTGTGTGCATTTTTTTTCTATTCATATGAGCAAAGAAGGACAAATATGCCTGCAGAATGAAACACTGTTACAAACAAGCGTTACTGTTCACGCATATGTGCCCAGTAACGGAATTTGCCGTGGCTTCGCATTTCAATACGGCAAATTCCTGCTGCCACCACGTTTTCTTACGGCATTTTCGGTTCCAAAAGTGCCTACCCGTGAATAGTTCCAAAAAAGCCGGAATCTGTGAGAAACACGGTAAATTGAAATGCTTGCACAAGCGGGCAACATATGATATAATCTGTAGGACTTTATATACTAAAAAAATGAAGGAGGACATAGAGATGAAACACGTAAAGACACTGAGCGCAAGCACACTGAAGAACAGCATGAAGAAAGGCGGCTGCGGCGAGTGCCAGACATCCTGCCAGTCTGCATGTAAGACATCCTGTACTGTAGGTAACCAGAGCTGCGAGAACCAGAACCGCTAATTGGCAGTACAAAACAAATGAGGCGTTTTCTGATAAATCAGAGCTTTTCATGAGTGGGAGAGCTGGAGTCTGAGAAAACGCAGAGTTGACACAGGGAGGCAGACAAGACGGAGCGCGGTCCGAGGAGAGGACTGCATATGTTCCGGGTTGTCTGCCTGCCTATGTCTTATAGAAGGAGAAAGACAGTGATTCATCAGTATATAAATAATGGATATTATATCGTACTGGATGTCAACAGTGGCTCCGTCCATTCGGTTGATCCGCTTCTGTACGATGTGATTTCCTTTTTATCGGAGCGGATTCCGGACAGCGAGAAGCCGTTTCAGATTGCCCAGTCCCTGAAAGACGAGACGGCGGCAGCATTAAAAGAGAAATACAGCCAGGAAGAGATCAGAGAGGCGTTTGAGGACATTCAGGAGCTCATCGATCAGGAAGAACTCTTTACCGCTGACATTTACAAAAACTTCGTTATGGATTTCAAGAAGCGCCAGACGGTTGTCAAGGCACTCTGCCTGCATATCGCGCATGACTGCAACCTTGCCTGTCAGTACTGCTTTGCAGAAGAGGGCGAGTATCATGGAAGAAGGGCATTGATGTCCTTTGAGACCGGTAAAAAAGCATTGGATTTCCTGATCGCAAATTCCGGTAACAGAAGAAACTTAGAGGTGGACTTCTTTGGTGGAGAACCTCTTATGAACTGGCAGGTTGTAAAAGACCTCGTAGCCTACGGAAGAGAGCAGGAGAAGATCCACAACAAGAACTTCCGTTTTACACTTACTACAAACGGCGTTTTATTAAATGATGAGATCATGGAATTTGCCAACAAAGAAATGGGCAATGTGGTTTTAAGCATTGACGGAAGAAAAGAAGTCCATGATCATATGAGACCATTCCGCAAGGGAGCAGGAAGCTATGACCTGATCGTGCCGAAGTTCCAGAAATTTGCAGATAGCCGCAATCAGGACAAGTATTATGTGAGAGGTACTTTCACACACAATAACCTTGATTTCTCCAATGATGTGCTGCATCTGGCAGATCTTGGATTCAAACAGATCTCAGTAGAGCCTGTAGTGGCACAGCCAACCGAGGATTATGCAATCCGTGAGGAAGACCTTCCACAGCTTTATGAGGAATATGACAAGCTGGCTGCTGAGATGGTAAAGAGACATAAAAATGGAAATGATTTTAACTTCTTCCATTTTATGATAGATCTGGAGGGTGGACCGTGCGTGGCAAAACGTCTTTCCGGCTGTGGTTCAGGAACAGAGTATCTGGCAGTGACACCTTGGGGTGACCTTTATCCTTGTCATCAGTTTGTTGGAAATGAGGATTTCCTGCTTGGAAATGTGGACGAGGGTATCAAACGTCAGGATATCTGTGATGAATTTAAGTGCTGCAATGTTTATGCGAAAGAAAAATGCCGTAACTGTTTTGCAAAATTCTATTGCAGTGGCGGATGTGCAGCAAACTCCTACAATTTCCATGGAGATATCCACAATGCATACGACATCGGATGTGCACTTCAGAAAAAGCGTATTGAATGCGCAATCATGATTAAGGCTGCCGAGGCAGACGAAGAATAAAGGAAGGGTAAAACAATGAAAAAGAGTAAAGCAGCAGTCATATTGGCAGTGATCCTTGCAGCGTTTGTGGGACTTGCTTATTATGCATCAATTATTCTTTCATCCACTGGAATCGGCGAAGATATGTCAATTCCTCTGGGACTGGATCTCTCCGGTGGTGTTTCCATTACTTATCAGGTAGTGGACGAGAATCCAAGTGCTGAAGATATGAGTGATACCATTTATAAACTTCAGAAACGTGTAGACAGTTACAGTACAGAAGCTTCCGTATATCAGGTTGGAGACGACAGAATTACGGTTGAGATCCCTGGTGTGCAGGATGCAAATGAGATTTTAGAGGATCTTGGAAATCCGGGATCTTTAGAGTTCCAGATGCCGGATGGATCAGTTTTCATGACCGGTGACATGGTGGAAGATGCTCAGGGAGCAACAGCGACCGACAGATATGGAAACAAACAATATATTGTATCTTTAAAGTTAACAGACGAAGGTGCAAAGATATTCGGTGAAGTAACAAGCGAGAATATTGGCAAGAACCTTCCAATCGTATATGATGGGGAGACTATCAGTTATCCGCAGGTGCAGAGTGCAATCACAGGTGGTGAAGCACAGATCACAAGAATGTCTTCTTTTGAAGAGGCAGATAATTTGGCAACGCAGATCCGTATCGGTTCTCTTTCTTTACAGCTTTCCGAGTTAGAGTCCTCTGTCGTAGGAGCACAGTTGGGAAGCCAGGCAATCTCTACCAGTTTAAAAGCCGGTGCGATCGGTCTTGCAATCGTTATGGTATTTATGATCATTATGTACGCAGTACCGGGTATTGCAGCATCCTTAGCACTTGCAATTTATACAACTTTAGTGATTGCAACCTTATATTTATTCGAGATCACACTGACACTTCCGGGTATCGCAGGTATTATCCTTGGTATCGGTATGGCGGTGGATGCAAACGTTATCGTATTTGCACGTGTCCGTGAGGAGATCGCAACCGGAAAATCGGTTCAGACATCTATGAAGATCGGTTTCCAGAAAGCGATGTCAGCTATCTTAGATGGTAACATTACAACCCTGATCGCATCTGTTGTGCTTATGGCGTTAGGTTCCGGTACCGTAAAAGGCTTTGCCTATACATTAATGATCGGTATCATCCTTTCCCTTTTTACAGCGATGGTTGTGACCAGATACATTCTGTATTCTCTGTATGCATTGGGACTGAAGAGTGAAAAACTTTACGGTCGTGCAAAAGAGAGAAAGAGCATTGATTTTATTGGAAAAAAAGCAGTATTCTTTACAATTTCCGGTATCATTATCGCTGCCGGACTGATCAGTATGGGAGTACATTCCGCAACAGAGGGCAAGGCATTGAACTATGGTCTTGACTTTATGGGTGGAACTTCCACAACGGCTGATTTTGGCAAAGATATGACCATCGAGGATATCGAGAATGACATTGTTCCTTATGTGGAAAAAGTAACCGGGGATTCCGATGTGCAGGCAACAAAAGTAGAAGGAACAACACAGGTTACAATTAAGACACGTACCTTAAGTCTTGATGAGCGTCAGGAATTGGAAGATACACTGGCAGAAAATTGTGACGTGGATGCATCCACCATCACTTCCCAGAGTATCAGTTCTACCATCAGTGGTGAGATGCGTTCCGATGCATTGAAAGCGGTTATCGTGTCCTGTATCTTTATGTTACTTTACATCTGGTTCCGTTTTAAGGATATCAGATTTGCAGCAAGTGCGATCCTTGCATTGGTTCATGACGTTCTTGTTGTGATCACAGTATATGCACTTGTGCGTATTTCTGTAGGAAGTACCTTTATTGCATGTGTTCTTACCATCGTAGGTTACTCTATCAATGATACGATCGTTATCTTTGACCGTATCCGTGAGAACCTGGCATTAAAGACCGGAAAACAGACTGCAGAGGAATTGCGTGAAGTTGCGAATAAGAGTCTGACACAGACATTGTCCAGAAGTATTAATACTTCTATCACAACCTTTATCATGGTTGTGATGCTCTACATTTTAGGTGTGGCAAGTATCCGTGATTTCTCACTTCCACTTATGGCAGGTCTTGTATGTGGTGCTTATTCTTCTATCTGCATCGCAACAGAACTGTGGTATGTCATGAAAGTACATTTAGGAAAAAATAAAGCAACAAAATAGTTGTGAAATAGGAAAACGGCTGCCTTTTGGCGGCCGTTTTTGCATTTCACATTTACAGAAAAAACGAAGGGAGACAGAAGAATGCAAAAAGGACTTTTGATCTATCTGATCGTTATGAATCTCATTGGACTTGCAGTGATGGCAATGGACAAAAGCAAGGCGAGACATCATGCATGGCGGATACCGGAGAAAATACTTTTCCTTGTGAGCATTTTAGGCGGCAGTGTCGGAACGTGGGCCGGCATGTATCTGTTTCATCATAAGACAAAGCACTGGTATTTTGTGGTGGGAATGCCGCTTATCCTGATCTTGCAGATATGCATCGCGGCATTGATCGGGAATATGCATGGATTTGGGATGTGATCAATGCATGGTTTGCGACAGCGTATACATTTTTTAAATAAATTTATAATTGAATATTTACAGAAAGTCCTTTATAATGAACTTTAAAATCTGGCGGAAGACAAGGAGGAGTTTATGTACACATTAGAAGATATTCAGGCAGTGGATATGGAAGTCGCACAGGCAATTACCGATGAACTTGACAGACAGAACAGTCATATTGAGCTGATCGCATCCGAAAACTGGGTAAGCCCGGCGGTTATGTCAGCAATGGGAAGTGTCCTGACGAATAAATATGCGGAAGGTTATCCGGGAAAGAGATATTACGGTGGCTGCGAGTGCGTGGACGTTGTGGAAGAACTGGCAAGAGAGCGCGCAAAAGAATTATTTGGGTGTGAGTATGTCAATGTGCAGCCACATTCCGGTGCGCAGGCAAATATGGCGGTACAGTTTGCAATTTTAAAACCGGGTGATACGATCATGGGAATGAACTTAGACCATGGTGGACATCTGACACATGGTTCTCCGGTCAATTTTTCCGGAAGCTATTTCCATGTAGTACCATATGGTGTCAATGATGAGGGATTTATTGATTATGATAAAGTGGAAGAGATTGCAATGGAATGTAAACCGAAAATGATCATTGCAGGGGCATCCGCTTATGCGAGAACTATTGATTTCAAGAAATTCCGTGAGATCGCAGACGCATGTGGTGCAGTGCTCATGGTTGATATGGCACATATTGCAGGACTTGTGGCAGCAGGACTTCATCCAAGCCCAATTCCATATGCACACGTTGTGACGACCACGACACACAAGACATTGCGCGGACCGAGAGGTGGAATGATTTTAAGCAGTCAGGAAGTTGCGGACAAATATAACTTTAACAAGGCAATTTTCCCGGGCATTCAGGGCGGACCACTGATGCATGTGATCGCAGCCAAGGCAGTCTGCTTCAAAGAGGCATTGCAGCCGGAATTTAAGGTTTACCAGCAGAATATTATTGACAACGCGCAGGCTCTCTGCAAGGGACTGATGGATCGTGGAATTAAAATCGTATCCGGTGGAACAGACAATCACCTCATGCTTGTAGATCTGACCAATTATGATCTTACCGGAAAAGCAGTTGAGAAACTTCTGGATTCCGTCAACATTACCTGCAATAAGAATACCATTCCAAACGACCCGAAATCTCCATTTGTGACAAGTGGTGTACGTCTTGGAACTCCGGCGGTAACTTCCCGCGGATTAAACACGGATGATATGGATCAGATCGCAGAGGCAATCGCAGTGATGATCAAAGAGGGTGAGCCGGCAGCCGACAAGGCAAAGGCGATCGTGAAATCTTTGACAGAGAAATATCCATTGAAATAAAATAAATTTTTTTGTTGAATAAGAAGTGGTTATCTGTTTCATGAGTAAAAAAGCCTCCCGATAAAAATGTGGGAATTGCGATGAAAGGCAATCCGGATCATTTTTGCCGGGAGGCTTTTGTGGTTTAGGAATGCAGCATTTTGCAAAAAAATAAGAGTTTAGCGGAAATGATCATCTTGCGAGCACATCCATGATCTGTCCAACGTACATGGTGTGCATATCGCCGTCTTTGTACCATTTGTCAGCAATCTCGGAATCGAGGAAGGAATCATCCGTGATTCTGGTAGCAGACATTTTTTCACAGACCAAAACAAGATTTCCCTCGTCAATGTATGGGATTCCATGCCGGTAGTCCACGGTAAGCCCTGCGTTTGTAATCTTATCCTCGTTCCGGCCGGAATGGGAGCCACAGTAATTCAAGGCATCGCGGTACTGGTCACTTACAAATGTAAGGGAGAAAAAGTCTCCCGCATCGATCAGTTCCTTGGTATATCTGGAATCACGGACAAAAACATAGACAACATTTTTGCCCCATAAAACACCAACACCGCCCCAGCTAATGGTCATTGTATTGGATTCCTGTTTATTTCCGGCTGTGAGCAGCGCCCATTCTTTGCCGATTTTTGTAAATGGATTCATCTGCAATTCTTCTGCTTTTACTTCTTTAAATGCCATGATTTGATTCTCCTTGTCATTAAATTTTTATTGTCAAAAACACATTTATCTGCCATATAATTTTGTCATACGGCGGATTTTCTCTTTTAATTCTTCGGAAAATGCCCCTTTTGTCATTCTCCATTTCCAGTTGTCTCCAAGCGTGGACGGCATATTGATTCTTGCCTCACTTCCAAGTCCCAGGAAATCCTGAACCGGAATAATACAGGTATCTGCTGTACTTCTCATCGCAAGTGCAATTAAATCCCAGTGCTGTTCTTCCTTTGGAGTGTAAAAGCTATTCATGTAACGCAGGGCAACCTCTCTGTCTCCATCGGAAAGTTTCTCAAACCAGCCCGCTGTTGTATCGTTATCATGTGTTCCTGTATAAACCACACAGTTTCTCTGATATTTATAAGTCAGATAATCACTGTCCTCACTCGGGTCAAAAGCAAACTGCAGAACTTTCATTCCCGGATATCCGCTGTCTTTTAAGAGTTGAAATACACTCTCTGTCAAAAATCCCAAGTCCTCTGCAATAATGTCAAGTTCACCAAGCTTTTCTTTGACCGTGTTAAATAAATCCATACCCGGACCTTTTTCCCAGTGTCCGTTTACGGCTGTCTCATCTCCATAAGGAATCGAATAATATTCGTCAAATCCACGGAAATGGTCGATTCTTACAATATCATATAAATCAAAGCAGTAAGCAATTCTCTTCAACCACCAGTCATATCCTGTTTTCTTATGATATGCCCAGTTATATAATGGATTTCCCCAAAGCT